>Ga0209470_1003425_pt1 | contig 10944 bp, 9 predicted proteins | sample GraSoiAngelo_125_FD_185882 | JGI IMG/M metagenome (GOLD analysis project Ga0209470, IMG submission 185882) | Grasslands soil microbial communities from the Angelo Coastal Reserve, California, USA - 14_0927_05_40cm (SPAdes) (version 2) | ecosystem: Environmental > Terrestrial > Soil > Grasslands ... | reverse complement strand
TCATCGGGAAGACCAACACGTCGGAGTTCGGCCACAAGGCCGTCACCGAGAACCCCCTCTTCGGCGTGACCAAGAACCCGTGGAACCCCGCGCTCACGCCGGGTGGCTCGAGCGGCGGCGCGGCGGTCGCCGTCGCGAGCGGCTGCGGTCCGGTCGCGCTCGGCACGGACGGCGGCGGCTCGATCCGCATCCCCGCCGCGTTTTGTGGCGCGTACGGCTTCAAGCCCTCGTACGGCCGCGTCCCGGACCGGGGCGGCTTCCCCAGCGGCTTCGCCCACGTCTCTCACGTGGGGCCTCTCACGCGGACCGTCCGCGACGCCGCCCTCGTGCTCGACGTGATCGCCGGTGGCGACGACCGCGACCGGCGCTCGCTCCCGCGTGAGGCGGGCTCGTACCTCGACGCGTGCGACGGCCGCGTGAAGGGTCTCAACATCGCGTGGACACCCGACCTCGGCTACGCCCGCGCGGACCCGCGTGTCACCGAGCTGGCCGGCGACGCGGCGGCGGAGTTCGAGTCGCTCGGCTGCCACGTGGAAGTCGTCAACCCGGGCTGGGAGGACCCCGAGGGGTTCTTCGGGACCATGATCGCCGCGCAGTTCTACGCGGCGTGGTCGGATCGGCTGCCGGAGGCCGAGGCCGAGATGGACCCGACGCTCGTGAAGTTCATCCGCCGGGGCGGCGCCGTCACGGCGCGGGACTACGTCCAGGCGCTTGGGCGCGTGGACGCGTACTGGCGCGAGGTCCACGCGTTCCTCGAGCGCTTCGACCTCCTGCTGATGCCGACCGTCGCGGTGCTCCCGTTCCCCGCAGGCCAGGCGCCGCCGCGCGAGATCGCTGGCGGGGGCGTCTCGGTCCTCGGCTGGATGCCGTTCACGTTCCCGTTCAACCTCACCGGCCAGCCTGCCGCCTCCGTCCCGGCGGGCTGGACCGGCGATGGGCTGCCGGTCGGCTTGCAGATCGTCGGGCGCCGGCACGCCGACGCGACTGTCCTCGCCGCCTCGGCGGCGTTCGAGGAGGCGCGGCCCTGGAGCGAGCGCCGTCCGGCGCTGTGAGACCACTCCCGTGAGCCCATGACCGATCGTGGCCGCTGGGCGATCGCCACGGCCGCCCTCTTCGCGGCGGTGGCGCTCGTCGCGTGGTTCCTCACCACGCGTCCGCCATCCATGCACTGGCTGTTTCGGCTCTACGAGGACAAGCACTTCCTCAAGGAAACGGTGCGATCGTGGGGCTGGATGGCGCCGCTCGGGTTCATCGCGCTCCAGGCGCTCCAGGTGATCATCTCGCCCATCCCGGGCGAGGTCACAGGCCCCGTCGGCGGCGCGCTCTTCGGGACGTGGCTCGGCGTCGTCTACTCGACGATCGGCCTGACGGTCGGGACGCTCGTCTGCTTCTGGGTAGGTCACCGTTGGGGCGAGCCGCTCATACGGTCGTGGCTCAGCGAGCACAACTGGAACCGGATGAATTTCATCCTCGAGGCCGAGGGCGCGATCATCTGCTTCATCCTCTACCTCATCCCGGGGTTCCCGAAGGACATCATCTCCTACCTCTTCGGGATCAGCCCGATGCCGTTCTGGGTCTTTGCGGTCGTCTCGACGGCCGGGCGGCTGCCGGGCACGGTGCTCTCCTCGTACTTCGGCGCCCACGTCGCCGAGCAGCAGTACATCTACGCGATCGCGTTCATGGCGATCGTCATCGCGCTTTGCCTTCCGTTCTACTATTACCGGGACCGTATCGTGAAACGCTTCCACAGGACGGGGTCGACCAAGAGGGAGGCCGGTAAAAAGGCTTGACGGGCCGGCGGCGAGCCCGGTAGAGTATCGGCCACAATGGGCACTCGGTCGACGTGGTTTGGCCTCTTCTACTTTTTCTACTTCACCGAGGTCTGCCCAGGCGCTCTGAGCTAGGACACGCAGAGAGCCGCGGGCAGATCGAACGCCCGCGGCGCCGACGACTCGAGGCCGCGGGCCCCCCCGCGGCCTTCGTTTTTTCGCGTGGAGGCGGGCTCCCGGCCCCGCGATAGAGGAGAAACGACATGATCATCGTGCTCAAAGCAGGCTCGTCGGACGCCGAGGTGGAGGACGTGTGTCGTCGCATCGAGCGGATGGGCTACCGGGCGCACACCATCCGCGGCGAGCTCCGGACGGTCATCGGCGCCGTCGGCGACGACCGGGGCAAGGACCGGCTCAAGAGCCTCGAGTCGCTCGAGTGCGTGGAGGCGGTGCAGCCGATTCTCCAGCCCTTCAAGCTGGCGAGCCGCGAGGTGCGTCGCGAGGCGACCGTCATCTCGGTGGACGGCGTCGGGATCGGCGGCACGGAGATCGTGGTGATGGCCGGGCCGTGTTCGGTGGAGTCGCGCGAGCAAGTGTTCGAGGTCGCCGCGAAGGTCAAGGCGGCGGGCGCGCGGATCTTGAGGGGGGGCGCGTTCAAGCCGCGCACGTCGCCGTACTCGTTCCAGGGGCTCGAGGAGGAGGGGCTCAAGTATCTCGCCGAGGCCAAGCGCGAGACGGGGCTGCCCGTCGTCACCGAGGTCATGGAGCCCGAGAAGGTGGACCTCGTCGCTCACTACGCGGACATCCTTCAGATCGGCGCGCGCAGCATCCAGAACTTCTCGCTGCTCCGCCGCGTGGCGGAGACGAAGAAGCCCGTGCTGCTCAAGCGCGGCATGGCCACCTCGATCCAGGAGTGGCTCCTGTCCGCCGAGTACGTCTTGAGCGGCGGCAACCCGAACGTGATCCTCTGTGAGCGCGGCATCCGCACCTTCGAGACCGCGACGCGCTTCACCTTGGACCTCAGCGCCGTCCCGGTCGTGAAGAAGCTCTCGCACCTGCCGGTGGTCGTGGACCCGAGCCACGGCACGGGCCACTGGGAGTACGTGGAGTCCATGGCCCTGGCGGGTGTGGCGGCGGGGGCGGACGGGCTGATCATCGAAGTGCACCCACGGCCCGAGGAGGCGCTGTCGGACGGTCCCCAGTCCCTGAAACCGGACCGATTCGCCGCGCTGGTCGACCGCGTTCGACGGGTCGCTCGGGCCCTGGATCGAGACCTCTAGCGGCTATAATCGGGGGGTGCAGATGAGCCTCAGGGGGTTCGGCCGCCGGCGGACCGTCGTCAGCGTTGCTGGCTCGGTCGCGGCGCACCTGCTCGTTGTCGCCGCGCTCGTCTGGGTGAAACCGCCCTCGACGATCATGACCGTGAAGCGGGGCGAGCCGCTCTTCGTGGAGTTGCCCGAGGCCGATGAGCCCGCCCAGCGCGGCCTCCCGGGTGGGCCCGCGCCCGCGCCTGCGAAGGCGCAAGCCGCGGCTAAGCCCGCGCCACCGGCGGCCAAGCCAGATCAAGTACCGGAGGCGGTGCCGGCCAGACCGGCCCCACCGATCGTCGCTAAGATGGCTCCTGCACCGGAGCAGGTCCCGCCGCCGCCCGCGACAGCCGAGGCCCCAGCCCCGGCGCCGACGCCACCGCCCGTGGCTCAAGCGCCCACGCCCGTCGAGCCTTCAAAGGAGGCGCCGCGCAAGGAAGCGGCGCCGCTCGCGGCAACGGAGGCCGCAGGGCCGAAGGTCGCCGCCGCTCCGCCTGGGCCGCGGGAGCCGGCGCCCGACATTCGCTCGGCGCTCCGCCGCGGCGGTCCTGGCCCGAACGGGGCCGGCGGCAGCGGAGAAGGGCGCGCGGGGATCGAGGGGGAGCCGCTCCCGCTCGACTCCAAGGACGCACGCTACAACGACTATCTCGACCGCGTCCGCCGGATGATCAAGGAGAAGTGGGCGTATCCGTGCGTGAACAGCCCGGCGACGGGCCAGTGCGAGTACAAGTCGGCGCAGCTCGTGATCGAGTTCGGCATCCTGAGGGACGGCCGGGTGCCCTTCGTGATCGTGCGGAAGCAGTCGGACTTCGACATCTACGACGAGTACGCCGTGAACGCCATCAAGCTCGCGTCACCCTTCCCGCCAATGCCGGACTCCGTCGCGGACGGACGCAAAGGCCGCGCGATCCTCGCGACGTTCAGCTATATCGTCGAGTCCTCGTTGACGAATCTGCTGCGCTAGGGGTAGCATGGGCGGTACTCTGGACAGGCTCGTAGCTCAGTGGGAGAGCGCCTCTCTGACGCAGAGGAGGTCGGCGGTTCGAAACCGCCCGAGCCTACCATTCACCACCCGGGACGAGCGAAGCCCTGTCTGAAGAAGAGCGCCACCTCAAGCTGACCGGCGAGTTCGACTGCGATCCCTCGCCGCTCGCGACGCTCCGCCATTCCACCTCGCACGTCATGGCCCAGGCCGTGAAGCGCCTCTTCCCCGACGTGAAGCTGGCGATCGGGCCCGCGATCGAGGACGGCTTCTACTACGACTTCGGGAAGGCCGAGCCCTTCACGCCCGAGGACCTCGCGAGGATCGAAGCGGTCATGCGCGAGATCGCGAAGGCCGACTATCCCTTCGAGCGCCAGGAGATGGGCCGTGCGGACGCCGTCCGCTTCTTCCGCGAGCGCGCCGAGCCCTACAAGGTCGAGATCCTCGAGGGGATCGACGCCCCGCGCGTGTCGCTCTACCGCCAGGGGGAGTTCATCGACCTCTGCCGTGGGCCGCACGTGCCCTCGACGGGCCACGTGAAGCACTTCAAGCTGCTCTCGTCGTCGGGCGCCTACTGGCGCGGCGACGAGCGGAACCCGATGCTCCAGCGGATCTACGGGACCGCGTGGCTCACGCAGGAGGAGCTCGATCGCCACGTCTGGCGCCTGGAGGAGGCGAAGAAGCGCGACCACCGCAAGCTCGGGCGCGAGCTGGACCTCTTTATCTTCAACGAGGTGTCGCCGGGCGCGCCGTTCTGGCTCCCTCACGGCTGGACCTTGGTGCGCGAGCTGGAGCGGTTCGTCCGCGAGGCGCTCGATGCGCGCGGCTACCAGGAGATCTCGACGCCGATCCTCGTCAACAAGAAGCTCTGGGAGCAGTCGGGCCACTGGGAGCACTTCCGCGAGAACATGTTCCTCGTGGAGTCGGAAGAGCAGATCTTCGGCCTCAAGCCCATGAACTGCCCGGAGTCGACGCTCGTCTATCGTAACGCGCTCCGGTCGTACCGCGACCTCCCGCTGCGCTTCTCCGACATGGGCCGGCTGCACCGGAACGAGCGCTCGGGCACGCTGACGGGTCTCTTCCGCGTGCGGCAGTTCACGCAGGACGATGCGCACATCTACTGCCGCCCCGATCAGCTCCAGGACGAGATCCGGGAGCTTCTTGAACTGGTTCGCGACTGGTACAAGACCTTCGCGCTCGACCCCTTCTTCAAGCTCTCGACGCGGCCGCCGAAATCGATGGGGACGGACGAGCAGTGGGAGACGGCCGAGCGGGCCCTGCACGACGCGTTGAAGGCGAATGGGCTCGCGTATGACCTCAACCCGGGCGACGGAGCGTTCTACGGGCCCAAAATCGACATCGACGTTCTGGACGCGCTCGGGCGCCGCTGGCAGCTCGCGACCATCCAGATCGACTTCGCGCAGCCCGACCGCTTCGCGCTCGAGTACATCGACACCGACGGAGCGCCGAAGCGCCCCGTCATGGTCCACCGCGCGATCTTCGGCACCTTCGAGCGGTTCATCGGGGTGCTCACCGAGCACTACGCGGGCGTGTTCCCGACGTGGCTGGCACCCGTGCAGGCGCGCGTGCTGCCGGTGAGCGAGAAGCACGCCGCGTACGGGCGGACCGTCTGGGAGAAGCTCCGCGCCGCGCGCGTGCGGGCGGAGCTCGACGACCGCAATGAGAAGCTCGGCTACCGGATCCGCGAGGCGCAGATCCGGAAGGTCCCGTACATGCTCGTCGTCGGCGAGCGGGAGAGCCAGAACGGGACCGTCAGCCTCCGGCACCGGAGCGGGGAGGACCTCGGGGCCGTCCCCCTCGACCGCGTGCTCGCGGACCTCGCGCGCGAGATCGGCTCGCGCGCGTCCAGTCTCACCGTGGGCCGTTCGTGATCGGGCGGCCGGCCCTCCCTGTCCAGCACGCCGAATCCGGCGGCTAACCACGAGGAGCGCGTCTATCAGCCAAGCGAAAGAGATCCGTATCAACGAGGGGATCCGGGTGCGAGAGGTTCGGGTCGTCGGCGCCGACGGGGCGCAGCTCGGCGTCATGCCCATCCAGCAGGCGCTCGAAACCGCACGGCAACAGGAGCTCGATCTCGTCGAGGTCGCGCCAGAGGCGCAGCCGCCGGTGTGCCGCATCATGGACTTCGGCAAGTACAAGTACACGCAAGCGCGGCGGCTGAAGGAGGCGCGCAAGAAGCAGACGACGATTCTGGTCAAAGAAGTCAAGATGGGGCCGAAGACCGAGAAACACGACTTCGACTTCAAGCTCAAGCACGTGCGGCGCTTCATCGAGGAAGGGCACAAGGCCAAGGTGACGGTGCGCTTCAAGGGGCGCGAGATGGCGCACACGGAGCTGGGTTGGAAGATGCTCAACAAGATGGTCGAAGCGACGCAAGATATCGCGGTCACGGACAACAACCCCAGGATGGAGGGGCGCATGCTCCACATCATCTTGAGCCCGAAGTCACACAACTGAGAGCGCGCGGGAGGCGGACGCGATGCCGAAGATGAAGACCAAGCGCGGGGCGGCGAAGCGCCTCAAGCGCACGGCCTCCGGGAAGCTCCGGCGCGCCGGCGGGTGGAAGCAGCACAAGCTCGAGAAGAAGCGGCCGGCGCGCCGCCGGCGTCTCCGCGGGGCCAAGCTGATCGACAAAGTGGACGAGCGCCGTCTCAAGGTGCTCGTGCCCTATCTCTGATCTGGAAGGACGGCAAGCATGCCACGGGCAAAGGGTGGAGCGAAGACGCGCCGCAGGCGCAAGAAGATCCTCCGGCAGGCGAAGGGCTACTTCGGCGGACGACGCAAGCTCTATCGCACGGCCGCCGAGACCGTCCTCCGCGCGGGTGCCTTCGCCTATCGCGGGCGAAAGCAGAAGAAGCGCCTGGCGCGCGGCCTCTGGATCATTCGCATCAACGCCGCGTGCCGCCAGGCCGGGCTCTCGTACTCGCGGTTCATGGCCGCGCTGAAGAAGGCCGGGATCCTGCTCGATCGCAAGGTGCTGGCCGAGATCGCGGTGCGCGACCCGCAGGGGTTCGCGAAGCTCGCCGAGACCGTCAAGGCGCAGAGCCGGTAGTCCGTGGGCCATCCGCGGGTCGACGCGATCGCGCAGGAGGCGCGTGAGGCCGTCGCCGCCGCGCGGTCCTCCGCCGACCTCGAGCAGGCCCGCGTCAGGTTCCTCGGCCGCCAGGGCGTCCTGACCCAGCTCCTCCGCTCGCTCGGCACGCTCGCCCCCGAGGAGCGGCGGCTCGTCGGCGCGGCGGCGAACGAGGCCAAGCGCATGCTCGAGGCTCTCCTCGAAGAGCGCCTGGCCGAGGCGCTGGAATCGGAACGCCGCGCCCAACGGACGCGCGCGCGGCTCGATCTGACACTGCCGGGCCGGCGTCCGGCGCGAGGCGTGCTCCACCCGCTCACGCGGGTCCACGACGAGATCGTGGCGATCTTCGCCGGCTTGGGCTTCTCGGTCGTCGACGGGCCCGAGGTCGAGACCGACTACTACAACTTCGAGGCGCTCAACATCCCGCGCGACCACCCCGCCCGGGACATGCAGGACACGCTCTATCTCACGGAGTCCACGCTGCTGCGCACCCACACGTCGCCCGTCCAGATCCGGACGATGCTGGCGCAGAAGCCGCCGGTGCGGATCATCGTCCCCGGCAGGGTCTTCCGCCGCGACGTCGCCGACGCGTCGCACTCGCCGATGTTCCACCAGGTCGAGGGGCTCGCCGTGGACCGCAACGTCACGATGGCCGATCTCAAGGGGACGCTCGGGCTGTTCGCGCGCGAGATGTTCGGGCCGGAGTCGCGGATCCGCTTCCGGCCGTCGTTCTTCCCGTTCACGGAGCCCTCGGCCGAGGTGGACGTGCTCTGCTTCGTCTGCCACGGCCAGGGCTGCCGGCTCTGCAAGCAGGGCGGCTGGCTCGAGATCCTGGGCTCGGGCATGGTGCACCCGCAAGTCCTGAAGAACGTCGGCTACGATCCCGAGGAGGTCACGGGCTGGGCGTTCGGGATGGGGATCGAGCGGATCGCGATGCTCAAGTACGGCATCGACGACCTCCGGCTGTTCTTCGACAACGACCTGCGCTTCCTGAGGCAGTTCGCGTGAAGATCCCGTACACGTGGATCCGGGAGTTCGTGGATCTCAGGCTGTCGGCCGCCGAGGCCGCGGACCGCCTGATGAACGCGGGGATCGAGGTCGCCGCCGTCACGCCGCTCGCCCCCGACGTGCGCGGCGTGGTGATCGGCGAGATCGAGGCGATCGAGCGTGAGCTTGGCGACAGCCACGGCCACCGCCTGCTCCTCTGCCGTGTCTCCATCGGGCGCCAGAAGTTCTCCGTGATCTGCGGAGCTCCCAACACCAAGGTCGGCGTGCGCGCCGCCTTCGCCCCGCCGGGCGCCGTCCTCCCGGGAGACCGCCGCATCGGGACCACGACGATCCGAGGGGTGGAATCCCAGGGGATGCTGTGCTCTGAGCGCGAGCTGGGAATCGGCCTGGAGCACGAGGCGGGGATCTTCGTCCTCGACGGCGACGCGCCGCTCGGCGCGGACCTCATCGCGCATCTTGGCCTCGACGATCATGTCCTCGACGTCGAGCCCACACCGAACCGTCCGGATTGTCTCTCCGTCCTCGGAGTGGCGCGGGAGTTGGCGGCGCTGACCGGCACGCGCCTGCGCGTGCCGACGATCGCGCCGAAGGAGGCAGGCGCGCCGGTGCGAACGCTCGTCCGCGTGCGGATCGAGGCGCCCGACCTCTGCCACCGCTTCACCGCGCGGGTGGTCAGCGGCGTGACGGTCGGCCCCTCGCCCGCGTGGCTCCAGGCGCGTCTCCGCGCCGTGGGCCTGCGCCCCATCAGCAACGTGGTGGACGTCACCAACTACGTCCTCTGGGAGCTGGGCCACCCGCTCCACGCCTTCGACTACGCCGCGGTGACCGACGCGACGATCGTCGTGCGACGCGCCCGCGCCGGCGAGCGGTTCACGACGCTCGACGGCCAGGAGCGCGCGCTCGACGACTCGATGCTCGTCATCGCAGACACGCGGCGGGCGATCGGGATCGCCGGCGTCATGGGCGGCGCCGACACCGAGGTCACCGACGGGACGACGCGCGTCCTGCTCGAGAGCGCCTGGTTCGACCCGGTGTCGATCCGGCGCACCTCGCGGGCGCTCGGCCTCAAGACCGACGCCGCGTACCGCTTCGAGCGCGGCGCCGACATCGAGGCGCTCGTGGACGCGTCCGCGCGCGCGGCTCAGCTCATCGCGGAGCTCGCAGGCGGCGCCGTCGCCCACGGTATGGTGGACGCCTATCCGCGGCGCCGCCGGCCACGACGCATCAGGCTCAGGATGGAGCGCGTGAAACGCGTGCTCGGCGTGCTCCCGCCGCCGTCGAAGGCCAAGGCGATTCTCGCCGGCCTCGGGCTCCCGACCCGGCAGAAGGGAAGGGACCTCGAGATCGAGGTGCCGAGCTTCAGGCGCGACCTCGCGATGGAGGATGACCTCGTCGAGGAAATCGTCCGCGTGTGGGGCTACGACAAGCTGCCGTCTGTGGTCCCGGGGTCCGCGGGCACGCCGTCGATCGCGGGTGGCCTGACCGGGGTGCGCGGGGCTCTCCCGCCGACCCTCATCCAGACGCAGACCGTCCGTCAGGCACTCGTCGGCGCCGGCCTCGCCGAGGCGATCACCCACGCCTTCAGCGACCCGGCGTGCGCCGCGCTCCTCCGGGCGCCTGGCGCTCCCGAGCCGCTCCGCCTCCTCAACCCGCTGAGCCAGGACGCGGCGCTCCTCCGGATCCATCCGCTCGAGGGCATGCTCGCCGCCGTCTCGGTCAACGTGAGGCGCCAGCAGCCCGACGTCGCCGTCTTTGAGATCTGCAAGACCTACGAGCCCGACAAAGGTGAGACGGGCGCACGCGAGTCGCGCTGGGTGACGCTCGCGCTCACGGGAGCGCGCGCCGAGCCCGCGTGGCACACTGCCGATGCACGCGCGGATGTCTACGACGCGAAGGGCCTGGCCGAGCACGTCCTCGACGCGCTCGGGGTCGGCGGCCTTCGGCCGGGCGGCGCAGGCCGGCTCGCCGGCTTCGAGCCGGACTGCCACGGGACGCTCGTGACTGCCAGCGGCGCCATCGCGGCCGAGTTCGGCGAGGTTTCAGCACGGGTGAGGGAAGCGTTCGGCATCGACGCTCCCGTCTTCGCCGCCGCGGTGTCGCTCGACGTCGCCGCGGCGACGACGCAGGTACCGCTCCGCTACCGGGGGCTCCCGCGCTTCCCCGCGGTCCAGCGCGATCTCGCGTTTGTCCTCGGCGCCGAGCAGTCGTTGACCGCCGCCGAGATCGAGGCGAAGCTCGCCGAGGAGGCGGGACCGCTCCTCCGGCGTGTGACGCTCTTCGACGTCTTCCGCTTCCCGGACGGCCGGCGGAGCCTCGCGTGGCGGCTCACCTTCCAGGCCGAGGACCGGACGCTGACGGACGACGAGGTGAACCGGGTCCAGGAGCACATCACGCGGACGCTCACCCAGACCTTTGGCATCACGCTGCGGAGCGCCTGATGCGGAGGCGTTCCTGATGGACGACTCCGTCGTCGAGCGACTGGCCCAACTCGAGGACGCGGTCCACCGCGCCGCCGACGCCCTCGGCCGGCTCCGCGAGGAGAACGCCCAGCTCAAGCGCGAGGTGCGACGGCTCACCGACGAGCGCAGGCAGGTGCAGGCGCAGGTGGACGCGATCCTGAAAGACATCGCCAAGCTCGAGCTGGATAAGCAGGAATGAGCGCGCCCAAGCGCGTCGAGCTGACCTTCCTCGGCCAGGCCCTCGCGCTCCGCACCGACGCTTCGCCCGACTACGTCCGCAAGCTCGCGAAGTTCGTGGAAGAGCGCGTGGCGGAGCTCAAGCGTG
>Ga0209470_1003420_pt1 | contig 10957 bp, 9 predicted proteins | sample GraSoiAngelo_125_FD_185882 | JGI IMG/M metagenome (GOLD analysis project Ga0209470, IMG submission 185882) | Grasslands soil microbial communities from the Angelo Coastal Reserve, California, USA - 14_0927_05_40cm (SPAdes) (version 2) | ecosystem: Environmental > Terrestrial > Soil > Grasslands ... | reverse complement strand
GGGCGGCGAGATCGGCATCCAGCCCGGTCCCTTCTTCCTCGCCTCCTCGATCACCAACGGGACGCCCGGCGACAAGGACGTGGCCGCGACGGTGAACGGCTACACCATGCTCGAGGACGTGCCCGTGGTCCGCCACCTGCTCGCCGGCGCCTCCTTCGCCCGCCAGTCGAACAAGCGGTACGTGGGCGGGTTCTACGGCGGCTCCAACTGGTGGCGGTTCACGTACCTCGGCGAGCTCGACTTCATCAACGACCGCACGCTCGGCAGCCCGCTACGCGACGACAGGTACGCCGCCTACGGCGAGGCGAACTTCCTCCTTTTCGACTGGCTCAACCTGCGCGGCGTCTTCGAGTTCCTCAAGGTGACGCGCGACCGCGACCGTACGCGCTACGCGATCGGCGCCGAGCCGTTCGTGAACCGCGTGATCCAGCCCCGCATCCAGTACCGGATCAACAACGGCCCTACGCGGCAGCCCAGCTTCAACCAGGACGAGCTCTGGCTCGAGCTGCACTTCTTCTTGTAGCGGTTACTTCACCGCCTCGACGACGATCCCCTGCATCCCGTTCTGGGTGACCTTCTCGCCCTCGACGGTCACCTTCTCCGCCGCCTTCTCCCTCACGGCCGCGTAGGCCTTGGCGTTGTCGTGGTCCTCGATCAGCAGGTAGAGCTGCTTGTCGGCGGTGAGCAGCCCCGCCGGGAGCCCCTTCTTGAGGCACACCTCGGCGCACTTCTTGTGCCCCGCGCCCAGGCTGGTCTGGGGATGCGCCAGGTAGCAGGACAGGTCCACGACCTCGCCGGTGACGCTGTCGGCGGCACCTGCCGGCATCACCGTCCAAGCGAGCAGCGCGCCCGCGGCCAGGGTCGTCAGCTTGACGCGTCTTCTCATCGCGCTGGTCCTCCGATCGCGACGCGCTCGGGCGTCGCCGTGTCGCTTCTGCGTAGCCCCGGCACCCGCCGGAGTCAACGCGCCTCGGCGGGCACCGTGTCGGGCGCGTCGAGCGGCGGCGCGAAGACGACCAGCGAGAGCGCCGGCGCGCGCCCCTCGCTCGCGAACCAGTGCACGGCGCCGCGCGGGATCAGGGCGGCGTCGCCCGCGGCGAGCGAACGGCGCGCCTCGCCGAGCGTGAGCACGCCCCGCCCGCGCAGCACGAACACCGTGAGGTCGTGTGCGACGTGCCGGTGCGGGCTCTCGCTGCCGCGCACCTGCACGAGGTGGTAGCTCGCGCTCGCGGTGCGGCCCACCTCGTCGGCGCGGATGGCCTGGCCCGCGGCGAGCGGGTGCGTGGCGAGGAACTCGTCGAGCCCGGCCGCGAGCGACCCGACCGCGACGCGCGGCGCGCGCGCGGCGCAGGCCGCGAGCCCGGCCGCGAGCACGACGGCGATCCGCCTCCCCCTCGCCCCCCGGGCGTCGCACCTGGTCGCGCGGGCGCCATGGGGCGGCTCCGCGGGCCGGGTCATCGCAAGGCGCGCGCCACCGCGCGCGGCACCGAGAGCGCCACGTCGGTCACCCTCTGCGCGATCGGCCCGCCGTCCATCACCATCTTCGCACCGATCACGAGCGCGAGCACACCCACCCAGAGGCGCAGCTGGCTCCGCCGGTCCATGATGACCCAGATGATGCAGAGCGCCGCGAACACCGCGACCAGCAGCAGCTCGCCCCAGTCCTCGTAGATCCCGCTATGGAAGAGCCTCCAGCGCGAGACCCAGATGGGCGAGTCGGCAGCGAGACCCGCCATCGCCTCCCACCTTCCAACAAGCATCCCCGCCTGCCCTTGCCCCAATCGGGGCCGCGTTGCAATAGTCGCCCCCGCGGCTGATGGGACCGATGCGCACCGTGGTCGTGCTCGTCGTGCTGCTCGCACTCACGCCGGCCCGCGCGCTGGACGGACGCCGGCTCCACGTCCACCGGGGCCGCCTCCTCGACGAGCGCCGGCGCGAGGTCACGCTGCGCGGCGTGAACGCGCGCGTCGAGGGCATCTTCGATGTCACCTTCGACGACGGCCGGCTCCCGCTCGAGCCGATCCCCGTCTTCGACGACGGCGACGCGGCTACGATGGAGCGCTTCGGTTTCAACCTCCTCCGCCTGCCGATCAGCTGGAGCGCGCTCGAGCCCGCGCGCGGCCGCTTCGACGCGGCATACCTCGACCGGATCGCGGGCGTGCTGGCCCTCTGCCGCTCGCACGGCATCCTGGTGCTGCTCGACTTCCACCAGGACGCGTTCTCCAAGGAGATCGGCGAGGACGGGGCCCCGCGCTGGGTGCTCGACCTGCTGCTCGGGCCGAACGGCTATCCCTACCTGGGCGGCCCGCTCACCGACCTGGGCGCCCGCCGCTTGGCGCCGGCCACGCTCGCGGCCTTCCGGCAGTTCTTCCTCGACGCGGGCGGCGTGCAGGCCGATCTCGCCGCGGCGGCGGTCGTGCTCGCGCACCGCTTCGCGCGCGAGCCGGCCGTCCTCGGCTACGAGATCATGAACGAGCCGCTCGCCTTCCTGGTCCCGCACGGCGACGTGGCGCTGCTCGCATTCCACGTGCGCCTGGCGCGCGCCATCCGCCGCGTCGACCATCGTCACCTGGTCGCCTTCGAGCCCGACGCGATCCGGAACGCGACCAACGCGGCACCCGTCCCCACCACCCCGTTCCCTGTCCGCGGCGCGCTCTACGCGCCCCACGTCTATACTGACGTGTTCGACGGCCACGACTACTCGAGCGGCGACCCGGCCGAGCTCGCGCCCTCGATGGAGCGCGCGGCGGCCGAGGCCCGCGGCTGGGGCGCGCCGCTGCTGGTGGGGGAGTACGGCATCGACCCGAACGCGCCGAATGCGAACGCGTGGATCACGGCCGAGCTCGACCTCCAGGACCGTCTGCGCACGCACTCGGCGTTCTGGCTGTGGGAGGAGATCAGCCAGGGCCGCTGGGGCCTCTTCGACGGGGAGAGCTCTGAGCCGGACGGCGAGCGGATCGCCCGGACGACGGCGCTGTCGCGGGTGTACGCGCGCGCGGTGCCCGGCCGCGTGCTCGAGCACGCGTTCGATGCCGCCGCCAACACGCTCCGCCTGCGCTACGTCGCGCGCGGCACCGCCCCGCTCGAGCTGTTCGTCCCGCCCCGCCGCTACCCGGGCGGGTTCGCGGTGCGCTGCAATGGAAGGCCGGTGGCGACATCGCCGGGCCCGGTCGTCACGCTGCGCTGCGGACGGGGCCGGGGCGAGCGTCTGGTGGAGCTCAGCCCGGCCTCGTGAGCGTGGCGGCAGTCTCGTGACGTGTCTGCGCGGGAACCGCAGCGATCTCCGTCAATAGCTTGCTCCGCGCCGGGCGCGTCGGTATCAGGGGCGTCCTGACCTGGCAGGGGACGCTCACCGGCCTCTTCCTGCTCCTCGTGAGCGGCGGGCTCGGCCTTCCCATTCCCGAGGACCTGACGCTCCTCGCCGCGGGCGTGCTGGCGAACCGGCGCCTCCTCCGGCTGCGCGACGTGATCGCCGTCGGCTTCGCGGCCGTCGTGTGCGCCGACTGGATCATCTACCTGGCCGGGCGGCGCTACGGGCGCGAGATCGTGGCGCTGCCCCTGCTCGCCCGCCGGCTCGGCGCGGCGCGGCTCGACGCCGTCCGCAGCGCAGTCGAGCGGCACGGCGCTCGGGCCGTGTTCGCCGCACGCTTCATGCTCGGCTTCCGCATCGCGACCTTCCTTGCTGCGGGCGCCTTTCACGTCCCGGCCCACCGCTTCGCCCTCGCGGAGGCAGCGGGATGCGCGATCTTCGTTCCCGCGATGGCGACGCTCGGCTTTCTCTTCTCCGACCGCGCCGAGCGCGTCGCGCGAGACGTCGGCCGGGTGCAGCACTGGCTCGTGCTGCTCGGGCTCCTGGCTCTCGCCCTCTACCTCGGATTGCGCGCGTGGATCGGCCGCACCGGCCTCGGGGGCGAGGTGCCCCTCACGCGGGATCCGCCGCGCGAGGAGCGAGACGCCCGGGAGTGAGCGGCGGGCGCCGCCCCGGACCAGAGCGCCTGACGCGGCTCCGAGCATCGGGGTATCACCCCCGCGAGCTATGAGGGCGGGCTCAGCTCACGGGAGCCGGCGACACCGTCCCGAGATAGATGGACGACGGATGGTCCGGCCCGATGTACAGCGTGTCGATCCCGCCCGCCGAGTCCACCACCGTGGACGAAGTGGGCGTCTCGTGCGGAAAATCGCCGGTCGTGATGGTGAGCCGCAACGAGTGACCCGGCTCGATCACGGCGGAGGTCGGGAAGATCTCGATCTCGAGCGGCGTCGGCACCCCGGGCGTGAGCGCGACCTGCGACGCCCGGGTATAGGGATGCCACGGCTCGATCAGGTGTCCCTTCGCGTAGACCGAGCAGTCGGCGACGATCGAACGGCATGGCGTCGTGGTCAGGGCCCGCAGCGATGCAACCAGGGTCCCCGCCGTGACCTGGCTCGACGCGCCGCTGGGATCCACGTCCGAGACCGTCGCGACGACCTGGGTGTCGGTGGCCGTCGAGCTGATCCAGACGGTGGCGTCGATGGGACCCGAGATGGCGTACGGCGTGGCGAACGGCGGGGTCGTGAACGTGGCCCCCAGAACCTCGCTCGGCCGATTGTCGTTCTCGCACAGCCAGCCGGACACCAGGCCCGCCGTCCACTGCGTGGTCGACCGGGAGCAGGTCCCGTCGACCGGGATCCAGGGTAGCGTCACCGTCGTGTCTCCGCTGTCCACTGCCGGAGCGAGCGATCCGGCGTACAGGGCGGCTCCGCTGCCCGGCGCCGCGGACAGATACCAGGAACGATACGTGGTGCGCGACGCGGGGTACCTCGTGTCGGGAGCCCATTTCCCCGCGCCGAGATAGTAGGTCTCCACTGCGGGGAAGGTGTCGATCCCGTTGCCGATTCCCTTGAGCCAGTGATCGAACCACGCGAGCTGCAGGTTGTTGAGGCTGGGCAGCAGATTGCCCTTGCTATCGTAGACCGGGTTGGAGCCGTCATCGGCGGTGAGACCGTTCCCGGCCGTGGTGTGGTACCAGGGTCCGATCATCAGCTTCTTCTGGCTCGCCGAGAGCATGAGGCCGTTGAACAAGATCGGCTCGCCGCGCTGGAAGAGGTCGTAGGTGCCTCCGACGATGAAGGTCGGGACCTGGACGCGCGCAATGTTCCGGATCGGCGAGCGGAGCCGGTAGAATGGGCCGTCGTAAGCCTGGTCGGGGTAGGTCTGGAACGCCGGCGGCAGCATCATCTCGTACCCGCCCAGCGCCGCGTCGAGGACCACCGGCCCGCCGAACTCGGCCACGTCCATCGCGTGCTGCGACTCGGCGTTGAGCGCGATCTCCGGCTCGCTCCCGGCATCCTGGGCCGGGATGAAGTTGAGTCCGTTCACCAGCCCCAGCCAGAGCGGGATGAAGCCGCTGTCCTCGGTGCCACCCGCCCACGTGACGTCACGGTAGGCGTCCGACATCGGGACGATGGGGAAGATCGCTTTCACGGCCTTCGTTCCGGGCTGCTCGACCGTGAGGAACTGATTGATCGCCGCGTAGCTCACGCCCGAGAGGCCGAGCACGCCATTGGAGAACGGCCGCGACGCCGCCCATTGGACCAGCGTCACGCTGTCCTGCTGCTCCCGGCCCCCGAACGAATCCCACAGGCCCTCGCTCGAGCCGGTGCCGCGCACGTCCACGACGATCATCGCATAACCGTTGGAGGGAAAGATCGTGTTGCCCTCGGAAACGCCCGCGCCGGATTTGCGATACGGCGTCTGCACCAGGATGGTCGGGCATGGGCAGCCGGTGGTGGGGATGTACTCGTCGGAGTCGAGCATGACTCCGTCCGACATCGGGATCCTCACGTCGGAGACGACGTTGTAGGACGTCGTCGCGGCGAGGGCCGTCCCCCGCGCCATGAGCGCCAGCACCGCTGCCGTCATCACCAACGCCGTCGCTAGGAGTCTGTCCGAGTAGTCATGGTGAGCGAGGCGAACGAGCCGGGGAGCGAGAGCGGCAAGCGCAGCGACGACCGACGAGGTGCGGCGCGCGGGACGCGCGCCGGGAGTTGGTCGCCGCAGGAGGGAGGAGCGAGCAGCCATCTGGCAGCGCGGCTGCCGCCGCGCTCCCCCGGATCGTTCACCGCAGCCGCCATGACTACTCGGACAGCCTCCTAGATCACGTCCTCCGGCCATCGATCGCATCCTCCTCGAAGTTCGAGTTCTCGCCGCCAGCGCTCTTGAACGGCCCCCTCTACGCGCCGCCTGCCTTGACCGTCCGTCCGCAGCCGCCGAGCGCGATCGTGATCGGTCCGTCCGTGTCGACGTGCAGGTCGACGCTGCAGCCGACGCGGGCCCGCCGGACGTCGATCGTGACGGCGGCGATGTTCCGCGCAGTCAGGTCGAGGCGCCGGGCCCGCGGGATGCTCGGCACCGGCCCCCACGTCTGATACTGGCTGGTGTAGACGAGCGGCGTGGGGAGGTTGCCGCCGGTGAGCGTGCCGGCGCCCACCTGCGTGCCCGACGGGGTGGGATCGCCGGCGCCGAAGCCGTAGGAGAGCGCGTCGATGCTACCCTGGGCGTGGCCACCCATGGCCGGCGGCGTCGTGCTGCGCACCCTGAGCCCGGAGAGCCAGTACGCGTGATCGGCGACGAAGCCGAGCGCGGGGTAATCGAGGGCCGGGTCGACGACGTACGTGACGTGCGCGGGGTTGCGGTTCACCTTCGTCAGGTCGAGGAACGCGGCCGCCGGCGCGTACTGATCGTCGATCGCGAGCGTCAGGTGGTCGCTGGGCGTGAAGACGTCGAGCTCGTAGCGGTAGCCGAGGCTGTCGAGCCGCCGGGCGGTGGGTTCGTAGTCGGTGGGCGGGACCAGCTCGTCGACCAGCGAGTTCCACATGAGGAACGGGATGTTGCGCAGCGAGGCGACCAGGTTGTCGTCGGCGCTGAAGCCGACGGTGGGCTGCCCTTTGGCGAAGAGGTCGGGGAACTGCTCGGCGAGCTTGAACGTCCCGAGGCCGCCCATCGAGTAGCCCGCGATCGCCGTCCAGTCCGGGTCGAGGCGGTAGCGGCGCGCGACGTCGGCCCACACCTCGAAGACGTCAGCCCCCGCGTAGCTGTCGTAGAAGCCGTCGGGCCCGCGCGACTCGGGCGTGATGACGATCGATCCGCCCTCGCGCTCGCCGAACTGGGACTGGTTGCGGCTGCCGAGGAACTGGTTGTAGTTCGTCGATAGCGAGTGGAGGAGCAGCGTCATCCCGTAGCCCCGCAGCGGCCGGGGCTGCCGGGGGACGTAGATCGCGTAGGGCTGGAGCTGGCCCTGGTACTGGCCCGGGCAGCCGGCGCCGCCGTCCACTGACGCGGGGAAGCAGTTGACGGAGAAGTCCGCGCCCTGCGCCAGCTCGAACTGGCTCGCCAGGATCCGGTCCATGGGGCCGGTCTGCGGCACACCGCCCGGCTGGTCGGGCATGTCGTCGTTCACCGCGGCGGCGAGCTTCGCGAAGTCGACGTCGGCGTGGAACGCGTTCAGGTCGCCCGCGGCGAGCGCCTCGCCCTGGCCCTTGTCGCGCCACCAGGCGGGGGCCGTGGTGGTGCCGGCCGGGTCGCTCGCGACCGGCATCGGCTCCGCGTAGCGAAACGCAACGTTGAAAAACGCGGCGGGACTGATGGCCGTCCCCGCACCGCCGGGGCGGGTCGCGTCGGCGGAGGCCTGCGGCAGGAGGTAGTGGCCGTTCGCCCTGTCCCACAGGCCCACGCCGGCAGCCAGGCGGACCACCTGGCCGGTGGGGTCCCAGGTGGCGTGCGGCACGCGCACCTCGATCTGACGACGGGCGGTGTCGACCGCGACGAGGGGAGCGGGACCCCCGACGGGCTGCCCCGTGGCCGCGTCCACCAGCTCGCCGACCATGCCCGCCCCGGCGGGGTGCACGGTGAGGAACAGGTCGGCGGGCGCCCGGACGTTCGCCCCCGCGGGGAAGCTCCGCAGCACGCCCGCGGTGCCGCCGATCGCGATCGAGAAGGCCACCAGCGAGGGATCCTTCAAGGTGTTCAGCGTGAGGCGGAACGCGGTGGCGTCGGGCAGCGGCTTCAGGCGCAGCTCGACCAGGTCGGCCGCGTCGTTCGCGTACGCCGGGTCGGTCGGATAGGTGTACGTGCCGTCCGGCTTCGAGAACAGGTTGCCGCCGCCGCGGGGATCGGTCGGGTCCGGCACCTCGGCCGCGCCGTGGTCGTCGTAGAGGAAGTCCTGGTAGAGGAACTCGCCGGCGCGGTACGCACTGGCGCCGGAGACGAGGATCGGCTGGGCCGTCCAGACCCCGACGTTCTCGAGCTGCGGGGCGAAGGCGGCCGCCCCGGAGAGCACGTCGAGCTGCGGGGCGACCGCGGGCGCGAGCGCGTCGAGCCGTGGCGCGACGGCGGCCCCGTAGAGCACGTCGGGTCCGGGGCGGGGAGCGCGGCCACGGTAGAGCGAGCTCCTCGCAAACGCGGCCTGGTCGACGCAGATGATTGCGAGCGAGCAAAGTAGCGGGAGGGTCGAACGCGCGCGCATGCGGCCTCCTCCAAAACAACGCGGCGAGCGGAGTCTAGGAGGCAGGCGGGGCCGCGAGAATTCCCTGCCATCGTATTTCGAGGGAATAGTCTCGGTATTTCGGCCGAATCTTCTTGGTACGCGCCTCGCGTCGCGACGTGAGCTCGGGCGTGTGCGCGTCCCTCCTCGGCCGTTGACAGCCCGGCCGCCGCTGGACGACAGGCGCTGTCGGCGCGAGCGAGTGCGAGACCGGCGGCGCGGCCAGAGCCTCGGCGACGCCTTCGGCCGGCGCCGCCGAGGCGGAATCCCTGGGCCCTTCCTAAGCCGCGGTCACGGGGATCCGCCGCCCGCGCTCGCGAGCCGTCGCGGTCTTCGGCAGGCGGATGGTCAGGATGCCCTTCTTGTATCCCGCCGTCACCTTGTCCGCGTCCACCTCGCTGGGTAGCTGGATGGTCCGATAGAAGCTCCCGTAGGAGCGCTCCCGCCAGCCCCGGTCCTCACGCTCCTCGTGCTTCTCGCCCTTCAGCGTGAGCACGTCGTCCTGCACGTGCACCTCGAGGTCCTTCTCGTCCACGCCCGGCAGCTCGGCCGTCACGCGGATCTCACCGTCCGTCTCCTCGACGTCCACGCGCGGCGAAAAGCTCGTCCCCTCGGGGAGCCCCAACGAGGGCTCGATATCGAAGCCGCGCCAGAAGTCCTCGAACAGGCGGTTCGTCTCACGGTGGAGCGCCAGGAACCGGATTCTCCTCCCGGCGCGCGGGCAGGCTCTCTCCGCGGTTCCATCGGAGCAAGCTGGGCAGTGCCATGTTCTCCTCACCTCCTTCCGCTCCAAATGGATAAGCACGCCCGTTGCGCCGTCAACCGGTGTGCGACGCTGGGCGGAGCCGACGGCGAAGCCCGGGGGCGGCCGTGTCGACCCGGCGCGGATCAGCATCCCCGTGGGGGCCGGCTACCCCTCGTCGACGCGGCGATAGCGGCCGACGAGGTCGACCCGGCCGCGGCGAATGGCACGACGAGCAGGGTCAGAAGCTGAACGTCTCGACCGTGATGTTGGAGCCGGACACGAGCGCTCACGCGTCGCTCCAGTCCCCGCGCCGCGAAGGGCTCGATCTGAGGGTCTGATCCTCCGAAATGGGGTGGGCGGCTACAAGCCCGCCTTGAGCCGATCCCCGGCTCCCGGGTCCGGGCTGGGGTTCTTGATATCTCCCGGATGCCGGTTTAAGGAGGGGTCCATGCGGCGAATGACCAACCAGCGGATCCCAGCGACGCGCGGTCTCGGGGCAGCGTTGCTGCTCACGGCCGCGACGCTCGCCGGCTGTGGGGAAGACACATCCGGTCCCCCGGCGGCACCGACACAGGCACCGGCGGCGAAGGTGTCGCAGGCCCCGACGGTGCAGGCCAACCCGGCGTCCGTCGAGGGCAACTTCGACGGCGTCAACGCGGACGTCATCACCGGATGGGCGCTGGACATGACCAAGCCGGCCAACCCGGTGACCGTCGATCTGTACGATGGCGATGCCTTGCTGGCCTCGGTCCCGGCAAGGGAATTCCGCCAGGATCTGCTCGACGCACGGAAGGGCGACGGCTACCACGGGTTCACGATTCCGACCCCCGCCCCCTTGAAGGACGGCCAGCCCCACACCGTCCACGCGAAGTGCGCGGGGGGCGAGCTGAAGAATTCGCCGCAGACGATCCCCAAAGGATAGCCCCATCGGGCGTGCGGTATCCTCGCTCCGCCCCGCCGGCGTTGTAGGGCACGCCCTCGCGCGCGACGCGGCGAGTTCCTCCCTCGGAGAGGGCGAAGGCGACCCATCGCGGCGATCGTCTGCCATCCCCTCTTCGCCCTGCTCCGGCGCCACGGGCGAAACGTTAGGCCCATTCGCTGATTCTGCCAGCGCATCCTCTCCCTCGCGATGATCGAGAGACTCCGACCGCGGCGACGGCAACGCCCCACTGCGTGCGGCGGTGTCGCCATGCACGACGCTACTCCGCAGCGTGCAACGGCCACTCTCCCTCCACGCCCTTGAGGCGATGGACGCCGCGCTCCACGAAGCGCAGGCCCGATCCCGTGACCAGATCCTTCAGAGTGCCGGAGACCAGCACCTCGCCCGCGTTCGCCGCGGCGGCCACGCGGGCGCCGATGTGCACGGCGATGCCGCTCACGTCGTCGCCCCGCAACTCGCACTCGCCGGTGTGCAGGCCGGTGCGGATATCGAGGCCGAGCGGACGCACCGCCCCGCGGATGGCCAGCGCACAGCGCACCGCGCGTGCGGGACCGTCGAAGGTCGCGAAGAAGCCGTCGCCCGTCGTGTGAATCTCCCGGCCGCGGAAGCGGCCCAGCTCCTGGCGGACGGCGGTGTCGTGCCGCTCGAGCAGGTCGCGCCAGGCGCGGTCGCCGAGCCGGGTGGCGTGCTCCGTGGAGCCCACGATGTCGGTGAACAACACCGTGGCCAGCACCCGCTCGTCGTCGACCA
>Ga0209470_1003416_pt1 | contig 10959 bp, 11 predicted proteins | sample GraSoiAngelo_125_FD_185882 | JGI IMG/M metagenome (GOLD analysis project Ga0209470, IMG submission 185882) | Grasslands soil microbial communities from the Angelo Coastal Reserve, California, USA - 14_0927_05_40cm (SPAdes) (version 2) | ecosystem: Environmental > Terrestrial > Soil > Grasslands ... | reverse complement strand
CAAGGCCGAAGCTCCTGCCGACGCCCCGGAGCGATCGGAATGAACCCGGAGCACCTCGTGCTCATCCACTCGATGACGGTCGAGACCCGCGCAGCGCCCGATCGCCTCACACGGTGTTTCGTGATCCTCATCGCGGTCGCGCTGGTGTGGCAGGCGCTCCGTCCGCAGGCCTTCCTTACGTCGGCTGAGGCCGGCCGCGAGACGGTGACCGTCAACCTCGAGCGGATCGGTGGCCGCTATCTGACGAACGGCATCATCCCTGTCGACTGCCGCGGAGGCCGGCCATGAACAGCGCGACCGCGATGCCCGAGACGCGCGATGAGCGCGCGAAAGAGGAGAACATGCTCGAAACGATCGTTCGCTTTCCGCCAGCCGTCGTCGGGATGGCGCACTTCCTGGATCCGTATCGGCCGTGGATCGATTCGGTCCTCAGCGCCTCCCCGGTCGACACGGTGACCTTTGAGCTCGACGTACCGTTCGCCGAGGTCGTGCTCGAGGACCTGCTCGAGGGCGCCCCGCTCGACCGGCAATGCCTCGAGCGCAGCCACCCGCTTAGCCCGCTCGTCGAACGGTGGGCGCTTCCGGACAACGCCAGCCCGCGGATCCTGCTTGAGCTCTCGCGTGACCGGCGCGCGTTGGTCACGGCACGCGAGCTGGCGTGGGATCCGCACTGGAAAGAGATGCCGGTCGCGGTGTGGCTCCGCGGTCTCGCGCACCCATTGGTGGCAGTGCGGATACCGTACGTCTCCTACCAGCACGGCCTGGTGAGCGAAACGCGCGAATGGCTCATCGCCCGCCGTGACGAGATGGTGAGCGCGCTCAGGCTCCTGCGGCCGGTCCTCGGCAATGGTCGTCGTGTCGTCCGGGTGATCGGCGGCGCGGACCTCGCATTGCCCGAGGACGGCTATGACTGGCAGAGCGTCGTGCTCGATCCGACGGCAACTCGCCTGCTCCGCGAGGACTTCGAAGGCTTTCTCGCGCGCGAGATCTGGTTTCGGCGGCATAGGCTGCCCTTCCGCCGCGGATATTTCCTATATGGTCCACCGGGCAACGGCAAGACCAGCATCGTCCGCGTGATGGCCTCGCATCCGGCGATCACGGCGTACGCACTCAACTTTTCGAATCCGAGACTCAACAACGGGGATCTCACGTACTTGTTCGAGTCCGCCGGACGTACGGCGCCGTCGCTCGTGATCTTTGAAGACCTTGACCGCCTCTACGGCCAACGATCGGGCCGCCGCGACAATCTCACAAAGGTCACGCTCCAGCACTTGCTCAACTGTCTGGACGGCCTCGGCAGCCGCGATGGCGTACTCGTCGTCGGTACCGCGAACGATCCAACCGTCATCGATGCGGCGATTGTCCGCCGCCCCGGCAGATTCGATCGAGTCGTCGCATGTCGGCCGCCTGACGAGACGCTTCGCCGCGAGTATCTGCGCCGGCTCGCCGTCGACTCCCTCGACGAGAGCGCCCTCGCGGCGGCGAGCACGGCCGCCGACGGCTTCTCGTACGCGCAACTCCGCGAGGCGTTCGTGCTTACAGGGCACCTGACGTACCAGAGGGGCGGCGAAGAGATCCAAGGCGACGCACTTCTCGAGGCGATCGGCCTGGTACGCGGCGAGACGCGCGCGACTCGTGCGCGCGTCGATGCGCGCAGCGTGGGGTTCGACGTGCCCACTCCGGGCGGCTGACGAGTCTTCGGCATGTGGAGGTCGACTCCCCAGAAGTCCCGACAGATCCTCCTCCACCTGCGCCAGTGTAAAGTAGGTGTCGCGCTGGTTTGGCTCGAACTCGACCAGCGCGTCGACATCGCCATCGGGCCGGAAGTCGTCACGGAGTACGGAGCCGAACAGGGCGAGCCACCGGATGTGATGGCGACGGCAGAAGTCAGCGATCTGCTCGCGCGAGATTTCGATCCGAGCGTGACGCGGTGTCATGGCACGGAACCGGGCCGCTTGCTGCTGGTCGGCTTGTCGATCGCTTCTCGCGCTCGCGCTATTCCGCCTCCCAGCTCGGGCCGCCCCGGTGGCCGGTCGGTCAACACTTTAGCTGATTGGCGCGCGCGCGAGATTCGAGCGTTCTGCGGCGGAAGCGCTAGTTCAGCAGCAGGCGCGTGAGCGCCTCCGGCTCGCTCAGCATCGGGTAGTGGCCGGTGTCGAGCTCGTGGTACTCCGCCTTCAGGCGCTCGGCCGTGCGCCGCTGGTGGTGCTCCGGCGGATTGACGGCGCGACGGCAGCGAATCACCGTCGTCGGCCACGGGTGCTCCCAGAAGGTCGTCGGCTCCATCGGAGCCTCGAGCGCGGCGATGGGATGCGGGGTGATGCGCGCCATCGCCCAGGCGCGCGTACGATCGTCGAGATCGCGAAACACGCGGTTGTCGCGGTCGGCTTGCGAGGGGAACGTGGTGACGTCGGTCACGTCGTTGGGCGCCGGGCGCTTGACGATGGCATCGACGCGCTCGCCCGGCATCAGCGCGAGCGCATCGACGAAGGCGAGCCGACCGATGCGATCGCGCGCCAGCTCGGCCGCCTTCACGATCACCATGCCGCCGCTGCTCGTCCCGACGAGCACGACATCCTTCAGGTCCTCGGAGAAGAGGAGCTGAGCGACCTCGCGCGCGTGCGTGCCGACGGTGATGCCGGCACGCACGGCGTGACTGCGCTCGGCGCACCCATCGAGGCTTGGCGCGAACACCGTGTGACCGGCGGCGCGCAGTCGCGTGGCCACCGGCTTCCAGATCCAGCCCCCCTGGTACGCGCCGTGGATCAGGACGTAGGTGGCCATCTCAGTTGAACATCAAAACCGTGCGCGCCACCTCGCCGGCTTTCATGGCGCGAAACGCCTCGTTGACGTCCTCCAGGCGGCCACGGCGCGTGATCATCTCGTCGAGCTTGAGCTTCCCCTGACGATACAGCTCGACGTAGCGCGGCATGTCGACCTTGAAGCGGTTCGAGCCCATCGTGCACCCCTGGACCTTCTTCTCGCGCAGGAACGACGGGCCGTCGAGCTCGATCTTCTGCCCGACCGGGATCATGCCGACGATCGTCGCGGTGCCGCCCGGACGCAGGCACTCGAACGCCTGCTCGGCCGCCTTCTTGAGGCCGATGGCCTCGAACGCGTAGTCCACGCCGGGGCCCGTGAGCTCGCGGATCGCCTTGACGGGATCCGCCGTGGACGCGTCGACGGTATGCGTCGCGCCGAGCTGCTTTGCCGTCTGGAGCTTGTGAGCGACGACGTCCACCGCGATGATCATCCGCGCGCCCGCGATGACCGCGCCCTGGATCGCCGCCAGCCCGACGCCGCCGGCGCCGTAGACGGCCACTGTCGTACCCGCCTCGACACGCGCGGTGTTGAGGACGGCGCCGACGCCGGTGGTCACGCCGCAGCCGATCAGGGCCGCGCGATCGAGGGGCATGTCGTCGCGCACCTTCACCAGCCCGCTCTCGTGGACCAGCATCTGCTCGGCGTAGGCCGAGAGATTGGCGAACTGGTTGACCGGCGCGCCCTTCCACGAGAGCTTCGGCGGCTCGTTGGCCGCCCGAACGGGCCGGCTCTGGCAGAGGTGCGTGCGCCCGGTCAGGCAGTACTCGCAGTGGCCGCAGAAGACCGAGAGGCACGCGATGACGTGGTCGCCAGGCTTGAACTCCGTCACGTGCGGGCCGACCGAGTCGACGATCCCCGCCGCCTCATGCCCGAGGATGGCGGGCGCCGCGAACGGGTAGAGGCCTTCGATGAAGTGGAGATCGCTGTGGCAGACGCCGCTCGCCACCGTGCGCACCAGCACCTCGCGCGCGATGGGCTTGGCGATGTCGACGTTCTCGATCGTAAGCTCTTTGTGAGGCCCGTGGAAGACGGCAGCTTTCATGTCGCACTCCTTTGGCGCGTCTGGACGGGAGTGTATCGCAGGCCGGCGCCTCTTCGCCGAGGCAAGCCTCACAACCGCCGCACGCGTGGGAACAGCAGCGCACCGGCGAGGGCCAGCGTCACCAGCGCAGCGCCGCTCGTCCCGAGCGCGACGCCGACGCCGAACAATGACGCCAGCGCGCCGATCTGGAGGTGGCCCAGCGGCCCGAGCCCGATCGCCACCACCCAGGCGCCACCGGCGCGGCCGCGCAGATGGGCCGGCACGCTGAGCTGCATCAGGCTCTGGGCCAGCAAGTCGGCCAGCGCGCCCGCCGCGTTGGCGACGATCAGGATGACGATGACGCCCGTGAAGCCCACGAGCGCGGGTGCGAAACCCAGAACGACGAGGCTCGCGCCGAAGGCGACGAGCACCGCAAGGAACAGCACGCCGCCGCCCATGGTGGCGCTCCGCATCGTCACGACGATGAGCCCCAGGATCCCGCCGACCGAGCGCGCGGCATTCATCGCGCCGAGTCCTTCGGGGCCGACGCCGAGGACATCGCGGGCCAGGCTCGGAAAGAGCGCCTGGTGCGCGAAGCCCAGGATCTCGGCGCCGGCGGTCAGCAGCATGAGCGCGGGAAGCACCGGGTCCTTTCGCATCGCCGTGACGAAATCGACGATGCTCTGCCACAGAGATCCGGCAGCCGGCGGCGTGGTCCCCACCGGAGCCGACGCCGACAGCAAGGCGGCCGAGCCTGCCAGATAACTCGCGCCGACCGCGAGGTAAGCCAGGCCCGAGCCGAAGTGCGCGATCACGGCGCCGGTTCCGAGCGACCCCAGGAGCCAGCCGGCGCGCGTCCCGACGCCCAGGATGGCGAAGCCGTGCATCAGCTCCGTCGGGCCGACGACGTCGTGCGTGTAGCTCTGTCGCGCCGAATGCTCGATCCCGCGCATCGCGCCGCCCGCCAGCGTCAGTAGCAGCACGTGCGTCAGGGTGACCAGGCCCGTCAGCGTGAGCACGCCGAGCGTGGCGGTCGTCACCGCCTGGAGCGCGCCCGTCGCCATCAACAGGCGATGCCGAGGAAAGCGATCGGCGAGCACACCGGCGGGCACGCCGACGAAGAACATCGGCAGGCCCCGCATCCCCATCGCGACGCCGACGAGGAACGGCGAGTTCGTGAGCTCGAGCGTGAGCCAGCCCAGCACGACGACCTCGCCGACCATGCCGACGGCGTTCAGGACCATCGCGGTGCCGAGCCGTCGGAAGTCGGCGAGCCGGAGGAGTGTCAGCGAAGCGGGCGCCCCTTCCGGGCGATGAACTCCGGGAAGGCCGCCTCGGCCCTGGCGCCCCGGATCACGCTGGTCGTGTAGCCGCGCTCGTTCGCCCACTGCTCTTCGAGCCGGCGCCCCATGTCCTCGAGCAGCAGCGCCTTGACGCCCATCACCGACTCCCGCTTGTTCTTGGCGATCATCGTCGCCAGCCACATCGTCTTCTCACGGAGTTGATCGCACGGCACCAGGTGATTGAGCAGGCCGATCCGCTGGGCCTCTTCGGCTTCGACCACGCGGGCGGAGAAGAGCAGCTCCTTGGCGATGGGCCAGCCCACCTGGTTCGGCAGCGTCCACGTGCTGTTGATGCGGCCATAGGCGGCGGCCAGGAAGCGGAAGCTGGCGTGCTCGCAGCCGACGCGCATGTCGAGCGACGAGGCGAGCACCGCCGCGCCGCCGTAGGCCAGGCCGTTGATCATCCCGATCGTCGGCTTGGGACACGCGCTGATCTCGTAGCTGGCGCGGGCGCGGAGGGCGGCGCGCTCGTCCAGGTCGGCCTGGGCGCGCTGGCGATCGTCCTCGCGCTGCTCGTGGATGTCGCCGCCCGCCGAGAAGGCGCGGGTTCCGGCGCCCGTGATGACGATGCACCCCACCTCGTCGTCGGCGCACGCGCGCATGACGCCGTCGTGCAGCTCGGTCATCAACTGATGGTTCATCGCGTTGAGCTGCTCGGGGCGATTCATGGTGAGGATCGCCACGCCGTGCACCTTCTCGATCAGGACGTAGTCCGCCATCTCTGCCTCCCGCCCGCAGTCTCCGAGCAACGTGACGTGAAGCATAGCGCGGCTTGTGACGGAGCGGCAGGCCGTCGTACAGTGCGGTGAGTGTCTGAGCCTTCGACGGAGCCCATCAGCTACGACGCGCTGGTCCAGGACGAGCGCGTGCACGCCTCGCTCTACACCGACCCGCGCATCTTCGCCGACGAGATGGACCGGCTCTTCTTCCGAGGCTGGGTCTTCATCGGCCACGAGAGCGAGATTCCGCTGCCGGGCGACTTCGTCACGCGGCCCATCGGGACCCAGCCGGTGATCATGGCGCGGGCCATGGACGGCCAGGTGAGCGTGATGGTCAACCGCTGCGCCCACCGGGGGACGATGGTGTGCAGCGAGGCGCGCGGTAACACGCGGACCTTCGCGTGTCCCTACCACGGCTGGACGTACGATCTGACGGGCGAGCTGCTCGGCGTGCCGTACCCGACGGCCTATGACGGCCGACTCGACAAGAAGACGAAGAGCCTGGGCTGCGCCGCGCGCGTGGGCAGCTATCGCGGCTTCGTCTTCGCCTGCCTGGGGCCGACGAGCGTCACGCTCGAGCAGCACCTCGGCGTCGCCACCGGCCTGATCGACCGCGCCTGCGATCTCTCGCCGGAGGGCGAAGTCCAGCTCACGGCCGGGTGGGTCAAGCACCGCTGCTCGTCGAACTGGAAGATGCTGCCCGAGAACGATCTCGACGGGTATCACCTCGGGTTCGTCCACATGGCGCTCTTCAAGTCGGTCCGCACGCAGTACAACCGTTTCACCGGCGACGAGAAGAGCGTCAAGGGCGTGGTGCGCGACTGGGGCAACGGCCACACCGAGATCGACTGGTCGCCCGCCTACGACGGCCCCTTCGAGTGGTTCGGAACCGCGGCGTCCGACGTCGTGGGACGCTACGTGGCGGCGCTCCAGGCGCGCGACGGCGCCGCCGTCATGGCGCGGCGAGTCTTCGAGGGCCCGCCGCACGCGCTGATCTTCCCCAACCTGTTCCTCGGCGAGATGAACATCGCCGTCGTGGAGCCGGTGGGGGTCGAGGAGAGCGTCCACTGGCACACGCCGATGTTTCTCAAGGGCGTGCCCGAGTTCGACCGGCGGCTGCTCCGACAGAGCGAGGCGGCGATGGGCCCGGCGTCCTTCCTGTTGCCCGACGACCTGACGATCACGGGCCGCAATCAGATCGGGCTGCACTCGCGACGTACGGAATGGCTGGAGCTGAGCCGTGGCGTTCACCGCGAGCACGTGGACGCCGAGGGCCGCCGCGTCTCGCACCTCACGGACGAGACGACGAACCGGGGGTTCTACCGCCAGTACCGCAAGCTGATGACGGGCGCATAGCCCGGTGATCTCGGAGTCCGAGCACCGCGCCGTCGTCGATTTCCTGTACCGCGAAGCGCGGTTGGCCGACGAGGGCCGCTACGCCGAGTGGGAGGCGTTGTGGACCGACGACGGCGTGTACTGGGTTCCGGCGAGCACCGATCCCGCCGCGGATCCCGACCGTCACCTCTCCCACGTCTACGACAATCGCAGTCGCATCGCGACGCGGGTGAAGCTGCTCCAGAGCGGCTATCGCCCGAGCCAGGATCCGCCGTCGTCGATGCGCCGCCTCGTCTCGAACATCGAGGTGCGCAAGGCCGAGGGCAGCGAGCTGATCGCCGAGTCGAATTTTCTCCTGGCCGAGCTGGCCGTCCAGGCCAAGCACGAGATGCACGTGTGGGCCGGGCGCGCGACACATCGGCTGCGCTGGGTGGACGGCGCGCTGCGAATGTGCCGAAAGACGGTCGTGCTGATCAACGCCGCCGAGCCGCTGCCAAACCTGTCCTTCCTTATATAGGGCCGGCCTCGAGATGTGAGGCCGGCCCCGAGACTCACCCCGTGGCCGCCGTCTTGAGCACCGCGTCCACCCACGACGCCTCCTTCGGCAGCAGCAGGGCCGCCGGCCGCACGCGATAGCCCGCGGGATCGAGAGCAGGCGGCGGCACGCGCCTGGTCGTGAGCGCGATGGCGGCGTCGAGCAGACACTTCCGCACGCGGATGATGCCGATGTCCGCCCGGCCCAGCCGCTCGAGCGAGCGGTCGTAATTTCCCTGGCTCTCGGTGATGGCCTTGTCCTGAGAGCCCACACCCGGCACGCCGAAGAACTTCCGTATGCGCTGGGCCTCCCAGTCCGCGAGGTAATCGTTGGCGCGGCTCTGGATGGGCCGGATGTCGCCGTAGGCCTCGCTGGTCTCCGGCGCGTAGTCCATCACGTGGATGCTCGAGCCGGCGCGGAACTGGGCGACTTCATCGGCAGTCAGCGCGCGCGTCGGGTGGTACGAGATGCACCAGTTGACGAGGTGATCGTCGTCGATCGGGATCCACACGTGCGAGTGGATGACGGGATCGCTGCCCACCTCCGGGGGCGGCATGCTGTGAAACGGAACCAGGTACCGCGTGACGCGCCAGTAGTACTGGCCCGCCGGGGCTTCGCGCCGCGCGCCGATCAGCAAGCCGGTCTCGGTGTCCGCCACCTCGATGTGAGGCGCCCGCTCGAGCTGGGCCGCGAAGCCGAAGCCGGCGGCCGCCTGATCGAGCGCGCGCCGCAGCCCGTCATCGCGCGCGTCGAGGATGCCGTGAAGGAACGAGATGTGGGCGGGATCGACGCCGCCCTCGAGCGCCTGGAGGTAGTTGCAGTCCTGCCAGAACTTCGAGACGAAGCGCTGATCTTCCGGAACCTCGGTCCACTCGAGGTCGGGCAGCCCGGGCGGCGGGCTCGCCGGGCCCATGTAGGCCCAGACGACACCTCCCCGCTCCGCGCACGGATACGCGGGATGGGTGACCTTGTCCTGGAAGCTCGACTCCGGCCGCTCGTTGGGCATGTCGATGCAACGCCCGCCCGGCTCGTACTGCCAACCGTGATAGACACAGCGCAGCCCCGGCTCCTCGTTCCGGCCGAAGTAGAGCGAGGCGCGCCGGTGCGAGCAGAACTCCCCGAGCAGGCCCACCCGTCCGCTCGGCGCCCGGAAGGCCACGAGGTCTTCGCCAAGGATCCTGACCCGCTTGACCCGGCCGCCAGCCGGGAGCTCGGAGGACAGGACCACGGGGATCCAGTACTGGCGCATGAGATCGCCCATGAGCGTCCCCGGCCCCACCCTCGTGAGCTGCGCGTTCTCGTCCGCGGTGAGCATCGCCGGCACCTCCCTCGGCGCTATGGTAACGCGGGGATCGGATCCTTCGTGGTTCTCAGCCGAGCCGACGTATGATGACGACCGTGGACGAGTCGGAGCTACGCTCGTTCCTTCACGAGCACACGCCGAAGTGGATCACCGAGCAGGAGGCGTCCCTTCGGGTGATCGCCTTTCCGCTCACGTCCGAGCTTCACGAGCGCCTGGCCCCGTTCTTCGGCGATACGCTCGCCGACGCGAGGATCTCGTCCGTGCCCATGAGCAGCCCGGCGTGGTACAGCGATCTCCTCGGGCGCGGCGTCGACCAGCGCGACCTGCTCGACTTCTCGAACCTGGTGGCGATCACGTTCAACACCGCCGTGAACCTGCTCCCCGACGCGCCCGAGCCGACGATGGGCCTGCTCTTTCACGAGTTCGTCCACGTGCTGCAGTATCGGCTCCTCGGCGTCCAGGAATTCGCGCGCCGGTACGTGGATGGCTGGCTGGCCGGCAAAGGGTTCCTCGATCGCCCCGATCTCCGGTACGTCTCCATTCCCCTGGAACGGCAGGCCTACGATCTCCAGGCGCGATTCGCCGCCGCGCCCGATTCCGCCTTCTCGGTCGAAGCCGCACTCCAGCAAGAAACCGCCACCGCCTGAGAGTAGTATCTCGGGCAAGCGGTTCGTGGATCCCCGAGGTTCGCGAATTCGGAGGAGACTGCCATGCGTGGAGTGGTGTTCCTGGGAAATCGCAAGCTGGAGGTGCAAGAGTTCCCCGACCCGGTCGCCGGACCCGGCGAGGTCGTGCTGGCCATGAAGGCGTCGGGGATGTGCGGCAGCGACTTCCACGCGTACCGGGCCGCCGGCAATCCCGCCGCGAGCCTGGGCCTGGGCGGTGGCAGCGGGCCGGTGATCGCCGGCCACGAGCCGTGCGGCGTCGTCCATTCCGTCGGCGCCGGCGTCGACCCCGGACTGGTCGGCCAGCGCGTGATGAATCACCACTACAAGGGCTGCGGGCGCTGCAAGCACTGCCGCGGCGGCTGGTCTCAGCTTTGCCGCAAGGGCATCACGGTGTACGGCGTCACCGGTCACGGCGGCCATGCGAATTTCATGAAGGCGCCGGCGTTCACCTGCGTCCCGCTGCCCGACGCGCTCAGCTTCGAGGAAGGCGCGGCGGTGTCGTGCGGCACCGGCACGGCCTACGGCGCGCTGCGACGCCTCGACGTCTCGGGCCGCGACACGCTCGCCGTCTTCGGCCAGGGGCCGGTGGGGTTGAGCGCGACGTTGCTGGGGCGTGCGCTGGGAGCGCGCATCATCGCGGTCGACATCTCGCCGGAGCGCCTGAAGCTGGCCCGTGAGCTGGGAGCGGAACACACGATCAACCCGCGCGAGAAAGATCCCGTCAGCGCGATCCACGATCTCACCGACGGCGATGGCGCCGAGTGCACGATGGACTGCACGGGCCTGCCGGAGCCGCGCGCCCAGGCCGTGCGCAGCGCCGACACGTGGGGCCGGGTCGCGTTCGTGGGCGAGGGCAACAACGTCACGCTCGAGGTCAGCAAGGACCTGCTGAGGCGTCAGATCACCCTGCACGCCTCGTGGACGTTCTCGAACACCGGCCAGGAAGAATGCGCGCGCTTCATCGCCGACCGCAAAGTTCCGCTCCGCACGCTGCTCACGCATCGCTGGCGTCTCGACCAGGCCGAGGAGGCCTACCGCCTCTTCGACACGCAGACCACGGGCAAGGGCATCTTCGTCTTCTAGAGTGTCCGGACTCGTAATAGTGTTGACACTTCCCGTGAACGAAGAAGAAGGCCATCGGCCTTATCTTTCCCAGAGTGCGTACCCGGCCAAGGGAACCACTGTGGGAGGACGGACCGATGACCCTCGACG
>Ga0209470_1003411_pt1 | contig 10970 bp, 8 predicted proteins | sample GraSoiAngelo_125_FD_185882 | JGI IMG/M metagenome (GOLD analysis project Ga0209470, IMG submission 185882) | Grasslands soil microbial communities from the Angelo Coastal Reserve, California, USA - 14_0927_05_40cm (SPAdes) (version 2) | ecosystem: Environmental > Terrestrial > Soil > Grasslands ... | reverse complement strand
GCGCCACCAGAACCAGGAAAACGCCGTTGAGCAATGCGGCAAGGATTTCGACTCGGTAGAACCCATACGTCTTTCGAGGGGTCGCGCGGCGCGATGCAAAGCGCACCGCGAATAAGCTGAGGCTCAGAGCCGCCACGTCCGTCAGCATGTGTCCGGCATCCGCAAGCAGCGCAAGGGAATTTGTGTAAATAGCGCCAAGAAATTCCGCAACGAGAAACGCCGACGTGATGAATAAGGCGGCTTTCAGGCTGCTGTGGACCTTTTGGTCTATATGCTCGCCACGGTGCATAGTAGTTATTATAAACGGTGCCCTTTGGGTGCTGGTATAATACCCGATTTTCTTATGAACGTTCCGCTAACCGTTTTGTCCGAAGACGAGCAGTTGTTTCGAGATTCCTGCCGGTCTTTCGCCGAAGAGCGAATCCGGCCGCTCGTCCGAAAGATGGACGAGGAAGCGAAGCTCGACGACAGCGCCATTCCCGATTTGTTCCAGCTCGGCCTGATGGGACTCCAAATTCCTGAAGAATTTGGCGGCAGCTCAGGCACCTTTTTCATGTCCGTTCTTGCGGTTGAGGAGATCTCTCGTGTGGATGCGTCGTTCGGCGTCTTTATCGATGTGCAAAACACGTTGGTGAACAATGCCATCATGCGATGGGCCACGGACGATCAAAAACGCGAATACCTTCCGCGACTTGCCAAAGACCTGGTCGGCGCTTACGCCTTGTCGGAAGCGGGCTCCGGCAGCGATGCATTCGCTCTCGCGTGCCGGGCGTCCAATAAGGGCGATCACTTTCTTCTGAATGGCCGGAAGCTGTGGATTACGAACGCCGCCGAAGCAAACCTCTTCATCGTGTTTGCAAACGCCGATCCGGAGCAGGGTTACAAAGGGATCACCGCGTTTCTGGTTGAACGCGATTTTCCAGGATTCGCCGTCGGGAAAAAGGAAGATAAACTGGGCATCCGCGCTTCGAGCACCTGCGAATTGATCCTCGAAGATTGCCGTGTTCCTAAGGCGAACATTCTGGGCGAGCTTGGAAAAGGCTACAAGATTGCGATCGAGACCCTCAACGAGGGACGCATCGGCATCGGAGCGCAAATGGTGGGCATTGCGCAAGGAAGCTGGGAGCACGGCGCTGCATATTCAAAACAAAGAAAGGCATTCGGAAAAAGCCTTGCCGAATTTCAAGCCGTTCAATTCCAGCTGGCTGAAACCGCAACGCAAATCGAGGCCGCACGCCTGATGGTTTACAACGCGGCGCGTTTGAAGGATGCTGGGCAGGATTTCCTGAAGGAAGCGGCAATGGCAAAGTACTTCTCGTCGCAGGTTGCAGAACATGTAACTTCGTTGATTGTCGAGATATATGGCGGCTATGGATACACCAAGGATTACCCGGCCGAAAAATATTTTCGGGATTCCAAGATCGGAAAAATCTACGAAGGCACTTCGAACATGCAGCTCCAGACGATCGCCAAATACCTATTACGCTAAATGACGAAAGTAAAAGTTCTCTATCACGACAATTGTTTCGACGGCGTCTCTTCAGCCGCGGTTTTCTCGCGTTTTTACAAGGGGCATTTGGATCCCGGCGCGGTCATCGAATACGAAGGTCTGACGCACAAGGCCGGACAGCAGATCAGCGAGGATCTTTTCGGTCCGGATGAAAACGTCATTGTGGATTTCAAATACTGCGCCTCGGACAAATTGACCTGGTGGTTCGATCATCATGAGAGCGCGTTTCTGTCCGCTCAGGATGAAGCGCATTTCCGGCGGGACACCAGCGGCCACAAATTTCATGACCCCAGCTACAAATCGTGCACGAAATTCATCGCGCATCTGACGCAAAACGTATTTCATTATCCGATGCCCGATCTGGACGACCTTGTCTATTGGGCCGATATCATCGATGGCGCGCAGTTTCCCGATGCCAAAACGGCGGTTGAGCTGAAGGAACCGGCGATGCGCTTGATGCTGGTCATTGAAGCCAGTCATAACCCGCAGCTCATCCACGAGATCATTCGAGAAGTGCAGCACAAATCGCTGCCGGAGGTGATGGAAGATTCCGAGATCCGATCGACATTCGAAAAATTGTATGCCCATCATTTTGAGTCGATCGAGATCATGCGGCGCGCCGCGAAGTGCACAGGCGGCGTTATCGAGTTCGATGTCAGCGGCCACGATCTCGACGGTTACAACAAATTCATTCCGTATTACTTGTTCCCGGAAAGCGTCTACAGTGTCGGCGTCAGTCAATCATCCGTTCGCGCGAAAGTATCCGTGGGAACCAACCCCTGGACTAAGCAGGAACGCCGTCAGAACCTTGCAAAACTATGCGAGCAATACGGGGGCGGCGGCCACTCGGTTGTGGCCGCCATTTCCTTCAAGCCGCACGAACTCGATAACGCGCGCGCGGCGGCGCGTGAAATCGCCGAGATACTGCAGAATGATTTGAAAACTAATCAAGGGATGAATGGTTGAGCAGGGCACATTCCCCTCCTCGCAGAGGACGGCGCGAAGCGCGAACCCGATAGGGCGAAGCCTCAATAAGAGTCCGGGGACACGTTTCGGCCGACCTGACCACCCCGGCGCTTCGCGCCACTCCTCCTCTGCGAGCAGGGGAATACTTCAATGATTCCGGACGACCATCTCGACTTTCTTCAGGCTGTCTGGGCACGGCGTTCCACCTATACCTATGTCTTCTTCGCTCTGAATATTCTCGTTTTTCTATTGATGGCGCTGGCCGGTGGCAGCACTAGCGCGCCGACGTTGATGGCTTTTGGTGTGAAGTCGAATGCCGAAATTGCGAAAGGCCAGTGGTGGCGTTTCGTTACTCCGATCTTTATTCACATTGGGCTGCTTCATCTGTTCTTCAACTCGTACGCTCTTTGGATCGTTGGGCCGCAGGTCGAGAAGATCTATGGGGGCGGACGCTTTGTCATTCTTTACGTGCTGACGGGAGTTGCGGGTGTCTACGGCAGCTATGCGTACCATCCAAACACGATTTCTGCCGGCGCTTCGGGTGCGATCTTCGGTCTGTTTGGTGTGCTGTTGTCATTTGGTATCCGGTATCGCGATTCGCTTCCGCCCTTTGTCAAACGCGCCGTTGGAACCGGAGTCCTTCCGGTGATTGTGATCAACCTCATCATCGGCTTGACGATTCCAGAAATCGATAATTCCGCTCACATCGCGGGACTCCTGGCCGGCGCCGCCCTTGCCGCGGTCATTCCGTTTCAAAAGCCCCGAGACGAAACCCATGCCGGATTCCGCTCGATTCAGATTGCGTTGCTGGCGATGATTGCTGTTTGCTTTTACGAGGTCGGTGTACACTACGACGGTCCCCGCCTGTCGGTCCGGAATCTGGCACGCGGACTGATACAGATTGGAAGCACTTCTTCGACGGGGGATTTCATCGAAGCGATCAACGCCGCGCAAACGACATTTGAAGACTCCACGCGTCAAATCGAAACCGGCCGCCTGCCGGACCTCAACTTGACGCGCGCCGAGATTTCAAAATCGATTGACCGGCTGCGGAATGCGCCTTCCCTTGCGGCGCGCAGCGACGAACTCGTTGGCGAACTGCTTCGCGTTATGGAAGAACAATACGATCTCGTCGGGGATATCCAACAGACCGGTGTGTTCACACTCGCTCACGCGCAACGGCTGAAAGTCAACACCGCGCGTTACGAAAAAATGATGGACGCTTTTACGAAGTGGGTCGACAGCGATGGAAAAAAATATGGCATCCAGAGATATCGGCGACGCTAGACTCAAAGTTCTGGCATAATTTTTTCTCAACTCCCGATCTGGATTCCGTCTAGTCCACGGGACGTCTCCGTGGAGTCAACAAAATCCTTAGCGGGATTTAGAAACGTCATGCTTAGTTCGCAACTCCTCCTGAGAATCAGCAAAGAGGTTGGTGCGCCTGTCGCGCGGGTGGAAACCACGATCAAGTTACTTGAAGAGGGAGCCACGGTGCCGTTCATCGCGCGGTATCGCAAGGAGGCGACGGGCAATCTCGACGACGTCAAAGTTCGGGATATCGACGAACAGCGGCAGTACTATGCTGAACTCGAAGCGCGGCGCGCGACGATCCTGAATTCCATTGAAAAGCAAGAAAAGCTCACCGAGGATCTGCGATCCAAAATTCTCGCCTGCTTCAGCAAGAGCGAGCTTGAAGATCTCTATCTTCCCTATAAGCCCAAGCGGAAGACCAAAGCTGCCATTGCCATCGAACGAGGTTTGGAACCGCTGGCCAATTACCTCTGGGAACAGAATGGTGATCGGCCGGCGGGGGAATTTGCCGAGCGCTTCATTAATTTGGAGAAAGAAATATTGACCATCGAATCGGCAATCGAGGGAGCGCTTCATATTATTGCCGAGCGCGTTGCCGAAACTCCTGAATTCCGGAAGCAGCTTCGCGACACGATGATGTCGGAAGGCACGGTGCGGGCGAAGGTCGTCTCCGGTAAGGAAACAGAAAAGACGAAGTACGAGATGTACTACGATTTTCAGGAAACCGTCGCGAAGATTCCTTCTCATCGGATGCTCGCCATCCGGCGCGGTACGCGGGAAGGCATTCTGAATTTTTCCATCGACGTCGATAACACGAAATTCATCGTTACGCTGCTTTCCCGGATTATTCGTGATCCTCAATCGCGCTTTGCGCCTTTCCTCGACACCGCGGTGCGGGATGCTTACGATCGGCTGCTTCTGCCTTCGATCCAAAACGAAGTCCGTTCGATTCTCAAGGAAAACGCGGAATCCGAAGCAATTAAAGTCTTCGAAGATAACCTCCGAACGCTGCTGCTCGCCCCCCCGGCCGGCCACTTGCCGGTTATGGGAATCGATCCGGGGCAGCGCACCGGCTGCAAAGTTGCGGTCGTTGACGAAACGGGAAAATTCCTGGAGAACCAGACGATTTATCCCACCGAACCCAAGCAGGACCTCGAAGGTTCGGAGAAGACACTTCTGGATTTGACTCAAAAATACAATGTGCGCGGCATCGCCATCGGCAATGGAACCGCTTCGCGCGAGACCGACGCGTTTGTTCGCCCGGTCATCGACAAGAACAAGCTCGACGTCTTTGTGGTCGTCGTCAGCGAAGCGGGCGCCTCGATCTACTCTGCGTCCAAGCGCGCTCGCGAAGAATTTCCCAAATTGGATGTCACGGTGCGCGGCGCGATTTCGATTGCGCGCCGGCTGCAGGATCCACTGGCGGAATTGGTGAAAACGGATCCGAAATCCATTGGTGTGGGCCAATACCAGCACGATGTGGATCAGAAGAAGCTGAAGCGGAGCCTTGCGTCGGTCGTGGAATCGTGTGTGAACCGGGTCGGTGTCGATCTCAACTCCGCATCGGTCGATTTGCTGAAGTACGTTTCCGGAATCGGCGACAAGCTCGCTCAGAACGTCGTGGGGTACCGCGATCAACACGGCCTGTTCCGCTCGCGTACCCATATCCGGGAAATCGAAGGTTTCGGCGATAAAACTTTTGAGCAGGCGGCGGGGTTCCTCCGGATCAAAGATGCCGGAAATCCGTTGGACCGGACGGCCGTCCACCCCGAGTCCTATCCGCTTGTGGAACGTATGGCAGCATCATTGGGCGTCTCCGTCAACGAGCTCGTCGAAAACCCAACGAAGATCAACGCCATCGATTTCAAAGCGTTTGAAACCGAGAGCGGACGATACACGGTCAGTGATATACGCGAGGAGCTTCTGAGACCGGGCCGTGATCCACGCGAGAAGTTTGTCGTACCGAAGTTCCGGGAGGACGTCAAGGAGATCGCCGACCTGAAGGATGGAATGGAACTGGAGGGCACGGTAACCAACGTGACCAACTTCGGAGCGTTTGTCGACCTTGGTGTTCACCAGGACGGTCTGGTTCATATCTCAGAGCTTTCTCATAAATACGTCCAGGACGCGCGTCAGGCTGTGAAAGTCGGCGAGATTGTAAAAGTGAAAGTGATCGGCGTCGATCCAGCGATGAAGCGAATCAGCCTTTCCATGAAAGCGCTCATGCCGAAACCGCCGAAGCGCGTGCGGGGAAAGAAACGGCCGAAAACTGCCCCACAACCCACCGAGGCCATGGCGGCGCGAGCAAGGGGTTCCGCAAAACCGTCCGGCGAGCCCGGGCCCAAGAAAGCCCGGCCGGAGCGGCAGGTGCTGCAAAAACAGCAAACGCGGCCACCCAGGCCTCCCGTCGAAGCTGTGCCTCCTGCTCCAAAACAAACAATGGAGGAAAAGATTCGCCTCCTCCAGGAAAAATTCGGCCGCGCGCGGTAGGGAGTAGGAATTCTGGGGACAGACACCGAATTCGAGGGAGACCGTCACTTCAGCATCAAGCGATAATTCGGTGTCTGTCCCCAGAATTCCCGTTTGTCCCCGAATCAATATTGCAATATGAGTTTTGTTGAAGCGGTTTGGATGGCTTTGTCCTCGCTGCGGGCGAATCGCTTGCGATCATTGCTGACGTTGCTGGGCATTGTGGTTGGCGTGATGGCAGTGATTGCGGTGGTGTCCATCATTTCCGGTCTCAACGATTACGTCGCCGGAAAGATCTTTAATCTTGGACCGGATGTCATCACCGTAACCCGCATGTCTCCAGTGATCACCTCCCTGGACGAGTTCATCGAAAGTCAAAAGCGGAAGAACCTTTATCTTTCCGATATGGCCGCCATACGCGCGGCCTGTGCCGACTGCAGGGCGGTGGGAGCATCCGTTAATACCCGGTCTCGGGTCAAGTTCGGGCGCGATTACCTGGACTCGGAAATTCGGGGATTGACCGCCGAAACGCCAGTCATTCGCGGTTACGAATTACAGACCGGACGCTTCCTGACCGAATATGATGTGGAGCACGGTCGAAATGTCGTGGTGATCGGCACGGACATTGTCGACAACCTGTTTCCCTTCGTGGATCCCATCGGCAGGACATTAAGCGTTGATGACCGGCCTTTCGAGGTCATCGGTGTCAGCACGAAGCAAGGTTCGGTGCTTGGGCAGTCGCAGGACAACTGGGTGATGATCCCGATCACCCTTCACCAGAAGATGTACGGCGCCCGCCGCTCGGTCAATATCTATGCCAAAGCAATCGATGCAGCGCATCTTGCTGCGGCCGAGAGCGAAATCCGCTTGACGTTGCGCGCGCGGCGGCATCTTTCCTACGACGCGAAGGACGATTTTGCGTTGAACACGAACGACAACTTTCTCCAGATTTGGGCGAATATCAGCCGCGCGTTTTTTGCAGTGACGATCGGAATCGCGTCGATCTCTCTCCTCGTCGGCGGCATCGTGGTGATGAATATCATGCTCGTCTCGGTCACGGAGCGCACACGCGAGATCGGCATTCGAAAAGCCACGGGAGCACGCCGGCACGACATTTTGACTCAATTTTTAGTGGAGTCTTCGACGCTGGCTCTTATTGGCGGAATGATCGGCGTTCTCCTCGGAGCTTCCATCGCGCTTGCTGTCTCAACGTTTACACCCCTGCCGGCTTCGATCAAGTGGTGGGCCGTCGTTCTGGGATTGACGGTTTCGACAACCGTGGGCTTGTTCTTCGGGATCTATCCAGCGAAGAAAGCGGCAAATCTAGATCCTATTGTGGCACTGCGATATGAATGAAATCCTTCTTTTGGCCCTCGATTCACTGCAAAAAAATAAGCTGCGGTCCTTTCTCACCGTGCTTGGTGTTGTGATTGGAGTGGCAACGGTAATCGGGATGTCGTCCATCATCAGTGGTCTAAACACAAATATCTCCACGCAAATTCAGGATCTGGGGTCGAATCTGATCTTCGTCACCAGAATTCCTCCAACCATTGGGGGCCGCGTGCCGCCCGAGATGTTCAGCCGCAAAAAATTTACGCTGGAGGATGGAAAAGCAATCGCGGAACTTCCGCTGGTGCAAGCCGTGTCCCCGGTCCTGCGATATATCAACTTGAATGCAAGCGCCCGTTCGTTCTCGGTCCGGTATCGGGACCGGACTGCGAAAAACACCATCTTTCAGGGCGCCTCTCCGGAGTTTGCGGTGGTCGTTAGCCTGCACGTGCAATCGGGCCGCTGGATCAATGAATCGGATCAAACGCACAATGCGAGCGTTGTTGTGCTCGGTCATGATACAGCCGAAACGATCTTCCCCACGAACGTCGATCCGATCGGCAAAGAGGTGGAAATCGAAAATCAGCCGTTTCGTGTCATCGGTGTTTTGGAGGAACGGAAAAACGCGTTGACCGGCGGAAAAAATCCGGATGATAACGTTGCCATCATGCCGCTCGGCACCTTCCGCCGGCTCCATCCGGAATTCAAGGATTTCATGTTCGCGGTGAGAACGGTTTCCCAGGAAGACATGCCGCGCGCAATCGATCAAGTTCAAGCGCTGTTACGCATTCGCCGCGGCGTGCCGCCGAATAAGGACAATGATTTCGCCATTTCCACACAGGATACGTTTACTAACCTCTGGAACCAGATTTCGAGCGGCATTTTCACCGTCATGCTGGCGATTTCGTCCATCGCGCTGGTGGTCGGTGGCGTTGGTGTGATGAATATCATGCTCGTTTCCGTGACGGAACGGACGCGCGAGATCGGTGTCCGAAAGGCGATCGGTGCGACTCAGCGAAACATCTTGATGCAGTTTCTATTCGAAGCCATGCTGCTGACGGCTGTGGGCGGAGTTCTGGGAATAGCGACGGGTGCCGGGATTGCGGCTATCATACGGACATTCGCGCCGTTTCTCCCGGCGTCCGTATCGGCCTTCTGGGTCGCCGTCGGATTTTCGGTTTCGGTGGGGACAGGTCTCGTGTTCGGGTTTTACCCGGCCTATCGGGCGGCGGTCCTCAGTCCAATCGAGGCTCTGAGATACGAATAGGAACCCAAATTCGGGGATAGACGCCTAAACTAACAGGGTGCTGAAAAAGGCCCCAACGACGAACGTATGCGCCTACACTTGCTCCGATCGACTTTTTCAGCAGCCTGCTAAATCACCCAAATTCGGCTAACGTGTATAGAGCGAGTTTGGCGATTTAGGCGTCTGTCCCCGAATTATTTTTCTTCAGAAACTCCATCGTGCGCTGCCATGCCAGGCGTGCGGCATCGGCGTTATAGGCAATGAACGAATTGGGGTCTTTGTTATTTTCGTTCGCAAAGGCGTGCTTGGCGTTATACCAATAAAACTGGTATTTCACATTGGCTTGCTTTAACTTGCTTTCAAGACCCTCGACTTGAGACCGCGGAAATGCGACGTCTTCGGTCGCGAAATGTCCGAGGATGGGAATCTTGATCGCCTTGGCGTCCACATACTCAAGGGGCGGAACACCATACCAGCACACCGCGGCATCGGCTTCCTTCACAGATACACTGGATAGGATGGTCAAGGCACCCCCCATGCAGAAGCCCATAACAGCGGCTTTCGGGCTGGATTGTTTCAAATACTGCACGGCTCCGCGAAGGTCTTGACCAGCGGCATCGCCAAAATTGAGTCCTTTCATCAGGTGTTCTGCTTCCTTTGCTTCCAGAGCAACCTTTCCCCGGTACAAATCCGGAACGAGGACGCGATACCCAGCTTGTGCCATCCGGTCGGCCACGCCTTTGATCTGATCGTTCAAACCCCACCATTCCTGAATCACGACAATACCCGGCGACTTGCCGCCTTTTTCCGGTTCGGCATAGTATCCGGAACACGCTTTGCCATCTGGACGTTTGAAATCGACAATTGTTCCCATGGGGTCCTCCGGTTTGTGGAATTTCTCAAGATGTTCGTAATCATGGTGATATTCCCCTCTGTGCGCCGCATTTTTGCAGAATCAACGGAGTGCCGGCGGTCATCCTTATAATGCTGCGCGCTATCGCGCTTGCGCTTCGCGGACCGCCGCTACAGGAGATTTCGTCACGGCCTGCGCCTTTTTGCAACACCCGCTGCCGGGAGGGGAATATACCCTGCCGTTACGTTCAGCGGCAGAAAGTTCATCTTATCGCCTGTAATTCTATATAAAATCTAGACATGACGAAGGAAGAATACTTCGAGTCCGCGGTTAACGCGTTTGGTGATGACAAGCTCGACGAGGCCATCGAATCCTATAAAAAGGCCTTGGAGATCGATCCCAACTACCAGGATGCCCTGCATGGCTTGGGAATGGCGCTTTTCAACCGCGGGCGCGCGGACGAAGCGATTGCAACCGCAAAAAGACTCATCGAACTCGATCAGGACGACATCCTTGCTCATACCAGTCTGTCCATGTTCTACCAGTCTCAAGGCCGGATCGAAGAAGCCGAAAAGGAGGGCAATGTCGCCCGAATTCTTGGCTGGAAACAGGAACTCCGGAAAGACAGGTAATCCTTTGACTTCCCTGCGACTCGAAGCGAGACTGGACTCTTTTGAGTCCCCCTGGGGATAACGTCGACTCCACGATGCCGGCCCCGGGGAGCGCAAGCCCGCGCGGAGCTCAAGCCCGATAGGGCGCAGCCTTAAGAGAGGGGCGCAGCCTCAAGAGACGGGTGTACCTCAAAAGTGGAGTCGGCGCAATCCAATACAGGGAACTGGATATCTCCATGCTTGTAGGCGCCGGAAGAGGACGCTCAGAGACAAAACCCATAAGGATTCATGTCTCCAGTCGTAATCAACGAAACAGAACAGCTCGTTGGATTTTTGAAGAACGTCAAGCTGTTTGCTGAACTCAGCACCGACAGCCTGCTGAAGCTCGGCAGTTGCTTGAAAACTGCAGAGTTCCCGCCGGCCGAGGTCATCGTGCGGGAAGGCGCGCCGGGCGTTTCGATGTACATCATCAAGTCGGGCCTGGTCGAGGTTCGCAAGAAAGATACGACGACCGGCTTCGATTTTCTGGTCGCTCAGCTATCCAAAGGCGCTGCGGTTGGTGAGATGTCTCTTTTGACGGGAAAGCCGCGGTCGGCAACAGTAACAACCGTTCAACCGACCGTGGTCTTCACGCTGACGCGGGCCGACTTCCGAAATCTTCTGACGCAGCAC
>Ga0209470_1003410_pt1 | contig 10972 bp, 9 predicted proteins | sample GraSoiAngelo_125_FD_185882 | JGI IMG/M metagenome (GOLD analysis project Ga0209470, IMG submission 185882) | Grasslands soil microbial communities from the Angelo Coastal Reserve, California, USA - 14_0927_05_40cm (SPAdes) (version 2) | ecosystem: Environmental > Terrestrial > Soil > Grasslands ... | reverse complement strand
GCCCCTATCTTCGAGGCCCATTTCATCTGCGCGTTGGCGCTTCGCCCCGCCACGTCCACCATGACGCGGAGCGCCCTGCGCGTCTCCGGCTCCGTGAGCTGCCCGCGCAGCGACCGCGCGAGCGCCTGCGCCTCGACCTGGGCCCCGGGCTGAAGCGCGATCACGCAAACGTCCGGACCCTGCGGAGGAGGCACCGCCGATTCCCCGACCGCAAGCAGGAGCCGCTCCATCCCGATCGAGAATCCGATCGCGGGGGTCTCCGGGCCGCCGAAATCCTTCACGAGCTGGTCGTAGCGCCCGCCGCCTCCGACCGCGTTCTGCGCCCCCAGGCCCGCGGCGTGTATCTCGAAAACCGTCCGCGTGTAATAGTCCAGCCCGCGCACGAGCCGGGGATCGACCTCGTAGGCAATGCCGAGCCCCGCGAGCGCGCGCTTCACCGCTTCGAAGTGTTCCGCGCATTCGGCGCAGAGCGAATCCAGCACGCTCGGCGCGCCCGCGATCACGGGCGCGCAGGAAGGAACCTTGCAGTCCAGGATGCGCAGAGGGTTCGTCTCGAGTCGCTCCTTGCAATCGCCGCACAGACGATCGACGTGCTTCTTGAAATACTCGCGGATCGCCTCCCGGTAGCGCGGCCGGCACACCGAGTCGCCGAGCGAGTTCAGGAGCACCGTGACGCTCTTGAGCCCCACGTCCGACAGGATCGCCCGGAAGAGGTCGATCATCTCGGCGTCCGCTTCAGGCTGCGCTGAGCCCAGGAGCTCGGCGCCGATCTGCCAGAACTGGCGATAACGGCCCGCCTGGGGTCGTTCGTACCGGAACATCGGCCCCATGTAGTAGAGCCTCGCCGGTGATTCCGCGCGGAGCGGCGGGTTCTCGAGGTAGGCGCGCACGAGCGGCGCCGTGCCTTCGGGCCTCAGCGTGAGGGATCGCCCCTTCCGGTCCTGGAAGGTGTACAACTCCTTCCGCACGATGTCGGTGGATTCGCCGACGCTCCGGACGAAGAGCTCCGTCGCCTCGAAGATCGGCGTGCGGACCTCCCTGTAGCCGTAGAGCGCCATCGCGGCGCGTGCCCGCTCCTCGAGCCAGTGCCATCGTTCCACTTCGCCGGGCAGGATATCGCGCGTGCCGCGCGGCACCTGGAACTTCATCGGCTCTCCTGCTTGGGCGCCGGGTCCGGTGCGGCGTCCCTGCGCCGACGGATCGGATGGAGCCGCACGTACTGCGTGAACAGAACGGCGAGCGTTACCGCCGCGAGGTCGACCGCCCAATCGCGGATGTCGCTCGTCCGCCCCGGCGTGAGCCTCTGATAGAGTTCGTCCATCCCTCCCACGAACCCCCCGAGGGCGACCGTGCCCATGGCCCAGCGCGCTCCACGCTGCCCGCCCACGGTGAACCGAAACGCCCGTCCGAGCAGAAGTCCGAAAAGCGCATACTCGGTCAGGTGCTCGAGCTTGTCCGCGTTGGGAAAGAGCACCGGAATGTCGTATCCCGGAATGGAGGACGCGCCAAATATCAGCGCAATGTAGAGCAGGACAGGGAGCCAGTAGAAGAGAAAGAGCGACGCGCGGTTTCGCGTCGCCATGTCGCCCCCTTCGGATCGGATCATGAAGAAACGCGGGAGATCCGCCCGGGTGGACGGTCTCCCGCGCAGTAGCTACGGCCGGTCAAACCGGCTCACGCTCCAGATATTCGTGCCGCGCCGCTCGGTATCGTAGACGCCGTTCGCGCCGTACCGGTCCACCCGATTGGATACGAAGAAAATCTTGTTGCCGTCGCTCGAAAACCGCGGGTGGGACTCGTCGGCGATCCCACGAGTGATGGCCACCTCCGACGCGGGATCCGAGGAGTTCGCGTTGATGATCCAAAGATCGCGATCCGTGCGGCCAGGCGCGCGTTTCGCGAACACGATGTGAAGCCCGTCGGGCGACCAATCGAGATCGGTGGCAGCCGAGTCCGCGAGCCATTGCGGGTACGACGCCACGCTGCTGTTGCTGGAAGCGCTCAGCTTGAAGAGGCCCGTGGACCTCCGCTGGGTGGGGACGCTGTAGTTTATGTACGACTCGACCACGATGGAGTCTCCTGATCCCTTCCATGCCCCGTTCACGTATGCGTTCGCGGCTTCCGCAAGGTTCTCGCCGACGAGCGGGACCGGTGGAAGCGCGAAGTTGGAGACGTCGCGCACCCAGGGCTTAGGCCGTGTGGAATTGACGCCTAAGCTGTCGGTGTGATAGAGGAGCATGGGGCCGCTCGGCGCGAAACGAGGCCCGCCCAGCTGGAAGTTATTGCTCCCGTTCCACCTCACGACGGGGAGCGCGGTCGTGGTGTCCCCACCGGTCGGCGGGACCAGCCAAAGCGAGGGCCCCGGATCGCTGGCGCGTCTCCGTCCCGAGAACACGACCAGGGGTCCGTCCGATTGGGCTGTCGGAGATGTCACCTGCCAGAAGCTTTGTGTGATCTGGTCCGGCGCGCCGAGCGGTAGGGCCAGCGCCCAGATATCCGATTCGCCCGTCGAGGCGTTTCGAATCTCCGAGTAATAGATCCTTCCCCCCGCGGGCGGCGCCACATCGAACTGGACCGCGACCGACCGAGTCCAGCGCTCGAACTCGTTGTCGACGTACACCTGGAACGTGCGCGTCTTGAAGAAGTCGACGTTGTTCAGGTCGTCGTGCGCTTGGATCGAGACGGTGACGGGATAGACGGCCATCGAATCCGGAGGCGTCCAGTGGACGGTCTGGCTTTGGGAATCGGCAAAGACACCCGCGCCCGCCGACCAGTGGTAGCGCAGGGTGTAGCCGCGCGGATTGGTCACGATGGCGGTGAGCGTGTTCGAAATCCCCCGAACAGGCGGCTCGTGATCGGAACTAAGGTTCTCGATTACGGGCCCAAAAGCGCCCTCGACGTTGAGGGTCTTGTCCTTGGAGCAGCCGGTGAGGATCAGAAGGATAAAGATCCCCGCCCGGAGCCCACGAGTGCCATTCATGGAAGGGAAAAGCTCCTTTCTGGGGGACACGGCGGTAGCGCAAGACCCTATCAGGTCCTGGGGGTTTCCGTCAACCCGGCGGCTGCGAGGAATAGGGCTCGGCGCGCAGGAAATGGGCCTCCGAGTCGCGCAGCGTGGCTAGAAATTGCTCCGGGGAGTCGCTCCGCCGAAGGGAGTCCCGGACCGTCTCCTCCTTCAAGAGGCGGGAGACGTTGGCCAGCGCCTTCACGTGGGGACCCCGTAGGTTCTCGGGGGAAACGAGGAGAATGAACAACGTGGCCGGCTCTCCGTCCATCGAGTCGAAATCGATCCCGAGCCTGGACACGCCGCACGCGGCGACGAGCTGATCCAGGAGCCGCGTCTTGCCGTGCGGGATCGCGACGCCGTTCCCGATTCCCGTCGACATCATGGACTCGCGCTGGAGCACCTTGCTCAAGATCTCGCCCTTCGTGTCCACGCGGTGCGCGGACTCGAGGAGCTGCACCAGCTCCTTGATGCACGATTCCTTGTCGCGAGCCTTGAGCGAGAGCGAGACCGCGTCTTCGTTCAGCAATTCGGACAGATGCATCGGCTCTCCGGCTGGTCCGAGACTCGGCTCGGAGACGAAACGGGCGGGCGGATCACGTGTTCGGACGGCGAGCCGCCACGTTATCCGCCGTGCTCGGGAACCGTCAAGCGGAAAACGCCTTGGCGAGCCTCTCGAACTGGAGCTCCCCGCCGCGGCCCTTCACGCCGACGTGAACGGTGTCCCCCGGATGAAATTCTCCCTTCAGCAAACCCGCGGCGAGCGGGTTCTGAATACGTCGCTCGATCAGGCGGCGAAGCGGACGCGCGCCGAACACAGGGTCGTATCCTTCGCGGGCCAGAAGATCGAGGACCTCGTCGTCCGATTCCAGCGCGATCTCCTTCTCCTTGAGCCGCCGTTCCACTTTCGCGACCTCGAGCTTGACGATCTGCCGGAGCGACTCCCTCGATAGGGGCTCGAAGATCAGCACCTCGTCGATTCGGTTCAGGAGCTCCGGCCGGAAATGCCCCCGGAGCGCTGCCATGAGTCGGTTTCGCATGGCCTCGCCGGACTCCCCGCCCGACTCGAGGATGAGATCGCTCCCGATGTTGCTCGTCATCGCGATCAGCGTGTTCCTGAAATCGACCGTCCTGCCCTGCCCGTCGGTGAGACGCCCGTCCTCGAGGATCTGAAGCAGGATCTGCGAGACGTCGGGATGCGCTTTCTCGATCTCGTCGAGCAGGACCACCGAGTAGGGACGCCGACGCACCGCTTCGGTGAGCTGCCCTCCTTCCTCGAAGCCCACGTACCCCGGCGGGGAGCCGATGAGGCGGGCGACGGAGTGCTTCTCCACGTACTCCGACATGTCGATCCGCACCATCGCGCGCTCATCGTCGAAGAGGAACTCGGCGAGCGCGCGGACCAGCTCCGTCTTTCCCACCCCGGTCGGGCCGAGGAAGAGGAACGAGCCGAGCGGACGGTTGGGATCCTGGAGCCCGGCGCGGGCGCGACGAACCGCGTCCGACACGGCGCGCACCGCTTCGTCCTGCCCCACGACCCGTTGCTTCAACCGCTCTTCCATGTGCAGAAGCTTCTCCAGCTCCCCCTCGAGGAGCCGTTGTACCGGGATCCCGCTCCACCGCGCGACCACCTCGGCGATGTCCTCCGCGTCCACCTCCTCCTTCAAGATCTTGAGATCCTTCTGGAGCGCGGCGAGGTCGGCGCTCAGTTTCTTGAGCTCTTTCTCGAGGCCGGCGATCGATCCGTAGCGGATTTCCGCGACGCGGCCCAAATCCCCCTCGCGCTCCGCCCGCTGTTCCTGAATCTTCAAGTCTTCGATCCGTTCCTTCGTTTGCCGGATCTTTCCGATCAGGTCGCGCTCCTTCTCCCAATGCGCGCGGAGCCTCGCCAGCTCCTTCTCGGTGCTCGCGATCTCCTCCTCGATCTCGCGCCGCCTCTCCTTCGAGACCGGGTCGCGCTCACGCTCGAGAGCCCGGCGCTCGATTTCCAGCTGGCGCTTCCTTCGCTCGAGGACGTCGATCTCGGCGGGCATGCTGTCGATCTCGATCCGGAGCCGCGAGGCGGCCTCGTCGATCAGGTCGATCGCCTTGTCCGGGAGCTGACGGTCCGTCAGGTAGCGATGCGAAAGCGTCGCCGCCGCGATGAGCGCGGCGTCCTGGATCTTCACCCCGTGGTGAACCTCATAACGTTCCTTCAGGCCGCGGAGGATCGCGATCGTGTCCTCGACCGAAGGCTCACCCACGAACACCGGCTGGAACCGCCGCTCGAGGGCGGCGTCCTTCTCGATCCGCTTTCGATACTCCTCGATGGTGGTGGCGCCGACGCAGTGAAGCTCGCCGCGGGCGAGCGCCGGCTTCAGGAGGTTCGAGGCGTCGAGCGCACCCTCCGCGGCCCCCGCGCCCACCAACGTGTGCAGCTCGTCGATGAAAAGGATCACCTGGCCCTCGGCGCGGGTGACTTCCTTCAGGACCGCTTTGAGCCGCTCCTCGAACTGTCCCCGGTACTGCGCGCCGGCCAGGAGCGCACCCAGATCGAGGGCGACCACGCGCCGGTCCTTGAGACCCTCGGGCACGTCACCACTCACGATCCTCTGCGCGAGCCCCTCGACGATCGCCGTTTTCCCAACGCCGGGCTCGCCGATCAGGACGGGATTGTTCTTCGTGCGCCGCGAGAGCACCTGGATCACGCGCCGGATCTCCTCGTCCCGGCCGATCACGGGATCGAGCTTCCCCTTGCGCGCAAGATCGGTCAGGTCCCGGGCGTATTTCTCGAGCGCCTGGTACTTCTCCTCGGGATTGGGATCCGTGACCTGCTCGCCGCCGCGGACGCTCTGGAGAGCGTGATAGATCGCCTCGCGCGTCGGCCTCCTGCGGCACGGCCGGATCCACCATCGCGAGGAGGAGGTGCTCCGTGCTGATGTACTGGTCCTGGAGCCGCTCCGCCTCGGCCTCCGCGTTCTCGATGATTTGCCGGAGCGCCGAGGAGACGACGACCTGCCTGGCCCCGGACACCTTGGGGAGCTGCTTGAATCGCGCCTCGAGCGCCTTCTGAAGGCGGTCGAGGGGGATCCTCGCGGCCTCGAGGATCGGACGGACCGCCCCCTCCTTTTGCTCGAGAAGCTCGGCCAGCAGGTGCTCTGGTTCTATCTCGGGGTGACCCGCGCGGTCGGCGCGCTCTTGCGCCGCGGCGAGGGCTTCCTGACTCTTCGTGGTGAGACGGTCGAAGCGCATACCCATAAGTATACAACCACGGTGGCCTTGATTCCGGCCGTCTCCCACGCATAGAGTCGGGGCCGCGATGACCCAGGTCCCCGCCTACCAACAGCCCGATCTCGTGAAGGTCTGGGACAAGGTTTCCGAGCGCTACCGGAACATCGACCTCGCGGCGCCGGACCACCAGGCCAACATGCAGCGGTTCCTCGAATGCGTCGGGCCGCCCGAGGGGCGCTCGTTTTGCGAAGTCGGATCAGGGTCCGGCACGACGAGCGCGGCCCTGGCCCGGATGGACGCGCGGATCACGCTGGTCGACATCTCACCGAAATCGCTCGCGTTCGCGCGCAGGCATTTCGAGGGGCTGGGGCTTCGGGCGCGGTACGCGATCCAGGACGGGCTCAACCTCGGGTTTCGCGACGGGTCCTTCGACGTGGTTTGGAACGGGGGCGTGATCGAGCACTTCACCGACGAGGGAAAGGTGGCGCTGATCCGCGAGATGTATCGGATCACGCGCCCCGGCGGTCTTCTCCTCATCGTGGTTCCGAACGCGCTGGATCTGCCGTTTCGTCTCGGGAAATGGATCGCCGAACGGCGCGGGAAGTGGATCTTCGGCTACGAGGACGATCTATCGGAGGGACGCTTCCGGCGCCTCGCGGAGCGTGCCGGCCTCAAGCAGGTGGACTTGAGCGCGCACAACCCGATCGTCGGGTGGTGGTTCTTGCCCTATGGGCGTTGGCTCACCGATCGCCTGGGGCTCAACACGACCCGCTGGCACGCCAAGCAGACGCGGTTCGGACACGCGCTGTCGCTCGCGGCAAGGAAATCGTAGGGGAGAGCCGGCGCCCGACCGCGTAGGACGGTCGGCTCGGCGCGTCTCCTCAGCCGCCTTTCTGGGTGAGGCGCTCGCGCGCTAAGCGGGCCTCGTCGCTCCTCGGAAATCTCTGGATCACCATGCCGTAATACTTCTTCGCCTGATCCATGTCCTTGAGGCGGGCGTAGGCGATCCCGGTCTTCAAGAGCGCGGCGGGAACCTTGTCTCCCTTGGGGTATTTCTCCCCGACCTGTTTGAACGCGTCAATCGCGCCCTGGAAATCCCCCAGGGCGTACGCGCACTCGCCGATCCAGTACTGCGCGTTGTCGGAGACCTCGGTGTCGGAATAGCGGCGCAGGTATTCCGTGAACGCCTCCTTCGCGAGCCCGTAGCGGCCCGAGGCGAGGTCCGAGTACGCGGCCTGGTAGGCCTCCTCGGGACCCATCCCCGCGGCATCGCGCGTGGACCGCCCACCGGATGCCACCTGGGCGCTATCCGATGAGGAAATCCTCTGCTTCACGTTCTCCACCTTTTGCGCGAGCTGGGTGAAGCGCACCCCGGATTCCTCGAGCTTTCCCTGCAGCATGTCCATCCGCTGGTTCAGCTCGGAGAGACGCGTGTCGGAGCTCGCCCTCGTGGCCTGCACGCCCTCCCGCGTGCTCTCCACCTTCTGCTCGAGCGCGGAGAGGCGGCGCTGCATCTGCGCCTGCGTGGTGAGAAGGCTGTCGAGCGAGCTGGAGGTCGAGCGGTAGTAGCCCGAGGGCGCGCAGCCGGCCGCCGCGATCGCCGTAGCGACCGCGCATACCAGGTGTCGAGGACTCAGGGTCATTTCGGAACGACGTGCGCCCGGCGATTCTTGGACCAGGCCGACTCGTCATGGCCGGAGTCGAAGGGACGCTCCTTGCCGTACGAGATCGTCGTGAGCCGGTTGCCGGGGACGCCGTAGCTCACGAGATAGTCCTTCGCGGCGCGGGCGCGCTTCTCGCCTAAGGCAAGGTTGTATTCGACCGAGCCGCGCTCGTCGCAATGCCCCTCGATCACGACTTTCGTGCCCGAGTTCGACTCGAGGTACTTGCCGTCTCTCTCGAGGGCCGCCTTGGCGTCCTGCCGGAGCGAGAAATCGTCGAAATCGAAAAACGCGTCTTCGAGCGATAGCTTTTCTCCCGTCTCGCTCGAGGGAGGAGGCGGTGGAGTTGTCTCGGAAGGGGGCGGAGGCGTGGTCGTCTCCGTCGGGGGAGGCTCGAGTTGTCCCTGGGTGCTGACCTTCTTCCTTGAAGCGCAGCCCGGTGCCACCGCAAGCACGATCGCAAGCCCAAGCAACGTCGCGGACGCAATCCTTGGCGTTAGGCGCATACAGTGCCTCCCATCCGTTTCAGGTAGTTGGACGACAACGACTTCCAGAACTTTTGCCAACCTATCACAGCCCCCCGGAAGCGTCAACCCGAACCGGCCCTAGGTGGCGCGTTTGAAAGGCCGGTGCTTTCCTGACCCCCTAGCTCCGGGACGCAAGCCGGGTCTTGGCCCTCGGGCCCCACGAGGGATTGAAGCAATCCCCGTCGCTCGTGAGGCGTAGGACGTCGCTCCCGTCCGCGTTCATCATATAGATCTGCCGCTTCCCCTCTCGGCTTGAGCTGAAAACGATCTTTCGGCCGTCGGGGGACCAGTGGGGGTTCTCATTGTGTCCCGCGTTCGATGTGATCTGGATCGGATTCGCGCCGTTCGCGTCCATGACGATCACGTCGAAGATGCCGTCGTGACGCGCGGCGTAGCAGATCTTGTCCCCCTTGGGAGACCATTGGGGTGAGTCGTTGTAGCTCCCCTCCATCGTGACCAGCCTCTGGTTCATGCCCTCCGCGTCCATGACGTATATCTGTGGCGACCCCGTTCGGTTGGAGGTGAATACGATCTCGCGCCCCGTGGGACTGAAGGAGGGGGACGTGTCGATCACCGTATTCCGGGTGAGGCGCTTCGCGGTCTGCGCGTCCCGGCTGATGAGGTAGATTTCCGCGTTCCCGTCCCGCGAGAGCGTGCAGGCGATCCATTTCCCGTCCGGGGAATAGTTCGGGGCGGTGTTGAGGCCGGGACGCGTCGAGAATGGATACGAAGCGGCCTTGTTCAGGTCGAAGAGATAGAGATCCGGATTTCCGCGCTTGAACGTTGTGAACGCGAGCTCACTCCCCCACGGCGCCCATATGGGCGAGAGCGCCAAGCTATGGTCGTGCGTGACCTGCCGGCCATTCTCGCCGTCGTAATCCATCATCCAGATTTCCTTCACGCGGCCATCCTGCTTGACGTACGCCATCTTCGTCTCGGCGATCCCGCGCTCTCCGGTCAACGCTTCGAGCACGTCGTCCACAAATTGGTGCATGGTCTGGCGGAGCGTCCCCGGAGTGAAGGGATACGAGCGCTCGAGGGCCATCTCGCCTGTCCCTACGTCGATCGCCTGCCCGCGGAACTGGAAGAACCCGCCTCCGCCGCCGACCTCCACGATGCCCTCGACCCGGACCGTTCCGGCGAGCGAGGGATCGGCGGTCGGCTTGCCTTCCACCGGCTCGACGTCCGCGACCACGAAGACCCCGGAAAGCTCGAAATCGTTCCTGGCGATCGCGCGTCCCTGATTCGGCAGCGAGCCCACGGGCCCATATCCCCGAAAACGCGCGAGCAGGAGGGGCGATTTCATAGTGCCCGTCGCCTTGACCCCGATCCTCACCTGGGTCTGGGCGCGTAGGACCCGCGTCGAGAGAAACGTGCCCGTGAGAAGCAGGGCCGCGACGCCGAGAACGAAAACGGCTCGCGGGCGGAGCGCTGCCACGCCTCGGGTCGGGATCGGGCGCCGCCTATTGCGCGAATTCGAATCCAAAGTGGACTCCTAGGTATTGGTCCGCATATCCCGCCGGCAGGGGCGGTAGGGGCGTCGCGCTCAGGAGAGCGCGCAAAGCCGTCTGGTCAAAAAACGCGTATCCGGAGGAGCTTTCGATTTGCGTGAGGGAAACCTGTCCGTCACGCCCGATCCGAAAATAGACCACGGTCCGGACGGGCCGCCCGCTGTCGATCCCTTGAGGCGGTACCCATCGCGAGCCGATCTTGTTCCGAAGCGCCGCCAGGTAGTAGGCAAAGCGAAAATCCCCCTCGGTCCGCACGCTGGTGGCGCGCGAGGAGTCGGCGGAATACCACCGCGGCACGAGATCCGCGGCCGGCGCGGGGGTGACCTCCCGCGCGGTGGACTTCGACTCTTCCTTGGCCCCTTTCTTGGGCGAGACGCGCTCCTGTTTGATCACGACCTTCGCGCCGGGTTGATAGCGCTTCATGAGGGCAGGCTTCGGCCGCGCCTTGGGCGCCTCCTCGGCGGGGGCTTCCGCCGACGGAAAGCTCCGGAGGGGCGTGATGCGAATCAAGCGCGCCCGCGTGACGGGACCGGTCGTCCCCGCGATCGCGTACTCCTTCCCGGGTGCGACCTTGATCCAAAGGAAGCTCAGGAGCACGAGGTGAAGCCCGCAGCCGAACGTGAGAAACCAGAGACAGGCTCTTCCGCTCGGCGGCGCGGCACCCCGTCTGAGAACCGATGGCCGATCCTGAACTCGCATCGATAGGGCAACCCCTCGCGTTATGGCTCCTGCTCGAGCTTGAGTGCTTCGTGCAGCGACCGAACCGCGCGCTCGGCGTCGGCTTCGCGGACCACGCAGGTGATCGTGATGGACGAGGTGCTGATCAGGTCGATGTTTACCCCCGCAGCCGCTAGTGCTGCAAAAACAAGGCCTGCCGTGCCCGGGGAAGTCGCGAGCCCTTCGCCGACGACCGATAGCATCGCCACGTCGGGGTCGTACAGGAAGGCACGCGCGCCTATCTTCTTGCGGACTTCCTCGAGCGCTGGAAGCACGGCGTTTACCTCGTGGGAGCCCACGGTGAACGTGACGTCGTTCCGCCCGTCCGATCCGCCGGCTTGC
>Ga0209470_1003406_pt1 | contig 10983 bp, 14 predicted proteins | sample GraSoiAngelo_125_FD_185882 | JGI IMG/M metagenome (GOLD analysis project Ga0209470, IMG submission 185882) | Grasslands soil microbial communities from the Angelo Coastal Reserve, California, USA - 14_0927_05_40cm (SPAdes) (version 2) | ecosystem: Environmental > Terrestrial > Soil > Grasslands ... | reverse complement strand
GGACTCGACCAGTGCAGAGCGAGTGAGTGATCATTCGGCAACTCTGAACATCCTAGAAAATAGCAAACAACTGAAAACCAAGATATGACACGGAATAGTAACGTTAGAGTCATCGTAGACTTCGAGTCCTTTATTGATAGATTACTTTCTCGGAACAGTTCAGTAATTTTTGATAATTACATAAGGGGGTTTGGCGACCCCCACCAGCACACGCATGACACAACAAACCAGCATTGGTGGATTAGTTTATTATGACAAGCAATATTTTCAAGAATCAGGATTTTAAGTTTTCTCAGAGCGGAACAATACTGCGGTTAATCACAGGGACACCTTCAGGGACAGGGACACCTTACACCGACAGGGACACCATACAGTTCTTTGGTCTTCCATCATGAGTGACTTAGATGATGCTATGCTAGAACATATGGCTTACATAGTATTCATCGAACACAGACCGTTTAGTTATATGGATTTCCTTGACCTAATGAAGCCTAAAACATATCGAAATAAGATATCTAAACTAAAGAAAGACGGTATAGTTGAACCAGATATCAGAACATATATTGCTTTTCACACCTTAAAGGGTCATAGGTTCGGAAAAGCAGGGACACCTAACCCTACGGTGGTCACTATAAGTCACAATGACCCAGTTTACAATATGATTAAGAATCTTCCAATGGATAAGCAAAGCATTCATGACATACGCTTAAGATTCTCGGTTCCCAACATTTACAAAATACTTTCAGTTAATGCAAACACAATTTTTCCTAAAGATAACAGGAGTGAGGATATTCGACTTCCATATTGGAATAAAAATAATGTATTAGTGCAAGTCAGGATACACAAAACGAATACAGTTAGCATTATTATAGCCTGTTCAAGCGAACCATTCCCACTAGACTATAACGGTATCATTCGCTTCTTTACAACATTGGCAAGCATTGAGGCTCTTTTAGTTGGAATAATGCTCATGGTTTACCACGAAGAAATAAATCAAAATCAATCAATTCCAGATTATACAAAATGGGTCATAACGATGTGGCATTTCGGTAGGGACGGATCTGAATGCAGTAAAGGAGATTACCATATTGCGGTAGGGAAGGCACAACAAATCCTTGAGAGAATTAATACAAAAGATTTTGGTAAATACAAAAAGATAAGGCTCGAAAGGCAAGAATATCCTAAAAAGACTGTTTTTGATGCAGTTGAAGAGAAATTGAACATTAACTGAAGTCGAAAATGCCAATCGTATCGGTCCCAGCGTAGAATAGAAAAATATTTTCAAATGCTTTAATTTACTAGATTTGCTTCTGCGACAATGTTTACATTTTTTAATAATTTGTAAGTATTCAATAAATGCTGTATAACCGGTGTTTCTAAGTCATATATTGCAGCGTCAGTTCTATATTTTATCGAATGCGTCTGACTGCCATTGTCATTTACGAAGAGATCCAGATTTGCACTTGTTCTCCCTCCCTTTTCTTCGGTAGCATATACGAAGGAGCACGCCTGAACATTGTCTATTTTATAAACTTCGCAAGTAACCGGCTCGATGAGTTTTGTGTCCTTCTCACCATCTACAAGGTTTTTTTTCTCAGTTTGAGCCCATTTTTCTGCAGTTTTGTCATCATTATCAAATACTTTTATCTGAATCCATGAAGGAACTAACGAGTTGCCATTACTACTCTCTGCCGTCAGCGGAGGTTCTCCTGTAAACCTATTACCGATTTGTGTCTGCCACTGACTTGGATACTCTACGGAGAACTGTCCTAAATCGTTTGTAAAGTTACGCCATTTAATCTGACTCACATCATAGTTGGCAGTCTGATTTTGAATTGTTTCAATTGGAATTTTCTTTTCCTGTGTAGTTTAGTTGACAACGGTTATGGCGCCCCTGACGTAGTAACTACCAAATCCGTTACTGCCATCATATATGAAAGATCCAACGTCGTTTAATTTTTCTTCACGCGATTCACCTGGAAAAATATAACTTTGGTTAAGCATTTCACCCTGATAATGATTTACATCCGGTTTCGACTCAACATAAACTTTTTCGGGAAGCATATTTTGCCAAACTACCGTTGTTCCGACTTTTACTTTAATGTTTTTTGGAGACACATTTCCATTTGCAGGTGTTCCTGGATGGAGTCAACTTTATCAGGACCCTATCCTGCGAAGTAAGATCCTTACTTTTTTTTGGAACCGTTAATTTTGTGGAGTTAGACGCTTGACCGACAAGCAGACCGTTATCTACTAATACTACGATGAGAAGAACGGACACCGGCAGCAAAATCCATATTTTCAAACCTTTAAATATTAATTTAGGGTAGTATTTTAGGTTTTGAGGAAACCCAAATTAGATTCACAAGACTCAAAGAGAACAACTTTTTAAGTTATTTAGATGATGGAAACAAGGCTGCAATATCCTCCAAGAATTTCCTGATATGTTTGGATAAAACAGTTACGTCTATCGCTGCTCCTGTTCTTTGGACTATTTGTGCTAATTTCGTTAGATCATCTTTGCTTAATTCTACGTTGAATTCCATTATAAGATTCAGGAATTTGCCCAACATTATATTTGGATTTGGTGGAATAGACAGAATTTGACTATTTTGTTCGCCGTATTTCACGATAAAATTCTGGATCTCTTCATGATCCTTTTTTGACAACTTGCCAAAGGATGCATTTGTCTTTCTATAAACACTAAAATTTCTCATTGATCCCGCCAAAGAACGACCGTGTGTTATAATCTTATTCCTTAAAAAGTCGAAATTTTGATCATACCAATGCATTTTGGCAAGAATCAGAGAATATTGGGGACACATTTTACTGTCATTTAGATATTCTTTTTTGTGATCACTGAAATTGTATGACCATTGGTGAGGATTCCTGCAAGATAGTAACTTGTCCATAAGGATTCCAACCTTACTTAATAATATATGGGAAAAAATAACGAACGACTCAATATCTACCTGCAGTTCATACGCAGTGGACCATCGAAGAGGATCCCCTGGTGTAATTTTTTCATAATTCTTCAAATCTGTTATGAGTCTTTTGCCAATTATTTTTAAATATAGCAAGTAGTCCTTGAAAGCACGGTATTCATGTAATTGTTCTCTTGAATCTTTGCCTGTTTCACATACACGCTGGAAAGGGTTAAAGTTATTCTCTAATAGTTTAGCATCAATCTCATTATTACCCTCACTCAACTAAGACGGCTTATGCATCATACTTCTTTTATTTCTTTATGCAGGATAAAATATTACTATTATACATGAAAGCGTGCAGAATTATTGAGGTAAAGGCAATTTATAAGAGCATTTTCAATTAAATAGAAATTTATTATTAATTCCATCATGATAACCTTGCTAGTGAGGGAATACATTTTTAAATTAATAAAAAATATTTTGCATCATTGTATGCACTTGTAATATTTTTTCTGATTATTTCGATGTTTTTTATCACATTATTACCACATGATAGTTTTGCTCAAGAACAACAATCTTCCACACTGCCAAAATCCACAATGAAAGAAGGAATAGAACTTTCTGGATGTAAATAACGTTAGGGTCAGATTCGCATTAGTGGATACTCCTGAAATAGGCGAAAATGGATATCAATCACCAAAAGATTTTGTAAAGAATCTATGTCTTGGTCACGACGCAGAAGTAGATATTGATGATGGACAACGTGGAGGAGACAGATACGGCAGAGAAGTTGGACTTGTGTATTGCAGAGTAAACGTCAATAGCGAATTGTTAAAAAAAGGATATGCAATTACTTATACAGACTACTGTGATGTCTCAGAATTTGCAAATGATGGTTGGGCTATATGTTATCCAACCAATGGCAATGAATCTGATTCTGAAACGAGTAATGCAATTGAAAAGAAACAAGGCAATTGTGATCCGTCTTATCCTGATGTTTGCATACCTTCTCCACCGCCAGACCTTGATTGTTCGGATGTTTCGGAGAAAAATTTCAAGGTTAAAGGTTCAGACCCTCACAGATTTGACAATGATAATGATGGTAATGCTTGTGAGTCCTAAGGTCTAGCGGGCTAGCATACGGTCAAAAAGTGTAAAATAGAAAATTATTATTAATTCCAAACTAATATTGACATAGTTACTACTGCGATTTTTCTACATAGACCTAGATTGCTTATACATTCTAGTCGTGTCTTGCCACTATGTTATGTATGTGTCCTGTATTTTGTGTCACTCTATGTTCACATTCTGTTCCCTCAACTGGTTTTAACACATTAGCAGACACACAACCAAAAAGGAAATCTCCTTTTTTGATTGGACCAATTTCAGGCTTCTTGTCAAAATGGAGTGGAACCTTTATTATATTGTCCTTTGATTTTTTAAGCATCTTTCGTGCATCTATTATCTTAGACTTAAATTCCCCTTTAATCATGGCAACCGCTTTGATATCCTTTAGATGTTTTTTACCAGCAATATTTTCTATCCACACCACAATAGTTGGATTCTTTATTACATCATTTTGCCCACCTTTGACAGTTTTGAACGGTCCAGTGGACAAAGTTATCACAGGTCCGGAACCTATGTTTACTGGATTTTTTCCAGATGGATTTTCAAGATTACCCTCAATGCAAGAATAAGACTTCATCTCATTTGTTTGTGGATTTAGGTTGTAGGCGCATACAAAATATTCATCCCTATGAACAGCAGTAACAAGGTCATTTTTCTGATTAAATTGTAAAGAAACGGTAGCAGTATTTGACTTCAGATCCTTACCTGTCAGATATTTAGTTTTGTTTTGACCGGTTGAGTATGCTACAACCTTCAGTTTTTGAGGATTATTTAATTTTTTTATATTTATTTTAGGGTCAATGGTAAATTTTCCTGCTGCGGTTGCGTGATTGGGAAATACAATCACTAAAGAAGAGAAAAGAATGAGTGCTACAGAAAAGAAGAATAAAGGAAATAGCACTTTGTTATTCAGTTGAGATTTATACATTGTTTTTCTTTATACACAGTTATAATATTTAATGGTATTTCACCAAATTACTTTATTGAAGTAACAGAAAAAAAAATAGAAAATTATTAAAGATAAAAAGTGTATAAAATAACTATACAAATAGTGCTTGAAAATGATTAGAAAGGATAGTATGAATCCATTTATTATTCAGACAATCGTAATGTGTCTATCAGAAAAGGAATCTTTAGCATATTTGAAAGATAAAGGATTTGAAATAAGTGTCCCTTACTATTACAAATTAAAAAAGAATATACAACAATCAAGATTTGACCGTCTATCGCTAATAGCCAAAACTCAATTTGTAGATCAGCATCTTGAACGTATAGACCAATTGGAATTAATCAATTCTGAATATTGGAAGTTATACCGAGAAACAAAGGACACATTCAAGAAGGCATTAATTTTAGAAAAGATTGCTGAATTACAGACGTACATTAGTCCTTATTATGATGCTTCACGCTACATACTAGAAAATTCAATAAAATCAAATAATCAAAATGAAACAGAAAAAAATAATTCCTTACCCGTTATTTGATGCCGATAGTCCTTTACTGTCAAGTCAAGCGAATGAATTAGATGTTTTCTTAAATAAACCGTTCTGGAATTGGGATAATGAAAAGCATAATCTAGATTTTTTAATAGAGAAAGGTAAATGTTGTTTTAATCACATTATTGGGTTACCTGTTAAGAACGATAAGGAATATCCATTATTTGATTATGAGAAATTAATTTTTCATACAATAGAACAAAATCAAAACATTTGGATTCTAAAATCTCGAGGGATTGGAGTTACCACTTTTATGATAAGATATTTTGCTTGGAAAATTCTTTCATCGTCAGAGTTAGATCACAAATCCATTTTTATCGTAAGTGGGACTAGGGAAGAACATGCCAATTACATCAAGGAAAAGTTACAACAATTATTTGAAAAGAATTTTCCCTTTCTTAATCTTGAGAGTAGGTATACTGAATTATGGCTTAAAAAAACATGGATTAAGGTATTTCCAACAAAGAACATCAAAGACATTAGAGGTTATTTTGAGACATCTTTTATTTTTGTAGATGAATCAGACTATCTAGACGAATCAATACAAGATGAATTAATTCATGCTATTAGTCCCTATGAAGAGAAATCTAATTGTAAGATAATTCTATGTTCAACACCTAACAGACCCGACGGCTTAATGCAAAGAATAGAAAACGATCCCAATTCTAAATATTATAAATTAAAACTTGATTATACTTATGGATTAGATAAAATCTATGATAGACAATTTATTGAAAAGAAGAAACTAGAACCTGAGTTTGAAAGGGAATACAATTTAAAATATTTAGGAAAAATAGGGAATGTTTTCAATCCTTTACAAATTGACCAAAGTATCAAACTTGGCAATGAATTAAACGATATTCCAATAAGTAATTATAATTTTCATTCCGTAGGGGTTGATTTTGGTTTTTCATCTAGTAAGACCGCTATAGTAATGACCGAGCATCTAAAGACCGACGAAGGTGAGGATAAGATAATAGTTAGATTTTCCGAAGAGTATGATAAAGCCAATCCTCAAACTATTGTCGATATCTGTTATTCACTATATAGAAAACACTGGAATACCTTGTTTTATGTTGACGGGGCAAATAGGGGAGCAGTTAATTTAATGAAAGTTGCCTTTGATGAATCACTAAATTGGGATACTAAAGACGTAAGCCCCGAAATAATGAAAATAATTCCAGTTAACTTTACAACTGAACATAAACAAATGTTAAGCCATTTACAAAGCCATTTACACGTCATGATAAACAAGAATTATCTAGCAATTCCAAAACAGTTTGATAAATTGATAACGTCGTTAAGAACGGCATACGCTAGAGAATACAATTTAGACAAAGAACAAACTTCCTATGATGATTTGCTAGACGCATTAAGACTAAGTTTGAAGGGTTACCAAATAGAATAATCAATTCATTTTTAGAATAAGATTCAACTCAATCTTTCTACTTTAAATTTTATTGACAACTGATATACACTTCATTTGAATTCAAGTAGCATCCTATTGAACAGTATCAAAAGTGCAGACATAGGTCGAAAAAAGAAAAAAGTATCTAAAAGAATTTTCAAGACTTCGTTAGCATTAGTCCTAATAGTATTTGCCTTTACCATGTCATCTCAATCTTCTTTCTTTCAAATCATCAAACCTGCTGAGGCTGCAGGACTAACCCACGTGTCCGTAGTACCTACCACTGGCATTGTTAATCAAAGGACGACTTATGACATATTTTTAAGGACAGCAACAACGGCTACGATACGAGCCATTGAGATTACTTTTCCACCTAGTTTTGATATAACTCATGCAACCCAATTGATAGAAAGAGAAGGTATTCGTTCTGGTTCATTATCTTCATCTGGTTCAACCTTGAAATATACAGTATTTAACCCCGTACGCGTGTCTGCTGATACAACTATCAGACTTGAAATTGCGAGCATAGTTGCAGGCAATCCGGGTACTTTTAAAGTCAGTATAAGTACATTAAGGGGAAACGGTCAAATAGATGGACCTACATCATCGTCTTTCTTTTCTATAAAGGACATTGGTACAAATGACATAGCAGCAAATTCGATAACAGGTTCCAAAATAACAGATAATTCGATAACAGGTTCCAAAATAACAGATAATTCGGTAACAGGTTCAAAAATAACAGATAATTCAATAACGGGTCAGGACCTCTCAACAGGTTTTACCATAAGAAAAACTTTGCACGATGACACTATAGGACATGCACATGGATGGAATCCAGACACTAGTACGAGAGCATTTGGAATATTAGATTCTGATATTTCAGGATCGTCTAGTAGTGAATTTGTAAGTGTAATGGTTCGCAGCGGTAATCCAGTATTTTGTGCTGCGGCAAGTGGTGATACAGGAGTGTTTGGGGTGTACTGTGATTCACCGCCAGGAAATTCCGCCGAACTCAATTATATCATAACCAAACTTCCAGCCCATGATGATGTAGCGTCACCCTTATCGGCTTCTACGTCTGAATCCGCACCTTCATCTGCATCTCCATCCCTATCTTCATCTCCACAAACGCCAGCCTTACCAGATATTGCATCTATTAATAGACAAGACGACAGCGCATCAGAGTTCCCCTAAAACTTGTATAAAGTTCGAAGCGTTACCAAACAAAAGGCTCCCTTCGACCTAACTTCATCATCTGCGAGTATTCCTGTTTCTCAAATAGATCTTTACAACTTACAGGCAAGTTCCGAATAAAGAGATAACAAACAGGGACAAATTAATCGACAATCTGAATTGCACTATGATTCAATATAACTAATCAATGTGTTACCTTTTGCCAATTCCCTTTTGAGATCTTTATACTTTATTATTTTATAACCTGAAAAGATTCTACCATTTTATTGGCTAGTGGTAACGTTTCTGGAACTTTTAAGGGATTTTCAATGTATGATAGTTGATAGATTTTTCCGTTCGCAATAGTAGTAATGTAGAATTTATAACCAGAAAAATGGTCTATTAGTTCGGTCTTGATTCCAGTATTTCCTCCAACAATGACTTTATTTTGTTTAAGTACTTTAGATTTAAAAATTGATATGTCTGTGTCTATTCCCTTTTTGACCTCTTGTTCTAGGGTATTATTTGTTAATGTCATTGTGTCATTATCAAGATGTGGTTCAGGTTCACCAACGGAAACCATGAAAAAACTAGCGGCTCTGTCTGGTATCTGAAAAGTAACACTATTAGGATATTCCTCTTTCTCTTCAACCTGCCAATTTGATGGATATTGGATGCTAAACTTTATTTCTTTATTCGTATAAGTCTTAAAATTGTCCACTGATTGAGCATAAGATGAATTTATTAAGAAACTTACAAAAACTGCACATATCGAAATGGAAATGCTATAAATCTTAATCTTTTTCAATACGTCTTAGAATATAATATAACTAATAAGATTTTTCAAGTCAATCCATGATTTTAGTCCTAAATTTTCATTATTGTGGTATATGTTCGGAATATGATATCAATGTGTTACCCTTTCTCAATTCTCTTTTAAGATCATCATCTTTTATATGATATAATTCCCTTTCTCTATCCCTTTATCTCTTCCTTTTCTTAGACGATGCTCTAGAATCAATTCCTAGAAATGAATTTTTAGCAATATCAAAGAGGTTATCAGTTGTTTCAGTGACATCTTTTATCGTTGCTTCTTTTTCAAGTTCAAAGACTGGGACTATTTCCCCGCACTCATGGCATTGTCTAAAATGGTCATGATCTACGGGAATAGGTTCATTATTTGGATAAATTCTATTTTTCAAAGGAACCAAAAAGCCAAATTCTTGACAGTGTTTACAATATGAGATTTTTTCATCATCGTTATCGGTATTATCCTCACCTTCATTGAAATCCACTATTCCGTAAGTTGATCGCCTAATCATTGATAGATAATTTATACATGTTAGCATTACTTAAAGAATAATGCTTAAAACTAACAGTAATACTATATTTTTTATTGTCAAAATCAACCGCTCAGACAAAGCCTAAAACTAAAACCGAAATTCAGTTTAATTTTAATGAAAAGTCATTAGAAGCATACATCAAAGAGAATTGTGATATACCTCATGAAGTTCAATCAGAAATAGAACTAATTTCTAAATTCAAAGCCAAAGCAAAATCACCAATACGGACTATTATAAGGACAATGAATAGAAGACAAGTCAATATATTTGATGAAAATGGTAAACCAGTAAAGAAAGAGTTTTTGACATATAGAGTAGATTACTACTCTAAGGATTGGCTAGGTAATGAATTAAACATTCTTTCACATATTCATGGCTATTATAAAAAACCGAAATTCAGGACTACTATGGAATTTAATTACCAAACAGGAGAACACATTCCCAAAAGAGAAGTTGACGGTGCTGAAGAACAATATTATATTGAACTAACCGATAAGAACAGAAAACAGGTCATAGAAGATATCATAAACAATAGTAACGGCACTATCATAGATGAAATACTATTCTATGGACATTTCCCAAACTCACCTAAAGGCATAGCGTTTAGATGCAATATTTTCACTCATGACCAGTTTATTAATTCAAGTTTTGATGAATTAGAAACATTAGGAAGAACGACCCCTTCACAATTTCGTTACTCTAATAAAGATAAAAAGGGATACATGGGATAAATTATGAATGACAATAATAATATGATTTATGAAACATTGAAAGAATTAGTTAATAATCAACGTAAGCAACAATCAGAATCAAAAGCACATAGAGTTGATTCTGATGTATCGAAATCAATACATCAAGAAACTAGTAAAAGATAACCCGCTTCCATCATTTATTTAGATGAGAATGACGGCAAAATTAAAGAAAAACCATTACCATTATCAAATTTAAATTCTTCGGCAAGTGCTATAATCAATGAAACGATGAAAGAATACTATTACAAAAACCCACTAAAATTAATTCACGATTCTATATTTGGTAGTTTACAGTTATGACATGAAACTTGTGAAGTTATCTATAGAACCCTTGAATTTACCACAAGAAAAACTTGATGAACTTAAAGCAGTATTTGAAAATTCTAAATTATCGCAGTATCAGAAAAATAATAAGAAGCGTCAAATATCAGGGTCATGCATGATTGTCATGCATGATTGATGGTAAAATTCCCACAAAAATAGTAAAATATAGAATATTTGGAGTTATAAAAATCGAAAAATATTGTGATGAATGTCTGGCACGAATGAACATATAGATAAATTTATTTCAGTTTTTTCTTTTTTACTTTTTCCTCATCTAATATTTCTTGTAAAAGTCTCTTTTCTTGATAGTGTCTTGCCTTTGCACGACCCCTTCTCATAAATAGTTCATGCTCTATCTCTTCATCCGTCAAAGGTCTACTATCCTCCTCTTCTACTATCCTCCTCAGCGATGCCTCTTCTGGTATTATTTAT
>Ga0209470_1003402_pt1 | contig 10990 bp, 8 predicted proteins | sample GraSoiAngelo_125_FD_185882 | JGI IMG/M metagenome (GOLD analysis project Ga0209470, IMG submission 185882) | Grasslands soil microbial communities from the Angelo Coastal Reserve, California, USA - 14_0927_05_40cm (SPAdes) (version 2) | ecosystem: Environmental > Terrestrial > Soil > Grasslands ... | reverse complement strand
AATCGAGCTTCGTGTCTAGCCAGGGTTTTACAGTATGCTGATCAGAAGAAGCGACGTCCGTGAGGTGATCGGCCATAAGCGAACGGACGTGACTAGCTATAAGTTGCGTGGCGAGGAACTGATCGGAGGCAGGCGTTCGTAGTCGAGGCAGGAAACTCGAACCGATAATTGCCGCCAAGATGATAGCTGCTGCAAGAGCTAGCCAGTTCCATGGTGTCTGAGGCAAAACGAAACGCCGCTCTGCTCGCGGCGATGTAAGCAATGTGTGATTTTCTCGTGCAGCACCGCGCGAGTCCCGTAGACCAGCTGTAGCTCGTAAAGAAGATTGAATCCGCTGACGCAGTTCAGTCGGAGCCTTATAGTACGGCGCTGCCCGGCTAATCGCGTGAGCCAGCGCTGTGTGCGTCTCATACGCCTGCTCACATTTATGGCAGTCCCGCAAATGCTCTTCGATTCTCTGGCTGGTCATTGGATCCAGTTCGCCATCCAAATAACCATCCATCAGTTTTATAGCTTCTTCGCAGTTCATCTATTTCTCCTTACCGATCTGAGCGGCGAAATATTCCTTAAGCTTACCGCGAGCGCGGGCGAGCCGCGACATGACCGTACCGGGCGGAATTCGTAAAATCTCGCCTATCTCTTTGTAAGATAAATCTTGCTGGTGACGCAGGATCACGATCTCACGAAACTCCGTCGGTAATTGGTCCATCGCGTTTCTGATTAATTCCGCGTCTTCAGCGTGCTCAAGAATCGCTGCCGGACTGGCCGACTCATGGTCGCTTGCGTGGATCTCTTCGTCAAAAGTGGTGCTTAGATCAACCGCACGGTTCTTTTTGAGCAACGTGTAAGAGGTATTCCGGACAATCGTCAGCAACCAGGCGCGGCCATTGGAGCCATGGAATCCACTGAAAGACTTAAATGCACGTAGATACGCCTCCTGAACAACATCCTGCGCATCCTGTTCGTTTCGCAGTAACCACCTGGCCAAATTGTGCGCGGCATCGAGATGCGGCAGCATCGTCTCTTCAAAAGATGCCAGCTCCGCTCTCTCAGCGTGATCCGGTTCGCTTTTCTTGAGTACGACGAACTTCACAACCTTCTGATGCGGTTCGAGATCTTGAGTGTCGGAAGCATGCTCCGTTTTCAGTTGCAAAGCCATAGTGATTTTTGAGGGGCCATAATCTCGGCGCGGCGCAGCACACTTAGGTGCTTTGCCATTTATCTAACTAGACTGGCGCCGCGTCATTTTATTCCATCCGCACAAGAAAAAGATTCCGCGGGAGACCAGATCATCTCGGTAAGTCAAACGAGGCCGCAGATAACTTTAAGGGAATATAAATCAGCCGGACCGGTATGAATGGATTGAACACAGCACAATCTTACGAACCAAAAATATCCCGAGATTTTTTATGCCTATTACGATCGCCAGTATCCTGAATTTGATGGGGCCGGACATGATGGTAATCCTCCTCATCGTGTTGCTCCTGTTTGGAGCTAAGAAGCTGCCCGAACTCGCCCGAGGGATGGGTCGAGCGGTAAAAGAGTTCAGCGCAGCGAAAGACGAGATTGAGAAGGAGTTAAGTCAGTCCGGTCCCAGCGGCGTAGCGTCGTCCAAATTACTGGAGGGAAAAAGCGAGCTATCGTCGTCTGCGCGGTAGTCCTAGGGGCATCTACACGGTTCTCGACGGTTCTCAACGCAACGTCGCTACAGAATCAACTCGATGATCGCTCGCGTAACTCGTAGGCCGCGTCAAAAACGAATAGTCATTCTCGGCGGTGGCTTCGGCGGAGTTTATGCCGCCATGCGTCTTGAGAAATTGCTGGCGAGAGAGAGCGCGGTTGAGATTTGTCTGGTTAGTCGCGACAATTTTTTTCTGTTCACACCGATGCTTCACGAGGTCGCGGCGAGTGATCTGGAGATCACAAATATCGTAAATCCACTTCGGAAATTACTTCACAAGGTTGACGTGTTAGTGGCCGACGTGCACCAGATCGATCTATCTGCCAAGCGAGTCTCGATTTCGAGCAGCTTTCGTAATCACCCACAACAAATCGGCTATGATCATTTGGTCATTGCGCTGGGATCGGTCACGAACTTTCATAACCTCCCAGGTACTGCCGAGTTAGCCGTACCGATGAAATCGCTTTCGGATGCGATTCGATTGCGCGCCCAAATCCTCCGCCACCTGGAAGAGGCAAACTCAGAATGTAATCCGACCGATCGCCAGGCGTTACTTACTTTCGTAGTCGCGGGCGGAGGCTTCGCCGGCGTGGAAACAGTCGCGGCCCTGAATGACTTCGTGCGGCATGCGTTGCCATTCTATCCTAATCTGTGTGAAGAAATGTTGCGGGTAATGCTTGTGCATTCTGGTCCGGTGATCTTGGCGGAACTGGGTCAAAGTCTGGGACGATACGCGCAGAAGGTGCTCGCCCGGCGCGGCGTGGAAATTCGATTTAGCACTCGGGTCAAGAGCATGACGGAAGAGAACGTGTCTTTAGTTGATGGCCTCTCAATTCCAACGCGCAATCTGGTATGGACAGCCGGAGCCGTGCCTAGTCCGCTCATCTTTTCGCTTTCGTGCCCAAAAGAACAAGGCCGACTACTGGTAAACCAATTCTTGCAAGTTCCCGACTGGCCCAATGTTTGGGCAGTGGGTGATTGTGCGTTTGTTCCAGACATCAGAAATCCGGGGAAATCGCATCCACGAACCGCGCAACATGCCATACGCGAGGGAAACGTTGTGGCGCAGAATATCGCAGCGGTGCTTTTGCGACGTCCTTTGAAATCGTTCTCATTCAAGACTATCGGGCTGCTGGCTTCCATCGGCCGTAGGATAGGCGTTGCGCGCATTTTTGGTTTCAATTTCTCCGGCTTCTTCGCATGGTGGATGTGGCGGACGGTTTACCTGAGCAAGTTGCCCGGCTTAGACAAAAAGTTTCGTGTGGCGTTTGACTGGACGCTGGATCTCCTCTTCCCAAAGGACGTTTGCGCAGTATACGACTTCGATCATCGCCGCGATTTCGATCGCCAGGACCACGCGAAAAATACGCTCTGGAATAATCGCGCGTACCAAGTGACAGCGCGCCAGCCACTGCAGTTAACCATGGGGACTGGCCTAACGAGAACTGATCTGCTGCGAGCCGAGCGATAAGGATGACCAGATCCTAAAGGTCGAGTCAAAGTGTTTATCCGGCTGGAGCGCGTGTAATCTGGTCACATGCACTTGTATGAAGCGCATCTGCCGGTGTCCGACATCCAGAAAGCGTGTCGCTTCTACGTAGCGATCGTGGTGGAGGTCGTCCGGCGTAATCAAAAACTAACCTTCTATCGTTCTCATTGTAATTTCTTCGGTGTATGGTGCTTAGGGATCGGTCTTAGGTGAAGGTCTGGGAAGAAGCAAGGCATCGCTCGCCGTGGCGCGTGCTGCGCGGCTGCTTCGAATCGAATTGCAGTAGTTCTCGCATCCCACGAGATGTCGCGCTTAATTTCGATTGATGACCTCGGCGCAAATCCGGCAATCGTTTCTCGATTTCTTCCGCGAGAAGCAGCACACCATTGTGCCATCATCGTCCCTGCTGCCGGATGCGCCCAATTTGCTTTTCACCAATGCCGGCATGAACCAGTTCGTGCCGATTTTTCTCGGACAACAGAAGCCACTGTGGAGCCCACCGCGCGTGGCCGACACTCAGAAATGCATTCGAGCCGGTGGCAAACATAACGATCTAGAGGATGTCGGACTCGATACGTACCACCACACGTTTTTCGAGATGCTGGGCAACTGGAGTTTCGGTGATTATTTCAAGAAAGAAGCGATCGAATGGGCATGGGAATTACTCGTCGAACAGTGGAAATTTCCGCCACAAAGACTTTACGCAACGGTTTACAAACCTGGGCCGGGCGAACCGAGTGAGTTCGACCAGGAAGCCTACGAGCACTGGGCTCATTTATTTCGCGAAGCTGATCTTGATCCAAAGATTCACGTTCTCAATAGTGGCAAAGCGGACAATTTCTGGATGATGGGCGACACCGGCCCATGCGGCCCGTGCTCAGAGGTCCATGTCGATCTGACACCGGATGGCGACACGCGTGGCGCACTCGTTAACCAAGAAGACCCGCGCTGCATTGAGATTTGGAACCTGGTTTTTATTCAGTTCAACGCCAATCCCGATGGTTCATTTACGCCATTGCCACAGCGTCACGTGGATACCGGAATGGGTTTCGAGCGTGCGACTGCAATCATTCAAGGCACACAGAATTTCACCGACTTTTCCGGAACAATTTCGAATTACGAGACCGATGTTTTCCACCCGATCTTCGACGAGCTCGAAAAGCTGAGCGGAAAAAAATATCGTTCGACATTGCCAATTGTAGGGCGTCTCTGCGAGACGCCGGCGGCTGACACAGCCGCCCTACAAAATCAGAATGAGCAAGAGAAGATCGACATCGCATTTCGTGTCATCGCCGATCACATCCGCGCTCTAAGTTTCGCAATTGCCGACGGAATCATTCCGTCCAACGAGAGCCGGGGTTACGTCTTGCGGCGCATTCTGCGTCGCGCAGTTCGCTGCGGTCGCACGCTCGGTTTTCACGAACCCTTCTTTTTCAAACTTGTTGATGTGGTGGCGAAGACAATGGGTGACGTCTTCTCCGAAGTCCGCGCGAAACAAAAAACGATCAAAGAAACAATTCGCCGCGAAGAGGAGGCATTTAACAAAACACTCGACGCGGGAATTGAAATTCACGAGATCGTTGTCGCTGCGAAACGGCTGATTGCTGGGGCAGCAGAAAAGATTGCGAACATTTCGCCCAAAGACGAAACAGAGGCATCGCGAACGATCTACAATGTTTTTCGCGGCGCCAACCGAATGCCTGGGGATCGTGACGTTTTGCGTAAATCCCTTTCGACCGAGGAATGGGAATTCTTTTCCAAGGGCGAGAAATTTTCAAATGCTACCCCCCAGACGTTCTGGGTAATGTCACGGGAGGAGGCGGAAAGTCTCAGGCAGCTCGCAAAAGCGACATTGGATCAGCAGATGTTAATGACAGGAGCCGCGGCATTTCTCCTCTACGACACATACGGCTTTCCGCTGGATCTGACCGAATTGATGGCAAGGGAGCGCGGTCTCACTGTCGATGTGGTCGGTTTTGAGAAGCTGATGGAAGAACAGCGCGAGCGCGCGCGCAAGGCTCAAAAGAAAGAAGAAATCTCTGTCGAAGAAGGCGAGCTCAAAGCCGCACCGACGAAATTTCTTGGTTACGATTTTCTTGAGGCGGAAGCGGTTGTTGAAACCGTTCTCCCGGGCAAAAAATCCGACGAAGTAAATATAGTTGTCGATCGCACACCCTTCTACGCCGAGATGGGGGGTCAAGTCGGCGACCGCGGATTGCTGCACGTTCCGGGACACGACTGGACCGAGGTTGGCCAGTTGCGCGTGATCGATACGCGAAAACGCGGCGATGTTTTTGTTCATCGCGCGGCGGTTGTGAAGGGTCGTGCGCCGGAACCTGGCGAAGCCGTGCGCGTCTCAGTGGATGCTGATCGACGTCGCGCAATCCAGGGGCATCACACCGTTACGCATTTGTTGCATTGGGCGCTTCACCAAATCGTTTCTCCTGACGCGGCGCAGAAAGGGAGTTACGTCGGGCCGGACAAACTGACGTTCGATTTTTCCAGCGCGCCGCTTACGCCCGAACAAAAGCGAGACATCGAAAATTTGGTAAACGAAAAGATCGAGGAGAACGCGCCTGTTTCTTGGACAGAAATTCGTTACGGGGACGCGAAAACGCGGGAAGACATCATTCAATTTTTCGGCGAGAAATACGGCGAAACGGTTCGTGTGCTGCAAATCGGCGGAGCGCCTCGCGCGCTTAACGGTTATTCGATGGAGCTCTGCGGCGGCACCCACGTGTCATCGACGGGCGAGATCGGGCCGTTCCGTATCGTGAAAGAAGAAGCCATCGCAGCGGGAACGCGGCGCATCGAAGCAGTCGCAGGCGAGGCAGCGCGAGCGTGGGCCAAGCAGGAAGCCGTGCGACAGCAAGAGAAGTTTGAAACGCTCGCGCGCAAGAAACCAGACGTCGCGCCGCTACCGGCTTTCCAAGATGATGCAGCGACAGCCGAGATGCTGCAACAAATCGACGCGCGCGCGGCGCACCTCGAAAAAGTGGATGCCGATGTTCGTGAGTGGGAAAAGAAAACAGCGAAATCTGCTGAGGCGGAACTGAAGAGCAGGGCTGTTCAAATCGCGAACGAGCTGGCGCGATCCCATGATGGAAAAAATTTCTGCGTCACCGAAGTACCGAATGCGGATGGAAAACTGCTTCAAGCTATTGCGGATGCTTTGAAGTCCAAATTCAAAGGCCCGATCTTTCTTGCCGGCACACGAGACGCATCAGTCGCTTTGATCGCTTATGTGCCTCCACCGCTGACGACGAAACTTCAGGCGAACAAATTAATTCAACAGATCGCGCCGATCGTCGGCGGAAAAGGCGGCGGCCGGCCCGAAACCGCGCAAGGCGCTGGCAAAGACGCGAGCAAAGTTAACGAGGCGCTTGCGAAAGCGCGTGAGCTCATAAGCTAGGCCAAAGATTCACTGCGCGCTCGCGCTCGGCGTTCGCGCGTGTTTCACGAGCAGCTTCGGATTCTTGCCGTCCAGCGACATTCGATAAATCGACGGCCGGTTTTCGTTTTCCTTTTGTATGATGCAAAGGAATTCGTTGGCACTCAGCCAAAACGGTTCCCAAACAAAATCATCTTTGCCCGTGACGCGAACGGCCTTGTCAGCGCTGAGATCCAACTTTTCAATCGCTGGCTGCGGACCATCCCAGTTTTTGCGCTCGTGCTCCGAGCCGCAATCGACATCCATCAGCAGCGCCTTGCCGTCCGGCGAAACACTCAGTCGATCGCCGCCGTTCATGCTCGCGTCAGTCAAGATTTTCGCGAGCTCCCATTTCTTCAAAACATTTCCATCGAGATCGATCTGGTAAATATTGTCGAGATCGTGACAAAAAATTGATTTGCCATCGCGCGCCCATTCCGGCGCGCCAAACGCTTCGGGCCTTAGCTCTGCATTCTTCACAAACCGGAACGCGGAGCCATCGGCGTTCACCGAAACCGAGCTGCCACGCCTTATCTGCCATGATTGAGAAGGCGAGTTGTTTTCCATCCGGCGACCAGACAGGACCGAAACAATTGTCGCTCGGAATATTTGGTAGGACCGTAATCTTGCCGCTGGCGACGTCGGCAATTGCAATGTGACGCTCCGGACCGGGGCGATTCTTCGCGTCGCCTTCGGTGTTGAACGCGACGCGTGTGCCGTCCGGCGAAATTTCGGGCAACGCGCCCTCCGCAATTTTCTTTGAATGCGTACCGTCCGAGTCGGCAACGATGATGTTTTCGCCGCGTTCGTAGGCGATTTTGTGTTGCGCGGCTTGGCTGATCCCAGAAAGCGCGACGCAGAGAAAGATCGCAAAGGTTAGTCGTTTCATTCTTGCGGACTGCTGATGGATGGAAAACGCGCGTTCTTGATCACGCGTTTCAAATTTTTTCCGTCGGTCGACATTCGATAAATCGAATCGTCCTTTTCGCCCGGGGCGCGGCTGAGAAAAAGAATATTGTCGTTGTCGATCCAAATGCCATCCCAGCCGAAAAGTTTTTTCGGCGTGAGCCTGCGTGCTTTTTGCGATTGCAGATCGAACGCCCAAAGCGCTGGCAACGGCCCGTCCCAATCTTTGCGGCCGGATTCTTCGCCCATGTCGATGCTCAAAAGCAATCGCTTGCCGTCCGGTGAAACGTCAATCCGACCGTCGCCGCTCATATCGCCTTTCGGAATGATCTTACTGATCTTCCATTGTGCACGAACCGCGCCGTCGAGTCCGAGTTGATAAATGTTCGTCATGTCCTCGCAAAAAACCGATTGCCCGTCGCGTGCCCAGATCGGGGAGTAGCGAGTCACTTCATTTTGAACGCCGGGCCTTAGCACATGAAAATTCGTGCCGTCTGAATTGATCGTGACGAGATCCCAGACTTCGTGTGGTCGCGTCGTGAAAAGGATCTGTTTTCCGTCAGCCGTCCAGCTTGGGTAATACGAATTGTCGCTTGGGACGTCCTTAAAGACGTTCACCTTACCGGTGGCGACGTCTGCCACGGCGATGTGACGTGCGTAAGTCGTGTCGCTCGTTTTTTCGACGGTGTTAAACGCGACGCGAGTTCCGTCAGGGGAGATCGCCGGGAAAATTCCGTCGGCGATCTTTTTCTCGCCGGTGCCGTCGAGGTTTGCGCTCCAGACGGCCTGGTTGCGTTCAAACGCTATGTGCCGGTCGGCAGGAAACGCGGTCACGCTAAGGCTGGCTAAACCCAAAACAAGGAAACTAATTTTTTTCATGGCAATACGAGTGTAACGAAAAAGGTCGCGGCGAGAGCGGCCACGAGCACGATCAAATAGACAAATCCGCCAAAAAGGAATTTGAAAATACTGAAGAACCAACCCTGTCGATAAACACGGCGGATCGACAGGAAAATTTGCACAACGAACGCGATCCAGAGCAGCGCGATGATCCAGCCCGCGATTGGACCCGGGGCGAAGCGAGTGAGTCCGATTGTCGCGAGCACGATCAGCATGATCCCTGTGTAAGCGAATGTGTGGATATGAAGCGCGTAAATCAGATGATCGATATAAAAGATGTGCCGCCGGATATAAAGAATCTTCAAGACGAACGCGAACAGCGGGATGCAGCAAAGCATCATGTAAGGCAGGTTGCTAAAGAGCGTCGCGATAAACAATCCCATCTTTGTTCCATGCTCGCCCATTTTTTCCTTGGCTCGCCCTTCGATCCAGCGCTCGAATGGAGTCGCGGATTTAGCCTTCGAATCGAAAACCACAAACGGTCGCTCTCCTATTTTACCATATTCGACCCTCTCCCTACCGGTTTCGGGCGCAGGTGAAGGCGAAGCCACATCCGCTGTAGGCGACGGCGCCGGCGAAGGCGAAGACTCCCGTAATAATGCTTGCAATTCTTCTCGCGCTGCGGGCGGCAAATCTGCTTTCTTTAAGTCCGCTTCGAGTTCTGCTCGATCTTTTGAACCGAGTTTTCCCGGCTCGAAACGTAAGTCTCTCGCCCCATAATTCACCGCAAAGAAAAATAAGATGCTTGCGAGTAGATAAAGGCGCAGCGGATTCACATAGCGGACGCGTTTGCCGGCAAGAAACTCGTTTGTCAGCCGCCACGGTTTGAAGATGAGGAGCGCAATCGTGGCGAAGAATTTCGAATCCCAATTCAGGAATGATTCGAGCACATCGGCGATGACGTGGCGAAAGGAGCGGCGGTAATCGACGGCGGCTTGCCCGCATTGCGCGCAATAATGCCCGGTGAGTGGTGCGCCACAATTCTCGCACCGCGTCAGGGCTCGAGGACGTTCCTTATTGCGACGGAACCAGCGTCGGCCAGGAGTGCACTCAAGCGCAGTTATCGCCGTGTCACGCAAGACAATTTTCGCCGGTTCATCGGACATATGATCTCGAGGTTACAAAAAGATTTTCTCTGCGTCGACTTCCCATAAACTCCGTCCACTCGTCTCGCGTCCTGGACAGATAGACGCCTAGAAGCTTTGGATTGACCAGACGAACTGCTTAATGACACGATCTCGCGCCGTGGCACTTCAATTGTTCAGAACTAAAAGCCCCGACCTTTTGATCGCCGAAGCGGCCGCTCCGGAGCGGCAAATGAAACGTACGCTTGGACCAATCGCGCTAACCGCCATTGGCATCGGCGCCATCATCGGCGCGGGAATTTTCTCGCTCACCGGAACCGCAGCAGCAGGTCAAACGTTCGCATCCCGGCTCGAGACACCAGTCATCAATTTCATTCAGGCTTGGGTGTCCGGAACGGGCGTCGTGTTTGGACGCGCAGGTGCAGGTCCGGCGATTGCCGCTTCCTTCATCGTGGCTGGCATCGCTTGCGCGTTCGCTGCTTTTTGTTACGCCGAGCTCGCGTCGATGATACCGGTCTCAGGATCGGCCTACACGTATTCCTACGCAACACTCGGCGAGATTGTGGCGTGGATCATCGGTTGGGACCTCATTTTGGAATATGCGGTTGGCAACATGGCCGTCGCAGTGAGCTGGTCTGGTTACTTCGTCCAACTCTGCGACAGCCTGTTTCATTTAAAGTTTCCGCTATGGCTCGTGAGCGATCACCAAACCGCCACGGATTTGCTCGCCAAGGGAGGCACGGCTCTGGAAGCTTATTCATCCACCGCCTTGCCAGTCATCGGCGGGCACTCCATCGCATTCAATCTGCCAGCGTTGCTGATCGTCGCAGCCGTTACCGTTCTTCTTGTTTACGGGATTCGAGAGAGCGCGCACACGAATACGACGATCGTGATCATCAAGACTGCAGTTGTCGTGTTCGTCATCGCCTTCGGAGCGTTTATGGTGAACCCGAGCCACTGGCATCCCTTTATGCCCAATGGCTTCGCCGGCCTGATGAGCGGCGCGGCCATCGTGTTCTTCGCGTTCATCGGCTTCGACGCAGTCTCGACGACAGCTGAAGAAACGCGCAATCCGCAGCGCGACATGCCGATTGGCATCATCGCGAGTCTGATCATCTGCACGGTGCTGTACGTGCTGATGTCGGCTGTGCTTACCGGAATTAAAAAATACACGATCTATACTGGCGATGCCGCCCCTGTCGCTACGGCCTTCTCAAGCAAACCATGGGCGCAGGCGTTAGTGAGCGCGGGCGCACTGGCCGGCACCACTTCAGTGCTGCTCGTGTTTCAGCTTGGCCAGCCGCGCATCTTCATGGCTATGGCGCGCGATGGCTTGCTACCGCAATATTTCGCCAAAATTCATCCGCGCTTTCGCACCCCGCATATCACGACCATTTGGACTGGAGTGGTCGTGGCTGGCGTGGCGATGGTTACAAATATCGGCGATCTCGCTGACCTCACGAACATCGGGACGCTCTTCGCATTTATTCTGGTTTGTT
>Ga0209470_1003391_pt1 | contig 11014 bp, 10 predicted proteins | sample GraSoiAngelo_125_FD_185882 | JGI IMG/M metagenome (GOLD analysis project Ga0209470, IMG submission 185882) | Grasslands soil microbial communities from the Angelo Coastal Reserve, California, USA - 14_0927_05_40cm (SPAdes) (version 2) | ecosystem: Environmental > Terrestrial > Soil > Grasslands ... | reverse complement strand
AACCGGTCGCCGGCTTTCAGATCTTCGAAATAACGTTCGCTCATCGAAATAGCTTTTGCCGCATTGCTGGACTCTCAGCAACGTGTAAATCCAGTGTGCGTGAGATCGACTAAGCACTTGTCACGGGCCTGCCACGCCGTAGCCTTTACGCCAGTCCGGCTCGGACCGAAGGCGGGCGGTTAGCTCAGCGGTAGAGCATCTCGTTTACACCGAGAGGGTCGGGGGTTCGAAACCCTCACCGCCCAGTCTACGCTCGCAGCGCAATGGAGAGCGCAGACTGTCGCGCCGTAGCTGTCGCCAAGGCGGACCCTTTTTGACCTTGCAACGTCAACGCGGCGAGCTTCGACTCGGCATGCATAAGCCATTGGCGGGAGTCAGGTCAGACGTCACTGTTTCTTCAGCAACTCCAGGACAACCGGAGAAATAATTTTCTCCCACTCGGCGTACGCTTTGGCGGACGGATGCAATCCATCTTTGGCCACCAAAGATTTGTCTTTTCCCATTTTTTTGCTGAGCGGGAAAATATCGACAACGCTCAATCCACGCTTTCGGGCCTCTTCGGTGACGATTTGATTAAACTGCATGATTCCTTCGTGAATGTTGCGACCGCGCGAGTACTTAGGGCCGGTCGGCGTAACTCCGAAGTCCGGAATGGTCACGACCAGTAAATGTTTCTTATTTGGTAACACTGCCAGCATTTGGTCGAGCAGATAACTGAACCGATTCCGAAACGTCGTTTCATCGATTCCCTGGACCCAGTCGTTCACGCCGATCAGTAAAGTCGCAAAGTTGGGGTTCGAATTTACGAACTTGGGCAGCTCGCGATCAATCGCATCCTTTGTTGTCCAACCTGTCACTGACGGGTTCGACACAAGATCGACGTGCAATCCTTGGGCATTCAAATGTTGCGTTAACAACGCCGGCCACGATTCCTTGGGCGACGCGCCTTCTCCACACGAGTAGGAATCGCCGACGACCGCGTAGCGAATTCGTTGTACCTCGGGCTGGGCCATGGCAAAATTCAAAAAAAGAAAAAGAGAGCTTACAACTGCTTTCATTAACTACTAGTTGATGGTTAAGAGAACATCGCGTCCACCGCCGCTTGGCAATGAATTTTCCCGGTGTCGAGTAAAACGATTCCGTTGTAACTTTCGCCGCGCAGGATCAGCGGCAGTTCCGTTCCGGCCAAAATGACTCCGTCGAGGTCGATCTTGGCTTTCATACGGTCCATGATGGCTAGCAAGCCGGCGCGGGTTTCGGGCAGAAAATTTCCGGGCACGAGTTCGCTAAAGTATTTCTCGTGAATGTAGTCCTGATCCTGCGGTTCAGGCACAACCAGATCGATTCCTTCGCGTGAGAAAACTTTAGAATAAAAGGTTGCCTGCATGGTGTAGCGCGTCCCGAACAGGGCGAGGCGTTTCATTTTTCGCTCTTTGGCGTAGTCACACGTTGCTTCGACAATGCTGATCAACGGAATTGGCGACTTGGGAGCGATATCATCGAAAACAATGTGCGGAGTGTTGGCCGCGATTATTGCGAAATCCGCGCCAGCCCGCGGGAGTTTCATGATTTCTTCAAGCAAGTAATTCGCCATGCCCGCCAGGTTGTTCGCGTTCATGAAGTCGATCCCCTTCCTTAGATCGATGCTATTGATGACGAACTGCGGATAGCTGCCGTCGCGCTGCCGTTCGCGATAAAGCGCGATGATGTTCTTGTAATAGTCGATGGTGCTCTCCGGCCCGACGCCGCCGATCATGCCAAGAGTTTTCATTCAGGCAGCAGTATCAGAATGCTGCGACGAATCAATCGGCCTTCGGCTCGTCTTCGCTATCCTCTACCGAAAGAACGCCGAGTCGCTGGCGATAACGCCGGCCCCACGCGTGCATGGCGCCCTTGGTCGGTTGAAAAAACTTTTGCGCGAAAAGCGTGGGCACGAATGCACTTAGGATCACGACCGTGACAAGGATCGTGTATTGGCGCTGATCGATAATTTTGTTTTGGAAGCCGAACAGGGCCGAGATTGTTCCGAAGGTCAGGCCGGTCGCCATGAGCAACGTCGTGTAAGTCGCTTCATGATGATGCATGGAATGCAGACGCGCCAGCGGCCAGACGCCGACAATCTTTGTCACCATCTTCAAGAGCAGAAGCCCGCCGACAATGGCGACTGCAGGCCAAAGCGCAGGCAGCGAAACGAAGAGGCCGGCTTTGATGAAATAGAACGGCGTAAACACCGCGAAAGCGATGCTCCGCATCCGGTGAACGAGTGTTTTGTCGCGAAGAAAAACCCCGGCTACCACCAAGCCGATCAGATATGCCGGCAAAACTGCTTCGCTTTTCGCAGTCGTAGCGAGTCCGCCGAGGAAAAACAAAATGAAGAAGATGAATTTCACTTCTGGTTCACTCACCCGGGTCGCGCCGAATTTATTGATGATTCCTTTTGTCCACGCCGGCATAAACCAAAGGACGACGCACATGGTCACGACAAACACGAGCAGCCAGATGTTGTAAGTTGCAAACAGTCCGCCGAGCGCGAGCACCGTTCCAAAATCAGTGATGAAACAAGCGGCCAGAATCATTTTGCCCATGGCGGTGTCGCTGAAACCGCCTTCGATCATCACCGCGTAAACAACCGCCACGGAAGTGGTCGAAAGGGCGATGCCGGCGATTTGCGCCTGGTGCAGCGGCCAGTCGAGGACAAATTGCGCGAACAACCAAATAACGGCGAAGGGCACAGCAAAAGACAAAACGCCGATGAGCAGACTCGCGCGCAGGTTCGCCTTCAACGAGCGGGGATCGATTTCCGCTCCGGCCAGGAACGTGAGCACGCCGCTGCCGAGCAGTGCCAGGAAATTGATCCACTCGTTACTGGTGGTCAGGTGAAGAAAGTTCCCGGCAACGACGCCAATAAAAATTTCGATCAGGGCAACGGAAATTCCGGTCCTGATCGACACCAAGCTGGCAATGAGCGCGAGCGCCATCCAAATTGCGGCGACGAACCAGACGTTTTGAAAAACAATGTTCGTCGCACTGAAGCTGAGCCAAATGTGATTAAGCATAATAAAACTCCTGCCTGCGCATTACTGCGCGAACAGGAGTCATTAGCTCTGAAACCGGTCAGTGCGGTTTTTCCCGCGGTCGCGGGAGAAGGCAAACTCCATTGCCTGAAACGCACATAATCCGAAATCGGATTCGCGACAAGGTGTAGTTTTCGGTTTCCGCCGTAATTCCGAGCCGCTAAGATCGACGTCGTGAAAGCGAAAGTATTTTTCCTCAGCGCAATTCCGATTGCCGCCGCCATCGCAGTGCAGGCGCAACCGACCGGGGGGCCGCGCGGCGTCGACAAGACATTGATCACCAGTGCGAACCAGGACCACGTCATGGGCGCGGCCGCGCTCCACAAACTGGCGAACGATTACTACAACTGGCGGAACGAGAACGATCCGGTCTCGAGCAGCAACGCCGGCCTCCACACTTGGGACGATCGGCTGGCCGACTTTTCGCCCGCAAGAGTAGCGGAACGCGCGCAGCATGTCCGTGCCCTGCTCGAGAAAGTCCGCGCCATGAAGATCGACACCTGGCCGAAGGACGAGCAGATCGATGCCATTTTGTTTCGTGCGCAACTGGAGAACATCGATTTTGGAAATCGCGTTCTAAAATTCGAACGGACGAATCCGCAGACTTATATCGGCGAATGCGTGAGCGCGATTTTTTCGCTCCTGAAAAAGGAGTACGACACGCCCCGAAAGCGAGCGCTCTCGGCGACGGCGCGACTGAAAGCGATGCCGCCGATGCTGAAGCAAGGCCTGACCAATTTGCAGAACCCGGTCAAACTCTACGCCAAACTCGCGATCGATTCCGCGCGATCGATCGATCCGCTATTCAAAGACAGCCTGATGGCGTTGGATGTCGATCTTGCGCCGAACGAGCATGAAGAACTGATCAAGGCGCGCGATGCCGCGCTCTCCGCTGCGCACAGCTACGCCGACGAGCTCGAAAAACGAATGCCGAAGATGGTGGACTTCGTTCCGATGGGCGAAGCGAACTACAATTATTATCTCAAACGCGTTTTGCTTTTGCCGCTCGATGCGCGTGAAGTGGAGACGATCGGGCGGGTGGAAAATGCCCGTTATCGCGCCCTCGAGGCGCTGCTGCCGGATCCAAAACTGGCTGATCCCGATCCGAAGCGCGCTGCAAACATTCCGCCCGATCAGGCGTCGTTCCTGAAGGCCTATGAAAGCCGCGAGACCGAGATGATTAATTTCTTGAAGGAACATAATCTCATTAGCCTGCCAAATTATCTCGGTCCTTTTCAAATCCGGCAGTTGCCCGATGCGTTCAAACCGACCAGTCCTGGCGGGTTCATGAATCCCCCGGGCGTTTACGACAAAGACCCGACCGGTTTCTATTTCATCCCGACTTACAATCCACAGTCGAAGAATTTTTATATTCGCGCCGCGATCGAAGATCCACGACCGATCCTCGGACATGAAGGCATTCCGGGGCACTTCCTGCAACTCTCGATTGCCAATCATTTGACCGATGAAATTCGCCGGCAGCATCAGGACGGTGTTTTCGTCGAAGGATGGGCGCTTTACGGCGAAGAAATGTTAATGCGGACCGGACTTTATCCGAACAATTCGCCGGCGCAGGGACAAATCTTGCGCCTGTCGCGTTATCGCGGCGCACGAATCGGTGTTGATGTGAATTTGCACACCGGCAAATGGACCTTCGAGCAAGCCGTGAAATATTTCATGGACGCCGGTGGGCTCGATCGCGAAGCGGCCGAAGGCGAAGCCGCCGGCGCCGCTTCAAGTCCGCACCAGAAGATCAGCTACATTATCGGCAAATGGCAGATCATGAACCTGCTCGGCCGCTACAAAGATCGACAAGGTGATAATTTCCGGCTGGGCCAGTTTCACGATGATCTGATTAAGAACGGAAGCCTGCCTGTTTCAGTCATCGAATGGATTCTATTGGACGACGCTTCCTCCATTAAGAAAGCGACAGCAGAAAAGTAGAAATTAGAAAGTACGAAGTAGAAAACATGTGGATGAAATCGCCGTCCCTTTTTCTACTTTCTACTTTCGCCTTTCTACTTTCTTCTTGTGCCGGCAGCAGCCATCCGCGGCTCGTATCTCCAAGTGAAGGACCGATCTCGCCGCGCTATCTCCGAGATCTATTCGGAGCTGCATGCCGCAACGCTCCATTTTCCCGCCGGTGTATATACTTTAAACGCCGTTGATAAAATCGGTTACTACTATCGGGCGCCGCGGAAGATCGCAGAACACGTCGGCGGCGGCTCGCTTTGGCGGGAGGGCGGTATTTTCGTCAGCAAACGTAACCCGCAAAAACTGCGTGGTTACGTCTATCGCGCCGGGACAATTACCCATGTCCGCAATTTCTCAGGGGTAAAACACACCTTTCGCGACCAACCACTTTCTTCGGCGACCTCTGACTTCTGACCTCTAATTTCTGATTTCGGTCTGCTTCCTGCTCAAAATAGGGCGATGAGCAGGGAGCTGGCCAAAGTGGAAGTCGTCGCCGAACTGCGGCACGCTCTGGATTTGCAATATCGTCGTTTGTGCGAGGCAGGGCGAGCTGATTGGGAACGCTTGTTTCGTGGTAAAGATCCGGCTGATGCTTGTGTGAGCGTTCGGGTCGCTGCAATTCCATCGAGCACGACTCGCGGCTCCGGTTTTCTTAAGTCGCGAAAGCAACCAGTTTCGAAATCCGGCGCCAAAGCCGCGTTTCGCACACTAGAGCGGTTCTATTTGTCGATCTTTTCCTGACCGAGCAAATTCGCGACCGTGAGCCGTTGCGCTGGTCGCTCGAGAGCGGCGATAAATTCCTGGAAACGCTCGGAGAAGAGATAGTGGCGAGTTTGCCAGTAAAATTCCAATCCCGGGGTCGCGAGATAGTGTACGTAGAGATTGCGCCACCCGCGCCAGACTGGTTCCTCCATCAACCCGTAAGCATAATGGAAATGAATCGTCTCCATCGCTTTGAGGAATTGGAATGCGACGTGAAAGAAGCGCGCCTTCTCGTCCGGTGACAGCGCGTCAAGATTTTCCAGGCCAATCCGCCAGAGCCGGCCGACTTCCGGATTTTCTGCGAATGGCCGCGTGACCTCGCGCAACGCCGTGGTCGCCGCGTCCTGAGCGGCGAGCTTCGCGATGCGCGTGCTGCGATGCACTTGGACCGCGAGATACCAAAACGACGCGACCACGCCTAACGAGCCGATGAGTTGCGCAACGGCGTTGATCGCTTCCCAATTCATACAATCTCGATTTTAACAAACGCTGTTCTCTGTCGTCTCATCTCTGTTCTCTGGCTATTTCGGTTCTTCCGCCACCTTTAACACGATTTTGCCCCGGGTATGACCGGTGGCCGCTTGTTCTTGCGCCTTTGCCGCATCGGCCAATGGAAAGGTCTGCGAAACAACCACCTTGACCTTTCTCGCGTCGATTAATTTCGTGATCTCGGCCAGCTCGGCCGAGTTAGGGTCCACGCTCATCGGCGCGCCGCGAATCTCATGCTTCTCCAGTTCCGCTAGATTAGGTCGTGCGACCAACGACACGATAAACCCCCCCTTCTTCACTACGCCGTAGGACCGCGCCAAGGTATCTTTGCCGATCGAATCCATCACTACATCGACATCTTTGGCGATGTCTTCGAATTTTTGCTTGGTGTAATCGATCGCCACATCGGCGCCGAGTTGCTTGAGCAAATCCTGGTTCGAGGTCGACGCGGTCGCGAAAACTTTTGCGCCGCGCGCTTTGGCGAATTGGATGGCAAAACTTCCCACACCGCCCGAGCCCCCGTGAATCAGGACGCTCTGACCCGCGCTCAATTTCGCTGTATCGAAGAGGGCCTGCCAAGCGGTCTCGGCCGCGAGCGGGACAGCCGCAGCCTCCTCGAACGTAAGTGACTTCGGTTTCGGCGAGGCTTCTTTGCCCGTTGCCACCGCGTACTCCGCGTAAGCGCCACCTTCTTTCAATCCGATGTAGGCATAAACCGCATCGCCCGGTTTGTATTTGTCCATCTTTGCCCCGGTTTTCTCAACAATTCCAGCAACGTCGTAACCTGGGATCATGGGGAACGCATTCTGGGAATACTTCGCGAACATTCCCGCGCGAACCATCCCGTCCACCGGATTTACACCGGCCGCGATCACGCGGATGAGGATTTCGTTCTCCTTCGGCTCCGGCCGCGGCACATCTTCGTATTTCAAGACCTCGGGTCCGCCAAATTCGTGAATGACGATCGCTTTCATCATCGGCTTATTTGCTTGCGCACCGGCCGGACTGATTGCGCAACAGCAAAGCGCCAGCGTGACTGTAGAAAAGAAATTCTTATTCATAATCTTGGAAGATCCAAACTCCTGAAACTCAAATAAATCCTGTTCATCCTGTCGAGAATTCTTCAAGCTCCGCCGCCATGAAAACACGAATCCTTGCTATTATCGCATTAACTTGCGGTCTGTCCGGTTTTTGCCTGGCGCAAAGCTCGCCGACGACTGCGACCACGCCCGCGAGCAGCGGAGGCAGCAGCGCTCCTTACAACGAAGGCCCAGTCTGGACGCTGACCATGATCAAGACCAAGACCGGACTGGCCGATGAGTATATCAAGCAGATCACCGGCACCGTGAAACCGGTCTACGACGAGGAGAAAAAGCAGAAGGTCATTCTCGATTACAAAATCCTGAATGGTGAGGCGTCTAATCCGCACGATTTCAACATTCTGATCCTGGTTGAATATCCAAACTGGGCGGCGTTCGATACCTTGCGCAACAAAATGGATCCGGTCGTCGCGAAAGTGATGGGCTCTGAAGAGCAGCGGAAGGAATTAGCCGTCAAACGTCTTGATGTCCGGGAGATTCTTGGCACCAAAACGATGCGCGAGATCACGCTCAAGTAACAGAGGTCAGAGGTCAGCCAATCCACGGCAGGGCGTCGAGATCCACGTTGCCGCCGGTGAGAATAATGCCGACGCGTTTGCCTGAGATGTCCATCTGACCTTCAACCATCGCCGCGTAAGGAACGGCGGCCGATGGTTCGATGATGATCTTCATCGTCTCCCAAATCGTGCGCATTGCCGCGACGATGGCTTCTTCGCTGACGGTCGCGACGTCATCGACGTAACGTTGAATGATCGGAAAATTCCGTTCGCCCACGTTTGTCCGCAACCCGTCAGCGATCGTGAATTTCTTTTCGGTGACAATTCTTTTCTTGGCGTAGAACGATTGCGCCGCATCGTCGGCATTCGCGGGTTCGGCCGCGATCACCTTGATCGTTGGCCGCATCGCTTTCGCTGCGACCGCCGTGCCGCAAAGCAAACCGCCGCCGCCGATTGGACAGATCACAAGATCGACATCTACCTCCTCGAGCAATTCGATCGCGGCCGTCCCCTGCCCCGCCATCACATCTTCATTCTCGAAAGAGTGAATCAGCGTCGCGCCTGTTTTCGCGATTACATCCGCGCACGCAGTTTCGCGCGCAGTTTGCGTCGGCTCGCAAAAAACAACCTGGCCACCGTAACTTTCGACCGCGCGCACTTTGACTTTGGTCGAGTTTTTCGGCATCACGATGTGCGCCGGAATTTTTCTCAGTTTTGCCGCACGCGCCAGCGCAGTTCCATGATTTCCTGATGAATGCGTTGCCACACCGCGCTTCGCAGTCGCGTCGTCCAGCATAAAAACAGCGTTCGTCGCGCCCCGCGCTTTGAAGGCACCGATCTTCTGAAAATTTTCGCACTTGAAAAATAGCGACGCGCCACTCGCGTCATCCAAGCGCGAACTCATCAACACCGGCGTCCGCATGATGTACGGCCGGATCCGTTCATGCGCCGCGCGAATGCGATCGAGATCGAGTGACATGATTTCTCCTATCTCCGCAATGCCGTTCGAAATTGGACGTTGGACGTTTCTTTGCCTTGAAACCTACTTCTTGGGTGCCTCGCTTTTGTTCATGAAGGGCGTGAAGAGATCGATTGGGACGGGAAGAAACGTCGTTGTGTTATGCTCGCTGGAAATCTCGCGCATGGTTTGGAGGAAGCGCAGTTGCAGTGCAATCGGCTCCTTGCTCATCATCGCGGCGGCCTGCACCATTTTTTCCGCGGCTTGAAATTCGCCCTCGGCGTTGACGATCTTGGCGCGGCGCTCGCGCTCGGCTTCGGCCTGCTTGGCCATCGCGCGCTTCATCGTGTCGGGCAGCGCGACATCCTTTACCTCGACGGCCGTGACTTTGACGCCCCACGGTTCGGTTTGCCGGTCGATGATCTCCTGCAACTTCAGGTTGATCGACTCGCGTTGCGAAAGCAGGTCATCCAAGGGGGCCTGCCCGAGGACGCTGCGCAGCGTTGTCTGCGACATCAGCGAAGTGGCTTTGAGAAAGTTCTCCACTTTCACGACCGCGGCTTGCGGATCGACCACGCGGAAATAAACAACCGCATCCACCGTCACCGGCACGTTGTCGCGCGTCATCACCTCCTGCTTCTCGACGCTGATGGTGACGACGCGCAAATCCATGCGCACCATTCGATCGACGATCGGGATGAGAAGAACCAGTCCCGGCCCTTTCGCGCCGAGTAATTTTCCGAGACGGAAGATCACTCCTCGTTCGTATTCGCGCAGGATGCGGATCGCCTGCGGCAAAAAGATCACGGCCAGGATGATGATTGGTGCGGCCCAACCAGCTAACCTCACTAGTCGTTCGAGTAATGGCATGGCTTTATTCTCCTTTGGTTTTTACTTTTAAAGTTAATCCTTGCACCGCTGCGATTTCGACTGCTTCGTCTTTTTCGATCGGTGTGTCGCTGACCGCGTTCCAATACTCGCCTTCGACGAAAGTCCTGCCACCGTGCGAGTCGATTGCAGTCAATGCGGTCACGGTTTTCCCAATTAACGTCTCCGCTCCTGCTTTGATCGGGAGAAGCTGCGCGCGCAAGCCTTTTCCGATGACGAAAACAAAGAATGCCGCGGTCACCAGCGTCGCCGGAATGATGTAACTGAGCGACAAACGAAAGAGCGGGTCAGCGCGGTTGAAGAGCATGAGCGAGCCGATCAGAAACGAAATGATTCCGCCCACAGTCAACACGCCGTGCGTGGGCGCATAGACATCGAAGATGAAAAGCATGAGCGCGAGCGCAATCAAGGCAAGCCCGGTCACGTTGACGGGCAGGATCGCCGCCATGTAAAGGAAAAGGACCAACGCGATCGCGCCGGCGACCCCAGGCAGGATGGCGCCGGGCGTAGTTACTTCGGCGATGATTCCGTAGATCGCGATGAGCATGAGAACGAACATGACCTCGGGGCGCCAGAGTTTTTGGAAAACGCGTTCGGCTGCTGACATTTTAATCTCCGCGACCTCGGCGCCGGCGGTCTTGAGCGTCCTGCCATCCACTTGGCGTCCGTTTAGTTGCTTTAACAACTCCGTAAGATCGACAGCGATTAGATCGACAACTTTTAGCTCGAGCGCTCTCTCCGCGCTGATCGAGGCGCTTTCCCGCACCGCCGATTTGGCCCACTCGACATTGCGATGCCGCCTGGCCGCAATTGCTTCGATGTAGCTCACGGAAAAATTCTCGAGCTTCTGCTTCATGGTGTCGTCCGGTTTCTGTTCCCCGCCGGTCGGGTTACCGCCTAGCGACACCGGGTGGGCCGCACCAATGGTTGTGGCCGGCGCCATTGCCGCGACGCTTGCGGCAACGGTAATGAAACAACCCGCACTGGTCGCGGTCGATCCCGTCGGAGCCACATACACCACTACTGGCACAGGGGAACCCAAAAAACTTTGCACGATTGTTTGCGTCGAATCGAGCAAACCGCCCGGCGTGTTGAGTTGAATGATCAGACATTGTGCGTTCTGCGCGCGCGCTTCATCGATACTTCGCGAAATGTAACTCGCAGTCGCCGGACCAATCGCCCCATCGATCTTGATAAGCGAAACCTTCTCCGCCACGACTGTAGCCGCGCACACCAGCCAGAGAGTCAAACCTGTCAGCGTAGTCTTCACGG
>Ga0209470_1003387_pt1 | contig 11017 bp, 8 predicted proteins | sample GraSoiAngelo_125_FD_185882 | JGI IMG/M metagenome (GOLD analysis project Ga0209470, IMG submission 185882) | Grasslands soil microbial communities from the Angelo Coastal Reserve, California, USA - 14_0927_05_40cm (SPAdes) (version 2) | ecosystem: Environmental > Terrestrial > Soil > Grasslands ... | reverse complement strand
ATGCCGATCGAGGAGGAGCGCGGCCCCAAACGGCGCACCAACGTTTTTGTGCAGGGGCGCCCGGACCCGATCGTGGCGTCCCGCACCGAGCAGAGCATTCTCGAGGACATGGGCGCGGCGGGAGGCGGCGTCTCGGCACAGGCGCTGCGCGAGGCGGTGACCGACTTGCTCGCGGCCTTTCACGAGTTCTCACCGGCGCTGCGAGGCACGTTGCAGAGCGAGCACCACTTCGACGCGGAGCAGTGGGAGCAGCGGCTGGGCGAAACGCTGCGCGCCCCGCCACCGTCGGAGCCCGTCGAGCAGAACGAACTCTTCGACTGAGACGACCGCGTGACCTCGGGCGTCACGACCTCCACGCCAGCCGGGACATGGTTCGGCCACCCCGGCGGGCTGTCGACGCTGTTCTTCACCGAGATGTGGGAGCGCTTCAGCTATTACGGGATGCGGGGGTTCCTGATCCTGTACATGGTCAAGGCGCTCGGCTTCACGGATGTGCATGCTGGATCGGTGTACGGCAATTATGTCGGCAGTGTCTGGCTGGCCGCGATCTTCGGCGGGGTCATCGCGGACCGGTGGCTCGGCCATTACCGGAGCGTGCTCATCGGCGGCGCGATCATCGCCCTGGGCCATTTCACGCTCGCGTTTCACGCCCTGTCGTTCTTTTACGCCGGCCTCATCCTCATCGTCGTCGGCACCGGCCTCCTCAAGCCCAACGTCAGCACGCTGGTCGGCTCGTTGTACGAGCAGGGCGACGAGCGGCGGGACGCCGGGTTCTCGATCTTCTACATGGGGATCAACCTCGGCGCGTTCCTGGGGCCGATCATCGCGGGCAAGCTCGCCGAGAGTGTGGACTGGCACCTCGGGTTCGCCTGCGCGGGTGTCGGCATGACCCTGGGACTCGTGCAGTACGTCGTGGGGCGCAACCGCCTCCAGCCCGCAATCGAGCGCCTCGCCGCCCGACCGAAACGGATGGCAGCCGCCGCCCCTGGGGCAGATCCCCCATTCACCGTCGAGGACTGGAAACGGATGGCGGCCGTGGTCGTGTTCTTCGCGTTCGCCTCGCTCTTCTGGGGCGCATACGAGCAGGCCGGATCCACGCTCAATCTGTTCGCGGATCGCTACGTCCACCTCGAGCTCCTGGGGATCAGGCTGTACGCCTCCTGGTTCGTGTCCATCCAGGCGGCGTTCGTGATCTTGTTGTCGCCGGTCTTCGCCTGGCTCTGGGTGAAGCTCGGGACGCGGCAGCCGTCTTCACCGGCGAAGTTCGCGCTGGCGCTGCTGTTCGTCGGGCTTGCGTTCGTGCTGCTGATCCCCGCGGGATCGATCGCGCAGGGGGGCATCAAGATCAGTCCGCTGTGGCTGGTCGGCGTCTATTTCATCGAGGAGCTCGGCGAACTGTGCCTCAGCCCGGTGGGGCTCTCCGTCGTGACCAAGCTCGCGCCGACAAGGGTGGTTGGGCTGTTGATGGGCGTCTTCTTTCTCTCCAACGCACTGGGGAACAAGCTGGCCGGGTGGTCCGCGGGGTTCATCAGCACGACTCCCTTGCCGCTGTTGTTCGGTGTGACGGCGGCGGTGACGCTAGGTGCGGCGGTCGTGATGTTCGTGCTCATCAAGCCGGTGCAGCGACTGATGGGCGGGGTGCGCTAGCGCCAGATCATCGAGCACTAATGCGGGCGCGTGTCCCTCAGCGCCCCAGCCACTTCCGGAAGAACTCGGCCGCGGCCTCGTACGCCGCGACCCAATCCGCGTGCGTCAGAAAATCGTGGATTTCGTCGGGAAGGATCAGCTGGTCGACTTTCACGCCTCTGGCTCGCAGCGCCGTCGCGAGCTGGACCGTCTGGCTGAACTGGACGTTGCGATCGTCGTCGCCGTGAATCAGCAGCACCGGCGAGCGCCAATCCTTCACATAGGCGATCGGAGAAGATTCGTACGCGAGCTTGGCGGCGTCGGCCTGTTTCGAGGGATCGTAGCTCGGGACCCAGTTCTGGATCTCGACGTTCCAGTCGTGCACGCCGTGCAGGTCGACGCCCGCGGCGAACAGGTCGGACGCACGCGCGAGGCCCATGGCGGTGAGAAAGCCGCCGTACGAGCCGCCCCACAATCCGATCCGCTTGGCGTCGACGTCAGGGCGTGTTCCCAGGTAGAGCCCGGCGCCCAGCACGTCGTTGAACTCACTCGCCCCCTGGGCGCCGTAGTGCAGCGCCTCGCGGAATTCCATCCCGTAGGCGATCCCGCTGCGGTAGTTCACGGACAGCACCACGTACCCGCGGCTCGCGAGGTACTGGTTCAGCGCGTAGGCATTGCGGTAGTAATAGAAGTAGTGCCACCCGAGCAGCATTTGCCGGCGGGAGCCGCCGTGAAAGAAGATCACGGCGGGTCGCCGTTCTCCTCCCTTAAGGCCGCGGGGCAGGAACAGCTGTCCGTGCACGGGCAAGCCGTCCACCCCCGGAAACACCACGGGCTGCGGATCGACCAGCGCCGCTTCCGGGAAGTCGGCCGGGACCACGCCGGGCGCGAGGTCGCGCGGTGTGCCGCCGCCGACCTGGAGGACAGGATGCGGAGGCGTGCGCGTTCCGGCTTGAATGAACGCGATCGCGCGGCCGTCCCCGGTCATCATTGGTGTCCACTCGAGACCGGTCCCGCGCGTCAGCCGCGTGGGCTGGCCCCCGGCCACGGGAACCGTCCAGATGTGCCGCCGCTCGATATCGTCCTGGTTCGAGCTGAACACGACCGTGGCCCGGTCCGGGCTCAAGGTCACATGCTCCACTTCAAACCCACCCGGCGTCAGCAGGGTCGCGCGGCCGCCCGCGAGGGGAACCGAATAGAGGTGCGTCCACCCATCCTTCTCCCAGGGGAACACAATGCGATCACCGGCGCCCCAGAGGATTTGGTTGGCGGCCACGATCTCCCGGAACACGCTTCCCCGTCCCGAGTCCGCGACCCAGACTTCCCGTCCTGCCCCCGCCCCCGCCCCCGCCCCCGCCCCCGTGGCCACGTCGACCACGCGGATCGACCACGGCTGGCCGCTGCGCTGGGGCGTGAACGGCATGCCTTCCGCGCCCGCCGGAATGCGCAGAAATGCGATGCGCCGGCCATCGGGCGACCACGCGGGCTCACCGTCCGAGTCGACGCTCGGGTCGAGATAGCGCAACGTCTTGGTCACTACGTCGTACAGTGCGACGAACGCGTGGTCGCCGCGGTCGCTTACGAAGGCCAGCTTCGAGCCGTCGGGGGACCAGCGCAGCGAGCGGGCCGTGCCCCGCGCGCGAATCAGCTGGTCGGTCGCCGTCGAGTCGGTGAACGATCCCCACCACACCTGGCCATGGCTGATGAACGCCACCCGGTCGCCCTTGGGGGAGACCGCCGGCCCGTGCCCCTCGCCGATGCGCCGTGGGGCGCCGCCGGAAGCCAGCACGACCCACACCGCCTGCTCGACCCGGGTCACCAGACTGTGGGGATTCGGGTACTCACCCTTGTCGTTCGCGTCGCCGCCGCGGACGTACACGATGGCCCGCGCGTCCGGAGTGCAGCGCAGCTCGGCGATCTCCTGTCCGTCGTCGCTCGTGTATGCCGTGACTGCCCGCCCGACATAGTCAGGCGGGGCGGCGACCCAGATGTTCCGCACGCCCCGCACGTTGGACACCCAGGCGACAGCGCCGCTCGTGGGAGCGGGCGCGGCGGTGAGCTCGTCGGGAAACGGCGCGCTCATCACCTGCTCGATGGTGAAGCCGGACTGTTGCGCGGGGAGTGCCGCGGGTGCGAGCGGCGCCAAGGTCACCAACGCGAGATACCGAAGGGGTGGGGTCATGCCGAGAAGGTACCAGGGTCAGTTGAATCGCGTAGTCCGCCAGAGCAGCCAACCTGTTCCGAAGAGCAGCACGAGCATGGCGAGTGTGAGCGGCACGACCCATCCCCAGCTCAGGGCCAGGTTGGGAACGCGGGCGATGAACCCGAACGCCACGAACACCGCCGTGGCGCCGACTACCAGTGTCCAGTCGAGCCAGGTTCGCTGCCGCGAGGGGCCGCCCGTGCCTTCGCCGGCGAGCGCGGCCCGGACGTACGCGGGGTCGATGCCGTAGCGCGCCCTCTCTCGCTCCGCGGCTTCCTGCCAGCGGATATGCTCGGCGCCCGTGGCCGACGCCAGCGCGATCGCCACCGCTCCGAGCGCCATCAAGAGCGAGCCGCCGATCACCTGGCCGTACGTCGCTGCCGCGTGGCCGCGCAACTCTCCGAACACCAGCAACCCCCACGCAAGTCCCCAGAGTTGATTGGTGTTCGACAACGGGATCCCGCGACTGATGCCCACATATTTTGCCGCGTATTGCTGGAACAGGTCGCCCAGGACCCACACGAAGCCGCCGAGCATCAACCAGAACAACACGTCGCGGGCGGCGGAGAGCTGCGTGACCAGCCCGGAGAGACCACCGCTCCCGCCGAGGGCGAGCGACAGCATCATTCCCAGCTCGCCCACCGTGAAGAACGTGACGAACGCCAGGGGATTCATGCCGCTGAGATAGGCCTTGCGGTAGGGGATGTACATCGTGCCCCAGAGCGCGCCCGCGGCGAGCGCCGCCGCGACGCCGCGCGCAGCGTGTCCGGCGGGCGCCTGCGTGGACGATGCTACCGCGAGCAGCGTAGCGCCCGCGAACATCACGGCCGCGCCCCCCAGGACGCCGAGCAACCGCGTCCAGGCGGCGCCGCGCAATTCGTTGAAGAAGACCGCGCCCCACAGGATGCCGAGCAGGCTGTTCGCGTTCCACAGCGGGAACGCGATGCTCAGCCCGATGTCTCTGATCGCGTAGACCGTGAGCGTGTTGGCGACGGCCCACAGGCAGCCGGCGAGCACCGCCCACACGATGAGATGCGGCGCCTGCCGCACATCCGCGCGAATCGCCGACGTTCCCCGGAGCAGCGCCGGGAGGCTCCAGCGCGCGAGAAACACGCCCACGACCATCGCCAGGGAGATGACGACCGGTGAGAGGCCCAGGGTGACCATCTTGGTAGGCGCCTCGGCAGCGCCCAGCCACGCGCCGGCGGTGAAGCCGCTCGCGATGCCGGCGAGCTGGAGGCGGCGCAGCCGCCCCGCGTCTAGCGGATCCACCAGAGAACCAGCAAACCCGCCACCAGGACGGCGACCGGTACCCAGAACTGCGTGTCTTTGAGCACGGCGCTCAGGCGCGGGTTCGTCACAGCGGGTCCTCGGCGAAGTGGCAGGCCGCGAGCTGCCCCGGCGCGATTTCGCGCAGGGGCGGAGGGTCGGTCCGGCAGCGGTCGTTCTTCCGGGGGTGCGGGCAGCGCGGGTGAAACGGGCAGCCGGATGGCGGGTGCGCCGGCGACGGTACCTCGCCCACCAGCACGATGCGCTCGTGCTGGGCCTTGGGGTCCGGGACCGGGACGGCGGAAAGCAACGACGTCGTGTAGGGGTGCCGCGGCCTGGCGTACAACGCGGGCGCCGGCGCGCGCTCGATGATCTTGCCGAGATACATCACCGCCACGTGGTCCGCGATGTGCTTCACGACGGCGAGGTCGTGCGCGATGAACAGGTAAGTGAGCCGTCGCCGCTGCTGCAGGTCGGTCAGCAGGTTCAACACCTGCGCCTGGACCGACACGTCGAGCGCACTGACCGGCTCGTCGAGCACCAGGAATTGCGGCTCGACCGATAGCGCGCGGGCGATCCCCACGCGCTGCCGCTGGCCTCCAGAGAGCTCGTGGGCGTAGCTCGCCGCGAAGCTCGGATCGAGGCCGACCTCCTCGAGCAGCGCCGCAACGCGCTGCCCGGCATCGGCGCCCCGCGCGATGCCATGGATCGCAAGCGGCTCGGCGAGCATCTGTCGGACCGTCATGCGCGGGTTGAGGGAGCCGTACGGATCCTGGAACACGATCTGCATGCGGCGCCGCAACGCGCGCAGCGCGCGGGCCTTGAGCGCCCCGACGTCCTGGCCGTCGATTGTGACGCGGCCGCGGTCGGGCTCGATCAGGCGCAGCATGGTGCGGCCCACGGTGGACTTGCCGCACCCCGACTCGCCCACGAGTCCCAGCGTTTGTCCGGGCGCGATCGCGAACGAGACGCCATCCACCGCCCGCACGGCCGCACGCGGGCGGCCCAAGCCGAACAGCCCCCGTTCGCCCGGGAAATGCTTGACCAATCCCTGCACGTCGACCAGCGGGGACGGGGCGGGGGCGGGGGCGGACGCCGTCATCTATGGGTGCGGCGTGCGGCGCCGCGGGTCGGTCAGTAGCCAGCAGCGCACGGCGTGGGTGCCGGGCTCACCGCCGGCGTCGAGCAGCGGTGGCTCTTCCGCCCGGCAGCGGTCCCAGGCGTAGGGGCAGCGCGGGTGGAAGCGGCATCCCTCCGGCCAGGCGGTGGCCGCGGGCACCTGGCCCGGGATGCTGCGCAGGCGGCCGCGCGCGCGGGCGGGCGGCGCGTCGAGACGCGGCACCGAAGCGAGCAAGCCCTCGGTGTACGGGTGCAGGGGCCGCGCGAACAAGGTAGCCGTCGGCGCCTGCTCCACGACCTGGCCTGCGTACATCACCACCACTCGATCGGCGCTCCCGGCCACGATTCCCAGATCGTGCGTGATGAGCAGGACCGCCATGCCGAGCTCGGCCTGGAGCCGGTCGATCAACTCGAGGATCTGCGCCTGAATCGTCACGTCGAGCGCGGTGGTCGGCTCGTCGGCGATGAGCAGCTGGGGCCGGCATACGAGCGCCATGGCGATCATCACGCGCTGGCGCATGCCACCGCTCATCTGGTGGGGATAATGGTCGACGCGCTCGTCGGGGTCCGGGATGCCGACGAGCCGGAGCATCTCGATGGCGCGGCTCCGGGCCGCCCGGCGCGACACCTGGTGGTGGACGATCGCGGCCTCGGCGATCTGGTCGCCCACGGTGAACACGGGATTGAGCGACGTCATCGGCTCCTGGAAGATCATCGCGATCCGATTGCCGCGGATGGCGCGCAGCTCGCGCGGGTCGAGCGTCAGGAGGTTGCGTCCTTCGAACTCGATGAAGCTTCCGGGGAGGATGTGGCCGGGCGGCTCGGGGATGAGCCGGAGAATCGACAGCGACGTGACCGTCTTGCCGCACCCCGACTCGCCCACGATGCCGAGCGTCTCGCCGGGCAGCACGTCGAAGGTGACCCCGTCTACCGCGCGCGCCGTCCCGCTGCCGTGCTCGGTGACGAAGTACGTCTTGAGATCCCGGACGCGAAGCAACGGTTCGGTCATGCCGCGCCCCCCCCCTCCCCTCCCTCTTCTCCCGCTCGCCGGGGGTCGAGCGCGTCGCGCAGCGCGTCACCGAGCGCGTTGAACGCCATCACGACGAGAGAGATTGCGAGCCCCGGAAACGTGGACGCCCACCAGGCGACCGTCATCTTGTGCCATCCATCGGCGATCATGTTCCCCCAGCTGGGCGCGGGCGGGGGCACGCCGAGCCCGAGGAACGAGAGCCCGGCTTCGAGCAGCATCATATTGCCGATGCCGAGGGCCGCGGACACGATGATCGGACCGGCCGCGTTGGGCAGCACGTGGCGAAAGATCACGCGGCCCGACCCCGCGCCCGCCGCCCGCGCCGCGGCGACGAAGTCGCGCTCGCGCAGGCTCAGCACTTCCGCTCGCACCAGGCGGCTGGTGCCGAACCACCCCGTGAGCCCGATGAGCAGCACGAGGACCCACAGGGCGATGTGCTCCCACAGCGCGACTGCCATCAGAAGGACGAAGATGCGCGGCATCGCGAGACCGACGTCCACGAGCCGCATGAGCGCCGTGTCCACCCAGCGGCGGAAATATCCCGCGACGGCGCCCACCGCGGTGCCGATCGTCGCCGCGACGAGCATGGCCACCGCGCCGATCCCAAGGGACACGCGCGCTCCGTACACCAGCCGACTCCACACATCGCGGCTGTACGGGTCGGTGCCGAGCAGGAACTGCGTGGAGGGCGGCAGATCCGGGTTGGTGATGTCGATCTGAAAGTACGGTGGGTACGGTGCGACAACGGGCGCGGCGATGGCGATCGTCACGAAAAAGGCGAGCACGAAGAGGCCCGGCACCGCCGTCGGGTGCCGAAAGAAGCGTCGCCCGGACGCCGTGGCCGTGATGCGGCGCCGCAGTGCCGCGACCGCGGCCAGCGCGACGATCGCGGCCCCGCCGAGCGCGAGCCAATTGCCGACGTTCACGCCGTCTCACTCCGTACTCGGATGCGCGGATCGGCCACGGCGTACAGCACGTCCGCGATCAAGTTCCCCAGGACCACCATCGCACTCGTGAGCAGCGCGGCGCCGGTCACCACGGGGTAATCGCGTTGGAAGATGGCGTTCACGGCGAGCCGTCCCATGCCGGGCCAGGCGAATACCGTCTCGACCAGGACCGCGCCGGTGAACAGAAACGGAAAGGCCAACCCGAAGAGCGTGATGACCGGCAGCAAGGCGTTCCTGAGGGCGTGGACCAGCAGCACCCGTCGTTCCCGCAGCCCCTTGGCGCGAGCGGTCCGCACGAAATCCTGACGGATGACCTCGAGCATCGCCGCGCGCTGGTAGCGCGCCGTGCTGGCTGCGCCCACGAGCCCGAGCGTGAGGGCCGGCAGGGTGAGGTGCCAGAGGAAGTCGAGCCCGCAGGCCGGCGAGTCGAGCCGGGGACACAGGACGGGGTTGCTGAGCCCGCCCACGGGGGCCCACCGCAGCCACTGACCGAACACCAGCAACAACACGAGCCCGAGCCAGAAGACCGGCATCGAGTTGACGAGGAGCGCCCCGTTCCCCGACACGACATCGCCGACCCGGCCGGCCCGCACCGCCTGATAGATGCCGAGCGCGAGACCGAGCGCGAAGTCGATGATCAGGGCTGCGAGCGCGAGGGTGAAGGTGTTGGGGATCGCGTCGGCCAGCGCGTCGGCCACGGGGCGGCGCAGCGCGAACGACTGGCCCAGGTTGCCTCGCACGACGTTCCGGAGGAACAGCAGGTACTGCTCGGGCAGCGACCGGTCGAGTCCGAATTCGGTGCTGAGGCGCCTGAGTGTCTCGGGCGTCAGATGCTGGCTCTCTGCGGGGAGAAACGGCGATCCCGGCGCCGCGTGAATGACGAAGAACGTGATGGTGACGACCGCGAACACGATGGCGATCGACGCTGCGAGGCGCCGTACCAACCACGTCGCCACCTAGTGCTCCACGCGGTCTCGATCCGTCAGTCGATCAGCGGGGACGCGCCAGGTGGCGAGTTGTGCGAGCCAGGAATCGGGCCGGATCGTCACATCCGCAAACCGTTTGTGAAAGGCGGCCACGTTGGACGTGGCAAAGAGCATGATTCCGGGTGCGTCGCGGTTCAGGGTCTCGATGGCCGCGCGCCAGGCGCGTCGCGCCTGATCGCGGCTCCCCGCCGAAACGACCGCCTGGTCCACGAGCCGGTCCACGTCCGGATTGTCGTACCGGCCGTAATTGGAGCGCCCGAAGCCTCCGCGGGTCCACGTCTGGGTGAACCCCGACGAGGGCGTCGGGTCCGAGTTCCACACGGCAATGAGGGCGTCGAATCGGCCCGTGCGGGCGCGCTCGGTGAACACGCTGAAATCGACCTCGTCGATCTGCACGTCCACGCCGGCGGTTCGGAACTGCTCCTGCAGCAGCCGTGCGTAGGTGCGGCGAACCGCGCTGGTGGTCGGAACCAGCAAGCGGAATGAAAGCGGATGGCCGTCCTTGTCCCGGATTCCGTCGCCGTCCGAATCGATCCAGCCGCTGCGCGTGAGGAGTCGGGCCGCCTGGCCGCTGTCGTCCGGCAGTCCCCGGATCTCCGGGTCCCAGATCCACCACAACTGCGGCATCGGACCGGGCGGAACCTTGGCCAGGTCGCCGAACACATTGTGCAGCAGGCGTTCGCGGTCCGTGGCCATGACGAGCGCGCGCCGCAGGTCGCGATCACCGAACAGCGGGTGCGGTTTGGATGTGTCGCCCTGGGCCGCGAGGTTGAACGCCACGTATCCGTACGCCGCCCCCTTGTAGGGATAACAGGCGAGCTGGGGCTCGGCGCAGGCACGCTGCACGTTGTCGGGCGAGACGAGCACCTCGACCGCGTCCGCGTCTCCCGCGATCAGCTGCGTCACGGCGACCGTCTGGTCCGGCGTGAAGCGCCAGATGACGCGGCGGATGTGCGGGCGCCCGCGAAAGAACGTGGAATCCGCGGCGATCTCGATGCTCTCGCCCGCCTTCCAGGCGACGAACCGGTAGGGCCCGTCCCCGACCGGTGCGCGCCCGAATGGTGCGCTGTGCCACTGCGTCCGCGGCAGCTCGCGCAGCAGATGGGCGGGCAGAATCCGCAGGTGGTACACCGCGTCGTAAAACATCTCGGGATAGCGCTGCCGGAACCGGAACACCACCGTGAGCGAGTCCCGTGTCGTCACGGCCGCTATCTGGCGAAGTGACGGCCGGAACGGCGAGTTGACGAGCGTGTCCGTGTAGGCGTCGTACGTGAACGCCACGTCCGCCGAGGTGACCGGCTGGCCATCTTGCCACCGGGCCCGCGGATCGAGGTGAAACACGAGCGTGGTCGGGGCGTCCCACTCCCACCGTTCCGCCAGCTGGGGCTGAAAGTCCTCGTCGCCGCTCGTGTTCCCCGAGGGCCCCACGTCCGCGAGCTTGAGAAACAGCCGATCGGCCACGTCGCGCGTCACCGAGAACTCGCTCACGACCGGCAGCAGGATATCCGGCTCCCCCGCGGTGGCGATCACCAGCGTGCCGCAGTAGTCGCCAGTGCAGCCGACGGGCCGCTCGCACGCCGTGAGCCACGCGAGGGCGGCCAACGCGAGCGTGGCGATTCGGCGGTCGGACAGTCGCGTGCGGGGCGTCGGCATGGCGCCTAAGATTTCACCGCCGCGGCCAGCGGCGCCAGGTCCAACAACGAGGGGGTGGAGGTCGCCCCAGCGTCCCACGCCGCGACGATTGCGTCCGCGACTTCGTCGAAACTCACGTGTCGTCGCAATTCGCTCGATAGCGTCGTTTCGCGACTGACGACGGACGACCCACGACTGACCAGGC
>Ga0209470_1003373_pt1 | contig 11056 bp, 14 predicted proteins | sample GraSoiAngelo_125_FD_185882 | JGI IMG/M metagenome (GOLD analysis project Ga0209470, IMG submission 185882) | Grasslands soil microbial communities from the Angelo Coastal Reserve, California, USA - 14_0927_05_40cm (SPAdes) (version 2) | ecosystem: Environmental > Terrestrial > Soil > Grasslands ... | reverse complement strand
CGCGTGATCGGCGGCGCTCCGGTCGCGCCGACGCGCGCGCTCGCCGAGTCGACGGTGCGGGCGGCCGGATCGCTCGCCGAGCTCGTGCTGGTCGATGCTCCCGTGCTCGCGGATGAGCGCGGCCTCGCGCTCGCGAGTCGTGCCGAGCGCGTGCTCGTCCTCTCGTATGACGATCCGCTCTCACTCGCGACCCTCGACGCGGTCGATCTTCCGAATGCCGCGTGGCTCGTCGCCTCGCAGTCACGCACGGCGCGCGTCGGAGAGCGCGCGGCGTTCCGCGCTCTGCCGCGTGATGAGACCGCGGTCGGCGCGGCGCTGTCCGGACGGCGTGGCGCGGGTGGTGCGCTTGGCCGCGCGTACGACGAGCTCGCTGAGCTCATCGCGCTCGACGCGTCGTGACCTCAGAAGGCGTTCGCGTCCGGCTCGAACGCGCGATCGTGGCGCGACTGCGCGAGGAGGAGAACGGACGGCCCCGCCGCGATCAGCTCCCGGGCGCGCTGCGAGAAGCGATGTCGTCGGAGCGCGTCGTCGTCCCATCCGGCGAGCTTCGTGAGCTTGAGCGCTGGTTCGAAGATCGACTCTTCGGGCTCGCCGCGCTTGCGCCCCTTCTACGTGACGAGCGCGTCAGCGAGGTGATGGTGAACGGCACGCGAGGTGTGTGGGTCGAGCGCGACGGTCGTTTGGAGGAGACCGGCATCCGCTTCGCGGATCCCGACGAGATCCTCGTCCTCATCGAGCGTCTCGTCGCGCCGCTGGGGCGACGCATCGATCTCGCGACGCCCCTCGTCGACGCACGTCTGCCCGACGGCTCGCGCGTGCACGCGGTGATCCCGCCCATCTCGCTTCACGGCCCGGTCCTGACCATCCGCCGTTTCGCGAGCCGACCGTTGACGCCCGAGGACCTCGTCCGTCTCGGGACCTGTTCGCGCGAGACGATGGATCTTCTTGTTGGTGCGTCAGCGGCGAACGATCCTCGTTTCGGGCGGCACCTCGAGCGGAAAGACGACGACACTCAACGCGCTCGGGTACGCGATCGGCGAGCGCGAACGTGTCGTGACGATCGAGGACGCTGCCGAGCTCCGGCTGCCGCAGCCGAACGTTGTCGCGCTCGAGACCCGCGCGCCGAGCGTCGAGGGGACCGGTGCCGTCGATGTCCGCGCTCTGCTGCGCGCCGCGCTGCGCATGCGACCTGACCGGATCGTCGTCGGTGAGGTCCGCGGCGGCGAAGCGCTCGACATGCTCCAGGCGATGAACACCGGACACCGTGGTTCGCTCACGACCGCGCATGCGAACGGCGCCTATCACGCACTGCTCCGCGTGGAGACGATGGCGCTCATGGGTGGCGTGGATCTGCCGCTGGCCGCGATCCGCGAGCAGATCCGACGCGGTGTCGACCTCGTAGTGCACCAGGAGCGCGGCGAGGATGGTCGGCGCCGCATCGTCGAGATCGCCGAGCTGGTCGTCGGCGATGGTGACGGCTACGCGCTGCGGAGCGTCGCCTGACCCTGCTACTCGCGCTTGCCGCCGCGACCGCGTTCGCGGCCGCGGTGCTCGACCGGCGTCTCGCCGACGCGGTAGGGCGAGCGCTGCGCGCTCATCGTCGGAATCCGCGCGAGACGCGTGCGGCGCTCCCCGCGCTCGTGGACGCGGTTGCCGCGGCGCTCGCGAGTGGACTCTCGTTACCGGTCGCGTTCGCTGAGGTCGCGCCGACGCTGCCATCCGGTCTCGCCGCGCCGACACGGCGTGTCGCTGCGGCGCTCGCACTTGGTGCACCGGTGGGCGAAGCGCTCCACACGTACGCGGGGACCGTCCCGGATGAGGACGTCGCCCCGCTGGCGGTCGTGCTCGCCGCGTTCGCGCGCAGCGGCGGGCGTGTCGGGCGCAGCCTCGCCCGGGTCGCTGCGCTCATGCGAGGAAGGCTCGCACTCGAGGACGAGCGCGCGGCGCTGACGGCGCAGGGTCGCGTATCCGCGATCGTTCTGGTGGCCCTCGCGCCGCTCGGCGCGCTTTTCTTCGCGCTCGCGACGCCCGACTACGCGGCGATCTTCCTCGGACAGGGCATCGGTCTTCTCGGCATTGCCATCGCACTCGAGGTCGCCGGCGCGCTGTGGCTCTGGCGCATCGTCCGCGCGACCGAACCGCCGCCGGATCTCGCGACGTTCCTTGACGCGGTCGTCGTTGGTCTGGAGGCCGGGCTCACGTTCGAGCGGGCGCTGGCCGCGCTCGTCGAGCGCGCGCCGAGCTTCGGCCGCATCGCGGATGCGCGACGCCTTCTCGCCGACCTCGCGCTGGGGCGCTCGCTACCCGACGCGCTCCGCGGCTTCGGGCGTGGTGGTGATGACGCGCGCGTCGCCGCCCTCGTCGTTGCCGCGACACGCTTCGGCGCTCCGCTCGCCGAGTTGCTGGTCATACAGGCTGACGCGTTACGCACGACCGAGCGCCGCCGCGCGGAAGCGGAGGCGCGTCGTTTGCCGGTCCTGATGCTGTTCCCGTTGTCGCTCACGATCCTGCCAGCCCTGCTTCTGGTGTTCCTTGGTCCGCCGCTGCTATCGCTACTCTCCCCGTGAGTGGGTGCCCGATTCCTGCGCACGCTTCTCTTTGGCGCGCTGGTGCCGGCGACGTTCCTCGTTCTCATTCCGGCGATGATCCTCAACGTCACCGGCACCGAAGGCGAGGGCGGACTCGTACGCCTCGTCGGGCTCGTGCCGCTCGTTCTCGGCATCGCGGTCCTGGCCTGGTGCTTCGCCGGTTTCATCGTGGAAGGCGAAGGCACGCCCGCGCCGTATGACCCGCCACACCGTCTCGTGACCGGCCGCCTCTACGGTTGGATGCGCAACCCGATGTACGTGGCGGTGACGACGATCCTCGTCGGTGAGGCGATGTTCTATGGATCGGTCGCGCTTTTCGCGTGGGCTGCCGTCGCCTGGATCTTCTTCCACGTCTTCGTCGTGCTGTATGAGGAACCGACTCTCCAGCGACGATTCGGTCCGGCGTACGAGTCGTATGTCGAACACGTGCCGCGCTGGATCCCGAGCCGGCCGCACATCATCCCCGCGCATCCGGAGCTCAAGCTCGCGACGCTGGTGTACGCGCTCCGCGATGAGCGCGTACTGCTCCTGCGGCGAAGCTCCGAGCCGAACCGTGGGCTGTGGGTCGCGCCGGGCGGGAAACTCGATCAAGGCGAGTCTCCGGTGGAGTGCGCGGTGCGCGAGATGCGCGAGGAGACGGGGTTGGCCATCGAACGACCGGTGCTTCGCGCCGTGATCACTGAGACCTCACCGCGCGCCGATTACCAGTGGCTCACGTTCATCTTTGTCGCGTGGGACTTCGATGGCACGTTCACTCCCGCGCCCGGCATCGGCGAGTTCCGCTGGGTGCCGGTCGACGAAGTGGCGACGCTGCCGATCCCGCCGGCCGACGCGGTCTTTTTTCCACGTCTCCTGCAGGACGGCGCGACGTTCAGCGCGAAGTTCGAATACGACGCCGATCTCAATCTGCTTCGCTCGCAGCAGAGCTGAGCCCGCCTCGAGGCGGCGCTTAGGCGCGGACCAGGGGAGTGAGCTCGCGTTCGCGCGCTGGAGGACGAGATCCGGTCCGTTGACCCTCACGACGTCGGGCGCGGGATACCCATGCTCTCGCACATAACGCATGACTCCGACCTCTCGGGCGGCAACGTCGCGGGTCGATAACGACGCAGGACGGTACGCGCATCGAGCGCGTACACGTCCGCGTCACTACCGCGCGCGAGCGGCTCTACGAGTGCTTAGGTCCGGATGACGTAGGTGCCAGCGATCTTGTCGTGCCAGCCCTGCTTGTTGGCGTCGAATGCGGCCCAGATGACACCGATGAAGATGCACGCGACGGAGACGATCAATCCGATGTAGCGGATGAACGCCTGAAGGATCGTCAGCGAAGATCCGTCGGTCCGTATGACTTTGATATTCAGCACGCGCATCCCGAGCGTCTGCCCGCCACCCTGCGCCGACCAGAAGTAGCAGAAGTAGAGAACGCCGATCAGCGTCTGGACCGAGCTCCGGCTCGCGTCGAAAGGATCGGAACTCGAGTTGATGAGACCAGCGATGATGTTCGACACGATGCCGACACCTACGCTGTCGATGAAGATCGCGAAGAATCGGACCCAGAAGCCCGCTTTGTTCGTGGTTACCGCGACCGTCGTCGCTTCAGCAGTCATAGACAAGGACCCCCTTCCGCGGTCCGGAGTCTAGATTCGCTGGCGAAATGCTCCTAGTACGACCTTCCTACTGGCTCGTTGGCCGTGCCGGCAGGCACACTGGCGGCACCTAGGACACGGAGAAAGGGGGAACGTAAGTGCTCGCATTCATCCGCGAAGACGAAGGACAAGGCCTCGTCGAGTACGCGCTCATCATCGCAGTCATCGCCATCGCCGTCATCGTCGCGATGGTCTTCCTGCGGGGCCAGATCCAGAACATCTTCAGCAACATCGGCAACAACCTCACCTAGCGCACGGACCTGTCAATGTGATGAGCGGCGCCCTCACCGGCGCCGCTCATCATCTTTTAGAGAGGAAACGCCCAGAACTTGAGCCTCGAGGTTCTACGGGTCATCGAGAGCGTCACGCTCGCCGCACTCCTGATCACCGTCATGTACACGGACTGGCGGTTCCTCCGTATCCCCAATGCTTTCACCTACCCGGCGATGCTCGTCGGAGTCGTCTTCGGCGCGATCGAAGGCATCCCAGGTGGTCTGTTCACCCACGGCCTCGTCGACCACGTCGCAGCGCTCGTCCTCGCATTCGCGATCTCTTACCCGTTCTACGCCGCGGGCGGCCTCAAGGCAGGCGACGCCAAGCTGCTGATGGCCATCGGCGCGCTGCGCGGCGTCAACTTCCTGCTCTTCGCCGCGGTCTATGGTGCTCTCATCGGCGGCGTCCTTGCCGTCGGATTCATCCTGCGCAGAAAGCTCGCGCGCCCAGTCGCGGGCGCCGCGCCGAACACGCTCGGCGGGATCATGAAGTCCTCGATCCCGTACGGGGTCGCGCTCGGTATAGGCGGGCTGCTCGCGCTCGCACTCGAGGCGGGGGGCTACATCCAGGTGACGGTTTAGACTCGCCCGAGCACCGCAAAGGGGAGCGATGACGCTTGGCTGACGGCGAAAAGATCCGCATCCTCATCGTCGACGACATCGCCGACACGCGAGAGAACCTCGCGAAGCTGATCGGGTTCGAGCCCGACATGGAGGTCGCCGGAACCGCCGGCGGCGGGCAGGAAGCCGTCAACATGGCCAAACAGCATCGGCCTCACGTGATCCTCATGGACATCAACATGCCGGACATGGACGGGATCACGGCCACCGAGATCATCTCGAACACCGTCCCGGAGTCGCCGATCATCATGATGAGTGTCCAGGGCGAGCAGGACTACCTGCGCCGCTCGATGCTCGCCGGCGCGCGCGAGTTCCTGGTCAAGCCGTTCTCGGCCGATGAGCTCATCAACTCCATCCGGCATGTCCACGAGCTCGAGAAGGTGCGGCGCGCACGCTACGCGCCCGTGGCGCCGGCCGCCCCGGTCGGCGGTCCGGCTGTCCCGGTGGCGGGTCGCGAGACGGGAAAGATCATCACCTTCTTCTCCCCCAAAGGCGGTGTGGGACGCACGACGATCGCCACCAACCTCGCCGTCGCGCTGCATCAACTGACCGGAAAGCCAGTCGTGCTGGTCGACGGAAGTCTGCCGTTCGGCGACATCGCCGTGATCCTCAACATGAGCCCGAAGGCGAAGACGATCGCGGACCTCATCGGGTCGTTCGAGACCGCCGACTCCGACGTCGTGGAGTCGATCCTGGTCCAGCATTCGACCGGCATCAAGGTCATGCTCGCGCCGCCGACGCCGGAATCCACCGAGCTCATCACCGGCGCGCACATCAAGCACGTTCTCGAGCTCCTTCGCGAGCGATACGCCTACATCGTCGTCGACACCTGGCCGTCATTCCAGGAGCAGGTCATCACGATGCTCGACGTTGCCGATGTGATCCTTACGCTGATGACGCTCGAGATCACCAGCCTCAAGAACGTCCGCGTTTTCATGGAGGTCGTCGAGAAGCTGGGGTACGACGAGGCGAAAGTGCAGCTCGTCGCCAACCGTAACGACAGCTCCGGTGGGATCAAAGCGTCGGATGTCGAGGCCAGCCTCGGTCGCAAGATCCCGCACACGATCGTCTCCGATGGCCGGACGCTCGTGCTGGCGGTCAACCGCGGAGTCCCCTTCGTCATCAGCCATCGTGACAGCCAGGTCGCGAAGGACATCTTCGCGCTCGCGCAAAGGGTCGCATCCGCTGAGTCCGCCCCTGCCGCGGCGGGCAAGCAGGCGCCGGCGCGCGGTGGGCTCAAGCTCTTCGGAGCCCGTTAGGCCGGCGACCTCGGCATTAGTCACCGGTCTGATCCCCCAAAAGGACGGCCAAGGACCGGGTGAGTGGACGTAGACTCAAACGCCGAGGGAGCAGGCGCCCGCCATAACGGGAGCCGGAGATGAGGGTTTCTTAGGACAGATGTCACTACTGAGGCGCATCGAAGGTCAGCGTCCCGCTGGGCAGCAACCCGCCGCGCCCCAGGCTCCTGGAACGCCACCGCCTCCGGGCGGGCCCCCCAAGCCACCGGCCGAGGGACCCCTCACCCAGAGCGCCTCCCCGACGCGCGATGCCAACCGCGACGTTCGCATCAAGCTCCAGACCCGGATCATCAACAACCTCGACCCTCGCCTCGACCTCGCGGACGCCAAAGCGGTCCGCTCGAGCATCGAGGAGATGTTCAACAAGTTCATCGACGAGGAAGGCGTGGTCGTCACGCGCGTCGAGCGTCAGAAGATGCTCGAATCGATCCTCGACGAGATCCTCGGGTTCGGACCGATCGAGCCGCTGCTGAAGGACGACACGATCACCGAGGTCATGGTCAACGGTCCGTTCCGCTGCTACGTCGAGCGCAAGGGCAAGCTGCAGCTCTCGGATGTGACCTTTCAGAGCGACGAGCACGTCATGCGGATCGTCGAGCGCATCATCGCCCCGATCGGCCGGCGCGTCGACGAGTCGAAGCCATACGAAGACGCGCGTCTTCCGGACGGCTCACGCGTGAACATCATCATCCCGCCGCTCGCGCTGAACGGTCCCACGGTGACGATCCGTAAGTTCCCGAAGTATCGGATCACCGTCGAGGACTACATCAAGTTCGGCACGGCGACCGCCGAGATGATGGAGTTCATGCGGGCTTGTGTCGAAGCTCGCCTCAACATGTTCATCTCCGGCGGCACCGGCTCCGGCAAGACGACGCTCCTCAACATCATGTCCGGCTTCATTCCCGAGGACGAGCGGATCATCACGATCGAGGACGCCGCGGAGCTCCGCTTGGTGCAGGATCACGTGGTCCGCCTGGAGTCCCGCGCCGCGAACATCGAGGGCAAGGGCCAGGTCTCGATCATGGACCTCGTGAAGAACTCCCTCCGTATGCGCCCCGAGCGCATCGTCGTCGGTGAGATCCGAGGCGGCGAGGCGCTCTCGATGCTCCAAGCCATGAACACCGGTCACGACGGTTCGCTGTCGACGGGTCACGCCAACTCACCCCGCGACATGCTCGCTCGGCTCGAGACGATGTGCCTCATGGCCGGCGTCGACCTACCCGCGCGCGCTATCAAAGAGCAGATCGCGAGTGCGCTTGACGTCATCGTGCAGATCTCGCGTCTCAAGGACGGCTCGCGCAAGGTCACGAATATCACCGAGGTCCAGGGAATGGAAGGCGAGGCGATCGTTCTCCAGGATGTGTTCGTCTTCGAGCAGACCGGCTACGTCGAGGGCAAGGTCCAGGGCCGACTGCGCCCGACCGGCATCCGCCCGAAGTTCAGCGAGAAGTTCGAGGCGGCCGGCATCAAGCTGCCGCAGGGCGTCTTCGGCGACATGAACGTCGGTCTCAGGTAGATGGAATACGCCCTTCCCGCCGGGATGTTCGCCGGTGTCCTGTTCTTCTTCTGGGGAATCTCCACGATGCTCTCGGGCGGCGGCGCGGGGTCCGTCGAGGAGCGCATGGCGCGCTACGCCGGTGGCAAGACCGAGGTCAAATCGGGCGGCCGGCGCGAGACGCGTCAGCGCAACCTCGTCGATCCATTCGCGACGCTGTCGAGCGACGTCCAGGACAAGCGCTTCCGCATCCGTGTCCAGCGTGACCTCGCTCGTGCGAACCTCAAGCTGCGCGTCTCTGAGTACTACGCGATCCGGATCGGTCTCGCGGTCGGGCTCGGCCTGCTGCTGGGCGTGCTGCGGGACCCGCTCTCGGGCGTCGTCGGCGCGATCCTTGGGTACTTCGTACCGCGGTTGTGGGTCGGACGGCGCATCGGCGGACGCCTCTCCGCTTTCAACAAGCAGCTCGCTGACACGATCACGCTCCTATCCAACTCCCTGCGCGCCGGCTCGAGCTTCCTGCAGTCGATCGAGCTCGTGTCGCGCGAAACGCCCGATCCGATGGGCGAGGAGATGGGCCGCGTCGTCCGTGAGGTCAACCTCGGCCTCGGCATGGAGGAGGCACTATCGAACCTCGTTCGCCGGATCCGGAGCGACGACCTCGATCTGATGGTGACCGCCATCGGCGTGCAGCAGCAGGTCGGTGGAAACCTCGCGGAGATCCTCGACACGATCGCCTTCACGATCCGCGAGCGCGTCCGCATCAAGGGCGAGATCAACACGCTCACCGCACAGGGCCGCTACTCGGGTTACCTGGTGGCGTTCCTGCCGATCGGCATCATGATCACGCTCAACTTCATCAACCCGGAGTTCATGCAGCCGCTCTTCACCCAGCTCCTCGGCCAGATTCTCCTCGGTGTGGGCGCGGTGATGATGGTCATCGGCTTCATCGCGATCCAGAAGATCACGAACATCAAGGTGTAGTTGGTGGAACCGCTCGTCTTCGCCGGCCTCATGTTCTTCGGCGTCCTGGTGGTGTTCGTGTCGATGGTCATCGGATCACAGCTCGATCCGGTACAGGCACGCCTCCAGCAGATCGCCGTCCGCCCGAGGACACTCGAAGAGCTCGAGCTGCAGCGCCCGCTCTCAGAGCGCATGTTGCAGCCGATCATCCGCGGCTTCTCGGGCCTGGTCGGGCGCTTCTACCCGCAGAACACGGTGCGAAGCCTCTCGCTGCGCCTCAAGCGCGCCGGCATGGAGACGACGAGCACCGAATTCTTCCTCGGCGTGAAGGGCTTCGCGTCGATCGTCGTCGGCGTGCTCGTCTCCGGCCTCGTCAACGCCATCACGGGCGATCCGGTGCAGACGCTCATCGGGCTCATCGTCGGCATCATCCTCGGCTTCCTGCTGCCGGACTTCTATCTCACAAGCCGGGCGGGTGGGCGTGCGAACTCCATCATCGAGCAGCTCCCCGACGCGCTCGACCTGCTCACGATCTCGGTGGAAGCCGGGCTCGGCTTCGACGCCGCGCTCGTGAAGGTCACCGAGAAGATGAAGGGCGCGCTCAGCGAGGAGTTCAAGCGTGCCTCCGGCGAGCAGCGCGTGGGCAAGTCGCGTCAGGAGTCGCTCCGCGGCATCTCCGAGCGGGTCGACGTGAAGGAGCTCAAGAACTTCATCTCGGCCATCATCCAGGCGGACCAGCTCGGCGTGTCGATGTCGAAGGTGCTGCGGATCCAGTCCGAGCAGCTCCGCCAGGACCGGCGCCAGCGCGCTGAGGAAAAGGCCGCGCGCGCCCCGATCCTGATCATGCTTCCGACCGTCGGCTGTATCTTCCCATCGCTGTTCATCGTCATCCTCGCGCCCGCCGCCCTCTCCGCGCTGTCGTCCTGCGGGTCCTTCTAAGTCCGACCCGCGCGGCTTCGCGTCCGGAACATCACCAAAGGGACCGTCCTCGCGTCTGACTGCCGTGTCGCGGATTCGTTCCTGTCTCGCGGTCTAGGGCTGCTTCCGCGCTCCAGCCTCCGCGCGGGCGAGGGCCTCCGCCTGACGAAGACGTCTTCCATCACGATGTGGCTCATGCGCTTCGCCATCGATGCGGTGTTCGTCGACAAGGCCGGCCGCGTCGTGCGCGTCGCCGAGCGTCTTGCCCCGTGGCGCACCGCGGTCTTCGCGCGCGGGGCCGCCGAGGTCATCGAGCTCCCCGCGGGCACCGCCTCGGAGACGCGCACGCAAGCCGGCGACGAACTCGTCTTCGAGCCCGCGTGATCTCCAACACGGCCGCGGATGCCGCACTCGACCTGCTCCTCGCACCGCGGTGTGCCGGATGCGGCGCCGCCGGTAGCTGGCTGTGCCTGGCGTGCCGTGATCTGTGCGAGCCGGTCCGCCATGGACGCGTGACCGCCGCCGGCACGTACGGCGGTGCGCTCCGCGAGGCCATCCACCGCTTCAAGTACGGGGGCGAACGGGCGCTCGCGAAAGAGCTCGGCACGCTCGTCGCTTCGTGCGTCGCGAGCGATCTCGCGACGGGCACCGCGCTCGATGTCGTCGTGCCCGCGGTCCTGCATCGCGAACGCGCTCGCGCGCGCGGCTACGACCAGGCCTGGCTGCTCGCGGCCACCGTCGCCGAGCGCACCGCGCTGCCGCTGCGCGTCCCGCTCAGACGCATCCGGCCCGCCGTACCGCAGGTCGCGCTCGATCGCGCTGCGCGAGCCGCGAACCTCCGTGGCGCGTACGTCGCCGAAGCCGGGGCGCTACGCGGAGCGCGCGTCGCGCTGGTCGACGACGTCGCGACGACCGGTGCGACCCTCGCGGCGGCGATCGGCGCGCTGCGGGCCGCCGGTGCTCGAGCCGTCCGCTCGTACGTCGTCGCGCTGGACGCATGAGCGACCGTGTCGGCGTCGCGAAGTGGTTCATGCGTGGGCTGCTGCTCCTCGTCCTCGCCTTCGCGAACCTGAACGACATCTGGTCGCCCGACGTGTTACCGAACGCGCTCTTCGCATGGACGGTCGTGCGCGAGGGCAACGTCGACTACGACGAGTTCGTCTTCAGACCCGGATTGGTCGATCCGAACAACAGAAATGCACCTGCGAATTCAGGGTTGCTTGATTCAGAGGCCTATTTCTTCCGCGCTTGTGGCGAG
>Ga0209470_1003369_pt1 | contig 11058 bp, 13 predicted proteins | sample GraSoiAngelo_125_FD_185882 | JGI IMG/M metagenome (GOLD analysis project Ga0209470, IMG submission 185882) | Grasslands soil microbial communities from the Angelo Coastal Reserve, California, USA - 14_0927_05_40cm (SPAdes) (version 2) | ecosystem: Environmental > Terrestrial > Soil > Grasslands ... | reverse complement strand
GAGCTGAGAGATCCCGAGACGCTCGGGGAGGTGGCGGAGGTGGGGGGGCCGGCGCTGCTGGCCGTGGCGGTGTGGGTGGGCGGTGTCAGGCTGATCGACAACCGGCTGCTCGTGCCGGAAGGAGACGTGCCATGAATTCCCCCCGGATGCGCAAGATGCTGCGGGCCAAGATCCATCGCGCCACCGTGACCGAGGCCAACGTCGACTACGAGGGCTCGATCACGATGGACCGGCGGCTGATGGAGGCCACCGACCTCCTGCCGAACGAGGCCGTCTGGGTGTGGGACGTGACCAACGGCAATCGCTTCGAGACCTACGCCGTTGAGGGCCCGCCCGACAGCGGCGTCGTCTGCGTGAACGGCGCGGCTGCGCATCTCGTCCGGCCCGGCGACCTCGTGATCATCGCGGCGTTGACCTGGATGGAGGAGGCGGCGGCGCGTGCGCACGAGCCGAAGGTCGTGTTCGTCGACGAGCGGAACCGGATGCGAGAGAAGCGCGCGGAGGTTGCGATGGTGAGGGCCACGGGGTGACCAAGGAGGCCCGCGAGCGCGACATCACCGTCAACCGGCGGGCCTTCCACGACTACACGATCACCGAGCGCTTCGAGGCGGGCCTCGCGCTCGTCGGCAGCGAGGTCAAGTCGCTGCGCGACCATCGCGCGAACCTGAAGGACTCGTACGCGCGCTTCTTCGGCGACGAGCTCTTCCTCGTCGGCGCCCACATCAGCCCGTACGCCCCGGCGAGCCAGTTCGGGCATGACCCCGAGCGGAACCGGAAGCTGCTGCTGCACCGCAAGGAGATCGAGCGTCTGCGGGGCAGGATCCAGGAGCGTGGCCTGACCCTCGTGCCGTTGCGCCTCTACTGGTCGCGCGGGCGGGCGAAGGCAGAGCTCGGACTCGGCGTCGGGAAGAAGCTCCACGACAAGCGCGCGGCGATCCGCGAGCGGATGGAGCGCCGGGAGATCGACCGTGCGATGGCGGCGGGGAGGCGCGGCCGGCGCTGAGCAGCTCCCCGGTGCGCCGCCTGCCCAGAGGTGCGAACCGGCGCGGGTTGCCCGTGCGCTGCGGGGCTCCTATTATTGAGGGGTCAAGGTGAGGGGGCGATCTGGGTTCGACGGGGGTGAGGAAACGAGAGATGCGTGCCGGGGGTCCTGTTCACCCCGCAAGCCGAGCAGGACTGCTTAACTGCAGACAACAACTTCGCACTCGCAGCCTAATTAGGCCGCGACGCTTCACCTGCCTGCGCCCGTAGGGCGGGCTGAGGCGCCATTTCTCGGGCTGGGTCCCCGTCAGCGCCGGCGGGGCGGGGGCCGAGATCAAACGCCGGCTGGCCGCGCGAGATCCCGCCCGTGGGAGCGAGCGCGGCGAGATAAGTTCGCGGGCTACGCACGTAGATTCGCTCGTGGATGCACCTTCGGACGGGGGTTCGATTCCCCCCGCCTCCACTTCTCAAACGGTGTTCTTCACCGAGCTTCTTCTTGGCGGGCGTCTGCGGCCCGCTCAAAACGTTCCAGTTGCGTTCCAGTCCGCGGACGTTTGCTCTCGGGCCACTGCGGGAAGCCGCGTGGGAAGCCGGTTTTGAGGCCCTAGCAGCCTCGTCGAACGTTCCAGGGCTGCGGCGAGCTTCTCGACGGCGGCGGCGTTGTGCGCGGGCGCGAGGTGGCTGTAGCGCATCGTCATCTCGACGCAGACCGTGCGCGTGAGGTTGACGCGGCGACCTCCCGACTGCAGAAGGAGCCCGAGAATGACGCTGCTCAATAGCGCAGTGTCCGCCGCGATGCTCGCGTTCGTCGTATCGAGCATGCTGGCGGTAGGGGTCAGTCTGACGGTGGGGCAGGTCGTCGCGCCGCTACGCAACGGACGGGTGGTCTCACTCGCGCTGCTCGCAAACTTCGTCCTGATGCCGCTTGGAGCCATCCTCGTCGCGCGGCTGCTCTGGCTGGACGAGCCGCTGCGCGTCGCCCTCCTGTTGCTGGGCACGGCCGCAGGTGCGCCGTTTCTCCCGAAGCTGGCGGGAATCGCCAAGGGCGACCTCGCCTTTGCGGTCGGCCTCATGGTCCTCTTGATGGTCGCGACCGTGGGCTACATGCCGCTCGTTCTGCCGCGGTTGCTGAACGGCGTGTCGGTCGATGCGACACAGATCGCCCGCTCGCTCGTGCTCCTCATGCTGCTGCCTCTCGCACTGGGGCTTGGAGTGAAGGCTCGCCACGAGGTCACAGCCGAGCGCATGCGGCCCTTGCTAGACCGAACTTCCAGCGTGAGCCTCGCCTTGTTGACGCTCCTGATACTCACGGTGAACGTCAACAACCTGATTGGACTGTTCGGCACCCGCGGCGTCTTGGCGAGCGTCCTCTTTCTCTGTTGGGGGGCCGGTATCGGGTGGCTTCTCGGCGGACCGGTCTCGGACATCCGGGGAGTCATGGCGCTCGGAACCGCGCAGCGGAACATTGCCGCCGCACTGGTGGTCGGCGGCCAGAACTTCACAGACCCGAAGGTCGTCGTCATGGTGGTCGTGGTGGCGATCGTCGGCCTGCTGCTCCTGTTCCCACTGGCGCGTGCGTTGGCCGTGCGTGGCGAGGAGAGGGGACGCTGACCCATGAGACATCCCCCGCCGCGGCTCACGAAGGCAGCGGAGGAGATGCCAGCTGACCGCCGATCGGTGAGACGAGACATTGCGGCTTCGTCGTCGACATGGGTTGGCCTGGTCGTGGCCGTCGTCGCGTTCGCTTCGCCGGGCCGAGCGCAGGTCAGGGGGGTATACCCGCTCGGCATGAACGCGACCAACTCCGGAGTCACGCCAGGCGCCGGCTTCAGTTATGCTAACGCGCTCTTGTTCTACTCTCGCGACCAACTACGGGGCCCCAATGGTGAGGTCCTCGCCACAGGGCGGCAGTCCGTGCTGATGGACTTGAACACTTTAGTCTGGGTCGGAGACTCGGAAATTTGGCTGTTGGGTGGTGCGGTCCCTTCCGCCTCCGCCACGGTGCCGGTCGCCAACAATTCGCTCACCGCGACCGGCCGGGGAGAACTCAGCGGGGGAGAAGGATTGGCCGACTCGTACTATCAGCCGCTGATCCTCGCCTGGAGGAAGCCACGCGCCGACGTTCGCGCCGTCTACGGATTCTTGGCGCCCACAGGCAGATTCAGCGCGGGCGCCAACGACAACGTCGGGTCCGGTTACTGGACGTCCACCGTCTCGGGCGGCGAGACGTTCTACCTGACGGAGAACAAGGCGACGGCACTCTCCGCCTTCCAGATGTACGAATTCCACACCGAGCAGGAGGGCACCGGAATTCATCCCGGTGACACCTTCAATCTCGACTATTCGCTCACGCAGACGTTCGCGTTGCACGAGGCGTTGCGCTTACAGCTCGGACTCGTCGGCTACAATCAGTGGCAGACGACGGACAAGACCGGACCGAACGTCACGCCGACGGAGGCGAGCGCGCACTACGTCGTCAACGCTCTTGGATTCGCCTGTAACGTGGTGTTGCCCGTTTGGAAGGTGAACACGGGTTTCAAGTACTTCAAGGAGTTTGCGAATCGGTCGACGTTCCAGGGTTACTCATTGCAGTTTACGGTCGCGGTCAAGTTCTAGGGCACACAAAAGAAGAGGAGGACCGGCATGGAGATCAAACCACAGGCTGTCGTCATACCGAAGGAGACGGACCAACTCGAGCAGGGCAAATACGGCCCCATCTATCCCCGGACGCCCGCGTGTTACGGCTTCACGATCATCTCGCGCGTGAAGCCTGGCCGAGCTGAAGCCATCCGTGGCTACGGCCTCAACCTCGCGAGCGCTCTGGAGAAGGACCCATACCTCTTGGCCCCGTTGAAGCTGCACTACCTGCGGTGGGTGCTTTTCGACGACGACACGCGATTCATGTACCAGGGCATCTTCGACACCAACTTCGACAAGTACACCGAGGACGCAATAGCCCTCTTCGGTAAGGCAGGGGTCAATACGGTGTTCGAGAACCTCGAAGGTTTCCCGATGGACTGGAAGACGAACCCGGACGCCTTCATCAAGTTCGTCCGGGCACACCAGTGCCCGAGTTTCATCGAATACGGCGAGTATCCGTATGTCACCGCCGACGAGATCAAGAAGGCGTTGAGGGTCAAGAACGCATTCTCGGAAATTTTCGATCAGTTCCAGTGAAAGTGCGGCATCCGGAGACGTGACGATGAGCGCATCAAACAGCGCACGTACCTACAACCAGAGCCACGTGCGACGGAAATACACGCCGGGCCGACGACGCGTGAGCATCTACATCTCGTGGAGCTACCCCGCCGAGGCAGGCCGGGATCCTTCGGAGCTCGACAACCGCTTCTCGACGATGACGGAGGTCCGGCGCGTGGCATGGCCCGCCTACGAGGGGCCCGAGTGGTCGAACCCCCGGCAGTATCAGCAGGGCATCGCGGGAGCACTCGAGCTGTTCTTCCGGGCCTGGGTGCCCTTCCAGGAGTTCGCCCAGGAGACGACCGGGCATGCAGTGCCCGTGTTTCAGCGGATCGATCACGCTGGCGTCAAGCTTCCGCTCGACGAGCGAGTCCTGGCGGATGCAGACACGCTGCTCGTGTTCGGACTGGATCACATGATCACGGAGCAAGACGCAGCGCCGGAGGAGATCGAGGCCCTCCGGGAGTTCCTCGAGCGTGAGGGAACGTGCTTGATCTTGGGTCCCCATCACGAGGTCGGCATCTCCGACGATCCGAAGGTGCGCGACGTCGAGTATCACCACCACGGCGATGCATTGGTGCCCCGCCAGCAACGCTTTGGGAGGTACACGCGATCGCTGATGCGGGGACTCGGCGTACCCGTCGAGAACCGCCACGGCCTGCGCCCAGCGCTCGTTCCCGGGACGAAGAAGATCGCGCCCTTGTCGATCGCGAGGGACCTGGATCGCCGAGGCTGGCTCACGGGTGTCACGTCGTTCAACTTCCACATGCATCTTCCGCACTACGCGCTGACGACCGACGACACTCGGTCCATTCACGTCCTCGCGAGGCAGCCGATCGACACGTCGCGGCCGCATCCGTTCACCGACGCGGGCAACACCGAGTTCAACGCGTTCCTATGGATGCCCCCGAAGGACCAGCGCGCGGGCGACGTCCTGTTGGCCGACTCCACGGTCTTCAACCGGTTGTTCGGCGCCGATGAGAGCTTGGAGCGGTTCTGGAGAAACATCGCGACGGCGAGCTGACCGTCGCTCTTCACGCAAGGGGCCGGGATGGTAGGAGAAGTGACCCTCGAGCTCGACGACATCCAGAGCGGGGTTCTGCGCCCACGTCCATCGCCATATGCCGCTGCCTACATCCTGCTGCGGATCGACGATCGAAAGGCGGGCCGGGAGTTGATGCGGCGCGCGAGCGGCGCGGTAACCCCGGCGGCCAACCGCGATCATCTCGCGGCCCATACGGGGGTAAGCGTCGCGCTCACCTATCACGGGCTACGGGCGCTCGGCGTGCCGAAGGACTCGCTCGAGAGCTTCGCGTGGGAATTCCGGCAGGGGATGGCGGCGCGAGCGAAGGAGCTGGGCGATACGGGCGAGAGTAGCCCGGAGCACTGGGAAGCTCCACTCGGGACCGCCGACGTTCACGTCGTCGTGGCCGCCGTAGCGAAGGATTCGGCACGGCTCGCGGTCGCGCTCGAGCGCGCGCTGAAGGCCGTCCAGGAGCTACCCGGGGTGGCCGCGATCTGGCGCCAGGACTGCCACGCGCTGCCCACGGAGAAGGAGCCCTTCGGCTTCCGCGACGGGATCAGCCACCCGGCCGTCGAGGGGAGTGGAATCCCGGGAACCAATCCCAACGAAGAGCCGCTCAAAGCGGGTGAATTCGTCCTCGGCTATCGCGACGAGATCGGCGGCGTCCAGACGCTTCGACCCGAGATTCTCGGCCGGAACGGAACCTACGTCGCCTTCCGGAAGCTGCACCAGCGCGTTGCTGCATTCCGTAGCTACCTGAAGGCCAACTCCACCAGCCCGGAAGACGAAGAGCTCTTGGCCGCGAAGGTCATGGGCCGCTGGCGCAGCGGCGCGCCGTTGGCGCTCTGCCCGCTCCACGACGATCCCGAGCTAGGGGCGGATCCGCAACGCAATAACAACTTCCAATACGAAGCCGACGATGTCGCAGGATTCAAAACACCCCCGGGTTCGCACATTCGACGTACGAACCCGCGCGATGCGTCGATTGCAGGCGTCGCGCGGATCCATCGAATGATCCGACGTGGAGCCGCCTACGGTCCTCACCTGCCGGAAGGAGTCCTCCAGGACGACGGCGCCGATCGCGGGTTGATGTTCGCGTTCGTCGGAGCGCACCTCGGGCGGCAGTTCGAGTTCGTTCAGTCGCAGTGGGTCGGGGACGGCGTCTTCTTCGGTGGCGGCGACGCCAAGGATCCGATCGTCGGATCGCATCTGGACCCCGGCCGCTTCGTCATTCCACGCCGCCCGATTCCCAGACGACTTCAGGGGCTCACGCGGTTCGTGGTCACCCGGGGCGGTGAATACGCCTTCATGCCCGGATTGCGCGCCCTTCGCTGGCTCGCCGATCTGGAGACGTAGGACGGAACGCATGTTCGACGTCGTGGTCGTCGGCGCCGGGCCGGCGGGGGTGGTTGCCGCGCTCCGCGCAGCAGATTTGGGTGCGAAGACCGCCCTCGTGACCCGCGGGGAGTTCGGAGGGATGGCGGCCAACGATGGACCCGTGCCCGTGCGTACGCTGGCCCACGCCGCCCGTCTGATCCGAGAATCCCGACAGCTCGGGCAGTACGGCATCGCCGTGAGCGAGCCGGCGCTGGAGTATCGCCGGCTGCTCACTCGTGTGCGCGAGGTCACGAATGACGTGCGAGCCCATTCTGCCTTCCGCGGGCAGATCGATTCCGCCGGAGTGGCCGTCCATGAACGCGCCGGCATGGCGCGGTTCGTGGACCCGCACACCATCGAGACAGAGAGTGGACTGCGGCTGCACGCCGAAAAGGTGATCGTTTGCACAGGCGGCGTACCCCGCCGGCTCTCGGTTCCTGGGGTCGAATACACGGCCACACACAGCGACGCGTGGAGCCTCACGGCGGTGCCACCCTCGATGCTGGTCATCGGCGCTGGAGCAACTGGTGCGCAGGTCGCTTCGGTCTTCAACGCATTCGGGTCGCGGGTCCAGCTCTTCCAGGCGGGCCCGCGTATTCTGCCGACCGAGGACGAAGATGTCTCGGCCGCGGTCGCGGCGGCCTTTCGGGCAGCTGGGATGATGGTGCGGGAAGACTTCGGGACCATCGAATCGTTCGAGAAGACCGCTGACGGCGTGCGCATGAACTTCTCGAAGGACGGTCTCCGTGACGGCACGGAGGCCAGTGTCGTGGTGGTCGCGGTCGGGTGGGTGGCCAATACCGCAGCGCTGAATCTCGAGGCGGCAGGCGTCGAGACCGACCATCGCGGGTACGTTCGGGTCGACGCTCACCTGTCGACGTTCGCGGCGCACATCTTTGCAGCCGGCGACGTGACCGGTCACCTCTTGCTCGTCCCCCAGGCCATACAAGAGGGCTTCGTCGCGGCCACGAACGCGGTGCTCGGTGCGACGACTGTGCTCCCCCCTAGGCCGATCCCGATCGGGAGCTTCACGGATCCGGAGTACGCCCAGGTGGGCCTGACCGAAGCGGGCGCCCGCGAAGCGCACGACGTCGTGACAGGGATCATCCGCTTCGATTCCGCCACCCGCACGATCATCGACGGACGGACGAACGGGTTCTGCAAGCTGATCGTCGACCGCGCAACCTACAACATTCTGGGATGCCACGTCGTCGGTGAGCGCGCGGTCGACATCGTCCAAGTCGCGACGATAGCGATGGCGGCCGGGATGCGTGTGGACGATCTCGCTCGAGTTCCGCTCTCGTTCCCCACTTATGCGGGGATCCTCGGCCGCCTGGCAGCCAGCGTGGCTCGTCGGCTCAACCTGACGGCGAGGGGACAGGCGAGCGAGGCCGATTCTTAGCAAGAGAACCGCCACGGCGCACCCGTGAACGCTTGTCGTCTTCCGCACAAGTCGGATGTGCTGCAAGTCACCGGCTCCGCGTCGCCGTGGTAGATGTGAGAAGCCGGGCGCAATAACTCGCTATCGAGTGCCTTTTGCCCACGCCCAGGCCGCCACGCGCCATCCTTCGTCGGTCCTGCTGGAGTCGGCGAGCAACGCCAGAACCTCTGCCTCGTTCTGGCGAGCCGTATGCCTGTCCCGCCCGATGGCTAGGGCGCGTTCGAGGGCGTCTACAGCCGCTGTCGACTCCCCCCGCAACATCCGCGCCTGGCCGAGGGCATGGTACGCCAGCACCCGGGAGAAGGCGCTCCCGATCTTCTCCGCGACCTCGACAGCGTGGTGCGCGTGACCGAGAGCAGCTTGATCATCGCCCTTGAGATGCGCCAGGGCGGAGTAGAGCGAGTGCGTCTGCGCGAGGACCTCGAACTCTTCATGCGCGCGCGCGAGCTCGACTGGTGGTCGAGTCGCCCCATTGCCATGAGCAGGAGACCCCGAAACATCACGAACCATATGTAGGGGCTGACGGCGACGAAATCGGCACCCATCATCAGGTCCGTCGGAGGCTTATCGAGAGCTTCCTCGTCGTACGTGAGCGCTTCGCGCAAGCGCCCCGCCTCGTAGTGCGAGGCGATCAGGGATCGACCTTCTGCACCGTTGCCGTGCCGGTCAGGGTTTGTTCGACGTTCCCGGACGGGAGAGCAGGTGGAGGCGTCGCGGCGCGAGCCGGCGGCGCGAGTGCCGGTCGGGGGGCGGGCTTTTCGGCCGCGCAGCCCGCTAGCGCGCCGACGCAGAGGCCAATGCCAATCAAGCCGTTCTTCATCTCCGTCCTCCTCTTCCTCGTCGCGACGTGGAGATCCGCACGAGGTCTCATGCCAGTCTAGCGAGCAGTCGTATCGTGCTGCGCCTACTTCGGCGCGGGCCGGCTGGCCCTCCGCAGCCCGTCCTTGCACTCGGGGGAGAGGTCGTCCTGATTCGCCTTGAGGCAGTCGGCGACGCGGCCCCCACCCGGTGAGACGTCCGAGCAGAAGCGGGAGATGTCAAAGCGGCAGATGGCGGCCAAGGTACCCATCTCCTGCTCGAGGTTCTGGTAGCGGCTTGCACATGCGGGGGAGAGCTCCTTCGCGTGCTTCCTGAGGCACGCCTGGATCCGCCCCCCTCCGATCGGGACGCTGGCGCAGAACTTCTGGATGTCGGCCTCGCAGGGGAGCGCGCCCCAGGCGGCACCTGGGACGAGCGCTGCGGCGAACACGAACCAGGCGAGCGTGGAAGATCGGGACCGCGAGCGATTCGTACAGTGCTGGTTCATCTTCATTTCCCTCCGAGGGGGTTCCTCGAGTGACCACCCCATCGTGTCGGTGCGGCGAGAGGATAGTCGATGCTTACGGGGGATGCTTGCCATCTCACGCCAGCACCGGGGTCCATTTCAATCGCGGCTGACCCCGACCAGCCCCCGGGATCACTCCCCGGGTGGCGCGAGATGGCAAGACGTGATGCCCGCCGCGGAGTAGGTTCGTCGGCCCGGCATGGGCCTTACGTTGGCCCGAGGGCGACGCCTGGGCATTCCAGCGAGACGAGGGAGAACTTGAGCCGAGATGAGGTCGCACCGCCGTCGGGTCCCCGGGACGCGAACCGTGACGGCTCCCGCTTCGAAGTCGAGGAGCGCGTCCGCTTCGAGTCGCTGATCATCGATCTCGCGGCCGGGTTCGTCAGCATCGATCCGGAGCGGGTCGATCAGGCGATCGAGGAGTGCCTGCGGCGTATCGTCCGGGCGCTGGGCCTCGACCGGAGCACCCCCTTTCAGCGATCCGGGGAAGACCTCGTCGCGACCCACTCCTGGGCCGTGCCGGGACGCGACGCGTTCCCGAAGGTGTGGGCACGCGCCGACCTGCTGTGGAGCTTCATGCGCGTGATGCACGGCGAACCCGTCATCTTCTCACGGCTCGACGACCCCCCCGAGGAAGCTGCCGCCGACAAGGCGCTCATCCGGCGATTCGGGCCGAAGGCGAACGTCACGATGCCGCTAGTCGCCGACCGAGAGGTCCTCGGCGCGCTCGCCTTCGGCTCGATGGGGACGGAACGGACGTGGGCCCCGGCAGTGGACTGCCCCCGACGGCCGTCCGCGATGGTGACGAACAGCGTCCCCGTCCCGCCCTTGCCGATGCCGCCGCCATCGTAGGCGAACTGGTAGCGGATCGTCGCCTTTCCCGGCGCGACACGTTGCTGCGCAGCGACGGTGAGGCTAAGCGGGCGGGCGCCGCCGTCATCCTTCAACCCGCCCTTCGAGATGGCCGCTGGTTCGGCAACGGGACGAAGGTGGCCTCGGGGCGCATCGAGCGGACGACTCCCAACGTCTTCAACATGGAGGGCGTGGAGGTGGCCGTTGATCTCGGCACGCCGGTGACGGAGGGCTACCCCGCACACCGCAACCGGTTCAATGGCAAGATCGACAAGGTGACGATCGACGTCGGCGCGAGAGCCGGCCCGCCGGACGCCAAGGCGGGCGAAGCGGAGGCGGCCTTCCAGGAGTGAGTAGCGAGATCGAGCGACCCTTCCCGAGGCGCAGTCGCAGCGGCTCGCCGCGCCAGCCGGGGGATGGGGGCTCAGGGTGAACACCGTTCCACGGGAGCCGCCCTGAGGCAGGACGGGCGGGATCGCTCACGGGCGCTCCACGGCCGCGTCGTCACCACGGCTTCCGTGCGTCACCGGCCTGCGATAGGGTTCGGCCATGGACGAGATGGCGAATCGAGCTCCCAGACGCGCGCGAGGGGGACCGGGCGTCTCTTCCACTGCGATCCTGGTCGCCCTCCTCGTCCGGCTCGGCCCCCCGTCCGCGCTGGCCGCGGCGCCGCAGGAGCGCGTCCGTCAGACCCTCGACGCCGTGTCGGCGGTGCTGAACGACCCGCAGCTGCAGGGATCGGCCAAGGAACGCGACCGGCGCGAGCGGGTCGGGAAGGTCATGCGCGACTCGTTCGACTTCCGGGCGATGGCTCGGGAGTCGCTCGGATCTCACTGGGCGAGCCTCTCGGCCGAGCAGCAG
>Ga0209470_1003363_pt1 | contig 11075 bp, 8 predicted proteins | sample GraSoiAngelo_125_FD_185882 | JGI IMG/M metagenome (GOLD analysis project Ga0209470, IMG submission 185882) | Grasslands soil microbial communities from the Angelo Coastal Reserve, California, USA - 14_0927_05_40cm (SPAdes) (version 2) | ecosystem: Environmental > Terrestrial > Soil > Grasslands ... | reverse complement strand
AAGCGCGCCTGCAAATCAGTGTCGGTAACCTCGTCTTTGTCGAAGAAGTAGTGACCATCCTTATCGACAGACACACTGATGTAATCGCGCTTCGATTGCGTCTCACCTGAACTGCCCGAGGGCAGGTTCACCTTGATGCCCTTCATATGCACCTGGCTCAAGCTCACCATCATGAAGCTGGCGAGGAGAAAGAACATGATGTCGATCAACGGAATGATCTCGATCCGTGCTCTTCTGTGGGGAATTGGCGAGGTTACGTGCATTGGATACCTTTAAATCGACGCGCCTTTCCCGGTTGGGGCTGACCCCGCGATTTCCATTTCGCGCTCCGCGCTTTGTGCTCCTAACATAACTTCCAGGTTCGTGGCTGCCGTCTGCAGTTCGAACTCTAAGTTAGACACTCGGGAATTGAAAAAGTTAAACGGTATGAGCGAGAAGATGGCGATGCCGAGGCCGCACGCGGTGGCAATCAACGCCTCGGCGATACCGCCGGTAACGGCTTGTACCGCGAGTTCTTCGTTACCGAGGAAGCTGAACGATCGAATCAAACCGGTGATCGTGCCCAACAGACCCAACAAAGGCGCCAGCGTGACGAGCGTGTCCATTACAACGAGAAACCGGCCGGCGCGTTTGATTTCGATGCCGGCAGCGACTTGCAATGCACCTTGTAGGGACGCGTGCTGGTGATTGAGGCCGTTCCACATCATGCGCAACACGGGATCACGCGATCCGCGGGAAAGCCTTGAGGCTTCGGCGGTATCGCCATTTTCAATCGCGGTGAATACTTTCTCGATTCGCTTCGGATCCCTTCGAAACCAGCGGCCAGTCCACCAAAAGATTCGCTCAATTACGACTGTGAGGCCGATGATCGACACGATGAGGATAGGCCACATGACGGGACCGCCCTTGCGGAAATTGTCGATCAACCAATTACTGGCACGCGCGCCGCCGGCTGCCGGAGTCTCGGTGGCGGCCGGTGCAGGGCTTAGTGTAGCCGCAATACTAGCTGTTGGAGCGGCAGGTCCGCCCGCAGGTGCGGTTCCCGGTGGAAGCTGTGCCGGCGCAGCGGGGTTCACTGCTCCTGGAGCGCCAGGACTCGCTGCTGCTGGAGCTCCTGGGCTCGCAGCTACAGGCGCTCCCGGGCTTGCAACCGGGGGAGCTCCGGGCGGAGATGTTCGTGGTGGCGCGGGAGATTGCGCGAGCGAATTTAGTGCAAACGCGAGTGAGATTAGGCAGGCAGTAAGTAGTGTTTTCATAGTTTAAGCAGGGATTTGTTGATCAGCTTGGCCGTACGAGTTTCCCGTTATCGCAAACGGCTTAATCGCGAGTCGAGCAAAACTTTTCACTTTTTTCAGGCGACCCTCGTTCTCAAGGGTCGCATCTTTAATTCGCAATATCTCTACTGCTGGGATGTAAGGCAAGTCCCTCAAATTCGCGCTGCTGAAATTCCCATCAATCAATTTTTGCCACTCAAATCGTCACGTCGCGCGTTCGTGACGCTGTTCCGCAAGGGCGGCCAATTGTCGATCGCCGCTTCCAATCGGTCGCCGGCGTGAATCGGGCCAACGCCGGATGGCGTTCCAGTCAGAATGACATCGCCTGCTGCCAACGTTATCCACTGACTGGCAAACGAAACGATTTGCGCAACCGAATAGATCATCTGGCTCGTGCGTGCCTGCTGTCGTAATTCTCCGTTTTGCCAAAGTTCGATCGACAGATCGCTGACATCGACATCGACATGCACGAACGGTCCAATCGGTGTGTACGTGTCGAATGATTTGCAGCGGCCGAATTGTTTTTCGTGTTTTTGGAGATCACGGTCGCTGATATCCAGGCCGATCGTGTAACCGAAAACATGATCGGCCGCGACTTGCGCACTCACATTTTTCCCCGGAGCGCCGATGACGATCGCAACCTCGACCTCAAAATCGGTTTGATGTTCGGGAAATGCGATTTCGATCGTGCCGCCATACGGCAGAAGTGAGCTTGGCGCCTTGAACCAGATCAACGGAGTGCCCAGTGGAGTCCTTTTCATCTCCGCAATGTGATCAGAGTAATTGAGTCCGACCGCGATCAATTTCGACGGCGCGACAGGAAGATCGATATGAACATTTGTGAGCGGCAGAACTTCGCCTGTTGGCTCGATGTGACTCCAATAAGGCCTTGCCAGTACGTACACGTCGCCGCCGCGTGCTTCGCCATAGAAAAACTTGTCGCCTGACCTGAACCCGCCAAATGTGCGCATGTCCACGACATTACAGGTAGGGGCGACTGACCTCAATCGGCCGGGCGGTGCGGTGAACCGCCCCTACCTTGCTACGACAGCGACGAAATCGCGCACTGTTTTTTGCTCGGGAATCGAATATGCGGCGCCGCGCGCCGCGAACCAAAATGCGCTCGATGACCCACCATCGAAATTCAATGCGCGATGGATTTTGAAATCCTCGGCCAATCGTGTCGTTGCGAGAATTTTGCTCAGATCCGAAAGCGACACATCCGAGCAAAATCCGAGTGCGGCATGATCGACACCGCCCACAGCGGCAAACGTTCTCCGCGCGGTCCGCGTCGCCTCCAGTCCGCGGACGCGCTGGCTCAGGTCGACAAGGAATGGTCCGCATTGAATTGCCGCATCAAGTCCTTGTTGTCGCGAAAATTCGCGGATGCGCAGGATTTGCAGTCCGCGCGGTGATGCGAGCAGCACGCCAGTAAGCAATCGCGCCTTTTGCAGCGGCGCGATCATTTTCCTATCGGCAACCAGCAATCCAAGCGGCGCCAAGTTGGGATCGAAGTAGCCGCCGTTTATACCGGCTAAACATCCTTCCTGCCGCATCACCTGCGCAAGATCGCTGCGCTGCGGCGCAGGCTGATCGATCACCCGCAGAGTGCACGACTTCGTTGAAAACAGTGCGAGATCAATCGTCGCACTCTCATTCGTTTGAGAGTCTTCCAAAACAAGATGCCGATGCACGACACCGGTACGTCCTGGTTCCGAATCCGCCGAGAGAATTGTCCACTCCGCGTGCGCCGTGGCCGCAACGGCGAGAAAAAGGAGCGCAGCCTTAAGCCTTGCCACTGTATTTGTTCAGCAAATCTTGAAAACGCGGATCGTTTCGCAACGGGTCCCAAATCGGATTTACCTTTAGACTCTGGACGGTCACAGCGCTCGGTCGGCTCAACAATCCGTCCAGGATTTCAATCGCGCGATCGTTGTCGCCAAGAATGGCGTGAACTTCGGCCACCCCGCCCGCAATTTCCGGGCCGCCGAAGGCGTCTTTGCTTTCAGGAACCAATTCGGTCGCGCGTTGCGCCTCCGCCAGCGCGGAGTCTTTTTCGTTGAGGTACGCTAGCACTTTTGCCAGCTGAATGTGCGCTTCCACGGTGTCGGGACTCCGTTTCAGTTGCTCCTCGATCGCGCTCTTCGCCTTCAGGAAAGCCGCGCGCGCTCCGGGCTCGTCGTGGAGCGCTTTTCGTGCAAAGCCAATGAGATAGTACTTGCCGCCCATCGCTCCAGGAAGACCTGCGAGCAGATCGTCCGGCAGGCTTTCCGATTCCTGCAATCCCTCTCTGTACTTGCGTTCTAAGAAAAAGACGTCCGCCCGCGAACTGGCGGTCTTGAGTTTCTGCTCGTCGCTCATCGGGATCGATTTCACGGCGGCAAATGCTTTCTCCGCGACGCTGAAATCGCCTTTCTCAGCGATGGCCAGCTTGGCCTTGACCTCCAACGGCTCGAAAGCGTTGGGGTCCAGGGCGAGCGCGCGGTCGATGGTTTTGTTAGCCTCATCGTAATTTCGCAGCATCTGGTAATTGAAAGTGAGATTTTGCAGCGGCCAGATGTCCTTCGGATTTAAACTGACGGCTTTCTCGAGATTGGCGGTCGATTCGGCCCATTTTCCCTGCCGGCGCTGGATTGCGCCGATGGCGAGATAGGCTTCTGATTCGTTAGGCAATCCGCGCTGGGCGATTTCGAATTCTCTCAGAGCCGCGTCATAGTTGTTATCGCCGTAATAATATGAGAATCCCACAGCCAGATGCGCCTCCGCCAGGTCAGGCTGCAATCGCAGAGCGCGTTCGGCGAGAGTGCGCGCTTTTTCGCGGCGCTCCGACGTGCGGTCGAAAGTGTGCACAATCCAACTTTGCAACAGCGAGGAGCGCGCGAGAGCGAGCGCAAAATTTGGGTCAAGTTGAACGGCCCGTTCGTAAAGCTGCTCGCTTTGTTTCAGTTTGTCGAAATCCTCAACGGCGCACTGGAGATTCTGCGCCTGGACAAAGGCGAGATAGGCTTCCCCATTTTCAGTAGGCTTGCGTTCCATTTGCGCTTTTTCAGCGGGTGACAATTTAGCCTGGAGTTCGCCAGTTATTTTTTTTGCGAGATCGGTTTGGATCGCGAACACATCGATTAGGTCGCGATCGTAATCTTCCGCCCAAATGTGCTCGTCGTTCTCGGCGTTAATTAACTGGACGTTGACGCGCACCCGATTGCCGATGCGGCGAACGCTGCCTTCAAGAATGGTGGCCACACCCAGCGCCTTTGCGATCTCACGAACGTTGGATGCTTTCCCCCGATAAGGCATAACCGATGTGCGGGAGATCACCTTCAGGTCGCCAATCTTAGACAAATTGGTGAGCACGTCATCCTGAATGCCGTCTGCAAAATAGGCGTTCTCTTTTTCATCGCTCAGATTTTCAAAAGGTAACACCGCGATCGACTTGTCGATCTTGTGCGCGGAAGAAATACGGGGAAGGAGGAAAAATCCGGCGATCGCGGAGACGATCACTCCAGTTGCGACAAGCATAATTACGTTGCGACGGCGGTGCGTTCTAGGCGCAGCCACGCTGGGTGTGGCTCGGATGCCTTGCAGTGTGACATCAAAAGCCCAGGCGAGAATCAGGGCGATTGGGAACCCGACCAGTAAGAGCACGATCACCAGACGCAGCGTCCAGTTTGGCAATTCCCAGGCCGGAAACGCGGCGGAGGCCAGTTGTATAGTACCGCCGGCACCTATGATGTAGGCCGCCGCGACCCGGTACACTTTGCGCCGTTTCACTTCCTCAAAGAAGCCGCTCATAGCCGCAGATTTGGATTCGCTAGGATTATAGTTCAAAGGCGTAGTTTAGACACAAAAATGAACGGCGGCGTTCACTTCACGCATTGGTCGTTCGCCTTGCGAATTCTTTTTGTGCCAGTTGCCGCAGGTGGGCTGTCTTCGAGAAGGAAAAAAGAATCCGGCGCTAAGCGTTCGCAGCGTACTTGTCGATCAAAGCTTGAAAGCGCGGATCGCTGCGGAGCGGATCCCAAATCGGATCAAGTCTCAGGACAGGAACTGTCACCCCGTTGGGCGTGCTAAGCGAACGGTCAAGAAGCTGGAGCGCCTGATCGTTTTCGCCTGTCCAGGCATAGATCTGTGCGAGTGCGACGGCCGTCTTTGGTCCATCGAAGGCATCCTGAGACTCGGGCAAAAGCTCGACGGCCCGTTTGCCTTCGGCGATGGCCGCGTCCTTCTCACCAAGCCCAGCTAGAATCAAACCGAGGGTTACGTGGCGCGACGCGTCATTCGGGCTTTCCCGCAAGGCCTTTTCTGCAATCGGTCGAGCGCGTTCAAAGGCAGAGACTGCCTTTTCCTTATCATTCAAAAAAGTATAAATGGCGCCCTCAAAAAGTCCTCTAGGCTTAGCATGAGAGACATCTTGAGGCGATTGCTTTAGCAGCGCGAGAGCGTCTGGGAATTTTCGTTGCAGTAGCAGAAGCTGCACACGTGCGAATGTGACAACACCGTCTGGATCGACGCCTGGCGGCACTTGCGTCAACTCCTTCTCCAGCACGCTGAAATCTCCTTTCCAATCAATCGCAAGCTTAGCCTTCTCGGCGCGCGGACCAAATGACTTGGGCGCGGCTTCAATCGCACGGTCAAAAATCTTATCTGCGGCCTCAAAATTTTTGTTGGCGTAATAATTGTCGGCAAGATTTTCCAGAACCCAGGCGTCCTTCGGACTGAGGGACGCCGCTCTCTCTAGATTCGCGGTGGACTCCTCCCATTTGCCTTGGCGACGCTCGATTGCACCAATGGCCATGTATACTTCCGCAGAGTTTGGCAAACTCTGCCTCGCAATGGCGAATTCGTCGAGCGCTGCTTGGTAATTACGCTCACAATAGTAATGATAAAAACCAAGCGCGAGACGGGCCTCGGGTAAGTTCGGCTGCAAACGAATGGCTTGCTCCGCGGCGGCACGCGCTTTTTCCTTTCGCGCAGGAGTTGGATCGAAGTCGTGATACATCCAATCATGGACCCATGCCAGTCCAGCAAACGCTTCTGCAAAGTCCGGATCGAGTCTTGTCGCCTGCTCAAAAAGTTGCTCGGCCTTCTCTGTGTCGGCGCGAAATTTGTCTGGACGCGTGAACAAATCGTGAGCTTGGAGAAACGCGAGGTAGGCTTGGCCGTTTTCCGTGGGTTTGCGCTCGATCTGCGCCTTTTCCATTGGTGACAATTTGGCTTGTAGTTCGCGCGCGATCTTTTGCGCTAGATCAGTTTGGATGGCGAAAACATCGGTCAAGTCGCGATCGTAATCTTCCGCCCACATGTGCTCGTCATTGGAGGCATTGATCAATTGAACGTTTACGCGGACCCGATTGCCGATGCGGCGAACGCTTCCCTCCAAGATCGTAGAGACGCCCAGCGCTTTCCCGATTTCACGGACGTTGGATGCCTTCCCCCGATATGACATCACTGACGTGCGTGAAATCACTTTCAGGTCGCCGATCTTGGATAGATTCGTGAGCACGTCGTCCTGAATGCCATCGGCAAAATAGGCGTTCCCTTTTTCGTCGCTCAGATTTTCAAATGGCAGCACCGCTATCGACTTGTCGATCTTGTGAGCGGAGACGCGAGGCAGGAGAAAGAACCCTGCGGCCGCGGAAATGATCACCCCGGTTGCGACAAGCATGATCACATTGCGACTGCGGTGCGTTTGCGGTCCTGCAATCGTCGGCGTTGCCCGCACGCCTTGCGCCGTGATGTCGTATGCCCAGGCAAGCATGAGCGCAATGGGAAAGCCGAGGAGCAACAGGACGATCACGAAGCGCAGCGCCCAGTTTGGCAATTCCCACGCAGGAAACGCGGCCGAGGCCAGTTGTATAATACCCCCAGCAGCAATGACATAGGCTGCCGCCACGCGGTACACCTTGCGCCGCTTCACTTCCTCGAAGAAGCCGCTCATAACAAGAGATTCGGGATTTTCTCGACTATGGTTCAACGGCGAAAGTATAGACACGAAAATGAACGGCGGCGTTCACTTTACGCCAGTGGCGAAGACAGTTTGAAAATGCGGGCTCTGTTTCTCGCGTGCGACAACACTCACTTCAATTTCTCGGAAGCCGCTCTTCTCGAGAAATTGGTGCAATTGGACTTCGCTAAATCCGAGCCAGTGGTCAGCATATAATTCGCGCGCCCGTTCGAACCGGTGGCTTAAAAGATCGAGAATCACTAATCGGCCCCCACGTTTCAAAATGCGGTGCGCCGCGGCGATGGCCCGCTGCGGATGAACGGCGTGATGTAACGCCTGGCTTAGAATCGCAAGATCGACACTGTTTTTCGTAATCGGCGGATCTTCGATATCGCCAAGCCGGTATTCGAGGTTCTTGAATCCGTGCTTTCTTGCGAGCTGCGATCCGAACTCGACCATCTTCGGGGAATTATCGACGGCGATGACTTTGCGCGCGTTTTTAGCCAGCAACTGCGAAAGCGTTCCTTCGCCGGCCCCCAGGTCGGCCACTGTCAACGGCGGGAGCAAGATGATGAGCGTGTGTGCCAGCGCTTTCCATGACCGGCCAGGCACATAACTTCGGCCAAACTTGCCGGCGAGTTCGTCGAAGTATTTTCGCGCTTTGTCCTGACGTTTATGCAGAACGAGCTTGAGACCCGTGCGATCGCGCGACGTTTCCGGCAGTTCGCGCGCGAACGCGCGGGTTAACTCCGCGACGCGCGCCCGCTGTGAATCCTGTCCATGGTGGTTTGCGCCGTAGTAAACATTTTTCCCGACCCGTCGATCTTCCACGACGCCCGCGCGTTTCAATTGGGCGAGATGACTGGAGATGCGCGACTGGCCCATGCCAAGAATTTGCTGCAACTCAGCCACTGAAAGCTCTTCCTGCTCGAGAAGAAGGAGCAGACGCAAACGGGTCGGGTCTGCCAGCAATCGGAGCAAATTAATGGTTGACGCCATGGTACTGGCCTACGATATATCGACGTATCATGATTGGTCAATATGTTGTCTGATAACGTTACATTGCTAAAATGTTACATCGTTACAACGGTTGACCCATGAAATCGCACAGCTAATCCGCTTTAACGTTGTAACCTTTTTAACGAATCACCTTTTACCATGTCCCGTCGTTACATTTTTTCCTCTGAATCGGTCACCGAAGGGCATCCCGACAAGGTTTGCGATACAATCAGCGATTACATTCTCGACGCCTGTCTCGAGCAGGATCCGCTGAGCCGCGTTGCTTGCGAAACCCTCGCGAAGGGCAACCTGGTCGTGCTCGCAGGCGAGATCACCAGCAACGCGAAATTTGATTTCGAAGAGCGAGTCCGTGAGGCGGTTCGCAATATTGGTTATGTGAATGGCGACTGCATTTTTCACGCCGACACGTGCCGGGTGATCTGTGAAATGAGCGAGCAATCGCGCGACATAAAGCAAGGGGTCGACCAAGTAGCAGCCGATGGGAAGGCCACCGCAGAACAGGGCGCTGGCGATCAAGGCTTGATGTTCGGTTTTGCCTGTAATGAAACCCCCGAGCTGATGCCGGCGCCCATATCGTTCGCGCACAAACTCGGACGTGAGCTGATGCGATTGCGCAAATCAGGCGAAGTTCTCTGGCTGCGCCCCGACGCCAAGACGCAGGTCTCGATCGAATATGATGGCTATAAACCTGTTCGAGCCACGACCGTGGTCGTTTCTTCACAACATGCCGCCGACGTGAAACAAAAAGAAGTCCGCGAAACTCTGACCGAACTTCTCATCAAGAAAGTGATGCCGCCGGAATGGCTGGATGAGAAGACGACATTCTTAATCAATCCGACGGGCCGGTTCGTCATTGGCGGTCCGGAAGGCGACGCGGGTATAACGGGTCGCAAGATAATCTGCGATACCTATGGCGGAATGGGTCGGCACGGCGGCGGGGCATTTTCTGGAAAGGATCCGAGCAAAGTCGATCGGAGCGCGGCCTACATGGGGCGTTGGATCGCAAAGAACGTTGTCGCGGCAGGGCTCGCGGACCGATGCGAAGTCCAATTCGCTTATGCCATCGGTCACCCCGAGCCGGTTAGCGTTAGCGTCGATACTTTCTGTACCGGCAAGGTGGATGAGGAAAAGTTGGAGCGCGCAATCTGGGAAGTTTTCAATTTCAAGCCGGCCGAGATCATCAAACAGCTGGATCTGCTGCGGCCGATTTATCGCAAGACAACCAACTATGGCCATTTTGGACGTGTGGATGATCTCGACGCGCTCACGTGGGAGCGGACCGACAAAGCGGACGCGCTAGGCGTGGCCGCAAGGTAGGAACCTGAACTTTTATGAGCACTACAACGACCGAACAAAAGACAAAACAGGACTACAAAGTCGCCGACATTTCACTTGCCGATTTTGGAAGGAAGGAAATTTCCATCGCGGAAAAGGAAATGCCGGGTTTGATGGCAATCCGCGAAAAATACGCACCGGGAAGCCCATTAAAAGGCGTGCGCGTGACCGGGTCGCTGCACATGACGATCCAAACAGCGGTCTTGATCGAAACCCTGGTCAATCTTGGCGCGAGTGTGCGTTGGGCGAGCTGCAATATTTTCTCAACGCAAGATCATGCTGCGGCAGCGATCGCGAAGTCCGGCGTCTCAGTGTTCGCATGGAAAGGTGAGAGCCTCGAAGATTATTGGTGGTGCACTTATCAAGCGATCTCGCATCCCGAGGGCAAAGGTCCGCAACTCGTTGTCGATGACGGCGGCGACGCGACCTTGCTCATCCACAAAGGTTACGAACTCGAGGAAGGCAGCGATTGGGCGAAGGCGAAATCGGCGAACAAAGAAGAGCAGGTCATCAAAAATCTGTTGCTCGAAATCCAGCGCGAGAATCCGTACCGCTGGCATGAGATAGTAAAGAATTGGCGCGGCGTTTCGGAAGAGACGACCACCGGCGTGCATCGCCTTTACAAAATGCATCAGGAAAATCGGCTGCTCGTTCCAGCGATCAACGTCAATGACTCCGTGACGAAATCGAAGTTCGATAATCTCTACGGCTGCCGCCATTCACTGGTTGATGGGTTAAATCGCGCTTTGGATGTTATGCTCGGCGGCAAAGTCGCGGTTTTGTGCGGCTACGGCGATGTCGGCAAGGGTTGCGCGCAATCATTGCGCGGCCAGGGCGCGCGCGTCGTCATTGCCGAGATCGACCCGATCAACGCATTGCAAGCCGCGATGGAAGGTTACGAAGTCGCAACAGTCGAAGCGACGCTCAGCCGGGGTGATATCTACATCACCGCCACCGGGAACATCGACATCATCACTCTCGAGCACATGCAGCGGATGAAAGATCAGGCGATCGTCGCTAACATCGGACATTTCGACAATGAGATTCAGGTGGACGCGCTAAATACGGCGAAAGGCGTTAAGAAAACGAACATCAAACCGCAGGTAGATAAATACACATTCCCCGACGGCCACGAAATTTTCCTGCTCGCCGAAGGCCGGCTCGTAAATCTTGGATGCGCCACCGGTCACCCGAGCTTCGTCATGTCGAACTCATTTTCCAACCAAGTCCTGGCGCAGCTCGATCTGTGGAAGAACCGCGACACTTACAAAGTTGGCGTTTACGTCTTGCCGAAGAAACTCGACGAAGAAGTCGCGCGCCTGCACTTGGAAAAAATCGGCGTCAAGCTCACGAAGCTCTCCCAAGAACAAGCCGACTACCTCGGCGTGCCTATCGACGGCCCGTATAAATCAGAGCATTACCGATACTGATAGCAGGGACGGCGCGCTGCGCCGTCCGGACATCGCAGCGCGATGTCCCTACCGGTCAATGAGACGCGACGA
>Ga0209470_1003362_pt1 | contig 11077 bp, 7 predicted proteins | sample GraSoiAngelo_125_FD_185882 | JGI IMG/M metagenome (GOLD analysis project Ga0209470, IMG submission 185882) | Grasslands soil microbial communities from the Angelo Coastal Reserve, California, USA - 14_0927_05_40cm (SPAdes) (version 2) | ecosystem: Environmental > Terrestrial > Soil > Grasslands ... | reverse complement strand
GTTTTGAAAACGGGCGAAAACGGGGTCAGATCTAAACTCCGAAAGTCTTCGCGAGCAGGCTATTTGACATTGGCGGGAGAATTTTGGTAGCAGAGCGCGGTGGCGCGTCCCCGCCGTCCGGTTCTTAACACCGAGCTTTGGATAAATGTGTTCAAGATGTTTATTAACGGCCGCGACGCCGATTCCGAGAATGGCGCCGTTCTCGGCACTGGATTTCCCGCGCGCGCAAGCCAGGTGAGCGCCTCGCGGTCACGCGGACTAATGACTTGCAATTCGCGCGGTGCGCAGTCTTCCTGATTCGTATGAGATTCCTAAACATCTTCGCTGTCAGGACTCTGTTGGTGTTCGGCGTTTGGGTAACGCCTGCATCGGCCCAGGATCCGGCGGTGGTTAACGCAAAGACAATACAAGTGCGGTTCGAAAACGAACGCGTCCGCGTCCTCGAGGCGAATTTGCCGCCGGGTGTCAAAGAGCAAGTCCACTCGCATCCCGCCTACGTGATCTACGTGCTCGCCGGCGGGCGATATCGCAACTACGCATCAGACGGCAAGATTACGGAGGGCACACTTCAGACCGGCGAAGTTCTTTATCGCGAACCGTTGACTCACGCCGCGGAGAACATCGGCGACAAGCCGCTGCACATGATTCTAGTCGAGCTGAAGGGCGTACCCGGCGCCGGCGTGTCACCTCACCCCTGATCAATTGGGGTCACATCTACACATTTAACATTTCGTCAGACCGTCGCTGTCGCCTTGAGATCGGAATCGACACCAACGGGTCCATCTTGATCCAAATGTTTGCGTAAATATTCGACGATCAATTCGACCTTGGCCACTTCCGCGCGCGGGAAAATGAAAACGTAGCGCGGGCCTTTTCCGCTCGCCGGAACCATATTCAGGTTCTCGGAAAGAAATTTCGGTTCTCGCGCCACCCTCATGCCCTCGAGGTCGATCGTTTGCGCGAACGGGCGCCCGTTCTTCCGGGCGATGAACAACACTTTTCGCGGTTCTTCGTTCATCGCCACCAGCGCGCCGAAGAGGTTTGCCGGAACGCCGCGTCCGCGCCCGCTCAGACAAGGCACCGCCCACGCGGTGGTTTGACCGACCTGTTGCGCGCTGAACACGTCTACGAGTTTTTTCGGTAACGCGATCGGCAATTCTGCCGGAACATCGAAATAAGCCGGCACGTTTAATTTTTTCCAGGCCAGCCACAGTTTCGCTTTGATCGAACGCAGTATCTTCGGTGCGAAATAAAAAAACGCCGCAATCGCGATTGCGAAGATCGACAATGCAATAATGGGGTTGTGATAAATGAGCGCGAGCCCGCCGACCACGGCCACGTCTTCACCGAAACTGAGAGCGATGTTCGAAAATGGTTCCGGCGAAGTGTTGCTCGCCAGGCGTGTCGCCGTTTTTGCGGTATGGCTAACCAGACTGGTGCCGCCGCCAAGCACCGCGACAATCACCGTAAACGTCGGACTAGTGTGACCGAGGACTTGAGTGGCGAGCAGCGCGCCGCCGATTGGGCGGATCACGGTGTGAACTGCGTCCCAGATCGAATCGACCCACGGAATTTTGTCGGCCAGAAACTCGAGAAAATAAAGAACGCCGGCAATCGTAATGACCCACGGGTTACCAAGCACATCGAGCGATTGGTAATCCGGTGCCAGCGTGATCCAGTGAAAATGAATGGCGAGTCCGGTGGCGAACACGGTCAGATAAAGATTAACGCCGGCGAGCGCGGCCAGTCCGAGGGCCACCGCGAGCAGATTCAATCGCTCCATAGCAAAATTATCGGCGCCCCAAATGTGAATGTCTAGGTGCGACCTCTTCCTTCACAAAGGCGTCGAAGGCCGCATTCTCTTTCGCCAAGACAACGCTGAAGCCGGCGACGCTTTGATCGGGGAAAGAAGGGGGGTCAGATCTAAACTCCGAAAGTCTTCGCGAGCAGGCTATTTGACATTGGCGGGATAATGTTGGTAGCAGAGCGCGGTGGCGCGTCCCCCTTCGGATAGAGTTTCAGGATGCGATCTATCATCTCTGTGGACGTGGCAACGCGCGACAGCGCATTTTTCAGGACGAGCGGGATCGCGCTCGCTTTGTCCAACTTTTAGCAGAGTCCGCACGGCGTTTTGATGGGACTGTTTTGTGCTTTGTTTTGATGTCGAACCACTTTCATCATCTTGAAGTCGGCCTGCTGGCACACTCGCCGAAATTATCGCGAAATCGCACGGCCTTCAGCCAGTCTTCAAACTCAAGGACGAAGTGTAACGTCGGCGGTGCCGCCGGCATGTAGCCGAGTGTCAAATCCCTCAATCGTCTCAACATTAAGAGTGAGATGTCGCCTCCGCTGTGCGCGTTGGGGGCTGGTTGGCCCGAATCGCTTAACGAAGGACCAATGCGACGCTAACCTGCGGCGCCCTCTCTAGAAAATGAGCGGTCCCCCCGATTATCCTCTCACAACGTAGCGGCCGTGGATCCAGACTCTTTGACCGTTGCGCCGTACCCAATGTCCCGGCCTCCAGACGTAATAGCTCCGGCCCACATAATAACCAGGGCCGCGATTATAATAGGGCCGATCACCAATCTCGACCGTGACAACGCCTGGGTAAGGGCCATAGCCAGGGCGACCAGCGTAACCGGGTCCATAACCACCCCCATAATACGGTCCGTAACCCGGGCGCGCGCCGTAATACTCGTCTTCGCATCCGCTTAGACCGAACGTAACAGGAAGCAGAAGCAAGAGGAGGAGCACCGGCCATTTCCGTATCGTTTTCGTTCCATTTCTGGCGGAGACCGCCTTCTTCTCCGCGCGATCAACAATCTTCATCTTCATACAATCATATACGGATTAGACAGAGCTTTCACGTGCGCTGAATTCACTGCGTTCGGGTGGCTGTGGCTTCAATCAGCCTGCACCCGGGGCTTCAACAATCCCGCGCAACCGGGGGTTTCTTGCTTCAGGGATTCAGGCGCCGCCGCCCCCCCCAGTTTTTACAAACGCAACTACCTTAAGCGGCGGAGCAGCAGTGTATTACAAGTTCAGCACGAATTATGGTTCGCTGGACGTCAAGCCGGTTGACGACAATAAGGCGAGTCAATACCAGAACTCTGACCACGCGGGCACTCCTGAGAACTTAAATCAAACGCTATGAACGGCGTAACCGTTATCGGAGGCGCAACTGGCGGCGGAGGTTCCAACTACACTGGCGGCTACAGTGGAACCGTCACCGTCGGGCCATTCTAAGTAAGTACATCGTTGGCGAGGCTCCCGCAGTCCAACGGAGTAGGAATCCGTTGTTGAAATAGCATGTAACTGAAATGTTCGCTTGAAATGTTTAGATCATCATCTTGAAGTCGACCTGCTGGCACGCTCGCCGAAATTATCGCGAAATCGCACGGCCTTCAACGCGCTTTGGCGCCGTGCGGCCAATTCCCCTGCCTGTTTTGCGATCGCTAATTACAAATGTGTTGTTTTCTCCGAGCGCCGACCACGGTCCGCGCGATACTTCGCTAAACTCGACGAAGCGCCAGTCGGTCACATCCGTTCCGTTTAATTCGAGATAGTCACGCACAGCGGGAGACACATCGAGACCCGCGCCTTTGTTCAGATTGGGTTTTGGACGTTCGTTGCCAAAGACATATTGCCAATAATCGGTCCGGAAAGGTCCTGCGTCTTCCCATTGCGCATAAGCCGTTCGATTCCCTTTTCGAATTGCGACCCATCGATCCTTGCAGGTGGAAACCCCGGGGCCTTGGTACGCTTCCTTGAACCACGGAACGACGCGGGGTGCTTCCGGACGGTGCCCAGTGACTGCCTTATCGTTATATGGCAGGGCGCAGTAAAACGGGTTCTGTCGAGGCGTGAACTTTACCGGAGTGTAATTGCTGCGATGCGCCGGATTTGGATCGTCAAATCCGCCGTAACTTCTGCTCCAATCTTTGTCCCATGAGCTTATGCGGTTCGGCACCGGATTGTTTCCGTTCGGGCGCTCGCCGATCCAAAAGACGGTTGTCACAATATTTTTCTTCCACGGATAGCGCTTTCCTGTGGCTGAAGCACTGTGCTCAGTGTTTAAACAGCCCGCGATGATCGCTCCCAACGCACCGATCGACCGGATCGATATAGCCTTCATCATACGCTTCCTTGTTCATAGGAAGCTGGTGTTATCGAGTTAAGCGCTATCCGAAGCAAATCGCAAACAAGAGCCTCGCGTCTTGGCAGGAAAGTTCTCCACGCACTGGGAAGGAAAAAGGGGTCCGATCTAAACATTTGATATTTGCCTTCGCGGACTCGTAAAAGCGGTGGCAAATGGCCCGGGCATTGCGTTTGGAATTTGAAGATGCGCTGGCCGACATTCCGAACGCTGAGAACGGATTTCGCGCCATTTTCAGCGCGTCACCTTTTCCTGGCGCTGATCTGAAGCTGCAATGGCGCCGTGAAGAGTCGGGCGGCAACTGGTACTACAGCGAGCAGTTCAAAACGGAAGGCTGGCTTTGTCCCGCGCTCCTAAAATATTTTCGGACCGCGCCGCCTGAGATTTATGTGAAGGTCGAACCGAAAAAGTGACTCGTAGTCCGCACTAAGGTCGCAATCGCGACCGCGCCATTATTTGCGGAAGCGGTGCTTGAGTTCCCAGACCCGCAGCGCGGCGAGTAACAGTGCTTTGGTCCGGGTGAGGATGCCGGCAGCGGCCATGTTCGTTTCGAATTGGCCGCTCGCCTGAGCGGTCTTGCCATTTCGGCCACAAGTGCGCGAACGTTTGTGCGCCTTCGTTTTTTTGACGCGACGGGCGGTCGCCTCGCTCACCGCCAGATGCCCGCTATTATTCATAAAGTCTCTCATACCCGAGCAGCTTCCACTCCAATTTAGACGGCGCTGGCGCGTCGGAAATTCAAGTCCGAACGGTATATTTGCCGGACAATGTCGTGGGCGTGGTACCGATCTGGCCGAGCGCGCTATCTACTGAGTGATCAACGGAGTAGTAATCCGTGGTCTGTTCAGCGGCGCAGCGTGATTTAGGCTAAATGTTCGCTTGAACATATACAGTCAGCTGCTGTAAATTGGCGGCATGGAGTCCGAGCTCGCCACGGGACGAGTCCGTCCAACTGGCGGACCGGACGGGCATTTAACACAGGAGATTCTGGCGATCCTCCACAAGTGGGGAATTCATACTCTCGGACAGCTGGCGGCGCTCGATAAGGAAGAGCTTCGGGCGCGGCTTGGGGTGGAAGCTGTTCGACTCTGGGAACGGGCAAATGGAACCGCGACTCGGCTCCTGAAATTTGTTCAGCCACCGGAAGCGTTCGAGGAAAGTTTTGAGTTCGATCACGAGATCGAAACGGCGGAGCCGTTGCTCTTCATGCTTCGACGTTTTTTGGAGCAGCTCGCCCTGCGATTGAGCGCGATCTATCTGGTCGCGAAAGAATTGACGTTGGTGATCAGTTTTTCGAATCCGCGCCAAGACGAACCCGCGGTGGTCGCCACGGCGACCAGGACGGGTAAGGAAACTTACAAACGCGTTTTCAAAATCCCGCAGCCGACCAACGATGTCGATCTTCTCTTTCGAATGCTCCAGACGCACCTGGAGAATTTTAAATCGGAGCATCCGATCGTTGCGGTCGCGCTGAGCGCGCAGCCGATTCGGTCGGCATCGCAGCAATTCGGATTATTTGAAACCGCGCTGCGTAATCCGCAGCAACTTTATGAAACGTTGGCGCGGTTGAGCGCGTTGCTCGGGAGCGATCGCGTCGGCATCCCGATAAAAGAAGAAACGCATCGTCCGGACGCGTTCCGGATGGAGCCGTTTAGCTGGACGCAAAATGACGAAGTCCGAATGTCGAATGACGAAAGAAATTCACGGACGGCACAGAGGCCGCCCCTTCAAATCTCGAGACCTGCTCTTCGGAGGTTTCGGCCGCCGGCAAACACATCTGTGTTCGTTGCGGAAGCGCGTTATCTCGAGAGCGACAAGATCCGCGGGCAAATCGTCGATCAAAGCGGTCCATTTCTGTTTTCAGGAAATTGGTGGGACGAAAAATCGTGGGTGCGCGCTGAGTGGGACATCCAGTTGGAGAATGGCGATCTGATTCGCGCGCATGAAACCGAAGGCATCTGGAAGGTGGATGGCATTTATGACTGAACATCGAAGAAGTGACCAGTGACGAGTGACAAGTGACAAGAAAACAAAACAGAACTCCTCACCCTCGCCCTCTCCTCTTTGGAAGAGGAGAGGGAATCAATTCTCATCGCTGGAAGGTGGATCGGATTTATGACTGAATTTGTCATCTCGAGCGGAGCGAGAGATCTCACAACAGAGCGATGGAGCACTCTCGGTATCCAGCGTGATCAAAGCTTCGTAGGGGAGATCCTTCGCTTTCGCTCAGGATGACAAGCGTATGTCTTACATCGAGCTTCATGCTTGTAGCGCGTTCAGTTTTTTGCGGGGCGGATCGTTCCCGGAGCAATTAGCTGAAACCGCAGCCGAGCTGGAAATGCCGGCAATGGCGGTGCTCGATCGCAACGGCGTTTATGGCGCGCAACGATTTTCTGTCGCAGCCCGTGAACACAACGTGCGTCCGATCGTCGGCGCCGAATTATCGATGGAAGACGGCGGTGTCCTTCCAGTGCTGGTGGAAAATCGGACCGGCTACAAAAATTTGTGCGAACTGCTGACCCAGGGACATCTCCGCAGTGAAAAAGGCAAGTGCGCGGTGCAATCGAGCGAGCTGCCACAGTTTGCCGAAGGATTGGTTGTTCTTGTAGGGGAAGCAGTTTGCTTCCCAATTAAAAGACGGGACGCTAGCAGCGTCCCCTACAAACAAAAACCGGACACGACCCATTCGACAAGCTCAGGACAGGCTCCGCCCGTCCCTCCACGGGCGATTGAGGGCAATCGCGCCTACCTGCACCCAAACGCGAAACTTGACCGCTTAAAACGGTCAAGTTTGCAAAGCGCACTTGAGACTCTGATCCACGCGTTTGGACGGCAAAATGTGTTTGTCGAGGTTCAGCGGCATTTCGTTCGCGGCGAAGAGCAGATCAATCGACAACTGATCGATCTTGCCCGGGCCAATCGATTGTCGATCGTCGCGACGAACGGCGTTCAGTACGCGAAACCATACGGGCGCGAAGTGCTGGATGTCTTCACTTGTATTCGCGAGCACACCCATCTTGATGCCGCAGGAAAACGTCTAACCCAAAACGCCGAACGCCATTTGAAGAGCGATCGGGAAATGCGGGAACTCTTTCGTGATTTGCCGGAAGCGATTGAAAACACATCGCGCCTGGCCGAGCGGCTCACATTTTCCCTCGAAAATCTCGGTTACGAATTCCCAGACTTCCCGGTGCCGGCCGGTCACAGCATGGATTCGTTTTTGCGCACGATCGTCTGGTTCGGCGCGCAACAGCGTTACGCCGCGGTCAGCGCGAAAGTGAAACGGCAGCTCGAAGAAGAGCTCGCGCTGATCAGCAAACTCGGATTTCCCGGATATTTTTTAATTGTCTGGGACATCATCAATTTTTGCCGCGAGCACAACATCATGGTGCAGGGTCGCGGCAGCGCCGCGAATAGCGCGGTTTGTTATTGCCTCGGGATCACGCCGGTCGATCCGGTGAGCAATAATTTGGTTTTCGAACGGTTCCTGAACGAAAACCGGAAAGGCTGGCCCGATATCGATCTCGATCTTCCCAGCGGCGATCGTCGCGAAGCGGTGATCCAGGAAATTTATCGGCGCTACGGCAAACACGGTGCAGCCATGACCGCGAACGTGATCAGTTATCGCGGGCGCAGCGCCGCGCGCGAGATTGGCAAAGCGCTGAATTTCTCGCCGAGCATTCTCGATCGCTTTTCGCATCTCTTCGCGAACGGTGATTTCCCGCACACACTCGATCTCCAATCACAAATCGAGCAGGCTGGTTTGCCTAAATCGCATCCGCGGATGCCGGCATTCATCCGTTTGTATCAGGCGATTTACGGATTGCCGCGCCATCTCGGCCAGCATTCCGGCGGGATGATCATCTGTCAGAACAAACTCAGCTCGTTCGTGCCGCTGGAGAACGCGTCGATGCCGGGCCGGGTGGTTGCGCAATGGGACAAGGACGATTGCGAGGACCTCGGGATCGTGAAAGTCGATTTGCTAGGTCTGGGGATGATGTCGGTGATGCAGGACGCGCTCGAGCTTTGCCGCGAGCGCGGGCGGCCGCTCGATCTCGCGCACATTCCGAAAGACGACGAGAAAACGTTCGAGATCATGCAGCACGCGGACACGATTGGCGTTTTTCAAATCGAGAGCCGCGCCCAAATGGCCACGTTGCCGCGGATGAAACCAAAATGTTTTTACGACGTCGTGATCGAAGTCGCGATCATTCGACCGGGACCGATTCAAGGCGACATGGTGCATCCCTATTTGAATCGTCGCGCTGGCAAAGAACCCGTGACGTATTTTGACGAACGATTGAAGCCAGTGCTCGAACGCACGCTCGGCGTTCCATTGTTCCAGGAGCAAATGCTCAAGATCGCGATGATCATGGCCGATTTTTCCGGCAACGAAGCGGAGGAATTACGGCGGGCGCTGAGTTTTCATCGTTCGGAAGAGCGAATGAACAAGGTGAGCGTAAAACTTCGAGCGGCGATGGAACGGAAGAATGTTTCACTGGACAAGATCGACAAGATTATTCATTCGATCACGTCGTTTGCGCTTTACGGATTTCCCGAATCACACGCGATCAGTTTTGCGATTCTAGCTTACGCGAGCGCGTATTTGAAAGTGCATCGCGCGCCCGAGTTTTACGCCAGTCTGCTCAACAATCAGCCGATGGGCTTTTATACGCCGGCTACCATTGTGAAAGACGCGCAGCGGCACGGAGTGAAGATCAAGCCGGTCTGCGTGCAAAGATCGACATGGAATTGCACGGTGGTTTCCGACGACACGATCCGATTAGGGTTCTGCGTGGTGAACGGATTGCGTCAGGAGCATGGGGAGCAAATCGAACGCGACCGGAACGAACGACAATTCGATTCGCTCGATGATTTCAAACGGCGGGTGTCGCTTTCCAAAGAAGAGATCCGCACGCTGGCAGAACTGGGCGCGCTCAATTGTTTCGCCGATCACCGGCGGGCGGCGATGTGGAAAGTCGAAGAAACGATTCACGATGATTTATTGAGTCATTCCGATCCCGCAGTCGCGGGAGAGGAATCTCACAGTCGAAGCTTGGATCACACAATGGGCCGCAGACGTTCCACGAGTCTGTGTGAGATCCCTCGCTCCGCTCGGGATGACAACGCAAAAAAGTCGCCGCTGAAGCGCATGACAATGCCGGAGCGGGTGCGCGCGGATTATGAAACGATGAATTTAACGGCCGGCCCGCACCCGATGAAACTTTTGCGGGACCGGTTGCCGCAAATTTGGCGCGCGATCGACCTCTCGAAGGCGAAACACGGTGCGACTGTGCAAATCGCAGGAAATGTGATTTGCCGTCAACGGCCCGGTACCGCGAAAGGGTTCGTCTTTGTCAGCCTGGAAGATGAAACCGGAGTTTCGAACGCGATTGTCGATCCGGATTTGTTCGAGCGCTTTCGCCTTTTGATCACCGAAGAAGATTTTCTGGTGATTGAAGGTGAAGTCCAGAACTCGGACAACGTCGTCTTAATCAAAACGCGGAACATCCGACCACTCGCCCACGACCAGCTTGTCGGGAGCGAGTCGCACGATTTTAGGTGAAATGTGTAGCCGAGGTTGCCGACCTTGGGCCGCGGACAGCGTCCGCGGGCTACAATTCGCTACTCGCCGGCGTGACGCGGCGCGGATTCTTTCGGCTGAGCAGATTTCTGAGCCGGTTTTTGATCGGACTCCATCCATTCGGTATGGAAAACGCCGGGCTTGTCCACGCGTTCGTAAGTGTGCGCGCCGAAGAAGTCGCGTTGGGCCTGTAACAGGTTCGATGGCAAGCGGGCCGAGCGATAGCTGTCGAAGTAAGCGAGCGATGCTGAAAACGCCGGAACTGCGACGCCTTGCTCAACTGCGGCGACGACGGCGACGCGCCAATTGTCCTGTGTGTTCTTGATGATGTCAGTGAAATAGGGATCGAGGAGCAGATTATGGAGCGCGGGATCGCGTTTGTAGGCGTCAACGATGCAATTCAAAAACTTCGCGCGAATGATGCACCCGCCGCGCCAGATGGTGGCGATGTCGCCGAAGTTCAGGTTCCAGTTGTATTGTTTGCTGGCCGCGCCCAGTAATTCCATTCCCTGCGCGTAAGAAACGATCTTGGACGCGTAGAGGGCATTGCGCACGGCATCGGTCAATTTTTTGCGATCGCCCGTAAATTGTTTCGGCTTCGGCTGCGGAAGGATTTTGGAGGCCGCGACCCGTTCGTCTTTTCGCGAAGAGATGACGCGGGCTTCAACCGCGGCATTAATTGTCGAGATAACAACTGATTGCGCGATGGCGGATTGCAATGTCCACATGCCGGTCCCTTTTTGGCCGGCTTTATCGAGAATGACATCGACCAGCGGTTTGCCGGTTTCGGGATCGATCTTCCGAAAGATCTGCGACGTGATCTCGATGAGATAGCTGTCGAGCTCGCCTTTGTTCCATTCGGTGAAGGTTGCGGCGAGCTGTTTATCATCCATTCCGACGACGTCTTTGAGAATGGCGTAGGCTTCGCAAATCAGCTGCATGTCGCCGTACTCGATTCCGTTGTGCACCATTTTCACGTAGTGCCCGGCACCGTCGGGGCCCATGTACCGGCAGCACGGTTCGCCGTCGACCTGGGCGGCGATCTTGCGGTAGATCGGCGCGATGATTTCCCAGGACTCGCGCGGGCCACCGGGCATGAGGGAAGGACCTTTGAGAGCGCCTTCTTCCCCGCCGGAAACTCCCATGCCGACAAAGTGAATTCCTTTTCCTTCCAGTTCTTTGCAGCGACGCTGGGTGTCGGTGAAAAGTGAGTTGCCGCCGTCGATGATGACGTCGCCTTTGTCGAAAAGAGGCGCGAGTTGCCCGATGACCGCGTCAACCGGCGCACCGGCTTTGACCATGATCTGCGCTTTTCTCGGTTTCTTGAGCGCGCCGAC
>Ga0209470_1003360_pt1 | contig 11079 bp, 9 predicted proteins | sample GraSoiAngelo_125_FD_185882 | JGI IMG/M metagenome (GOLD analysis project Ga0209470, IMG submission 185882) | Grasslands soil microbial communities from the Angelo Coastal Reserve, California, USA - 14_0927_05_40cm (SPAdes) (version 2) | ecosystem: Environmental > Terrestrial > Soil > Grasslands ... | reverse complement strand
GGCGTTTCCGACCTATTTGTCGGCGGTACACACGAATTGCGATGATCAAGAGACCCGGAAACAATTGCTATCTAATTTGATCGATGAAGAAGCCGGTTCGCCAAATCATCCTGAGCTTTGGCTCAAGTTCGCCGAAGGCTTCGGCGTCTCGGATGTCGATGCACGGAGCGCAAAGAAACAGCCGGAAACGAAAAACTTGATCGACACATTTCGATCAGTTTGCGCCAACGGATCGACAGCCGATGGCCTGGCCGCGCTTTACGCTTATGAGAGTCAAATTCCTGCGATCTGTGAATCGAAGATCGACGGACTCAAAAAACATTACGGGTTCACTGATCCCCAGCATTACCATTATTTCGCGGTCCATATTAAAGCCGACCGCGAACATGCCGCCGCTGAGCGTAAGATGCTCAGCGCCTACATCGACAATCACAATTTCGAATCCGTTAAGGCTTCGGTGAATCGCATTCTCGATGCCCTCTGGGAAATGCTGTCCGGCGTGTGCCGCCGTCACGCCGTCGCGTGTTGATCAATCAGCGCGGAGTAATTCCTTCGGCTAGATCGACGTGAAACGTCTGTTTCGCTTTCAGAGTGCCGAACGTTAACTCCGCATTGTAATCGCCAGCCGGCAAGAGACGCTTTGGATCGTCGCCGCCATATTCGATGCTCACGTCTTTAGTCGGGCGCAGGTCCCAATTCAAGCGCGTAAGACCCGGCGCGCCCGGCGCTTTCAGGTTTGCGACCGGTTGCCCGGTTGATTTCGTGACCGCGATCTTGATTTCGTCACCGGTAAATTCTTTTACCCATACAGTAAAGAGCGCGCCCTCTGCTGGATTTGCTCCGCGATAGATTCCTTTGCCATTCGAATCGACGAATCCGGGTTGGAGATAGGCGCCAGTAACCGAACGCACGCTAAACAAGTGCGCCGGTTTCGCGGCGATCTCGGGCGTGAGTTCACGGAGAGGCGTGCTGTCATCGAGAATGGCGATACTGCGGCCGTGGGTTGCGATCACGAGATCGGTTGTGCGCGGATGAATTTGAACATCATCCACGCGCACAGCGGGCACGTCACTGATCCGGATCCAGTGCGTGCCTTGATCGAACGATCCAAACAATCCGAAGTGCGTGCCGGCGTAGAGTAATTTCGAATTCACCGGATCTTCACGCACCATTTCGACCGGATCGTTTGCAGGCAGGTCGCCTACGACCGGTTGCCAGGACAGTACGCAAAATCATCGGGCGGTCGTCTCCGGCCCGATACGCATTTGTCGCAACATAAGCGACATTTGGATCGGCATTGCTCGGCTCGATCCGCACGATCCATTGCCCGCGGGCGGGCTCCGGCAAATTGTTTGTTAACTCAGTCCACTTTCCGCCGCCGTTCTCGGTGATCCACAACCGTCCATCGTCAGTCCCAGCCCACAATAGGTCCGCGCGCTTGGGCGACTCGGCCAACGAATAGACGACGCCGTAATTTTCCGCGCCGCTTCCCGTAGCAGTCGTACGCGCCGGATCGTTGTGCGTGAGATCCGGACTGATGACCGAATATTTTTCCGCGCGATCGGTCAATTTGAAAACGCAATTGCCGCCTAAGTAAATCACGCCCGGTTTATGCCGGCTTCCAATCAGCGGCGAGTTCCAATGAAACCGATAGCGCGGCGCGCCTTCAACCGGCTCTGGTCGCAAACGGCGGAGCTCGCCATTGCGCAAATTGATCCGGTGCACTTCACCTTGCTGGCTTTCCGCATAAAAGGTGTCGCGATCGTTTGGATCGAAAACGACATAAAAGCCGTCGCCACCGGCAAGCGCAGTCCAATCGGAGTTGCGAATTCCTTCTTTGCTTTGCACGGCGCTCGGCCCGACCCAGTTCTCGTTGTCTTGAAGTCCGCCGGCGATACGGAAGTAAGGTTTCGCGTCGTCGAGAGTGATTCGATAAAATTCTCCAGCCGGAATGGAATTGAGATGATTCCAGCCCTTACCGCCTGCGAAACTTTGGTAAACGCCGCCGTCGGTTCCGAGCAATACGCGCTGGCAAACCGGCGGTTTCGGCGGTTTGTTCTTGTCTTCCGGTTTTGGCGGTTTCGGCGGCGGCACCGTGCCTGGTTGAATAGCAAATGCGTGACAATCCGGATGCACCTTCTCGGAAAGATCTTCCCGGAAATTTTTGCCGCCGTCATCGGAAACGAGCAACGCGAACGCCAGCAGGTAAACTCGCTGATCGTTGGCCGGGTCGATCCGGATTTGGCTGAAATAAAACGGGCGCGGATCGATCGCGCTGGTGCGCGTCCATTTCTCTCCGCCATCTTCGGAGCGAAAAACGCCGCCGCTTTTACTGCGCAGATCGGTCAACTGACCAGAACCGCCTTCATAACTTTGCACCACGGCCATGACGATCTTCGGATTGCTCGCGCTGATCGCGAGCCCGATGCGACCGGTTTGTGATGGCAATCCTCCGGCGAGTTTCTTCCAACTCCCGCCGCCATTCGTGCTTTTGAAGATGCCGCCAATATCTTCGCCGTTCGTGGCGTCAGGTCCGGAGAAAAAGCTCCACGGTGTGCGTTGCCGCGCATAAAGCGCCGCATAAACAATTTCCGAATTGCTTGGATCGATAAGCACGTCGCAGCAGCCTGTGCGCGCATTGTGCGGCGATGGCGCTTGCAAAATAAGTTTCCAAGTCTTGCCGCCGTCAGTTGTCTTAAACAGTCCGCGTTCGCCGCCGTCGACCCAAAGATGACCGCTTGCCGCCACGTATGCCACTTCTGGTTTTCTTGGATCGACAACGATCCGTCCGATCGCGCGGCTATCTTTCAATCCGACGTTCTGCCAATTTTCTCCGCCATCGTTGGAGCGATAGACACCGTTGCCCCAACCGGAAGAGTTGCGATCGTTCGCTTCACCTGTTCCCACCCAAATCGCATCCGAATCGGATGGAGCGATCGCAATGGCGCCAATGGAGAGTGCGGGTTGCTTGTCGAAGATCGGATCGAACGACACGCCGTTGTCACTCGTTTTGAAAACGCCGCCGTGGGCGAGGCCAACGTAAAAAACAAACGGATTGCGCGGATCAATCGCAATGTCCGATATACGACCGCCCATCACCGCCGGACCGATCGCGCGCGCTTTCAAATTTTTCAAAAGTACGTCGGTAAGCTGAGGCACGGTTGGCTGCGGGGACGAAGTTCCTGACGACATCGGTGGCGTCGTCCCTGCTGGCGGCGCGGTCTGGGAGGAGACACTCTCCGGTGCAGCGCTCGGAGATGTTGGCGGCTCAGCGCGGCGAAGAAGATCCTCTTGTGCGGGCAGAAGGCCTGCTACGCAAATTGAAAGCAATAAAGCCCGGCAAAAAGCGAGTGAAGCATTCATAGGGAAACTACTCTAACGAATGTGTGCCGGTTTGCGATTCGGGGAACGCCCGCATCGCGCCAAGGCACGACGCCACGCTATTGCGTGAGTCTCATCGCTCGCAGCCAAATCCATTTACCGCGGCCGCAGGACAAGAAACGAACGCAGCCGGTGCCGGCAAACTGATAAGACTTGGGGTTGACTCGGATCAACCGAAGCAACCACTTTATTGTAATCTGAAATTGACGGGACTGGTTGCTGATTAATTTCCTCGATGACGTCGCCTTTTTGTAATTCGGCCGCACCACTATCAGGGTCGACACTCGTAACCACGACACCTTGCACATTACTCGGCAGATCGAGCTGGCGCGCCATCTCCGGACTCAGGTCCGCGACATGAATTGACGCGAGGGGGCCATTTGCTTCTGGCTGACTGTTGGGCTCCGGTGGGGTCTGCGGACTGTTCGGCTCCGGTGGGGTCTGCGGCTGGGTTTGTCGAGGAAGAACGCCTGTTGTTTGATAATCGACCGGCTGCTCTTTGATCTGCGTCGCTACGTTCAGCGACTTTCCCCCGCGCATGATTTCCAGCTCAACTTTTTTATTCAGCTCTGCCTGCGCAACCAAACTTCTTAACATGGGAAAATTCTTGACCTCGTGGCCGTTGAATTTGTGAATCACATCACCCTTTTGCAGTTGCGCCTCGGCTGCCGGCGATCCGGGCACTACGTCATCGACAACAACGCCTTCGGTGTCAGGGCCGTTCTGGCCTGGCTGGAGGGCGCGCGACAGGATGCCAAGGTAACCGCGAATGATCCGGCCCTGCTTCAACAGGCTCTCAAGGGCGGTCCGGACCGTGTTCGACGGAATAGCGAAGCCAATTCCCTGCGAACCGCCACTACGCGAAATGATCGCCGTATTGATGCCGATTACTTCCCCGCGCAAATTGATCAGCGGGCCGCCGCTATTCCCGGGATTGATTGCCGCATTGGTTTGGAGCAGATCGCCGAACGCGTCCGTGCGATTTGGTCGCCCCTTCGAACTAATGATGCCGTCAGTCACGGTTTCCTCAAATCCGAATGGATTACCAATGGCCAGAACAAAGTCCCCAGCCTGTACCATGTCGGAATCCGCCAACTTGAGAGGTTTGACGCCGGGATCATCGATCTTAAGCACAGCCAGATCGACCTGAGAATCCGCACCCACCAAGCGCGCTTTCTTGGTCCGACCATCGCTCAGTTGCACTTCAATCTCATCCACTTGATCGACAACGTGATTATTCGTGATGATATGCCCTTCATTCGTCACAATCACACCTGAGCCGAGCGCATTTTGCACCAGGGCCTCGTCGTTTGGGTTCCGGAATTGCCTTTGCTGGTTCCGAAAGAAAAACTCGAACGGATCGAGGCCGTATTGCCGACGGACGTCGATCTTCTTGGACGTTTTCACCGCGACGACGGACGGGATCACGCTGCTGACGAGCGCGCGGCGCTCCCGGTTCAACGCCTCAAGCGATGCGACTTGCTTTGGATCTACATTCGGCGTCGAAGCCAGCGTGTACTTTTCCGGCGTTCGCCCCGAAGCCAAATTCAACGTCCCATGTTTAAGACGATAGTCATACAGAACAGAAATTCCTGCGCTAATCAGCAGGACAAAAAGGAAGAATTTCGCGAGATTTTTCATCAGCTAACGTTCGAAAAAGTGCGTCCCTGTTGTTCGACAATTAAACGCCGGAAACGTTGATTCTCGGGCAGTTCCAGACGCGGATCTGTAGCGAAGATTGACATAGCCGCCGCGCGGGCCCGTCGCATCAAGCCTGCGTCGGTCTTCAAATTGCCAATCTTAAGCGCTGGCAAGCCGCTCTGCGCCGTCCCGAGCAAATCACCCGGCCCGCGCAGGTCCCAATCGGCCTCGGCCACTTCAAAGCCGTTGTTTGTTCTTTCTAAAACAGCGAGCTTTGCCGCCGTCTCTTTTGATTTATCCGACGTTAGTAAAATGCAATATGACTTGTGCTCGCCACGTCCGATGCGTCCGCGAAGCTGATGAAGCTGCGATAGTCCAAACCGTTCCGCGTTTTCAATCAGCATCACGGCGGCATTTGGAACATCAACACCCACTTCAATTACAGTTGTGCTGATCAAGGCCTTGGTTATCCCACGACGAAAACGCTCCATAGTCCCCTGTTTCTCCGGCGCTGGAATGCGACCGTGAAGTAATTCACAGGGTTCCGGACGCAATCGCTCTCGCCACAATTCATACTCTGCCGACGCCGCTTTCACGTCCAATTTGTCGCTCTCATCAATCAGCGGATAAATCACGTAGAGCTGTCGTCCCTTCTCTAACTGTGTTCGTAAAAAGCTGAGAACCTCGCCAAGCTTTGAGTTATCACGCACCGCGGTAACTATTTTTCCCCGGTTAAGCGGCATCTCGTCGATGATTGAAACATCGAGATCGCCGTAAACGGTCATCGTGAGGGTTCGCGGGATCGGCGTAGCAGTCATAACCAGTGTGTCAGGCGCTGGCTCACGGGCCGTTAATCGAGCGCGTTGGGCAACTCCGAACTTGTGCTGCTCGTCAATTACTGCCAGTCCGAGATTGGAGAAGGATACGGTGTCGTAAAGCAGCGCATGCGTGCCGATGATTACATCCGCATTCTCGTCGCCAGCAATCAACGGGAGAAAAGTTTCCTCCTGTCGCGCCGCGGTTCGGAGCGCAATGCGAATCCCAAGCGGTTCGAGCCAGCGCCCCAACAAGGTATAATGTTGCTCAGCCAAAATTTGTGTCGGCGCCATAAACGCGGCTTGGAAACCAGATTCGACTGCGAGCAGGATCGCCGCAATGGCGACCACCGTTTTGCCCGAACCCACATCGCCTTGCAACAGACGGTTCATGGGACGGCCCGCCGCGAGATCGCGCCTTATTTCGGCGATCACTTTTAATTGGGCGCCAGTCAACTCGAATGGTAACGCATTCACGAATTTGTCGAGCATCGTGCCGGATCCGCAATGCGATTCACTAATACGAGTGGACGACTCTGAGCGTCGCGATGCGATCAGCATTTGCATCGCGAAGAATTCGGAGAGAACTAGGTGCTCGCGCGCGGCGTCACGGGCTTTCCAGCTTTCCGGAAAATGGATCGCGCGAATCGCATCACGCTTTTCTCCTTGAACAAGATCAACCGGCGCTGGCGCTTCCAATAGCTCATCGGAAATTTCATTCAACAGCCGGTAGATGATGCTCCGTAAGACCCGCTGTGAAATACCTTCTGTGGCAGGATAAATCGGAGTGATGCGCCGAAAATGGATCGAGATCTCCTCGTCGTTCTCGATCACCTCGAATTCCGGATGGTCCATGCAAATCCGTTTGCCGCGCAAACGCGGTCTGCCAAAGACAACAAGGCGCTGCCCTGTCGCGATCATCTTTTGGACGTAATGCAAGTTGAACCAGCGGCAGACCACGGGTTCGCTCAAAACATTTGATTTCGGCTCCTGAAGCGTCGCCTCGAAAATCTTTTTCCAGCCGCCAAAACGGCGCAGTGAAGTTTTGGTCACGTCGCCGCAAAGACAGATCGGAAAATCGCTCTCTTCCCGTGGAAATTCCGGAAACTCACGTCGATCTTCGTGACGCCGCGGGAAATGAGTCAGTAAATCTTCTACTGTCTCGATCCGGAGTCGGCGCAGCGCAAGTAAACGCGGTCGCGGGATCCAATCCAGCTCGGCGAGCGGTTGCGAGATTTCCATTAGTCGATTGGAGCAGCTTTTCGCAGCGCCTGAATCTGCATGCCCAACCGGGTTTCGCCTTCGTATTCATCCGCTCGAATCCGGAATGCGATATCCCACGGCGTCGGCGGAAGCAGCGCGTTCGCGGCGTCGAAATAAACCGCCCGCTGATGATAATTGCGCTGGCGCAGACGCAGGACCAGATGTTTGTCATTTACCACGCGCGGGGTCGCAACCGACTCGACTTCGCGCGCAAAAAAAAGCGGGGGCGGATTTCCGTTGCCAAACGGTTGGAGCATCTCGTGCCAGCGGAGAAGATCGAAGGTGAGATCAGAGAAGGCCATCTCGTGATCGAGGCGCAAACAGGGCTGCAAACATTCATCCGAGAGCAGCTCGCGCGCAATCCGACGGAACTCCGCAGCGAATACGTCGATTTTCTCTTGGCGAATCGTTAAGCCGGCCGCCATTTCGTGGCCACCGAACTTCTCCAGCGATCCCGCGCAGCGATTCAACGCTTCAACCAAATTAAACCCTTCGATACTGCGACCACTTGCTTTTCCCATTCCATTCGCCTCAAACCCGATCACGATCGATGGCCGATGATATTTGCGCGAAATTCGCGAGGCGACAATTCCCAGCACACCTACATGCCAACCCTGCGCGCTGACGACGATCGCCGCATCTCGCGCTGAGTCATACTCACGGCTGATTTGCTCTTCCGCCGCCAGGAAGACTTGCTTTTCGATTTCCTGTCGCTCGCGATTTTGCTTATCGAGAAAATCAGCAAGGGCGCCAGCTTCAGTTTCATCTTTTGCAAGAAGAAGTTGCATTGATCTTTCCGCAGTGCTTAATCGCCCAGCTGCGTTCAGTCGAGGCCCGATCCGAAATCCAATATCGTCAGCCAAAATCGGTGGCCGAACTCCGCCAATCTCGATCAGTTTTCTCAAACCCGGCCTTGTTGATCTTGCGATTTCAATCGCGCCGCGCTGCACAAAGGTGCGATTCTCCCCTCGTAAAGGGACGATGTCGGCCACCGTCCCAAGCGCGACCAGATCAAGTCTGGCTTTAAGATCAAATCCATCCAGCGGCCGAGTCTTAAGAAGTGCGTGACACACTTTGAAGACGATTCCGACACTGCAAAGATAATTGAACGGGGATTGCGGATCGATCTTTGGATTTACGACAGCGACGCAATCGGGCAGCACCGACTTCGGTTCGTGATGATCAAGCACGATCACGTCCACGCCGCGTGAATTGATCTCGGCAATCTCGGTAACCGACGAAGTGCCGCAATCGACCGCAATCAATAACCGCGGACGATGTTGCTCAAGACAGCGCTCCATGCTTTCGCGGCTCAATCCATAGCCTTCCTCCACTCGCAGCGGCAAAAATAAGTCTGGGACGGCACCATAGGCGCGCAATATTTCCGCCAACAACACAAGCGACGTCACCCCGTCAACATCGTAATCTCCGAAAAGGACGATGTGCTCATGGTGGTCTAGCGCGTCGAGAATTCGGTCGACAGCCGCCTGCATGTTCGGCAGCAGAAATGGATCGCTCAATGACTTCAAACGCGGATGCAGAAAACGTTCGACCTCATCTGCGCTCGCGAAGCCTTTGCGCATCAACAGTCGCGCGATGCAGGGCGAGCCGCATATTTCAGCCCACGAAAACGGGCCGCCGTTTAGCTCTTCGGGCGACGCAATGATCCATCGGCTTTGCACCGACCAGCTTATTCGCGGAGAACTTCCTGACAAGATGCAGTGCTCCCGGTCGCGATTTGGTTCTGATCACTCTTGACTCGCAAACACTCGTGAACAACTCTGGCGATATCACGAATCTCACGCGAGTTTCTCTTATGAATAAACAAATCTATGGTCAAAGGAATGTCTATTCTCTCGATTTGCCACCATGACGGCTGGATTTGTAAATACTGAACTATTCAGCTGTAAATTCTATCATGTCACCTCAAACCTCGAAAACGAGACGCGTAAGCTGGGCTGCTCTCATTTGTGTCGTTGTCCTGCTGGTTTACGGAGCTTCACCCTATTTTTCATTCTGGCGCTTCACGGTCGCGCTTCGGTCCGGTGACACCGCGGCGATCAGTGCGCGGGTCGATTTTCCCGCCGTTCGGGCATCGCTAAAAAAGCAACTAATCGCGCGGTTTTCTCATCCAGGGACTGGTCACAAACGATGGAGTAAGCTCGGCCCGACCCTGATCGATGCGCTGGTTGATGCTTATGCTACTCCAGATGGCCTGGCGATGCTTATCGCTAATCCATCGGCTCTGAAGGATCTGAAGCTTCCGCAGCAGGCACCCAATGTTAAAGGTCTTAACTGGTCAAAGCTAAGATACGCCTTCTTCATGAGCCCGCGCACTTTTGTGGTTGATCGGGAGGGAATCAAACTTCGATTCCGTTTCACCGGGCTGGGCTGGCGGCTCAAAGATCTCGACCTTGGCCTAGGCAAGCCGCAGAGTTAGACCTTGGCTTCGTTGTCGAATTAAACGAACACCTCCAATCGTTTGGCACCCTTTTGGGGCGAGCAATTAGCTTCTCGTTCGCCGGACGGATTCCGTGCCGCGCCCTATTACCTACACGAGCTCGAACTTGACGTCGCGTTTTTGAATAAGGTCGTGCTCTTCGCATAACTTTTCGAAGATTCTCAGACCTTCTCTTTCCCTTTTTCCAAAGGTAAATCGCAGGTTTTCCCGATAGTAGCGGGAACAAAAGTCGTGATCGAAAGCTTTTTCGTCCGCAATCAAGCTGTCGATGTTTGCCAGGTTTTCATCGCGCAATGCGCGCAAACGGTCTGCGATCGATTTTGCATCCATAATCTCTAGCCGAATCAGCCAGAGGGCATACACGAACGGGACGTCAACAAGCTTGTTCCATTGTTCGCCGAGGTCCCAAAAGTGAAATTCCGTCGGATGTTTTTGTCGAAAGCGAATCGCCTGATCGCCGATGAGCAGGCGGGCGCGCCGAGCAGTAATCGGAGACGTCGATGAACGGATGAAGCGCGGAGCTAAATTCAATTTTGCGAGCAAGCATCGCAACAAGTTGCCGGAAGTTTCAGCTGCCGGATCGAGCTCGATTTCATCGATCCCGGAAATGTCCCCAGAATGCGCGACGACCACGCTGTAAACCGGTCCGGCAGAAGAAATGGAAACGTCATCCACGATTCGGTAAATCGGGTTGCGTATAAATTCGAAACTGGAGACGAGGGCAATATCGAGCTGACCGTTTGCAAGCCGCTTGCAGAGCGCCGATGGATGATCGAGGTCCACCTGTCCTTGCCACCCTCGAATAAGGGGACGGGCGTTGAGATATTTGACGCACCCGATCCGCAGCGACTTCCCGCTTGTCAGGCGCAAATTAATTCAGTTTCCGCTGCCGATGCGGGTTTCGTTCCGTTTCGCGCCGACGGAGCTAGATGCCGATAAAAGCTATCGCGCTGAACGGGTTCACGCCCAGCTTCCCGGATTGCATGTTCGAGCGCTGCGACGGTTTGTTGCTGCGGCGTGGTCGCACCCGCCATGTGGAAAATTTTTTCCTCAATGATGGTGCCGTGCAAGTCGTCCACACCGTAACTGAGGGAGACTTGTGCCAGCGGCAACCCCATACTCACCCAATAAGCGGTGAGGTGGTCGATGTTATCGAGATAAATGCGACTGACCGCCAGATTGCAGAGCTGCTCAAACGCGGACGCGGGTTTCACGTGCGCGAGGACAGTTGTCTGCGGTTCGAACGCAAAAGGAACGAAGCCGGTAAACCCGCCAGTTTCATCCTGTAATTCGCGGAGCTGGTGCAAATGATCGACGCGATGAGCAAACGTTTCGATATGTCCGTAGAGCATGGTGCAAGTGCTGCGGCCGCCCATACCGTGCCAGGTTCGGTGGATGTCGAGCCATTCCTCGGCCGTTTCTTTCCCCCGGCAAATCTGATTGCGCACAACCGGATCGAAAATTTCCGCGCCGCCGCCCGTGATTGAGCCAAGACCGGTATCACGCAAAAGCTCGAGC
>Ga0209470_1003358_pt1 | contig 11080 bp, 8 predicted proteins | sample GraSoiAngelo_125_FD_185882 | JGI IMG/M metagenome (GOLD analysis project Ga0209470, IMG submission 185882) | Grasslands soil microbial communities from the Angelo Coastal Reserve, California, USA - 14_0927_05_40cm (SPAdes) (version 2) | ecosystem: Environmental > Terrestrial > Soil > Grasslands ... | reverse complement strand
AGGTCCACGCCGATCCCGGAGATGTTCACACGTCGCCGATCTGGGCCCGGATCAGCCCGGCCAGCTCGTCGGCCATCGTGCGGATCCGGGCGCCGTCGGCGCCTTCGATCATCACGCGGGCCAGCGCCTCGGTGCCGGAGTACCGGAGCAGCACGCGCCCACGGCCGCTCAGCTCCCGCTCGAATTCGCCGACACGCTGGCCGACTCCTCGGATCGATTCGATCGGCGGCTTGGATCGCACCGGCACGTTGATGAGCACCTGCGGGAACTTTCGCAGGCACGTGGCCAGCGACGCGAGCGGCTCACCGGTCTCGACGGCCACGCTCAGCAGCGCCAGCGCCGAGAGGATGCCGTCGCCCGCCGGTGAGTGGTCGAGGAACAACAGGTGGCCAGACTGCTCGCCGCCCAGGTTGGCGCCGAGCCGATGCATCTCCTCGAAGACGTAGCGGTCGCCGACCTGCGTCTTGACCACGCGGACGCCGACCGCTTCCAGCGCCTGGTCGAGGCCGAGGTTCGCCATGACCGTGGTCACCACGAGATTCTGCTTGAGCCGCTGGCGCGCGGCCAGGTGGCGGCCGGCGATCGCCAGCGCGTAGTCGCCGTCGCGGATCTCCCCGGTGTGGTCGACGGAGATGAGCCGGTCGCCGTCGCCGTCGAAGGCGAAGCCGACCGACGCGCCGCTGGCCCGGATCTTCTTCTGGAGCTTCTCCGGATGGAGCGCGCCGGCGTCGGCGTTGATGTTGATGCCGTCCGGCCGCGCGCCGATCGTGACCACCCGCGCGCCCAGCCGGCGGAACACGCGCGGCGCGACGCGGAACGTGGCCCCGTGGGCGCAGTCGAGCGCGACGGTGAGCTTGCCCAGGTCGAGCGGGAAGCAGCCGCACAGGAAGTCGACGTAGTCGGCCTCCGCGCGGTCGTAGTAGACGAGCTCGCCGATCTGCGCCCCGTCGGGGAACTTGGTTCCCTCCGACGAGAAGAGCTTGATGCCGTTGTCCTCGAACGGGTTATGGGATGCGCTCAGCACGATGCCGCCGTGCGCGTCGAGCCGGCGCGTGAGCACCGCGATGCCGGGCGTGGGCAGGATGCCGACCGCGTAGCAATCGGCGCCGGCGGAGAGGGCGCCGGCGCTCAGGGCCGCCTCGAGCAGCGGGCCCGAGCGACGGGTGTCGCGACCGATGACCAGCCGCATCCGATCGGCCCCGTGCTCGGCCTGGAGGGTGGCGACCAGCTCGCGCCCCAGCCGGAACGCGAGGTCGGGTGTGAGGTCCTCGTTCGCTACGCCCCGGATCCCGTCGGTCCCGAACAAGCGCGTCATTGCGTGGTCACCCTTTCGATTATAGGGCGCGCATCGCTTTCCGTATGCGTTCGGCGACCCGGACCGCGTCTACCGTCTCGGCCACATCGTGAGTGCGGATCAGAGCCGCGCCGTTCCAGACGGCCAGGGTCGCGGCGGCGAGCGAGCCGGCCAGCCGATCCTCGGTTCGCTGGCGGCCCGTGATCGCGCCGATGAACGACTTGCGTGACACGGCGACACAGAACGGTCGCCCGAGCGCACCGAAAGCGTCCAGGCCGGCGAGGATACGAGCATCCCACTCGTCCCAGCCGATCGCTTCGTTCCTGAAGAAGCCGATGCCCGGGTCGAGGACGATCCGGCCCTCCGGGATCCCGGCCGCCCGCGCGCGCTCGAGAGCCTCGGCCAGCAACCCCTTCACGGCCGCGACCGGGTCCTCGGCCTGGGAACCGCCTCCGGGGGACGCCATGAGGATCACGCTCGCGCCGAGCTCGCCGACGAGCCGCGCGACCGCGGGGTCGCGCAGACCCGAGACGTCGTTGATCACCTGTGCGCCGGCGGCGAGCGCCGCGCGAGCCGGCCCGAGGCGCGGTGTGTCGGCCGAGAGCGGCACGGACACCTTGGACGCCAGGAGGCCGATCGCGCGCTCCAGTCGCTCCGCTTCCTCCTGCTCGCCGACGGCCGTATCGAGATAGGGCGCGGTGGAGCGTGCCCCGACGTCGATCAGCGCCGCGCCGGCCTCGACCATCGTGAGCGCGGCGGCGAGCAGATCCTCGCCGATCGCGTGCACCGAGCCGGCGTGGAAAGACTCGGGGCTGACGTTCAGAGCGCCCATGACGGCGACGGGACAACCGCTGCCGAGGGACACACCGCCGAGGGAGGCTCGATGCACGAGAATCGAGCCGAGCCGTTACGCGGGCGCGCCGGCTTCCTGGAAGGGACGGGCGCGGAGGATCCGGGCGATCTCCTCGCCGTCGAGGGATTCGCGCTCGAGCAGCGCGCGGGCCAGCGCGTGGAGCTTCTCGATGTTCTCCTCGAGGATCTGCTTGGCGCGGCTCGCGCAGTCCATCACGATCCGCTTGATCTCCGAGTCGATGAGCAGCGCGGTGTCCTCACTGTAGTCCTTCGCGCGCGCGACCTCGCGCCCGAGGAAGATGTGCTCCTCGTTCTTGCCGAAGGTCAGCGGCCCCAGCCGCTCGGACATGCCCCACTCGCACACCATCTTGCGCGCCATCTCGGTCGCCTTCTCGAGATCGTCGCCGGCGCCGGTGGTCTGCTGATTCAGCACGATCTCCTCGGCCGCTCGACCGCCCAGCAGGATCGTGATGCGGTTGACGAGGTAGTCCCGCGAGTAGTTGTACTTGTCGTCCACCGGCAGCTGCTGCGTGAGGCCGAGGGCGCGTCCGCGCGGGATGATCGTCACCTTGTGGACGGGATCGGTGCCCGGCAGCACGTCGGCGACCAGCGTGTGGCCCGCCTCGTGGTAGGCGATCGTCCGCTTCTCGGTGTCGCTGATGATCATCGAGCGCCGTTCCACGCCCATCAGGACCTTGTCCTTGGCGCTCTCGAAGTCGGACATCTCGACGAGCTTCTTGCTCTGGCGCGCCGCCAGCAGCGCCGCCTCGTTCACGAGGTTCGCCAGGTCCGCGCCCGAGAACCCGGGCGTGCCGCGCGCCAGCACCTTGAGCTCGACGTTAGGCGCCAGCGGGATGCGACGCGAGTGCACCCGGAGGATTTCCTCGCGTCCCTTCACATCCGGCCTGGGCACGACGACCTGACGATCGAAGCGTCCGGGCCGCAGGAGCGCCGGATCGAGGACGTCCGGCCGGTTCGTGGCGGCGATGAGGATCACGCCCTCGTTGGTCTCGAACCCGTCCATCTCGACCAGGAGCTGGTTGAGCGTCTGCTCGCGCTCGTCGTGGCCGCCGCCGAGGCCGGCGCCGCGGTGGCGTCCGACCGCGTCGATCTCGTCCATGAAGATGATGCAGGGCGCGTGCTTCTTCCCCTGCTCGAACAGATCGCGCACGCGAGAGGCGCCCACGCCGACGAACATCTCGACGAAGTCGGAGCCCGAGATCGTGAAGAACGGGACGTTCGCCTCGCCGGCGATCGCCTTGGCCAGGAGCGTCTTGCCGGTGCCGGGAGGCCCGACCAGTAGGACGCCCTTCGGGATCTTTCCGCCGAGCTTCTGGAACTTCTGCGGATCCTTCAGGAAGTCGATGATCTCCCGCAGCTCTTCCTTCGCCTCGTCGACGCCCGCGACATCCTGGAAGGTGACCTTGTTCTGCTTCTCGGAGATGAGCCGGGCCCGCGCCTTGCCGAAGCTCAGCGCCTTCGCGCCGCCGCCCTGCATCTGGCGCATGAAGAAGACCCACACACCGATGAAGAGCAGCATCGGCACCCACTGGAGGAAGATGGAGTACCAGGGATTGGAGTCGGGCGGCTTCACCGCGATCCGGACGCCCCGGTCCTTCAGGGTCTTGATGAGGTCCGGATACTCCACGATGTAGGTGCGCTGGGTCTGCGCCGAATCCTTGAGCGAGTATGTGACGAGGTTGCCGCGGATGACGACCGACTCGACGCGGCCCTGGTCGACGGCCTTGAGGAAATCCGAGAAGTTCGGGAGCTCCTGGCCACCCTGTTGCGCGCCCTGAAACACCGTGAACAGCAGGATGACGATGAGGCCGATCACCATCCAGAGGGCGAGGTTCTTGTAGACCTGGTTCATGCTGGCCCGGCCATTATAGCACCAGGGACCACTGACGCGATGCGGCGTCAGGTCGCGTCGAGCGTCGCGACGTAGGGCAGGTTGCGATAGAGCCCGTCGTAGTCGAGGCCGTACCCGACGACGAAGACGTTCGGGATCGTGAACCCGACGTAGTCGACGTCGATCTCGGTCTGACGACGCCCCTGCTTGTCGAGGAGCACGCACGTCCGCACGCTCAGGGGCCCGCGCGCCTCCAGCGTGCGCTTGAGCACGGCGAGGGTGAGGCCGGTGTCGACGATGTCGTCGACCAGCAGGACGGGCCGGCCCTTGATGTCGACCGTCAGATCGGAGAGCAGCCGCACGGCGCCCGACGAGTTGGTCCCGGAGCCATAGCTGGACGCGCGCAGGAAATCCACCGTGAGGTCGAGCGGAAGCTCGCGCATCAGGTCGGCGAGGAAGGGCACCGCGCCCTGGAGCACGCCGACCAGCACCGGACTCGCCCCGGCATAGTCGCGGGCGATGGCGCGCCCGAGCTCCCCGACGCGCGCCTTCAGCGCGTCTGCACTGACCAGCACGCGCCCGAGAGCCGACGGCGCCATCTCACTGTGTCGTGACGTACGCCGGAAGCGCGCGCGCGCGACCGATCCGGTCGGCGACCTCCTGCGCGGCGGCACGCGTCGTGAACGAGCCGACGCGCACTCGGAACCGGACTCCGGCGGGGGCGTCGATGTGGGCGACGTAGGCCTCGAGGCCCGCGGCGGCGAGTCGCGAGCGCAGCGCGTCCGCGGGCTCCCTCGCCTTGTACGCGCCGACCTGCACGGTGAAGGCGGTGCCGGCCTTCGGAAACTCGGCGGTCGGGGCGGCCTCGGGCCTGGGCGCCGCGTCGAGCTTGTCGCTCCTGTCGACGCGAGCGGGCCTCGTGGACTTCGGCGGAGGCGGCGGCGACGTCAGCGGCGCGGTCAGGTCCTGATAGAACGTGAGCGTCGGTGCGGGCTCCGTCGGCCGTGCCGAGCGATCGCCGCCGAGCCGGGCCGCCGCCGCCTCCTTGGAGCCCTTGGCGAGCGTGGAGGTCGGCGCGGAGGGCTCGCGCGGCCAGAACCGGCCGGCCATGACGCCCAGCATGAACGTGGTCGCGAGCACCGCGAGGCACCCCACCACGAACAGCAGCGAGGCCAGGCGGCTCGGCTGGCGCCGGCCTCGCCCCACCATCACATGCTCTCCGGAGCGCTCACGCCCAGGAGGTCGAGCCCGTTGCGGATCACCCCGCCCACCGCGGCGCAGAGCGCCATGCGCGCGTGCATCAGACGCACGTCGTCCTGGATCACCCGATGGTGTTTGTACCAGGCGTGGAACTCGGCGGCGAGCTCGTGGAGCCAGTAGGCGACGCGATGGGGCTCGAGCGCCAGCGCGGCGCCGCGCACGAGCTCGGGATACTCCAGCAGGCGCTTGATCAGCGCCTGCTCGGCGGGCTCGACGAGCGGGCTCGTGTCCACGCTGGCGGGCACCGGCGCGGCGATCCCCTGCTCGACCGCCTGACCGAAGATGGAGCGAATCCGCGCGTGCGCGTACTGGACGTAGTACACGGGGTTGTCGCTCGTCTGCCGCGTCGCGACCGCCAGGTCGAAGTCGAGCGGGCTGTCGTGGCGCCGCATCAGGAACGTGAAGCGCGCGGCGTCGCGGCCGACCTCCTCGAGCAATTCGTCCATCAGCACGAACTCGCCCCGCCGCTTCGACATGCGCACGGGCTGACCGTCGCGCAGCAGAGTCACGAGCTGGACGATGAGCACCTGGTACGCCTCGGCCGGGTGGCCGAGCGCCTGCAGCGCGGCCTTCATGCGGGGCACGTAGCCATGGTGATCGGGACCGAGCAGGTCGATGATCCGGTCGGCGGCCCCGAACTTCACGTAGTGATGGAACGCCATGTCGACCGCCGGGTAGGTCAGCTCGCCGTTCGACTTGCGCACGACCCGATCCTTGTCGTCGCCGAACGCGGTCGAGCGAAACCAGAGCGCGCCGTCGGCGTCGTAACTGAGCCCGCGCGACGCGAACTCTGCCAGCACCTTCTCCGGGAGGCCCTGGTCGCGGACGTCACGCTGCTCGGAGGACCAGACGTCGAACTCGACCCCGTAGTCGCGCAGGACCCTGCGCTGCGCCTCGACGATCCGCGTCACCGCGTAGCGGCCGAAGTGCTCGACGCGCTCGCGCTCGGAGGCGGCGGGCGCGACGCGGCAGCCCTCGGCGCGATACGCCTTCGCCAGATCGACGAGGTACTCGCCGGGATATCCGTTCTCGGGGAGCACCGCCGGCTCGCCGAGCTCCTGGCGCACGCGTACGTCGAGCGAGCGCGCCAGCGCCTCGAACTGGTTGCCGGCGTCGTTGACGTAGAACTCCGTCGTAACCTGCACGCCCTGCGAGCGGAGCAGCCGCGCCAGCGAGTCGCCGACGGCGGCGGCGCGGGCGTTGACGATCACCAGCGGACCCGTCGGGTTGGCGGAGACGAACTCGAGACGGACGCGCCCACCGGCCGGGCTCTCGGCGCGGCCGTACGCCGAGCCCGCCGCCAGAATCTCGCGAAGCGCGCCCGCGCACCACGCCGGCGACAGGAACACGTTGAGGAATCCGGGCCCCGCGACCTCGAGCCGCTCGACCTCGTCGAGCGGGGGGAAATTCTTCACGATGAGATCGGCGATCTGGCGCGGCGCCCGCTTCGCGGCGCGCGCCAGCACCATCGCGGCGTTGGTCGCGTAGTCGCCGTGCTCGGCCTGGCGCGGGATCTCCCACGCGCACTCGTCGAGCGTCGGCAAGCCCGCCTTCGCGAGCGCGGCCCGCAGCCCGTCGGTCAGCGTCTCCGTCAGTCGCATCGCGTATCAGGGTACTCGTCGGCGCCGCGACGCGGCGAAGAAAAAGCTGGCAGATTGCAGCGCCGCGCGCTCGTCGCGCGATGCGAGCGTCGCGCTCGACGATCGCGCCCCCGCGCGTCGGCCACGCGCACGCCGTACGCGAGCGGCGCGACGTCGCTCGGAGCCGCGCGGCTCGCGACCACGGCCATCGACGTCGGCCAATCGATCGCACGCGGTTGTCGACGAGCACCCCGGCAACCGGCGGACCCCGCCGCGCAGCCGCGGGCCCCTTTTGAAATTCATCGGCGAGTCGGCGCGCGGCTCCCTTCGCAGAGCGCCCTCGTCGGCACTGATATGTCGATGCGCCGCCTCCGTTCCAGCGCGACCCGGCGGGTCCAGCTCACCCGCCCCAACTTCGGCGCGCGCCGTGATCGGGCACGGATCGCCGCTGAGGCCGAGCCTGAGCCTGTGGCCGGTAAGTCGCTGTCTCAGCGTTACAAATTACATCGGCCGCCCTCGGAGATCGGCGCACGCCTTCGAACCGCGCCACGGGGCCCGTGGCGACGTGGGGATTCTCCTTCCGGGCTCCGTCCTGTATGGATGTGATGGAAGACCCATGCGCCCGCTCGATGCTCTCGTGTGTGCCGTCGCGGCGATCGCCCTCGTGTCCTCGACGGCGCGGGCGCAGCAAACGCCGACGCCGTTACCTCAGGGATCGCAAGACGACCCGACGCGCCTGCCGGAGTTGAGCGTCACTGCGCCCGCGCGCCTGCCGGGCGCGCCGTTGCCACTCTCGAGCGTTCCGGCCACCGTCAACATCGTCCCGGCCGATCGGCTCCGCGGCAGCGGGGCCGTGACGCTCCAGGAAGCGCTCTCGCGCCTGCCGGGCGTGACCCTGAGCGACCAGCAGGGGAACTCGTGGCAGATGGATCTGTCGCTCCGCGGCTTCCGATCCACCTCCGTCAGCGGTGAGTCTCAGGGCCTGAGCGTCTTCGTCGACGGCGTGCGCGTGAACGAGCCGGGAGTCGAAGAGGTCCACTACGACCTGTTGCCGCTCGACGACATCGAGCGGATCGAGGTGATCCGCGGTCCGGCAGCGGTGTTCGGCCGCAACACCCTCGGCGGCGCCATCAACATCATCACGCGCCGTGGGGCTCCGCCGGCGTACGAGATCGTGCCCGAGGTGGAGGGCGGCAGCTTCGGGCGCCAGAAGTACCGCCTCCGAGTGGGCGGCGCGTCGGCGCCCCTCGACTACTACGTCGGCGGCACCTTCTTCCGGGAGGACGGCTGGCGAGACGTCGCGGCGTCGCGGATCGAAAAGCTCTTCGCGAAGCTCGGCCTCAAGTCCGGCGGCACGGACGCCAGCCTGTCGTTCCAGCGCGCGGAGAACCGGATCGAGCAGCCGGGCTCGCTGCCGTTCTCGGATCTCCGGCGCGACCGCACGCTGAATTACACGGGCGGCGACTTCTTCAAGCCGCACGTGAACGTCGCGACCGCGAGCCTCCGCCAGGAGCTCGGCGCCAGCTTCGCGCTCTCGCTGATGGGGTTCGGACGGTGGCTCGACACCGAGCAGTTCAACGTCAACCAGGCCGGCCCCAACACGCGCTCGTTCACCACGACCACGTCGGCGGGCGGCACGGCCCAGCTGAGCCACGAGGGCACGGTGTTCGAGCGCACGAATCGCCTGGTGTTCGGCGTGGACTACGCGCATCACGACGTCCGGGTGCGGGTGTTCGAGGAGGTGGACGGGGCGCGGGGGCCGGAGTCGGACGTCCGCGACAACCAGCCCGCGGTGGCCGTGTTCCTTCAAGACACGCTCGACATCGCCCGCAACATGCTGCGCGACGGCGATCGCCTGATCGTCACCGCCGCGGGCCGATGGGACTGGCTCCGCCACGACATCGAGGACCGCGACCCGGTGGATCGGCCGAGCTCCAGCGGCGTGCACGAGTTCAACCGCGCCAACCCGGCGATCGGGTTCAACTACAACCTGTCCCGCGCGCTGGGGTTCTACTTCGGTTACTCGGAGGGCTTCCGCGCGCCCGGGTTCCTCGAGCTGACCTGCGCGGGACCCGGTGCCGTCTGCCCGGGGCTGCAGGCGGGCGTAGCGCCGGACCCGCCCCTGAAGGCCGTGAAGGCTCGCAACTACGAGCTCGGGGTTCGCGCCCATCCGGCGCCTTGGCTCGAGGGCGAGCTGGCCCTCTTTCGAACCGACGTCATCGACGACATCTTCTCGGTCTCACCGACCGGCACGACCGGCCTCTTCTTCCAGAACGTCGGCAACACCCGTCGCCAGGGCGTCGAGCTCTCACTCGGGCTCAAGCCCTGGAAGGTTCTCGAGGCCCGGCTGAGCTACACGTACACCGAGGCCACGTTCCGGAACGACCTCGTCCTGGCCACGCCGCGCTTGACTGCGGGCTGCGCCGTGCCGCCGTGCACCCAGAACGTGCGGGCGGGCGACGATCTGCCCCTGGTGCCGCGTCACCGGCTCAACGCGAGCGTCGACTACCACCCGACCTCGTGGCTCACGCTCTGGATCGGGGGTTCGTACGTGGGCGCCCAGCGGCTTCGCGGAGACGAGGCAAACGAGGAGCACACGCTCGGAGACTACGTGGTCGTCAACGGCGGTGGCCGCGCGCAGTGGAAGACGCTCGAGGCCTTCGTGGCGGTCAACAATCTTCTGAACAACGCCTACGAAACCTTCGGAACCTTTGCGCCGAACGGCAAGGTCGCCGGAGCGCCGGTCGAGCGTTTCCTGACGCCGGCCGCGCCGATCAACGTGCTGGCGGGTATGAGCTACCGGTTCTAGGCCCGGAGCCCGAGGAGCCGCTCGCCGAGCAGGACGGCGGTAGCCGTCAGCACCAGGCTCACTCCCGCTGCCGCCCTCAGCACCCGCACCGCGCGCTCGATGTCGGCGGCGACCGGGAGCGCACCATCGCCCAGACGATAGGCACCGGGCTTCTCGAGAACGACGCCGAGCGCACCGGCCATTGCGGCCATCGTCCACCCGGCGTTGGGGCTCTCGGTGCGGCCGCGGTCGCGCCTCAGGATCACCATGGCGCCCCGCGCGCTTTCTCCAACGAGCGCGGCGCCGGCCACCAGGCTCAGCGCCGCCATCCGCGCCGGGATGAGATTCAGCACATCGTCGAGTCGCGCCGCGGTCTTGCCGAAATACTCGAGCGCGCCCTCGCGGTACCCGAACATCGAGTCGGCGGTGTTGACCACGCGGTACGCGGCGGCCCCCGCGAGCCCTCCGACGAGAAAGAAGCACGCCGGTGCCAGAAGTCCGTCGGTGAGATTCTCGGCGACCGACTCGACGGCGGCCGAAGCGACGTGCCCTTCGTCGAGCTCGGCGGTCGGCCGGCTGACCAGGTGATAGGCGACGGTGCGTCGAGCCGCGCCCATATCTCCGCGGGCGAGGTCCGTGGCGACCGCGCGCGCGGCCGCCACGAGCCCGCGGAGCGAGAGCAGGCCGCTCAGCGCGAGAGCCTCCACGAAGACGCCCGCCGGTCCCAGCCGCACGGCCAGCGCTGACACGAGCGCGCCGGCGATGCCGGCGACGATGGCCGCGCCGATCGTCAGCGCGGCGCCGCCCGCGAAGAGCCCCGCCGGCGAGCCGCGGCAGAGCAAGCCCCGGCCCGCGGCAAGCAACCGGCCCACCCAGGCGACGGGGTGGTAGCGGTTCGGCGGATCGCCGAGCGCCACGTCGAGGGCGAGCGCGAGCGGCAGCGCGATCGCCGTCGCGACCGCGGGCGTCAGGACTTCGGGAATGACAGCCCCACGAGCTTCGCGATCGCCGCCAGGTCGACGGCCCGCGCCACGGCATTGGCGAGGCGCTCGTACGAATCGCCTCGGCGCCCACCCCAGCGCGGATCGGCGGCGATCCCCTTGCGCGCCGCCAGGGCGGAGAGCAGCGCCGCGCGAAGCCCATCGTTCGCGAAGAGCCCGTGCAGGTACGTGCCGACGACGTTTCCGGCCGCGTTCACGGCGCCGTCGGGCGCAGTGACGGGGCCGCCGCCGCGCTCGACGATCGTGAACGGCGACGGAGATTCCGCGCTCGTTCGACCGGCGTGGATCTCGTAGGCGGCGAGCTCGGTGCCGACGGCGGCCGCGAAGAGCCGCGACGCCGTGGTCGCGCGGGCCCGTACGCGCACGGTCGTCTTGGCCGGCACGAACGTCGTGACCACCGGGAGCAGCCCGAGCGCGGGCGTCGACGACGCCGTCGACTCCACACGGTCGGGA
>Ga0209470_1003357_pt1 | contig 11082 bp, 10 predicted proteins | sample GraSoiAngelo_125_FD_185882 | JGI IMG/M metagenome (GOLD analysis project Ga0209470, IMG submission 185882) | Grasslands soil microbial communities from the Angelo Coastal Reserve, California, USA - 14_0927_05_40cm (SPAdes) (version 2) | ecosystem: Environmental > Terrestrial > Soil > Grasslands ... | reverse complement strand
GACGTTCTCCGTCATCTTCAAGATCGTCGGCGCCGCCGCCATCGCACCGACGGCCGCCGCTCCCACCGCCGTCTTCTGTAGAAAACCTCGTCTCGACATCTTCGATTTCTTCTCATCGGCCATTCGATTCCCCTCCGTCCGCATGCGAGAGCGAGACTCCCGCACCTTTCCTTGGCGGCCGGACCGCGTCCAAGGATATTTCGACGTGTGTAACATCGCGTGTTACAAAGAGAAAGGACACAACGATCGGCCGGCCCATACAACCCGACGACGTAGGATGTCGGGGCGGGGATTCGAACCCCGGACCTTCGGATGCCTCAGGAGCGCCGCGGTCAGGCTACGGCAGTACCCTATGAGTCCGACGCTCCACCAGGCTGAGCCACCCCGACGGGCCGGCCCATGAACCGTGCAATAATAAAGGATGCGACGCGTCGCGTTCGACGCGCTCCACAGGAGGTTACAGCGCGGGTCCTGCATCCTTGCCGAGCAGATGCTCTCGCACGAGTCCCAGCGGAGGCGCGCCAAGTCCGAGCAGCCCGTCGTGGAATTCGCGGATACTGGCTCCCCGATGTTGACCGGACCAATCCGCGCGGAGCTTCTTGATCATGAGCTTGCCGAGCGTATAGTTCAGGTATCCAGGATCCCAGGTGCCGCGCTTCGCCTCGCGTTCCGCGGGCAACCGGTCGAGATAGGCGTTCTCCATGAAGAATCGGGTCGCGTCCTGCCACGACCATCCCGCCGTATGCATCATGATCGACGAGATGTACCGGCAGTTGCGCAGAAGGGCGTCCTGCAGCTGAGCGAGCTTCAGCCGCAGGTCTCCGAATCCTTGCTCGACCATCATCTCCTCGCAGTAGTGCGCCCAGCCCTCCGTGAACGCGTACGAGAAGTAACTCTTGAGGACCGCATCGCGAACGCGGTTCTGGTGGAGCAAGTGTACGTAGTGTCCGGGGTAGCATTCGTGGACGGAGATGTTCCGGAGCATCGTGTAATTCAGGTGGCGCAGCCATTCCTCCCTCTTCTCCGCCGGCCAAGTTTCCTCTGCGGGGGTCACATAGTAGAAGCCCTCCCGAGCGACCTTTTCGAAGCTCCCCGGAGGATTCAACGCGGCCGTCGCGAAGCGGAAGAACCGTGGGGTCTCGATGACTTGGGCCCGCTCCTCCGACGGGACTGTGACGACGTCATGGGCGATGACGTACTGTCGAATCTCCTCGAGCATCGCACTCGTGTCGTCGATTAAGCGCTCGGCGGTCGGATGGTCCGCGGCAATGCCTGCGATCACCTGCGCGGGCTTGTTTCCCGGATCAATTCGCTTTGCGGTCTCTTCGAATTGACCGTGGTTCGCGTCCAGATCGGCGCGGCCGACCTCGAGAAGTCGCTCGATCGGGATGCGGACAAGATGCTCCGCGAAAATCATCCGCTCGTACTTGCGACGGCCGAGGGCGAAGTCCGTTTTGAGCCGCGGGCGGTATTTCGTGGCGAGGTCGCTCACGAAGGCCTTCAGTTCCGCGGTTGCCGTTTCATTCCTCGTTTCCACATACGTTCGAACCTTCGGCGAAACGCGACTCAAAATCTCGGGCAGCTCGCGTGAATATGCGTCGAGCATCCCGGTCGCGGCCATCTCCCCGACCTCGAAAAAAGTGTCCGCGAGACGCCGGTCCAGAGTCGAGCGTAAATCCTTCAGAAACCGTGGGACCTGAGACTCCAGCTTTCCGATTGCTCGGACACGACGGTCGAGCGGCGCATATTTCCTCAGGAGATAGTTGACGATATTCATGCGGAACAGGAAATATGGCGGCAACGCGTTCGGCAGTCGCTGGTCCTCTATTTCGGACAGCTCCGTGAGGAGGAGACCGCGGAGGACACCGAGCCGAAGCCGGACCTTCCGAGTGAGGCCGTCGCCGCGGTCGAGTCGATCTAGAGCGTCGATGTACTCGCGGACCCGAGTCGTGAAGGCGCGGAGTGTGGCCGCGGTGTAGACGGGCAGCATCCCATCGTACCTATGGATGCCGAAGGCGGCGGCGGTGGTCGGATGAAACGACCAGTAGTCGTCGAGGATTTTCTTCGCGAGCCGAGGGAACGCGGGTCGTCGAGCGGTCGGTGCCAAAATCGGTGCCCCGCACGGGCAGGGAATCTTCGGGGAAAAGCATTCGCGAAGCCTTGTGGCGGGCGGAGGTCCGAATCTTCCCGCCTTCATTATATACGACCATGTTCGTCTTCAATCGTGGACCGCGAGAAAGTGACGACGGATGCGCGCGCCGTGGAAGATCCCATCGCGGCGATCTTCGACCTCGCGGAGTCTGTCGACCGACAGACGCCGAAGATTCGCAAGACGCTCCGTTACGTGCGTTGGTTTGTGTCCGTGTGGCTCCTGCTCGACTTCTTCCTCATTGTGCTCTCGGCCGCGGCCTTCGGCGGCGCACCCGGACTCGCCCTCCTCCTGTTCGTGCCGATCGTCGTCCTGCTGTTGGCGATGCGGTCGGTCCACGGCTCGACCGGACGACTGGTCCTGCTGATTTTCGTCCTGATTTTCGGAGTGCTCCAGGTGTTGACCACCGGCACCCTCGTATTCCTCGGGGCGGTCTTGGTGGCGCTCTTCATCCTCGGATTCAGCATCCTCGAGTTGATGCGCGACCTGCGGTCGTTCTTCGACTACTTCGCGCTGCGGCATCGCGTGATCCAGCGGGTTCGTCAAGCGGATCCCGTCGTGTACGTACCCGAGGGGAAGGACGCGGTCCAACGCATCCTGACGTACCTCGGGGCGACGAGCTCCGATGTCCGCGGCATGATGGCCGTCCCGGGCGCCGTCGCGACGCCGGCGCTGCTCACAGGGAAGAGCGGCCTCACTTATTCGTTCGATGCGTACGTGCGACGGCAGTCCTCCACCTTGTGGCGGATCACGAGCCTCGGCTCGGCCGGCTTCGCGGTGTTCGTGAAGGCGTTCGAGCGCGCACCGACCCTCGCGGACCTGCAGGCGCTGAAGGCCGCAATCGAAGATGTCTCGGGCGCCACGAAGATCCCGCCGGCGCGGATCCTCGTCCTCTGGCGCTCGCAGGGAGATCAAAGTGTCACCCCCGACGTGTACGAATTCTTGACGAGAGAATCCGCCCGCGTGAAGATTCGAGGCTCGACGTTCGTGTGTTCCCTGGAACTCGCGATGGAACGGGATGACGGCACGTATGACTTCATCCCGGTCGTCGTCGAGCCCGTCATGGCAGGGGTCGGTTCGCCCGCGTCCGCGTGATGCGGAACGGACGGCCACCGGCGCGGATCATACTCGGGGCCGCTCGTCAATCGCGAAGCCAGAACGGTGCCTTCGTGAACTGATAGTGGTCGCGAATTTGCTCTCGATAGAGTTTCTGGTAAAATTCGTTGAAGCGGCGGATGTGGAACACGCCCTCCCGGGTAATGCGAATCCGGTAATGGCCCTCGACTACTTCGACGGTCGCGTGACCTTCCTTTTGCAGCGACTCGATCACTCGATCGGTCATGAAGTGGTTCGACTTGATCTCCCGTTTCACTTCTTCCTTCGACATCCCCCGTTGGTTCGGGAGGACGACGTCCAGTTTCGATTCGAGGCCATCCTGGTACAGGTCGATTCCCATGTCCGAGACCAGCCGGTTCAAGACGAAGCAGCCGTAGATGACCAGGTCCTTGTACGGCCGGGACGGCATGGGTTGTCGCGCCGATGCGGGCTGCGCTACTTAATGCGTTCTTCCTCGCGTTCTCGGACCGAGACGGATGGAGTCTCCTCGGTCGGTGCGGACGGAAGCTCGTCGACGGCCACCAACGCTTCGTCCCGAACTTGCGGTGCTGCCATCATCCTGTGACGTAGTCACTAGCACGTCGACGAGTCGGACTGAGGATAGCATGTGTCGATGCGGTAGTTGTGGTAGACGCAACCCGAAATCGTTGCGGTCAGGGTTCCGTGGACCGCAGTCTGGGCCGCAACGTAGAAGCCGCTCGTCGCGCGCCCCTGTCCGTCGACGTAGAAATGGACCACGATGTAGCCAGCCGCCCCGCCCGTGTTTGTCAAGGTCACGGAGGCAATGGCGACGACGCTCGACGTGACCGGATCACATGAGCTCGTCTGGTATTGAACATCCGTAAGCCGGATGTTTGCTCGAGGAACGAAAATCACGATGAGAAGGAGAAGCACCATCGCAAGGACGACCATCAGTGCCGTCGAAGTGTCTGACCGCGTACGATTCTCACCGTCAAGGCGCGATGCGAGCGAAGACGGGACACGACGCTTGAGTCTTCCGCACCTCCGGACCGCGGGACGCTCTCGACCGGCGAATGAAGAAACGAGTCCTGGTCGTACGGTCTACGATCCCATGGCGAAAGGGCAATCGATCGATCAGCCCTTCGAGGCGGCCAACTCCCGCAGACCCGGCGGCGGATTTGCCTTGGAAGCCCACGGGATTCGCAATTGCCCCAGGCCGTCGCGCCATTCCGCCGGCAGCGGGGAGCCTTGCTCGTCGCGCCGGTACCAATCGACGACCTCGTCGACTCCGACCCCGCTCCCGGAGACCGTGACCATGAGCGCGTTCCGAACACTCGCCGCCGCTTTCGCCGCCTCCAGGTTGTCGAAGAGGGCGCAGTGGGGAGTCTGGCTCACCCACCAGACGACGAGATAGCAGGTCTTCATACGGCTCCGACCTTCTCGCCCCTCGGGCTCGCGCGGTGGCATTCGCAGTATCGGCCCCGAACCCGTTGTTCGTGGCGGAGCCAGACGAGCTCTTGGTCCGGGGAGTCGATGTCCCATGCGAGGGTGCGGTGGTTGTCGTCCGTGTGCACGTGAGCGACGACCTTGATCAGGCCTTGGTCCGCCGCCTTCCGCACGGCTTGGTACGTCTCCGTCCGGGAGAGCTGCAGACTTCCCGAGAGGTCGTTCGCCGTGGCGGGCCCCCGTTGGAGCAAGCAGTCCCAGAGGGCCTCCATCACACTCCCGCCAACCCGCGCCATGTCCTCCCCCTTTCTACGATGAGCATGGACCTCGAAGCTATTGAACGTGTGAGAGGAAGGCCGAATACACCCGGTGTCGGTGGGATAATTCGGAGTCAATCCGCGGCGTTTTCCTCACCGTGACAGGCTGTCACGCGGGCTCCAAAACCGGTGATTTTGAGCCGACGAGTCGATCGAATGGGCGGGGGTGGATCGGCGGCCGCCGCCAAGGTACGATAATCGCCCTTGGCCCGTGCTTCTAGGACATAAAGCCATCGGGAACACTCTTCCGGGTCTTGATAAGCCCCCGGCCTCGCGTACGCATTGCAAAGGTGAATCCCGATGGAAGCCTACTGCGTCTCGAAACGCCCGCCCCGCGCCCTCTTCCTGGCGCTGGCGATCGCGCTCGGAGTGGTCGCGGTGAGTGCGGCCGTCCTCCCGATGGTGGGCGGCGGCCTCATGCGCGACGGAACGTATCTGCGCCTCCTGGGCTACACGCCCTCGAATCGTGGCGCGACTTTCAACGCCCAGAGCGCGGCGGACGCGCGTCAATCGAACGCAGTCCTGTCCGCGTCGAGCGCCCCGGGCCCGACGCCGGCCCCGCCGGCGGCCCAGGTCGCGTCGTCCAGCCCGTCCGATGCTCCGGCCGGCGCTCAATCGGCCGCCGCGAGCGACTCGGACCGACAGCCCGATCCCGTCGGCACGGACGTGCCGGCGCTCCGCGAGTTGAACGAGACCCGCGATGACCTCTCGAACGATTCCCTCGATTCGTTCGGCTTCGGCGTCCTCCCGCGGGATGCGGACCAAGTGCGCGGCGCGCCGGACCTGATGCACTTCGTCGCTCCCCAGGACAACGAGAGCGGATGCACGTGGAAGAACGAGTTCACCGCGACGGACGCGAACCACGACGGTCACCCGGAGTACGTGCACGGGCGGATGCTCGGCACGTGCATCGTGGACGCGAACCACAATGGCGTGCCCGAGGCCGGCGTCACGATCGCCCGGGACTTCCAGGTCTGGGACAACGATTCGGACGGGACGTTCAACGCGCTGGAGGGCCGCCAAGGCGTCGAAGCCTACGCGGACCCGAACGAGAACGGCGTCCGCGAGTACACGGCCCAGGGCCTCTGGACGCTGAGCGTGAAGGACGCGAACGGCGACAAGAAGCCGGAATCCGTCATGGCGACCTTCGCCGGCGAACAGCGCTTCGACCGCAATGAGAGCGGCAACGCGGAGTTCGTGCGAACCGTCCAGGCGGAGATCTGCATGACCGACTCCGCGAGCGACGGGACGCCGGACGCGGTCGACCTCGAGCTCCATGTCTACCAGACGTACGACATCGGGGACAACGGGACGGCGGAGTACCGCGCGGCCCTCGACCTCGCGGCGAGCACGCGGGACGCGAACAACGACGGGTACAACGAGACCGCGACGATCGACGCGACGGCGTACGAGGCGCTCGACCGCAACGGGGACGGCTTCGACGAACTCGCTCGGGGCATCGAACTCTCGTTCGCCCGGGCGGATGCGAACTCGAACGGCTTCGCGGAGCGGATCGACGGCCGGATCTACCTGTACGCCCGCGCGGACCCGAACTCGGATGGCGTGACGGAGGTCCGAAAGGCGCTCGAGATCACCGCCCTCGCGACGGACTCGAACGATGACGGCTATCCGGAACTCGTCCGGTTGACGCTGACCGCCGCGGTCGTGCGGGACATGGACCAGGACGGGACGCCGGAGTACCGCGCGAGTCTCGAGGGGACGCTCGAAGCGATCGACGACAACTCGAACGGGATCTTCGAGAAGGCCACCTTGACGATCCGCGCGGAGGCCGCGATCGACCGGAACGACGACGGCTTCCCGGAGGACCGCTCCTTCGCAACCGTGGACGGCGTCGTCGTGAACGCGATCGAAGACCAGCACCCGGACCTCGTCGAGCTCCATCTCGTCGCGACCGAGGAGAAGGACTTCAACTCCGACGGGCTCGTCGACGAGACCCGCGGTGCGACGATCGACATCGTGGCGGTCGATGGGAACTCGAACGGAGCGTTCGAGTCCACGAACGTGACGGTCCACGCGAGCGCGGTCCGCGATGCGAACCACGACGGCATCCCGGAATACACGGCCGCGTTCGTCCTGTACGCGCAGGCGACGGACGCCAACGATGACGGACACCCGGAGCTCCTGACGGTCACGGCCCGCGGCTCGGAGGTCACGGACGAAGACCAGAACGGCGTTCCGGAGGAGACCGCGTACCTGCGCCTCGACGCGCAATGGACGGACGCGGACTCCAACGGCGTCTTCGAGAAGGTCGACCTGACGTTCCGTGCGGAGCGGATGACCGACCCGAACCAGGACGGCACCCCCGACACCCATGAATGGGTCTCCGTCGACTACCACGCGGAGGATGTCGACCAGGACGGCACGTACGACAACGTGTACCTCCTCGTCGAGAAGCACGTCGAACCCGGCTCACCCTAGAACCCCCCAACCACGGAGCGGCCGTCCGAGAGACGGCGCTCCTTCTCTCTTTTACTGCGATCCATTCTTGAAATTGCCGCCGTCGGGCTACTCGAAGATCTCGGTCGCGGCATCGGAGAGGAGGTTCGGAAACCGGGTGCGGAACGAAGTGAAACGCAAACGTAGTGCCTCCGCGTCCCGAAGGCCGTACCGCCGATTGGAATCGAGGAACACGAGGCCGTCCACCGACAGCTGGTTTAGGCAGCGGACGAGGGTCCCGGGATAATGTCGTGTGCCGTCGCTTAGCTCCCCGAATCGGCACGGTCCGTGTTGCAGGAGTTGCTCGAGATCGAGACGGCCTGGCCCATTCATATCGTTTTTCGAAGTCGGGCGTCCTCGCTTCACATTTGTGCCATAAAAGAAATACCGGAGGCGGTCATCGGACAACCGAGGACTTTCATGCGCCGACTGCGGATTCCCGTCGTTGCCGCGCTGTTGATCGCCATCCCGGTCATCGCAGGGATTCTCGTCGGGCCGCCTGTGGCCGCGCACGAGCACCGCATGGTGGGTGAATACGAACTCACGGTCGGATGGCGGGTCGAACCCGCGATCGTCGGGTCGCTAAACGGGCTTGACCTGGGAGTCCTGGACCACCTGCCGAACGGGACCGTCGTTTGGGTCGAAGGGGTCGAGAACAACCTGACCGCGACGTTGGCGACCGGACCGGCGACGAAGCCGTATTCGCTGTCGCCCCAGGATGACCGGCCGGGCTGGTACACGTTCGATGTGATCCCTACCGTTGCGGGTGCCTATTCCATCAAACTGGTCGGGACCCTGAACACGACTGCGGTCAACGAGACCGTCCCTCTCTCCGTCGCCCAGGCGTCCGACTACCAGTGGCCCGTGACGGAGCCGAGCGGGACCGATTTGCAAGGCTCGATCACGGCTCTGAACGCCCAGCTCGCGACGCTCCAAACCCTGTTGACGGTCCTCGTCGCGGTGGCCGTCCTCGCGGTCCTCATCGGCGCGTTCTCTCTCGCCGTTGGGATCCGTACCTCCCGCGGGATTGGGCGGAGTCCATGAACCGATCGATCCTCCTCCTCGGCGCAGCCCTCGTCCTCGCGGCCCTGCTCCCGGGCGGCGCCACCGCTCACGCGAACTACGTCTCCTCGAATCCGTTCCCGGACTCCATCTTCCCCTACAATTCGACACCAAAGGCGGTGAACGTCACCCTGTCGGAGGCCATCGAGTCGTCGGCGGGCACGATCCGGGTGACGAATTCGACCGGAGCGCGATTCGATTTGCCCCCCGTGAGCCTTTCGTCGGACGGGCGCACGATGTCGGTCACCCTGAGCCCGACGGGGGCCGGCATCTTCACGGTCGCCTGGACTGCCGTCTCCGCGGTCGACGGTCACTTCACCGCGGGGTCCTTCGCATACGGTGTGCAAGACCCGAACGGCTCGCTCAGCGGCACGCTGCCATCCGGCCAGACCTCGGGCGGCGCGCCGGTGTCGCCCATCGAGGTCGGCCTTCGATTCGTCGGTTTCGCGGGCCTCGCGGCCGCCCTCGGGGCTTCGGTGCTCGGAGCGTTCATGTGGATCCCGGCGGGCCGTGATCCCGATGTGAAAGAGACGCCCGCTTACCGGCTGGGTTTCCAGATCCTGATGAACGTGGCCCGGGCCGGGGCCTTTGGGTTCGCCCTTGCGTTTGCTGGATTGTTCTTGTTGACCGACGCCTTGGAAGGGAGCGCAGGCGCCGGGTCGGTCGTCGGATCTCCGTATAAGCTCTCGGTCGTCCTGAGCCTCGGGGTCGGAGCCGTCCTCTTCGTGGTCCTGTCGAGCGCCTTCATGCGGTCTCGCAATGGACCGCCCGAGTCGGTGCACCGGCATCTGCTGGTGGGTGCGCTCCTCGGGTTCGCCGCCATCGGGATCGGGAGCGCGGGCACCCATGCCGCGGCGGTTCAGTCTTTGGGCGGGATCGCCAGCTACTTCGCCCTGGACCCCTCGTCCTCCCTGAATGCGATCGCGCCCGCGCTCGGGACGTTCGCGGATGCGGCCCACATCGCCGGCGTCGGGCTCTGGGTGGGTGGCCTCGCCACGATCCTCGCCACCCGGACCTTCCTCCGGGAACCGGCGTCGGTGCCGCTCGCCCGAATCGTGATCGGACGATTCTCGCGCATGGCCCTCTACTGTGTCGGGCTGGTCCTCTTCGGAGGACTTACCCTGGCGGTCCTGCTCGTCGGCAGCTGGGACGCGCTCCTCTCGTCGAACTACGGATGGGTCGTGCTCGCGAAGGTCGCCCTCTTCGTCCCGATGATCGCGTTCGGCGCGTACAACCGGTACCGCCTGATCCCGCGGGCCGAGGAGACCGGCGATGCGGCGGCGGCTTTCCGGCAGCTGACCTGGAACGTCCGCAACGAGACCGCGCTCGGGGCGACGGTCCTCGTCCTCGCGGCCCTCCTCGCCGCGCTGACGCCGGGCGTTTCCATCCTCGGGGGGGCCCAGCCGTTCTCGCTGAGCGATACGGTCAGTGGGATTCACGTCCAGATGCTCGTGGACCCGCCCCCCACGATCGCGAACCAAAGCTACACGATCCAATTCCTGCTGACGTGGGCATCGAACGGGTCGACCTACAACTTCGGCAAGCAGAACAGCACGATCACGTTCCAATCCCTCACCAATCCGTTGCTCCCCCCGGAGACCCTCCCGCTCGACGGTCCCCACGGGAACCACTATTTCCTCACGACACTGGCGATGTCTCAGCCCGGGACGTGGAGTGTGCAGGCGCGCATCGCCCGTTTCGACGGCTTCGACCTCTTCGCGACCTTCCACATCGCCTTGGCCGGAGGGAGCTGAACGCGGCGCGTCGGGTTCATCCTGACGATCCTGGTTTACGCGGCAGCGATGGCTCCCTCGGTCGCCCCCCACGGGCCCGGAAGCAGCATCGTGTCGACGGCAAGTTCGTGCTGACGCCGGGAGGCACCGCGAACGCCACGTTCCATGCGTATCTCTCGACCCTCGGCCTCCCGATCGGACCCGGCGATGTCCTCGTCTGGTCTTGGTCGGCGAACGCCGCGATGGGGCCCCCGATCGCGTTCGACATTCACTCCCATGTTGGCGGATACCTCGAATACCTCAACGTCACCGGCGACCGCGCGAACAACTCCTGGAGCGTGCCGGGTTCGAGCGACTATGCGGTCCAGTGGACGAACCCGAATCCGCAATCGGAGAACGTCACGTATGCGTTCCAGCTGGTCCCGCCTCCGCTGGATCTGTGGCCGCTCTACCTGCTGCTGGTCGCGCCACTCGCAATGATCGGGGCGCTCATCTGGTATTCCCGACGGAAGAAACGACGGTCCCACTGGCCGGTTGGCCGTGGACGCCGCGCTGGTTTCCAGAAGATAGATATACAAGATAGACGGTATATTATCTGTGCCCCTAGTCACGGTTCGCGTTGACGAGGAAACGAAGACGAGGATGGAGAGCCTCGAGCGAATCAACTGGAGTCGAGTTCTCCGGGAGAAAATTGCCGAGGTCCTCGAACAGGAGACACGACGCAATCGAATGGAGGCCCTGAGGAGCATGGATCGCCTGCGCAGGAAGTCGCCCCCAGGATGGGACAGCACGCGGTTCATTCGTCAGACGAGGGAGACGCGATATGGGCCTCGCCGTGATG
>Ga0209470_1003356_pt1 | contig 11082 bp, 14 predicted proteins | sample GraSoiAngelo_125_FD_185882 | JGI IMG/M metagenome (GOLD analysis project Ga0209470, IMG submission 185882) | Grasslands soil microbial communities from the Angelo Coastal Reserve, California, USA - 14_0927_05_40cm (SPAdes) (version 2) | ecosystem: Environmental > Terrestrial > Soil > Grasslands ... | reverse complement strand
CGGCCGATTGACCCGCATCGGCGGTCGCCACGTCCTGCGCCTTTCCCATAACCCCGCCACGGAGTCGCTGTATGCGTCTGTTACTCAACGCTTGGCCGCCTGAGTTATTTTCGGATTGGGGTTAGGAGCCCGTGATGAAGTGTCTGGCCCTGCGAAAGCGGCGAGTGTGATGTGGTGCCAAAGGGTCGAGCTGGTTGGAAACCGTTCTCTGTCGTGTGGAGGGTGCGACCCAATGACAACCGTGTTGCTGCGAAACTGGTGGGCACTGGCCCTGCGCGGAGTCCTTGCCATTCTGTTGGGCGTCGCGGTGGTCGTGCTCCCCGGAGTCACGCTGGCCGCGTTGGTCGTCCTCTTTGGCGCCTATGCGCTGGTGGATGGGGTGCTCGCGATTATCGCGGGTGTGCGCGCAGCCGAGCGGCATGAGCGGTGGTGGTCCCCAGTCCTCAAAGGGCTCGCCGGGATTGCCGCCGGGGTCGTCACGTTCGTGCAGCCCGCACTCACCGCGTTGGCCCTGCTCTACCTGATCGGCGGATGGGGGATCGTGACGGGCATCCTGGAGATTGTCGCGGCGGTTCACCTCCATCGTGCCCATGGCGAGTGGCTCTTGGTCCTGAATGGCGTCTTGTCTGTCCTGTTCGGCCTTCTCGTCATCCTCTGGCCGGGGGCGGGACTCCTCACTCTGCTGTGGATGCTTGGAGCCTACACGATCTTCTTTGGGGTCCTTCTTGTAGCGCTGGCGGTTCGCCTGCGAAGTCATCACCGCCGACAATCATCCGCAGTGGCATAGGTCCATATCGGAGATCCCGGTTGACATTGATTGGGTCACGCTGCTAGGTTCGCCCGCGTGCCCCAAGCGCGACTTCGATCCCTTACGCACCGTCCTGGTGATTCGCGCCGGCAGGCAGCTTTCGGCGGGCTCGTTACAGCGCGAGCCGAGGGAGGTGATGCCAGCGACGGACGGACATGACTAGCGACACACCTGTTCCGGAGAGGAGTGGAAGAAGCGATGAAACTCGCTCGGTACGTCTATCTCGCGTTACTCGTCATAGCGCTCCTCGCTCTCGGCGTCTGGCAGCTGTTCCCGGGCCAGGCGGATGCCGATCGCGGTGAGAGCAAGGTCCCGCCCCGGTTCGTCGTCGATCCCGATTGGCCGAAGCAACTGCCCAACAACTGGCTGATCGGGCAGGTCGGCGGGCTAGCGGTCGACTCCCACAACAACATCTGGATCATCCAGCGGCCACGCACTCTGACCAACGATGAGGCGGGCGCCGTCCCTTACCCTCCTCCATATTTCCCCATCACGACTCCGCCGACGACACCACGGCTGACTCCACGGTCGGACTGTTGCGTCCCGGCGCCATCGGTCATGCAATTCGACAGGAAAGGAAACCTGGTCCGCGCGTGGGGTGGTCCGGCGGATATCCAGAACAATGCGTACAATGCGACGTGTAAGGCGCCGTCGTGCCAGTGGCCCAACACGGAACACGGCATCTACGTCGACAAGGACGACAACGTTTGGCTGTCCGGGAACGGCGGCGCCGTGGTCACTACGACCGGCGCTCAGGGTCGAGATGATCAGATCCTGAAGTTCGCGACCGACGGGACCTTCCTGATGCAGATCGGCAAGGCAGGCGCGTCGACGGGCAACGGCGACACGGTGAACGTGAGGCAACCCGCGGACTTCGGCGTCGACGATGAAGCCCACGAACTGTACGTCGCGGACGGCTACGGCAACAAACGAGTCATTGTGTTCGATACCCAAACCGGGGTTGCGAAGCGCTACTGGGGCGCATACGGCGCGCCGCCGTGCCAGAGCCCTGGCAACACCCGCGCCTGCGTCACTGGCGCGTACAGTCCGTCGGCTCCGCCCGACCCGGACTTCCGCAATCCCGTCCACTGTATTCGCCTGGTGGCCGACCTCGTCTACGTGTGCGATCGCGTCAACGATCGGATCCAGGTGTTCAAGAAGAACGGCGACTTCGTCCAGGAGTTCTTCGAAAAGACGAACACGCTCGGTAATGGGTCGATGTGGGATATCGCCCCGTCTATCGATCGCCGGCAGACCTTTCTCCATGTCACCGACGGAGAAAACAATCACGTCTACCACATGCTTCGCCTGACGGGCGAGATCGTCGGTCAGTTCGGCCACAATGGACGGAATGCGGGTCAGTTCCACTGGATTCACGTCCTCGACATCGACGCGCACGGCACGATCTACACGGGTGAGGTCGATACCGGGAAGCGCGTGCAACGATTCGTGTCGGAGGGGAACTCCCCGGATCGCGACTGACGTCAGGCCAGCCGCGCGAGTCTCTGGGATCACGCCTCATGGCATGCCGTGGGGCGTGATCCGGACCGGGCGGCGACGCCAGCTCACATGCGCCTTGGACACCACCTCCCATCTGTCGCACTCGTCGCTGCGCTCCTGCTCCTGCCTCGGCCCGGTCACACGAACGGCGGCGACCTTCCGCCGCAGATTCTCCTCGAGGGATTCGTCAAGCCGGAGGGTGACCACCTTCACCTCGTCGTCCGAATCCCGCTGATCCTGCTGCAGAACCTGAATCTGCCCAAGAGGGGCCCCGGCTATTTGGACCTGGTGCGGATCGACAAGTGGCTCAACGAGGCGGCCGCCGCGACGGGGCGCGACATCGAGCTGTTCGAGGACGACGACCGCCTCGTTCCGACACGGAGCGCCGCGCAGATCTCCCTTCCGTCGGATCGCTCCTTCGACGGCTATGCCAGCGCGGCGGTCCACATCGCTGGCCGGCGCTTGCCGGTGAGCACGGACGTGTTCTGGAATCAGGGCTATTTCGACGCCCACCTGGAGTATCCGATCCGTTCGGTGCCCGCGGACTTTGCGATTCACATGAAGGTGGAGCCCGGACTCGGTCAACGCATCAAGCTCCGCGTGCAATACCTGCCCGTCAGCGGCGTCTCCCGGACCTACGAAATTCGAGGAGGCTCCGGCCGGCTGTCGCTCGATCCGCGCTGGTACGAAGCGGCGCGAATGTTCGTGATGCTTGGATTCGGCTCGGTGTTCGCCACCGATCGACTGGTCTTTCTGCTGTGTCTCGTCGCGCCGTTCCGCCAGGTCTGGGGACTGCTGGCAGTCGTGATGGCCCTCACCGGGAGTCAGGCCATGACGCTGATCGCAAGCGCGGTCGGCACGGCTCACGAGGTCAGATGGTTGCCGGCGCTGTTCGATACCTGCGTCGGAGCGGCGGTGGTGCTGCTGGCCGTGGACAATGTGGTCGCGCCGAGTCTGCATCGCCGCTGGTTCACCGGCGCTCTCGTGGGCGTGATCGGCGGCTTCGGGCTCGGGCGTCTCTTCGTCGACGAGCGGCAATTCGCGGGAGCGCACACGCTCGTGTCGCTCGCGTCGTTCAACGTGGGCGTGGCGCTCGGCGAAGCCGTGGCTCTGCTGCTCGCGCTCGTCGCGCTGGGAGTCCTGTTCACTCGCGTGCTGGGCGCGAGCCTCGGTGTGGTGGTTCTGTCGGCCGTTCTCGGCCACATGGGCTGGCACTGGATGATCGACGGGGTGCATCGGCTCGGGCATACGCTCAGTCCTGGCCTCTCGACCTCTGCCGTCGCCTCGGTCGGATGGTGGGTGCTGATGGGGCTACTGGTCGGCGGGGCGGCGTGGTTTCTACCGACGCCGTTCGGCGGAGCGTCGATCCCGCCCCTCATTCCAGGCCGAGCTCGAGGCGACCGTCGCGACTCCGATTGAACTGGGCGCGGAAGTCGGGAGGTGCGTGCCTGCCGGGTCGTTCGCCCGGCGCGAGAGACCGTGTCAAGTGCTGTCATCCCTTTAACGTCCGCTCTCCAGCAGGAGGAACCCCATGAGGACGGCAAGGCTTCTGTCGCTAGTGGTCGTGACGGTATTGCTGTTCGCCTCTGTTCCCGTTGGCGCCCAGCAGCCGGTGGCGCCGCCGCCGCCACAGATCCCCTATGGCGCTCCGATCAGCCTCGAGCAGGCCAAGAAGGTGATGGCCGGCGCAGAGGCCGAGGCGTACAAGCAAAAGTGGAACATGGTCATCGCCGTCCTCGATTCGGGCGGCCACCTCGTCATGCTCGAGCGCATGGACGGCACGCAGCTGGGCAGCATCCAAGCGGCCACGGATAAGGCGTACTCGGCGGTCCTCTACCGCCGTCCCACCAAGGTGTTCCAGGACCTCGTCGGCCAGGGTGGCCCCAACCTCCGGCTGTTGAGACTGAGCGGCGCCAGCCCGCTCGAGGGCGGCATCCCGATCCTGGTGGACGGAAAAGTTGTTGGCGCGGTCGGCGTGTCCGGCGCGACGTCCGAGCAGGATGCACAGGTCGCCAAGGCCGGTGCGGACGCGTTGACGAAGTAAGCGCACTCGCGGCGGGCGGCGAAGCGACACCGTCCCGCCGCGCGTCACTCTCACTAGTCGCTGGACAAGGAAGTGGACACCACGCTGTATCAACGCCTTCGATCTGCAACCTGCTGATTTTCTGGTGCGCCTGGCAGGAGTCGAACCTGCGACCCTCGGATTAGAAGTTCTTCGCGCGGTGGACCCCCGACGCACGCATTTTCACATACTTCGATCCTCAATCGCATCTCGCCACGGGTGCGCCAAAGTGCGGTGAATCGCGCGCGGTTGCGGCTCTGCGTAGATCGGGGTCATGATCTCGGTAAACATGTAGCCCAAGACGTCGCCAAATCCGCGAAGGTAGACTTGAAACTCCTCATCCGCGCACTGCGTCTTAAGCATCCTAAGCTGCGCATCGAGCTTCGCGCTCACCTGCAACAGTAGAAGGCTTGTCTGTTCGGCGAGGGTCTTGTTCATCGCAGTTGTCTAACGGTCGGTATCAGCCGCGGCCGAAGGCCGTCGGCTGCATGCCGAGGTTAGGTGACGTCGAGTGAGTGAACGACCCGTTCATCCGTCTTCACGCCCTTTGGCTTGAAGGCATGTGAGAACTTCGCATCACCACGATACTTGGCCGATGTTGCTCGTCGCGTTCGCTTCGCAATTGTAAGCCGGGCCGGCGGTCCGTAGTAGGCGCGGAAAGAGATTGCTTTCTGGCGCCGATCGGTGGTGGCAGCGCTCTTTGCCAGCACGGCGAACTCGCGAAGCGCTGCCTCGACGAGCGCCTTTGCGCGCTGGTGGTCGAAATCGTCGGGAAACGAGTAGACGATCATTTCGTCGGCCGGGTAGAAGGCTGCGACGTCGATGCCGTAGGCGCTTGTCGGCTCGGTATTCCGGAAGGTCATGTCCAGGCGCTTGCGGTACGTGGGCGCGGCGAAGCCTAGTTGCCGAACAAGTGTCACCGCTTCCGCGACGGTTATCGGAAAGAATCGCCCTCGCGCAGGTCGCGCAATCCGGTCATCGTTCTGAAGCACTCCGCGAGTCACCTAACTAGAATTCGGCCACCGGATAGGCTGACCAGCGTAATGCTAGAACCGCTGCAGGATCCTGCAGCATATCCCGGATTCGGATGAGCCCTTCGCCGCCCCGATAGGCTTTCCGCCCGGCACGTTGCGCTCGATGCACCCGTGCCCGTTGAACCGAGATAGGCTGCGGGACCCTGCAGCATATCCGGTCGCGTATACATCCAGAGGCAGCCAGGCGGGTCACGACATGAACATCCGGACTCTCCAGACGGTGCCGTCTCAAAAATCCCTTCGGAAGAGGGCGTTGCGTCTTGCTCGCCTTTAGCCGATGAGAAGTTCCGCGGCTTCCCGAGTTTCGGTGACAATCTGATGCCATTTTCGGTGACACTGAAAGAACCCGTCCCTGCAACATATTGATTTTCTGGTGCGCCTGGCAGGAGTCGAACCTGCGACCCTCGGATTAGAAGTCCGATGCTCTATCCAGCTGAGCTACAGGCGCGTACTGGAATTCTCGCGGGTTACGGCGCGGGCGTCAAGTGAGGACGGGTCTGTTATGCCCGAAATTATGCCGGCCCGTCGTCTGGTAGTAGGCGCGAAGATCCTGTGCGACCTCCTCGACCGGATTCGGTCGGCACGAGGCAGGATCGGCTGGCCGGTCGCGGCGCACCCCTCTCGTGCCTTCATGAATCGCTCAGCCTCCGTGCGCTTCTCCGTTCCCGTGCTCTCGCGCACGGCGCGGCCGTTCACGTAGTACTTAGCTCACCACACGCGCCCTGGTGTGCCATCCCTCGACTTCTGTTTGTACAAGGACCCCATTAGCGACTCCTTTCTCCGCCGCCCCTGCAGGTTCGGTACTGGGCAAACGGAACGATGCCTCTGGCACTCTGCGTCGTCAAGATTTGTTCTCGTCAGGCCTTCCAGGCGTCGATGAGACGGTCGAGCTCCACCTTGTCGAAGAGCAGCTTCCGCAGTTCCGCGCCACCCGGGAGCGGCACGCGGACGCACTGCTTGCCGCGGTCCTTGGCCTCGGCCTGCACGTGAATCTCCGCACGAGTGCGCCGCGCAGGATGTACCGCGCCCGCAGGGCGACGTCCACTCTGGGAGCGCGGGTCGTGGTCTGGATGAATCCCGAGGCAGCGGTACGGGGTCTCCCAATGTCGATGTCAGGCACGACCGCTCCAGCTGCCTGACAGGTGATTGAGCCGGAGCGGCTCGGTGATCGAGCCACGCCACAACGGCCAGCCGTCGCCGGTTCCAATCAGCCGTTAGGTCTGAGTCTGCTCAGTATTTGCCCCTTGGTGAGCCCGCGTTAGCTGCGACGCCGCATACGCGGCCCTTGCGGCACTGTTCATCGGGCGTCCTTCGAGCCTACACCAGCGGACCAGCGCATTAACGTCAACATCGACACGCTGGGCGCGTACGCCGGTGACCGCCATCTGAACGAGCGTCTTCTGAGCGCCGACGAGCCAGTCCTCGTACGATTCCTCCAGCTTGTCGGGGTCCGCCGCCAACTCGCGGAGACGTCCCCATTGGTCCCGTCGATACCACGCAATCCCCGTGACAAGGCTATCGTCGGTCATGCCCGCTCGCTATCCGCCCAACGCTCGCGATAACCCGTGGCACCGAAGCATCGCGAAGCCGCCGTCGGGTTCATCGGGAAGTTCGACGCTCGAACGTCATCGCTCTCAGTCGAGTCGGAACAGGTGCGCACCATGAAAGACGGTGGCAATCTCGACGACGTCATGCCTGAGCCGATACACGATACGGTAGTTGCCGTGGATGACCTCGCGGATAGCTTCGTCGCTAAGCTCAGGCACGACGCGTCCAGAGCGAGGGTGGTTCTGGAGTCGCTCCACAGCGGCGACGATGCGTTCGACGACGAGATCGGCGTAGTGAGAAGAGTCACGGGCCACATGCGCGCGTATCGCCTCGACGTCTTGGACCGCTTGAGGCGCCCAGATGACCTGGGTCACCGGAGAAGTCGGCGCTTCGCCTCAGCGTGGTCGATGCCCTGCCCAGCGTCCAGTTCCGCCAACCCCCGCTCGGTCTTTGCCAGGAGCACCAGGCGTTCGATGGCATCCTCCAGCGTGGCATCGGCTGGCAACTTCCCGATCGCCTCGAGGACCTTCTGTTTAGCGCTGCCCGACATCTGCCGCCTCCTTGGCCGTTCTCAGGCACCGATCTCAGCATAACCGAACTCCACGGCGACTGCCGCGGACGAGGCGCTCATGCGGCGAACGCGCGCCTCAGCGGCGCGCGCGCGGCGGGCGCGACCGCTGCGGGCGAGTGCCATCCGGCCTTGTTGTGCGACGCCCCGGGTGACTCCGCCTGAATGGCTCTTCGAACGCCAGTTCATAACGGCGGTCGTCAAACTTCACGCGTCTCGGGTCGAACTTTTCTGGATCAAACCGACCACCGAGCCACTGAAAGAGTACTCTCGTACTCCTCGTGGGTGGGGGTCTGGATCACGGTCAGGACATCCTTATAGTCGTATCGCGCGACGGCACCCGGCCGGGGAAAGTAGTGGGCGATGGGGACTTCCCAGCCGGGCACTATGGGCTCGTCGCCCTCGAATGCGTCGTCATCCGGGATACCAATCTGCACGACCTCCCCGTGACAGGCTTGGTTACCCGGAAGAGGTGCAGGTGGTAGTCAAGCCAACCCATCGCGTCCTGGAGCGCGACATGAAGGTCCCAGAAGCTGTAGGTCTCGGGTACCTGGATCCTTCTCCAGATGGGTGGAGCCACCGCCAAGAGGAGGAGCTTGAACTGGTACACGCGAGTTGGCTCTCTCACTGGCGACCTCCCTCGTCCGGACAGTGTGTGCGCTCCGCGGTCGGGGCGTGGAGCGCGGGCTCCAATCAGCTCAAGCGCGATGTTATCGCGCCCTCATTCTCCATCGCGGAGCGATAAGTATTTGCCCCACAGTAGATTCCTGAATCGGTTGCCCGGATCGACGCGCGCTTTCAGTGCCGCGAATGCGCGAGCCTCAGGATAGGCTCGGCCGAACTGGGCGCGCGTGGCATCGAGACGGTAAGGCAAATAGTAGCGCCCGCCATTGCCGAGGACGGCGTCGATAAGCTCGCGCGTCCAGACTCTGACGGCCGCGCTGGCGCGCTCACTATTCTGCTGTTTGTAGTACAGGACGAACGAGAACATCTCGGTCGGCGCCCACGTCAGGAGGGTCTTGGTATCTGCGGGTGAGTGGCGGATGGAGATATTGAGCGCGTTGACGTTGTGCGTCTTTAAAATACCTGCCATGTCCCGAGCGAAACGCACGAATCTCTCGACTGGGACGAAATACTCCTGGAGCAGATACGTCGAGATCTTACGAGTTCGGGGTTCGAGTGAGGCTGCATCCAGACTTGCCTCAAAGTTCCGCCACACGACTGCCCGCTTCTTCAGCAACAACCGGTCAGCAATCTTCTCCCGCAATCGGTTCCCGCCCGGCAGCTCGGTAAGCGCCCAAATCGCATTCTTTTCGAGGTTGTAATCCACGCCGCGCGGGATCAGCCTGTGATGCTGGGTCAGCGGCTTGTCGGTTTGCCTCCAGGTGATCGAGCGAGGGGTATCGAAGGTCGGCGGACTCAGGTCAGCGTTATGTAGCACCACCTGCGCATCGGATAGGACCTGCTCGCGGAAAAACGCGGGATACCGTTCCAGCTGAACATCCCGCACGACACGCTCGATCCGACTATTAGGTTCCAGCTCCAGTTCGACTTCAGTCACCACCCCAAGGCCGCCGTACCCCCCAAACACCGCATGGAACAGCTCGGGGTGTTGCGATCGCGACAATTCCAGCACTTCCGAGTCGGCGGTCACCAGCTGTACAGCGCGGACGGAGTTGATCAACGGGCCGTGGCCCACATAGCGCCCGTGACAATTCACCGATACCGATCCGCCAACGGTGAAGTTACTGTAACTCTGCATGGTCTTTACCGACAGGTCATGGCGGTCGACAACGTCCTGAATGTCTCGCCAGGTGATACCAGCCTGGACTCGTATCATCCGGCCCGACGCGTCGAAAGCCGAGACTTGATTCATACCGCGCATGTCAAGGTGCATCGATTGGGGCGCCGCGATCTGCCCGCCCATGCTGAACCGCCCGCCACCCACCGAAACAGACCCAGACCACCCGCGCAGCCCCGCCCTCACCTCATCCGTTGACCGTGGTCGCCGTTCTTCCGCGACTCGCACCGGATTGAGTTGTGAAACATCATTGATCACCGGGTCCTTTGCCGCGACCCGCGATGACAACGGCCCAAACGTAGCAAGGCTGGATACGGCGGCGCCCTCGATGAATCGGCGACGGCTCAGGTTAGCGGTCACATCGGTCTCCTCCAGCGCGGGCGAACGAGACGTTGATCAGCTCCATGCACTTGCCGTGGCCCGATGCTCTCCCGGTGTCTGGCTAACGTGCGCATGAGCCGCGCCGGCGCACAAAGACTTGGGAGAAATACCGTGGATCGCGCCGGGGGCTCCATGCACCGGTTAGATGGAACTCGCGAGTCAGTAATGCCCACTCGCGTCACGAGTGTTGTCACTGACGTGACCCTCCCGAATCGCTTTCCTAAGCTCCCTTAGGCTCGTGACCTTGGCACCGACCGAACCTGAAAACTGTAACTCGACCCTGTCGTCCCGCACGCCAAAGATTACGAGATGCCGGACGTAACCCCGGCCTCCGTGCTCGTAACAAACGAGCCAAGAGGTAGGTAGGCCGCCCGCCACGATCAAGCGCCTCATGGGAAAGCGACGGTCGACGACATCGGTTGAATTAAATCGCTCGTCTGGGTTCGCAAGCCTCGGGTCGTCCTTCATTAGGCCGAACAGGGCAGCACGCACGCCCGTCGGAATAGCATCGACCCTCGAAACCGGCTGATAGTTGGCGGTGAGTACTTTCACCAGCGCATGATTGCGAGTGAGCCAAGCCTCCTCGGCGACGAATTGAGAAGTCACGTGCCAGGCAAAAAGCCCGGCAAGGGCCGCCACCGTGGCAAACCCCGCCGCGCTTACGAGTACGATCCGACTCCACATAGCGTACTTGCCGCGGCGGATCCTGGTCCGGGCCGCCATTCGCATTCCCGGAGGCGGCCATCGACCCGAGCGTTTCACTCTGATGCCCACCCACAGGAGGCAAATAGATGCCCCGAACCAAGCGGCGCCCAAGCGGGCAGCATTATCAGCAATTGATCGGCTGCGTTCTTGAATGCCACACGCGCGAGCAGGAGAAGGAGTATCGGCGCAATCACGAGGCCAAGGACTCTCAATCGGGTCGCGCGGTCTGCCTCGACAAAGTCCTCGTCTTCGCCGCGAGGTCGACTTGTGTAATCACCAAGCTGCCAAATCACAAACCCGCAAATTGAGCCGCCACCAACGGCCGCAGCGATCGCAAACTTGAGCACGTCAGCATTTGTCCAGCCGAGACGCTCGTGGGCGTAAATCGCCAGAACGCCACCAATTATTCCGCCGCCGAGGGTGATGAGCAAGAACAGCGTCTCCGTCGTGTTCCCAGCTCTCAACACAACCCTACAGGACGGACATGGCAAAGCAAACAGGCCTCCAAGAACAAGCCTGCGAATGAACCTGCGAATTCCGATCTCGAAACCGCAGTTGTCACAAAGAACCATTGGACTTAACGCTCGCTGTCGATCTACGTAAACACGTGCCGCCCTCACCAGCGCGACAACAGCGCACAAGCGTTGTTGACGATGTGCATGGTAATCGGCGCTG
>Ga0209470_1003354_pt1 | contig 11084 bp, 11 predicted proteins | sample GraSoiAngelo_125_FD_185882 | JGI IMG/M metagenome (GOLD analysis project Ga0209470, IMG submission 185882) | Grasslands soil microbial communities from the Angelo Coastal Reserve, California, USA - 14_0927_05_40cm (SPAdes) (version 2) | ecosystem: Environmental > Terrestrial > Soil > Grasslands ... | reverse complement strand
CCTCAGGGGGCGGCGTTGAAGGTTGGGCCCCACGCAACGAGAATCACCGAACCCCGCCAGACCCGGAAGGGAGCAACGGTAAGGCGACCCTCTCGTGTGCCGTGGGAGTACCTGACTGGAGCAGGCTTCCCGTGGAGTTCGCAGTACGGATCGTTCGAAGGTGGGTGCACGGTCACCTTGATGGCCACGTGAGCTATCAGGTCCTCGCCCGCAAGTGGCGGCCGCAGACGTTCGAAGCGGTCGTCGGACAGGACGCCATCACGCGGACGCTGCGCAACGCGCTGGCGTCCGGGCGCGTGGCGCACGCCTACCTCTTCGCCGGCCCGCGCGGCGTCGGCAAGACCACCACGGCGCGGCTGCTCGCGAAGGCGCTGCTGTGTCCCGAGCGCAAGGGCGCCGAGGCGTGCGGCGCGTGCGCGGTGTGCCGTGACGCCCACGTCTCGGTGGACGTGATCGAGATCGACGGCGCCTCCAACCGCGGCATCGAGGAGATCCGCACCCTCCGGGAGAACGTCAAGTACGCGCCGTCGCGCGGCCGCTACAAGGTCTACATCATCGACGAGGTCCACCAGCTCACCGAGGCGGCGTTCAACGCGCTGCTCAAGACGCTGGAGGAGCCGCCCGCGCACGTGGTCTTCGTGCTGGCCACCACCGATCCGCGCGACATCCCGGCCACGGTGCTCTCGCGCGTGCAGCGCTTCGACTTCCGCCCGATCGCGCCGGACGCGCTCGCGTCCACGCTCGAGCACATCCTCACCGAGGAGAAGATCGCCTTCGAGCCGGCGGCGCTGCCCACAGTCGTGCGCGCGGCGGAGGGCTCGCTGCGCGATGCCCTGTCGCTGCTCGACACCGCCATCGCCTACGGCAACGGCCGCCTCGAGGCGGACACCACCGCGAGCCTGCTCGGCACCACTGCGCCCGCCGAGGTGCGCGCGTTCGCCGCCGCGCTCCTCGCGCACGACACCGCCCCTGCGCTGGAGGCGATCGACCGCGCGGCGCGTGACGGCGAGGACCTCGCGGCCTTCACGCGCGACGTCGTCGAGCTGCTGCGCCGCGCGCTCGTCCTCAAGGCGGCGCCGACGGCGAAGCTGGCCGACGTCACCCACGCCGAGGGCAACGAGCTGCGACGCCTCGGCGAGGCCGCCGCACTCGACGAGATCCTCTACGTGCTCCGCGCGTTCCTCGACGCCGACGAGGCGATGCGCGAGTCGCCGCACCCGCGCGTGGAGCTCGAGATGGCCACGGTGCGCGCCACGCGCCGCCCGGCGCCGCCGGCGCTCGAGGAGGTGCTCAAGCGCGTGGACGAGGCCGCGCAGCGGCTGCGCCAGGGCGGCGGCGCGACGGCGCCGGCTCCCGCGAGCACCCAGGGCAGCCTGCTGGGCGATGATCCGCGGCCGATGGCCACCCGTCCGTTCGAGTCGTCGCGGCCCGGCGGTGGCCGCGCGGAGTCCGCGCCGCCACGCGTGTCGCCCCCGCCCGTCGAGCGCGCGCCCGCCGTGGAGCGCCCCGCGCCGGCCGTCGCCCCCGAGGCGTCGTCCGAGCTCGAGGTCGCGTGGCAGCGCGTGGTGGACGAGGTCAACAAGAAGAAGCCGATGCTGGGCGGTATGCTGGCCCAGGTGGCGCCCCGCGGAGTCACCAACGGCACGCTGACGATCGTGCTGGCCGGCACGAGCTTCCACCGCGACATGCTCGGCGACACGGCGAACAAGGAGCTGCTCACGCAGCTCGTGCGGCGCCACGTCGCCGGCGCCGAGCGCGTCGACATCGCGATGCAGGGCGAGACCGACGCGGGCCCGAGCGGACATCCGGCGGTGAAGGCCGCCAAGGACATCTTCCAGGGCGAGGTGGTCGCGGTCCGGCCGCGCCTGCCGGAAGGAGAAGGCCAGTGAAGGGTTTCGGCAACATGATGAAGGAAGCGCAGAAGCTGCAGGCGCAGATGCTCGCCCTGCAGGAAGAGGTCGGCAAGAAAAAGGTCGAGGCCACGGCCGGCGGCGGCATGGTCACCGTCGAGGCCAACGGCAAGCAGGAGCTGACGTCCATCAAGATCGATCCCGAGGTCATCAACAAGGACGACGCCCAGATGCTGGAGGACCTCGTGCTCGCCGCGTGCAACGAGGCGCTGCGGAAGTCGCGCGACCTCGTCCAGCAGGAAATGGGCAAGCTCACGGCCGGGCTCAAGATCCCCGGCCTGGGCATGTAGTGGCCTTCTACCCCGAGCCCGTCGCGCGGCTCATCGACGCGTTCCAGCGCCTGCCCGGTATCGGGCCCAAGACGGCTCAGCGGCTGACGTTTTTTCTGTTGAAACGCCCCGCGGAGGAAGTGCGCGAGCTGTCGAGCGCGCTCGCCGCCGTCAAGGAGCGCATCATCTACTGCACGATCTGCTTCAACGTCACCGACCAGGACCCGTGCCGCATCTGTGCCGACCCCACGCGCGACGCCGGCGTGCTCTGCGTCGTGGAAGAGCCGAATGATCTGCTCGCCATGGAGCGCACCGGCGAGTTCAAGGGGCGCTACCACGTCCTGCTCGGCGCGCTCTCGCCGCTGGACGGCATCGGGCCGGACGATTTGAAGGTGCGCGAATTGCTGCTGCGCCTGGAGGACGGGCCCGCGCGCGAGGTCATCCTGGCCACCAACCCCAACGTCGAGGGCGAAGCCACCGCGCTCTATCTCGCGAAGCTGCTCCGCCCGCTCGGCGTGCGCGTCACGCGCATCGCGCGCGGCCTGCCCGTCGGCGGCGACCTCGAGTATGCGGACCAGGTCACCCTGACCAAGGCCCTGGAGGGCCGCCGCGAGATCGGCTGACCGTCGCGCTGCCCCCGGGCCGCCGCGCTCGAGCTATCTCAGCGGCGCCGCCTTGCTGTCCCGCCACAGCCCCCAGGCCCAGCCCTGCAACATCGACACGGCGAGCCATACGAGATCGTCGAGCGAGTAGAGCGAGAAGAAACGGTTCGTGAGCATGCGCAAGCCGAGCACGAGGCCTGCGGCCGCGAGGACGTTCACGACCGCGAAGATCACTCCGGTACCCAGGGACTCGGCCATCCGGCCCAGGGCCCGTCCGAGATCGGTTGGCCGCCAACCGAGCCGCTTCACCGCGATGAAATACGCCACGAGCGACGTCAGTGCGACCGCCAGGTAAGGAGTCATTTCTCCTCCGTCAGAGGTAGCCCGCGATGTGGTAGTAGACCAGCGCCACGCCCTCGCGGAGCGCGGCGCGCAGCAGCCGCAGGCGCGGCTCCGGCTGGGTCGGCGCTGCCACCTCGGCCACCGGAGCGGCGACGACGTCGAACCCGGCGTCTCGAACCAGTCCCATCGCGCGGCGCATGTGCGCGCCATCCGTGACGAGGATCAGGCGCCTGACGCCTCGCGCTCGCAGGAGCGGCCGGAGCACGGCGACCTCCTCGTGCGTGGTGTGGCCGGCGGAGCTGGCGAGGATCGCCGTGTCCGGGACTCCGCACTTCCCAGCCAGCACGGCGCGCGCGGCGCCCTCCGATCTCCGCCCCGCCGCGCCGGACAGGACCAGCAAGGGAGCCAGCCCGTCGCGGTAGAGAGCGATACCACGCGCGGTGCGTCGCAGCGACGTGTCCGTGAGCTGTCCGCTCGCCAACACCCCGCCTCCGGCCAGCACCACGATCGCGTCGGCGCGTTCGATGTGGACGGGGACCGAGATCATCGCGTAGAGGAAGACCGGCAGCGGCGTGAACGCGCCGAGGAAGAACAGCGCGAGCGTGGCCAGCCCCAGCGCGCGGACAAGCATCGAGGACGGCATGGTCGCCGACCACTGTATCGCAGCGATCGGGGTCAAAGAAGGCGATGTCGGCCCGAATCGGCTGACGAATTTTCTTCGGTGTCCGCCGCCCCCGACCGTACCGTAGGGACGGCATGCGGGCACGTCCGGGGCTCCTTGCGGCTTCCACGGGACTCGGACCACTGTCGCCGATCGTCGCCTACCTCGGACGCGAGCTCTCCCTCTGGCTCTGGCGGCGCGCGCGCGCCCGGCGGGGCACGCCCGTGATGATGGCGCCTCGCCGGGCCTCCGGCCGAGCCTACGCCTTTGAGTCGCGCCGCCCGGACGCCAACCCTTCGTAGCCTCCCCCGCGGCTGGAGGGCCGCCGCGAGATCGGGTACCATGCAGTTCCGCTGACGAACGTTCCCCGGTAGCTCAGTCGGTAGAGCACCTGACTGTTAATCAGGGGGTCGCTGGTTCGAGCCCAGCCCGGGGAGCCAACCTCTACAACGAGTTCTGAGGCGCTCCCTCGACCTCGGCAGGCTCTCGCGTCGAGTCTTGCGGTGAAACGATGGCGGGCTGGTCGCGACGTACGGTCGCGCCTGAGCGATCTGGCGGGCGTACCCCGCGGTCGAAGTCTCACAAGTGGTCCCGCGGCGTAGAATGTCTTCCAGCGACTGACGAGCGATGCGCGCAGCCGCGAGGTACGTTTCATCGGCTGAGCACGCACCCAGCATCACAACGGAGGCCCGACCATGGTGCGGATCACTGAGCGCGTGACCTGATGCCGATGCGCATCGCGCCCGGCGAGAAGTTCGCCTGCTTCGCGTTCACCTTCTACGGCGTTGCCGACAACGTGCCCGAAGAACTTCAGGTCGGCCCACGCCTTTGGGCCGTCAGGAAGCTCGATCTCGAGCTCGATGCGCTGCGCGACGCAAACTTTGCGCTCTACACGACGATGCCGTCGTCGAAGCCGAAGAGCCTCGACGACGAGAACCGGCTCGTCGAGACGCTCAATCACTTCCTCTACGGCATTCTATTGCAGGGCGTCCCGGCGTACGGGCGCGGCTTCTCCTTGACGGGTGCGGATGTTGCCGGCGAGATCAACGTCCGCCAATGCTCCGATCTGAAGGATTACCGACCGAGCTTCGGCCTGCCGCCGTTCAGGCTGGGCGTTGATGAGCTGCGGCGCGCCGCGGGGCTCATTGATCGACTGCGCGGCGTCGACACTGGCGGTGCCGACTGGGGGCGGCTGCGGCGTGGCCTCAAGGTGCTGTTCGACGGGACGCTGATGCCCAACAAAGACGGCGACCGACTCCACCAGTTCGTGCGGGCCGTCGAGGCACTCGTGAAGCCGGAGCCCGAGAAGACGAGGAACCAGTTCGCGCACCGCATCTCGCAGACGTTCACGCTCGCGAACGACGAGACGCGCGCGATCCTGTTGCAGCTCTTCGACTTGCGGAGCTACGTCGAGCACATGCACTGGGTGATTGATGCTCTGGAGGGCGAGGAGGCGGGTCGAATCGCGACGGTGAACCGTGGCACGCGCCAGATCGACGTTCTCGCTCGCGCCGCTCTGCTGCGGGTCATGCAGTCCGATGCACTCATGGACGCCTTCCGCTCCGATGCAACGATCGACGCGTTCTGGCGGATGGGCGACGATGAACGAGTCGGCTTGTGGGGGCAGCGGCTCGACATCCGTACCGTTGGATGAACGCGGGCGGATCTGGTGATTGAATGACCGAGGAGCACGGGGCGACCGCGAGATGAGGGGATGGCTCATCCTCCTCGGCACGTTCGTCGTCGGTATGGTCGTCGGCTTCGGCGCAGCGAACCGGGGACCCGCGTTGATCGCGCCATACTGGCCGAAGGCCGCCAGCGGGTCGGGGGAACGTATCGAAGGTCAGGTGGTACGCAAGCAGCGAGAAGGAAATCGGCTCCTGGTGAAGGTCACCACCGCTCAAGGACCGATGCTCGTGACGTTCACCCAGAAGGTCGCCGACCTCGACGTGCTGCTGGACCCGGGCGATAAGGTGACTCTCGTCATTCCGGGCTACGCGACCTTCGTCCAGGATCCGGTCCTCGAGCGGGTCAAGGAGCCGGGTCGAGCGGCCTCTCCCGCGTGACTGCGCTCTACGCCCGAACGTTCCCACGAGAGGGGATGGTGTGAGTCATGCCACAGCCGCAGCTCGTCCAGGTAGCGCTCGACGCCCAGGGTCACGCCATCGCCGTCGACCGCGACGGTGGAGTCTGGCGCGGACGGATCCAGAGAGACCGGAGCGGCGAGGAGTTGATCGTCTGGAAGCGCATGCGCTCTGAGTTTCCTGCGGACACCCCCGCCGAAGGTGAACCGCGATGAGAGGCCGCACACCGTCGGACGGTACGAGGGCAGCTGGAGCATAGTCCTCGACCTCGATCGCACGGTCGCGCTCCTTCCACTGCTGACGTCGTGCGCGACACACTCGATCTTGCAGTTACACGGAAGGACGGTGCCGCCGACGTGACGATCCGACAATTCACGATCAGCGGGCCGTACACCTTTGGGGCGTGCGCTGGGGCACTCGACCGCCACACGGGCGTCCGGATCTTCAACGGGTCGGCGACGCTGTACGGCAACCACATCACCCGGATCCGCGACGTGGATCCGCTGCTGTTTGGCTGCCAGGATGGTATCGGCATCCTCGTCGGCCGCCGATTCGAGTTCCAGGTCGGGACGGCCACCATCCGCAACAACTCGATCGACCTCTACCAGAAGGGCGGCATCGTGGTCGACAACGCCGACTCTTACGCGCTGGTCACGCAGAACGACATCAGCGGCGAGGGCCTGAGCGATTTCATCGCCCAGAATGGCGTCCAGATCGGCCGCGGCGCGAGCGCGGACGTCCACCACAACCGAATCTCAAAGAACCTGTTCAAGCGCGTTGGATCGACGGACACGGCCTCGGGCGTCCTCTTGTTCGAGACGTCCGCGCACGTCAGTGCCGACCACAACGACGTCTTCCAGAACGGGGTGGGAATCGACATCGACGCGGACACCGTGGCGCTCGTCATTGCGTACAATAACGTTCACGAGAACTTCAACAACGGCGTCGCGGCCTTCGCCGGGTCGCAGCGGAATCAGATCGCCTACAACAAGGCGTTCAACAACACGCCCGTCGACTGCTACGACGAGACCGCCGGCGGCGGGACGGCAGGAACCGCCAACTTCTGGGTCCACGACATGGGCGGGACCGAAAACCGGCCGGGCCTGTGCAAAAGCCAGCCATAACGCGCGAGGCTCGATCGAGGCGCGAGGTGGGCCACTAGCCTCGCTCGCGCATGCGCAGCGCGCGCCACACGCGCTCGGGCGTGAGCGGCAATTCGCGGAGTCTCAGCCCCGTGAGCCGCGCGAGGGCGTTGGCGACGGCGGGACTGACGGGGATCAGGCTGCCTTCCCCCGCACCCTTGGCGCCGAAGGGGCCGCTGCCGTCGGCGTTCTCCACGAAGCGGCACTCGAGCGCGGGCGGCACGTCCTCGGCGCGCGGCACGCGGTAGATGAGCAGCGTGCCGTTCAGCAGGTGCCCCTCCTCGTAGACCATCTCTTCGAGCAGCGTGTGGCCGAGACCCTGGACGACCGCTCCCTCGTCCTGCCCCTCGAGGACGAGGGGATTGATCGCGCGGCCGACGTCGGCGACCGAGACGTAACGCTCGACGCGGACGGCGCCCGTCTCCTCGTCCAGGCTGACCTCGGCGGCGCCGACCGCCATCTCCCAGAAGGGCGTGCTGCCGCCGAGCGGCGCGGCGGTGCGCCCGGGCGCCACGACGCCACGGCCGATCAGCTCGCCGCCGCTCATCCCGAAGCGGAGCGCGAGCACCTCCGGATACGGGAGGCGCTGGTCGCCGGCCACCACAGCGCCGTCCTCTAGAACGAGATCGCGCGCGGCGGCGCCGAAGCGCCCGGCGGCGACGCGGAAGAGCTGCTCGCGCACGTCCTCGGCCGCCTCCATGACCGCGCGGCCGGTCATGACCGTCGAGCGGCTCGAGCTCGTCGTCTGATCGTAGGGCGTGATGGCGGTGTCCGGCGTGGCCACCGTGACGCGCGCGACGGGCACGGCCAGGACCTCGGCGGCGACCTGCGCCAGCATCGTGCGCGCGCCCTGTCCCATCTCGACCGTGCTCGCGAGCACGGTGACGCTGCCGTCGGCGTGCAGGCGGACGATCGCCTCCGAGACGCTGGGCGCGACCGAGGCCTTGAGCATCGCGGCGACGCCGCGGGCGCTGCCGGCGTCGCGCTGCGTCGTCCACCGGATCGCCGTGGCGGCGCGGCCGAGGCTCTCCTCGAGCTTGCCGTCGATGGGCGTGTCGCCCGGCGCGAACTCCTCGCCGTGGGCGAGGAGGTTCTGCCGGCGCAGATCGACGGGATCGCGTCCCAGTCGGTCGGCGGCGACGTCCATCAACGACTCGAGCGCCCACGCGAGCTGCGGCACGCCGAAGCCGCGGAAGGCGCCGCCGGGCGTGGTGTTCGTGTAGACGGCGCGGGCGTCGAGGGCCACGTGCGCAACACGGTAGGGACCGGTGGCCGTGTAGGTGGCCTTCTGGACCACCCGCGGTCCGATGTCGGCGTACGCGCCGACGTCGAAGTCGGCGCGACAGTCCACCGCCACGAGCGTGCCGTCCTGCGCGAAGCCCGCGCGGACGGTGACCCGCGAGCTGCAGCGTCGCACCGTCTGGAAGGCCTCGGCGGCGGACGCCGCGAGGCGGACGGGGCGCCCCGCCGCGCGCGCGAGCGCGGCGGCCAGGGGCTCCAGCTTCGCGTAGGTCTTGCTGCCGAAGCCGCCGCCGAGATGCGGGACGACGATCCGGATCCGCGCGAGCGGCACCGCGAACATCTTGGCCAGCTCGACGCGCACCGAGTACGGGTTCTGCGTCGACGCCCACACCGTCAGCGCGCCCGTCTCGTCCCAGGCGGCGAGCGCGGCGTTCGGCTCCATCGCGTAGTGCTGCACGCGCGGGAAGCGGAACGTGTCCTCGAGGACGAGGTGCGCCTCGGCGAGCGCGGTCTCCGCGTGGCCGCGGGCGTAGCGGAAGCGGTGGCAGACGTTGGTGCCGGGCTCGGGGCGCAGCGTCGCCAGGTCGGCGAAGTGGCCGGCCAGCGGCTGACCCGTGTGCACGAGGGCCGCGCCGGGCGCCAGCGCCTCCTCGAGCGTGATCACCGCCGGCAGCGGCGTGTAGTCGACGTCGATCAGCTCCAGCGCCTCGGCCGCCGTCGTTTCGTCGACGGCGACGGCCGCCGCGACCGGGTCGCCCTCGTAGCGCGCGACGTCGATCGCCAGCAGCGGCCGGTCGCGGAACGCGGGCCCGTAGTACGGTTCGCACTGCCCCGCGAGATCCCCGCCGGTGAGCACCGCGAGGACGCCGGGATGCGCGCGGGCGCGGGAGGCGTCCACCCGCCCGAGTCGCGCGTGCGCGTAGGGTGAGCGCAACACCTTCGCGTGGGCCATGCCGGGCATGGCGAGATCGGTGACGTAGCGCGCGCGGCCGGTGACCTTCTCGCCGCCGTCGATGCGCGGCACCGAATGGCCGACGACGCGGAGCGGCGGTGCGCCGACCGGCTCGGCGTCGCGCCTCGTCTCGGGCGCCCGCGCGCCCGCCGGCGCGCGCGCGGCGGCGCCGATCGCCTCGACGATCTTGCGGTAGCCCGTGCAGCGGCAGAGGCTGCCGCAAAGATCGTGCACGATGTCGTCACGCGTCGGCGCCGGGTGCTCCTCGAGCAGCGCCCTGGTCGTGAGCAGCATCCCGGACGTGCAGAAGCCGCACTGCACGGCGCCGCAGTCGAGGAACGCCTGCTGGATCGGGTGGAGCCGTCCGTCCTCGGCCAGGCCCTCGACCGTCGTCACGGCGCGACCATCGGCCTCGACGGCGAGGTAGGTGCAGGCGCTCACCGCCAGCCCGTCCACGAGCACGGTGCACGCGCCGCACACCTGGGCGTCGCACGAGCGCTTGGCGCCCTTGAGGTCGAGCCCGTCACGGAGCACGTCGAGCAGCAGCGCGTGCACGGGCACGTCGACCTCGTGAGCGCGGCCGTTGACGACGAGCCGGACGTTCATGCGACGACCGCGTACTGGTAGCGGGCCACCGGTTCCACGCCGCGCGCCCGCGCGGCGGCCGCGCGCAGCGCCCGCCGCGTGAAGACGGCGACCATCTCGCGCTTGTAGTCGGCGGACCCGTAGAGATCGTCCGCGGGATCGACGCTGGCCGCGGCCCGCGCGCCCACCTCGGCGACGCTGTCCTCGAGGTCGGCGACCGGGCAGCCGCGCAGCCTCGCCTCGGCCGCCGGCACGCGCGCGGGCCGCGGGTCGACGCAGCCGATGGCGAGCCGCGCTTCCGCGACGCTCGCGGCGCCGTTGGCGGCGGGCTCGAGGCGCAGCGCGACCGCGACGCCGAGGGTCGGGCGCTCGTGGACGCCGAACTTCACGTAGGCGGCCGCCGTCCGCTCCGGCCACGGCGTGAGCGTGACCGAGGTCAGCAGCTCGTCGGCGGCGCGCGCCGTCTCCCACGGCCCGCGCACGAAGTCGTCGAGCGACAGCTCGCGCCGCCCGCGTGGCGAGGCGAGCTGCACGCGCGCGTCGAGTGCGAGGAAGAGCGTGGCGAGGTCGCTGTGCGGATCGGCGAAGGCGAGGTTGCCGCCGACGGTGCCGACGTTGCGCACGCGGATGTTGGCCACGTGGCGCGCGACCGAGGCCAGCACCGGGCAGCGCGCGCGCACGGCGGCCGAGCGCTCCACGGCCCGATGGGTGACGACGGCGCCGATCGTCACGTCCGCGCCGCCGTCCACGATGGCGTCGAGCCCCGGAATGCGCTTGACGTCGACCAGGTGGCGAGGCCGCAGCAGGCCTTCCTTCATCAGGAGGAGCAGCTCGGTGCCGCCGGCGTACGGGACCGCGTCCTCGCCGAGGCGGCTCAGCAGGCCGCAAGCCTCCTCGGCGCTCGCCGGCCGATGGAGCGCGAACGGACGCAGCATGCTCAGGCGCCGAGCGCGGCCGCCGGGCGCACGATCTCTTCGGCGATCATCTGGAGGCACTCGACGCGGGCGGCCACGCCGCGCGGCAGGCTGTAGATGGTGAGGCCGATGCCGTCCAGACCCAGCGTGTGCGCGCGGGCGATCGCTTCGACGCACTGGGCGGGCGTGCCGTTGATCGTCCAGTCGTCGAGGTTGGCCTCGAAGCCGAGTTGGAGCGGCACCATCGTCGGCTCCTGCATCTCCCAGCCGCGGTACATCGCGAACGTGCGCTCGAGATAGGCGTGCGCCGCCGCCCGCGCGGCCTCCTTGCTGGCGCCGACGATCAGGCTGCGTGAGGCGAGCGCGCGCCCCGGCGTGCCC
>Ga0209470_1003351_pt1 | contig 11089 bp, 7 predicted proteins | sample GraSoiAngelo_125_FD_185882 | JGI IMG/M metagenome (GOLD analysis project Ga0209470, IMG submission 185882) | Grasslands soil microbial communities from the Angelo Coastal Reserve, California, USA - 14_0927_05_40cm (SPAdes) (version 2) | ecosystem: Environmental > Terrestrial > Soil > Grasslands ... | reverse complement strand
CGACGGCCGTGGGGACGGTGTTCAATGCGGCCCGCGGGGTGCAGCTCGTGACGCCGCTCGTGGTCGCGGGCGTGGCCCGGAGCCACGGCCTCGCCGGCGGCATCATGATCGCCGCGGGCTTCGCGGCGGCCGCCGCGGCCTGGGTGTGGCTGCTCCCGGAGACGCGCGGGCGGCGGCTCGAGCCGGCGTGAGCCGAGCGCGACGAACGTCGGGACGCGCCGCAGGAGCCCCCTACGGGCAGCCGTCGAAGCCTGCCGGCGGCGCGATCTCCGACTGCTCGGCGTCGATCGAGAGGAGGAAGTTGATCAGGTCAGCCACGTCGTTCGCGTCGAGCGTCACGGAGAAGTTCGCGTTGCCCGCGTCGGTATGAAAGCTGTACGCCGGCTGCGTGAAGAGGTCCTCGAGCGTCTTGGCCTGGCCGTGGTGCAGATACGGGCGCCCGAGCGCCAGGCCGTAGAGCGACGGGATGTTGTAGCCGCCTCGGCCCTGCGCCCGCGCCCCGGTGGCCTTCACCTCGAGCGCGTCCGTCGCGGCGGTGTCCCCCGGGACGCCGAAGGTCCCGACGTTCCGGAGCACGCAGGCGACCTCGGGCGGCGCGATCGTGGCCGCCTCGCCCGGGCCGGTCGCGTCGGTGGCGATCACGGGCTGCACGGAGATGTGTTTGCGGGGGTTGGCGCCGTCGAGGTACGACCAGGTGACGGGCCAGGCCGCCGGGCGAACGAAGTCGGTCGTGGCGAGATTCGCGTTCTCCGCCTCGGAGGGCGTGTAGAAGCGTCGCGAGAGCGTCCATCCCGGCCCGCCGTGGCACTTGGCGCACTCGCCGGCTTGGAAGAGCGCGCGGCCGTTCGCCACCGACGCGGCGTCCAGCGAGCGGAGGCGCCGCGGGGGGCGGATCGTCCTCACGAAGTTGTCGATGTCGTCCCAGTCCTTGTGCTGGCACAGCGCGATGGCCGGGTCGTCCGCGATCTCCTTGGCGGGCTTGCCGAGGCCCAGGGCCAGGGGGCCCGGTACGGGATCGGTCGTCAGCGCGACGCGCATCTCGAGCGTCAGGTTGTTGCAGTCCGCGGCCATCGCCGCGGTCGTGATGGCTCCGAGGCCGCCCGAGACGCCCCGCGTGTTCCCCTCGAAGTCGTGGTGCTCGTCGAAGATGCCGGTGTGGTTGAAGACCCGCTGCTTCTGGGGGTCGGCGCCGTGGGAGAAGGAGCCGTCCTGCGACACGGTCTGTCGCGGGCCGGCGGCAAAGCTCCACGTGATGTCGTCGGTCAGGCCGTCCGGATGACAGGACGCGCACGACGACCACCCCTCGCCGCCGACCGTGCCGTTCGCGCCCGCGTTCGACCAGCGGCCGCGGCCCGTGTTGTAGAAGCGCTTGCCCCGCTGCACCGACTGCTCGGGCGACATCGTGGGCGCGTCCGAGGCCACCACGGTCTTCGCGAGCGCCTGGGCGGTGAGGTCGATCACGCCGAGGCGCCGGCTCACCCAGCAGTTCAGGTAGGCGCGCGAGGCCGACGTGTTGACCGCGATGCCGGTCGGCGCCTGGCACTGGCCGATGGTGGCGTTGCCGATGACGTCGATCTGCCGCGTGGCGGTGCTGCCGAGCGTCACCCCGGCTTCGTTCCAGACGACCCGCTGCACGGCGTCCGCGGCGCGCGACACCACGTAGGACACGTTCGTGCCCGGCACGAAGTCGAGGTCGACGATGTCCCCGAGCACGAAGCGCGCGGGCGGCGCCGTGAAGCTGTCGAGCACCGCACGCGTCAGGTTCGTGGTCCCGGCGCCGGTCGTGACCGGCTGGCGCCCGCTGAGGTCGCCGACCCAGACGACGGCGAAGACGTTGTTGTCGAAGCGGGGCGGCCCCTCGGGTGAGGCCGACACGGACGGGAGGTAGATGCGGTCGTCGCGGAACGCCACCCCCCAGAGCTGGTTCGGGGACGTCATGACCGTCCCGTTGGCGGGGTTCCCGCCCTTGGCGACCCCGCTGTCGATCGGGTCGAACGTGATCGGCGGCTCGGGGCTCAGGTCGCTCACCTTGTAGATGCGGACCCGTCCCGTGCGGCCGGTGTCCTTCCCCTCGCCGTTCGCGTTCGGCTCGCCGAAGAACTCGGGCACCACGACGTGCTCGTCCGCGTCGTCCGCATCGCCGTCGTTGGTCACGCCGATCCCGCGCGGGTTCTGCGGGCTGTCGATCGTGCCGGTGACCGTCATGGCGGCCGTGTCGATGCGCGAGACCCGTCCCTCGGCGAACTCCGCCACGAACAGGTGCGCCCCCGTCGGCGTGAGGGCGAGGCCGGTCGGTTCGGAGCCCACGTCGATCGGATCGCTCACCGTCGGCGACGCGGTGTCGATGCCGCTCACCTTGACCACCGTCGCGGCGGCCCGGTTGGCGACCCAGGCCGTCTTGCCGTCGGCGCTCAGTACCACGGCCGAGGGCTCGTCGCCCGTCGTCACCTTGCTGAGCCGCGTGTCGTCCGCGGTGCGGAAGATCGAGATCGAGTCGTCGTCGGGATTGACCATGACCACGAGCGCGTCGTCGTCCGTGATCGCGATGGTGCCCGACTTCGACGGGCGGGCGAGCGTGCGGGCGCACGTGCAGCCGGGGGTGCAGCTCTCCTGGGCCGCGCAGCCGGCCGCACCGTCGCACGCCTCGCCGTTGCCGGCGTCGACGACCCCGTCCCCGCACGCCGAGGTAGCGGCGTGGAAGTCGACTGGCGGCGTCTTCGGCGCCTTGAGCGTGCCGTCCATCATGGAGCAGCTCACGGTGATGAGCGCGCTCAACCGCACCTTCCCCTGCACGCCGGTGCACCCACGCTTGCGGAAGACGACCTTGCCCCGCGTCCCCTTCCTGGTCGCGCGCAGCTTCGCCTTGCGCGCCGCGCACAGCGTCCCGACGGCGAGCGTCCGGTTCTCGAGCACTACGACCTCGCCGCCCGGCCCGAGCAGCGGTGATCCCTGCACGGCGAAGCGGCCCGCCGTGCAGAGCGGCGGCTTCGGCGCGGCCACCGCCGGACGGGGACCGGGGGCGAAGAGCGCCGCTGCGGTTGCGAGCAGCAGGAGCCTCGAGCGAGTCGACATGCGTTGCCTCCATGGCGCCGCGCTGACGCCCGGTGACGTGAAGGGCTCCCGACGGCGCCTTCTCTAGCAACCCTCGGCCGCCAAGGCAATGTTGCGTCACCCGGCGCCGCGGGTATGGATGCCCCATGATCACCGTCCGCCCGAGCGCCGAGCGCGGCCGCTCCGAGCTCGGCTGGCTCTCGAGCCGCCACACCTTCTCCTTCGCCGACTACCTCGACCCGCGCCACATGGGCTTCCGCAGCCTGCGCGTCGTGAACGAGGATCGGGTACAGCCGGGCGCAGGCTTCCCCACCCACGGCCACCGCGACATGGAGATCGTCACGTACGTCGTCGAGGGCGCGCTCGAGCACAAGGACAGCCTGGGGACCGGCTCCGTCATCCGCCCCGGCGAGGTGCAGCGCATGACCGCCGGCACCGGCGTCACGCACAGCGAGTACAACCCGTCGCGCACCGAGCCCGTGCACTTTCTCCAGATCTGGATCCTGCCCGAGCGGCAGGGGCTCGCGCCCGGCTACGAGCAGCGCGCGTTCCCGGCCGCGGAGATGCAGGGCCGGCTCCGCCTGGTCGCCGCGCGCGACGGGCGCGACGGCTCGGTCACCGTGCACCAGGACGTCCGGCTCCTCGCGGCGCGGCTCGCGCCGGGCGAGGAGATCGTCCATTCGCTTGCGCCCGGCCGGCACGCCTGGCTGCAGGTCGTGCGCGGCGCGCTCGTCATGAACGGCACGATGCTCGCGGCGGGCGACGGGGCCGCGGTGAGCGACGAGGCGCGTCTCGCCCTCACGGCGAGCGCACCGTCCGAGCTCCTGCTCTTCGACCTCGCCTGACGCTTACGCCGCATCGGTGGGCAGGCGGAAGCGGTAGAGCTCGGCGGCGTTCCAGGTCACGATGCGGTCGATCGTGCTCTCGGGCAGGCCCTCGAGCTGGCGCGCCAGCACCTCCTGGGAGTGCGGCCACGTGCCCTCGGGGTGCGGGTAGTCCGAGCCCCACATCAGGGAGCGGTCGCCGGTGAAGGGTAGGTTCGCGAGGCCGACGGGATCGCGCTGGAAGGTGACCGCGCCCTGGCGGCGGAAGTACTCGCTCGGCAGCAGCGCGAGCTTCGGCCGCACGAACACGTGGTGCTCGCGATACGCGTCGTCCATGGCGTGCAGCACCCACGCGAGCCAGCCGCTCCCACACTCGACCATGACGACGCGCAGCTTCGGATGCCGCTCGAGCACGCCCGAGCTGCAGAGGTAGGCGACCGTCTCCATCGGCCCGGCCACGGTGACGACGTAGTTGATGACCGCACCGCCCGGCCCATGCGCGGGCGTCTGCGTGCGGCCCGTGCCGGCGTGGAAGGTGAGCGGTACGCCGAGCTCCTCGGCCGCGGCCCAGAGCGGGTCGTAGGCCGGGTCGTTGTAGGGGCGGAGGTCCATGTGCGCGGGCAGCATCGCGCCGCGGAAGCCGCGCCGCGCCGCGCGCCAGAGCTCCTTCACCGCCGCCGCGATGTCGTTCACGGGGAGCACCGCCACCGGCGCGAAGCGCTCCGAGGCGGCGATGAACTGCTCGGCGACCCACTCGTTGTAGAGGCGCGCGGTCTCGATCTGGAGCTCCGGGCTCCGGATGTGGAAGCAGCAGAAGAAGGCGAGGTTCGGGTAGATGACCTCGCCCCACACGCCGTCGGTGTCGAGGTCGCGGAGCCGGCCGGCGGGGTCGCTCGCGCCGTGCATGAAGGTCTTCTCGTCCGGTGCGTCGGCCGGGCCCGCGACCTCCGCAAGGGGAGGGAAGCGCCGCACCACCGTGTCCTCGACCAGGAGGCACGCGACCCCGTCGCGCGGCTCGACGCGCGGGCCGTGCGCGCGGAGCTGCGCCGGAAGCCCGCTCGTCCACAGGTCGACCGGCTCCATGACGTGCGAGTCGGCCGAGATGAGGAGGCGCCCCACGGCGCCTGCACGTACTGCCGTGCCCCGCGGGCTGTCAACCGCGGCCGGTTGACGCGGGCGCGAGCCCGGGTGTTCCATGGCGCCGGCCATGCCGGACCGCATCCTCGCGGCGCTCCGCCTTCTCTTCGCAGGGCTGGCGGTCGCCTTCGCCGCCACCGGGCTCGTCTTCTTCCTCTTCCCCGACGGCACCCTCGGCGTGCTCAACGCCGCCGGCAGCCCGCTCGGCTTCCCGCCGGCGCCACCGTCCGCGCTCCGCTTCTGGCTCTCGCTCGGCCTCGCCTACATGGTGCTGGTGACGCTCCTCGCCGCCCAGATCGCGCGTGACCCGCGCGGGCGCGCGCACCTGATGCCGCTGCTCGCCGCCGGCAAGGCGACCTCGTCGCTCACCTGCGCGGGCTACTTCGTGCTCTCGATGCCCGCCTTCATCTACCTCGCGAACGCGCTCGTGGACGGCGCGCTGGCGGCGATCGCGCTCGGCGCGTGGGCGGTCGTGTGGGCCACCGACGAGGCGCCCGCGGCGCGCGACGCCGCGCTCCTGCGTGCGGTCCTCGACGCGCTCGTGCCGCGCGGCGGGCCCTTCGCGATCGGCGCCGCCGACACCGACCTCGACGCGGCCCTCGCGCGCTGCTTCGCGCGCCTCCATCCGCTCGGCCCCGCCGGCCTCCGCCTCCTCCTCCGCGCCATCGAGTACGGCGCGGTGGTGTTCGAGCGCACGCGGCCGTTCTCGCGCCTCGACCCGGCGGCGCGCGCGCGTGCGCTCGCCGCCTGGGACACCTCTCGCCTCGGGCCGCGCCGGCAGCTCCTCGCGAGCCTGAAGCTCCTCGCCTTGATGCACTTCTACGAGCGCCCGGAGGTCTGGCCCGCCGTCGGCTACGACGACGCCCACCTCCGGCAGAAGCTGCTCGCCGGGCCGAACGCCGCGCACCACGCCGCGCGGCTCGCGACATGACCGACGGCGCCACGGTCATGCACGACGTCCACGAGCTGGCCCAGGTGGTCGTGGTGGGCTCGGGCGCGGGCGGCGCGGTGGTGGCGCGCGAGCTCGCGGCGCGCGGCCGCGACGTGGTGCTGGTCGAGGAGGGCGGCTTCTTCACCGGCAAGGACTTCAGCGGGAATCCGCGCGCGATGATCGACCTGCTCTACCGCGGCCGCGGGCTCACCGGCGCGCTCGGCCGCCCGACCATCCCGATCCCGCTCGGCCGCTGCGTCGGCGGCACCACCACCATCAACTCCGGCACCTGCTACCGCGCCCCCGACTACGTGCTCGACGAGTGGGCGGAGCGCTACGGCGTCCGCGGTGCGCGCGAGCCCGACCTCCGCCCCTACTTCGAGCGCGTCGAGCAGGAGCTGCACGTCCGCCCCGTCCCCGACGAGACCTACGGCCGCAACAGCACGCTCTTCGAGCGGGGCGCCGCGGCGCTCGGCTACGCCGGAGCGAGGATACCCCGAAATGAACGCGGCTGCCTCGGCACCGGCGTGTGCGCCTTCGGCTGCCCGCAGGACGCCAAGCAGGCGATGCACGTCTCCTACGTGCCGCGCGCGCTCGACGCCGGCGCGCGGCTCTTCACGCGCTGCCGCGTGGGCACGGTGCTCCTCTCCGCCGGCAAGGCGATCGGCGTGGTCGCCCGCTTCGTCGATCGCGACGAGCGCGAGACGGGCCACGAGCTGCGCGTGCTCGCACGCCACGTGGTGGTCGCCTGCGGCGCGCTGCTCACGCCCGCGCTCCTCGAGCGGAGCGCCGTGCCCGATCCGTCGGGGCTCCGCGGGCGGAACCTCCACATCCACCCCGCCACCCGCGTCGGCGCCCTCTTCGACGAGGAGGTGCGCGGCTGGGAGGAGGTGCCGCAGGCCTACAACGTCCACCACTTCACCCGCGAGGGCATCTTCATCCAGGGCCAGTTCGTCCCGCCTGCGATGGAGGCGCCCGTCCTGCCCGGGGTGGGGAGGGCGCACAAGGACATCATGGCACGCTACGCGCGCCTCGGCTCCTTCGGCGCCCTCATCTCGGACGAGTCGGCGGGGCGCGTGCGCGCCGGCCGCGGCCGCTTCCCGCGCGTCACCTACCAGCTCGGCGCCGCCGACGCGAAGCGGCTCGCGCGCGCCATCGGCCTTACCGCCGAGATCTTCTTCGCCGCCGGCGCGCGCGAGGTCTACTCCGGCGCCCACTCGCGCCCGGTCCTGCGCTCGCTCGACGAGGCGCGCGCCCTCCAGGGTGCCGACCTTCCCGCCGCCGACTTCGAGATGATGGCGTTCCACCCGCAGGGCACGGCCCGCATGGGGGAGGACCCGCGGCAGGCCGTCACCGACTCCGTCGGGCGGGTGCACGGCACGCCCGGCCTCTGGGTCGGCGACGCGAGCCTCTTCCCGTCGTCCTGCAAGGTGAACCCGCAGATCACGATCATGGCGCTCGCCACGCGCCTCGCCGAGCGGCTGGCGGGGGAGCTGTAGAGGCGGCAGGCGAGTCTCATGGCGTCGGCACCCGGCGCCGGCTCTTCACCTTGATGTTCGAGACCTGGAGCGCCGCGCGGCGCTGCCAGCGCGTGGCCTCGTAGCGCATGCCGGAGGCTTCCCAGTGATGGGCGATCAGCGACGCGTACTGGCCGAGCCGGTCCGCGCGCAGCTTCTCCAGGGCGGCCGCGACCATGGCGTGCAGCCGGGCACGCTGGTCACCGAGCAGCGAGTGGTATGCCACCTCGCGCGTGAGGGGATGCTTGAAGGCGTACTGTGGTTGCGGATACGGCGTGACCAGGTAGATGAACTCCGCCTCCCGGATCCTGCCGAGCGCCGTGTCGAGATCGGGGGCGCCGGGCCGACCGACCTCCTCGAGGAGCGGCTCGTCGAATTGCATGCCCATGACGGCCGCGGCCTGCAGCACGTGCTTCGCCTGCTCGCCGAGCCGATCGATACGCGCGGCGAGAAGCGATTGCACGGTGGCAGGGAGGGCCAGGGTGTCGACGGGCCCGGTGAGACGATAGGCCCCACGCTCCCCGGCGAGGCTTCCCGACGCGGCCAGCGCCTGCACGACCTCTTCGATGAAGAACGGGTTGCCCCCAGTTCGCTCGCGAATGCGCCCCGAGAGATCGCCGACCGAGCTGTCCGACCCGAGCAGCTCGTGGAGCAGCTCGCGGGTGGCCTCCGGCCCCAGCGGCGAGAGCGGCAGCTGGTGGTAGTGCGATCCCCCCAACCACGCCGGCCGGTACTCGGGCCGAAAGTTCGCGAGCAGCAGCGTTCGCGTGCCGTGCACCGCGGCGGCCAGCTCGCGCACGAGCTCTTCGCTCGCCGGGTCGATCCAGTGCGCGTCGTCGATCAGCAGCACCACGGGCTCGTTCGCGCTGCGCAGGGGAACGAACCGGCGAACGAAGGCGGCGAGTCGCTCGCCCGAGCTGGCGCGGGAGGTGTCCGGCGTATCGGGATCCGGCACGCCGAGCAGATCCAGAACGAGAGGGAGCGCTTCCCGAAAATTCGGGTCCAGCCCGAGAAGTTGATCCGAGACCTTGCATCGGACCGCCTCGGCCGAATCGCCGTCGCCGAGCGCGAGGTAGCTGCGCAAGAGGTCGCGGATGGGCAGCATGGGCACGGTCGAGCCGTGCGCGGGGCAATGGGCTTCGTGCACCGCGATCCCCTGCGCGCGACAGCGACTCACGAACTCGAGGCAGAGCCGGCTCTTTCCGACCCCGGCGTCGCCGACCACGCCGACGACCTGCCCATCCGACTCGGTCGCCCGCGCCAGCACGTGGTCGAGCCAGGCCAGCTCCCCTCCCCGTCCCACCAGCCGCGAGAAGCCCCGCAGGCCGGAGGCGTCGAGGCGTGCGCGCAGCGGGCCGATCCCCTGGAGCTCGAAGACCCGGACCGGGGTACTGACGCCTTTCGTCGCCCGAGCTCCCTGGTCGTGCAAGGTGAAGAACCCCTCGACCAGCCGGGCGGTATGCTCGGTCAGGTACACGCTGCCGGGAGCGGCCACCTGCTGCATCCGCGCCGCGAGCCCCACGCAGTGTCCCTGGGCGGTGTAGTCCATGCGCAGGTCGTCGCCGATCTTGCCGACCACCACCTCCCCCGAGTTGAGGCCCATGCGGACGGAGAACTCGAGCCCTCGGGTTCGGAGCGCACCGGCATAGCGCCGCAGCTCGTCCACCAAGTGCAGCGCGGCGTGACACGCTCGCCGGGCGTGATCCTCGTGCGCGATGGGAGCCCCGAAGAGAGCCATGATCCCGTCGCCGGTGAACTGGTTGACGGTGCCTTCGAAGCGATGGATCGCCTCGGCCGCGATCTGGAAGAAGCGGTCGAGAACCCGATGCCATTCCTCCGCACCCACCCGCTCGGCGAGCAGCATGGAGTCGACCACGTCGGCGAACAGCACCGTGACCTGCTTGCGCTCCCCTTCGAGCGCGCTGCGCGTGGCGAGGATCCTTTCGACGAGCTGTCCCGGCGTGTACGAGCGCGGGTCGCGTGCCGGACCGCGCCCCTCGCCCGTCGCGAGCCGCTCCCCACAGGAATCGCAGAATCGCTGGCCCACCGGGTTCTTGGCCGCGCAGCGCGGACAGGCAGCACCGCGCTCGAACGAGGCACCGCACTCGCCACAGAAGCGGGCGGTCTCGCGGTTCTCGTGCCGGCAGTGAGGACACCGCATCGCAACGGCCCGTCGGCGACCTTGTAACCCCCTCGCCGCGCCGGCTCAATCCTGACGAGGCTCCGCCTCGAGGCTGGATCAACGACCGTATTCGACTTCGCACTCCACGCTCGGCGAGGCGCGTGGTTTGACCAGGGGTCGGGGGGCGTGATGACGTCCACGGCGTGCTCCGCGTCCTCGGCTCGCGCGACTACCGCCTCTTCTGGTCGGGCTCGTTCATCGCCAACCTGGGCGTGTGGATGCAGCAGATCGCGCTCGGCTGGCTGGTCTACGACCTGACGCGCCGGGCATCGCTGCTGGGCACCGTCAGCTTCTGCGGCAACGCGCCCATCCTCTTCCTCGGCCTCGTGGGCGGGGCGATCGCCGACCGGGCCAGCCGGCGCACGATCATGCTCGGCACGCTCGGCGTGAGCGCGGCGACCGCGCTCACCCTCGCCGTGCTGACCGCGAGCGGGCACATCGCGGTCTGGCACATCATCGCGATCTCGATGGTCGCGGGCACGGCGAGCGCGCTCTTCGCGCCCGCCATGCAGGCCGTGATCCCGAGCCTGGTCGAGCCCGGCGAGCTCCTGAACGCGATCTCGCTCAACTCGGTGCAGTTCAACCTGGCGCGCATGATCGGGCCGGCGCTGGCCGGCCTCGCCTACGGCACGATCCGCCCGCAGGGGTGCTTCGCGCTCAACGCCGCCGGCTTCCTGGTGATGATCCTGATGCTCGCGCGTGTCCGGCTGCCGCGGCGGCCGCCCGGGGCGCCGCCGCCGGTCGGGCGGGCGCTCCGCGACGGGCTCGGCTACGCGCGCCGCCATCCCGTGATCGCCCCCTCGCTGCTGCTGGCCGCCGTGATGAGCGTCTTCGGCTTCCCCTACATCATCCTGCTCCCGGCGCTCGCGCGTGACACCCTCGGGCTCGAAGCCACCGGGCTCGGCTACCTGATGGCCGCCGTCGGCGCCGGCGCCGTGGCCGGCGGGCTCGGCCTCTCCGCCGCCGGGGACCTCCCCCGCAAGGACCTCGCCGCGGGCGGTTGCGCGGTCGCCTTCGGACTCGCGCTCTCGAGCTTCGTGCTCGTGCACTCGGTGCCCGCGACCGCGCTCCTCCTCTTCGTCATGGGCGTCTTGCAGACGGTCTGCGTGGCCTCGCTCAACACCACCATCCAGACGGTCGTGCACGACGGCATGCGGGGGCGGGTCATGAGCATGATGACGGTCATCCTCTTCGGCTTCGCGACGGCAGGGGCGCTGGGGATCGGCTTCGTCGGTGACCGGATCGGCGTGCCGCGGGCGCTCGCGGGGGGCGGGGTGGTCATTGCGCTGGTGGCGAGCGTCGTGCTCGCGCGCGCTCCCACCCCGGCCCGCGCAGCGCAGGACGCCTTGACGTCGACGGGCGGCGGGAGGCACTGAAGCACAAGTAGTGAGGGCTGCCTTCCGAAGGGGGTGAAGGCCCTTTCACCCGATTCGGGGATGGCGTGCCC
>Ga0209470_1003350_pt1 | contig 11089 bp, 7 predicted proteins | sample GraSoiAngelo_125_FD_185882 | JGI IMG/M metagenome (GOLD analysis project Ga0209470, IMG submission 185882) | Grasslands soil microbial communities from the Angelo Coastal Reserve, California, USA - 14_0927_05_40cm (SPAdes) (version 2) | ecosystem: Environmental > Terrestrial > Soil > Grasslands ... | reverse complement strand
AGCTAAGATACCGACGAGCGAGACTAATACAATCATTACAACAGCCTTTGCCTCCTTAAATAACAATCCAGTGATCGCCACCAAGATGCTATTTGCTGTCAGGAACCCACTGTTTTTCGCTTGACGCAAGGTATCGTAGTGTCTCCACATCTCGATGTGTGTTTTATCAGGCTTAAACTGATCATTCTCTGGAGTGTCCATATATTTTCCTCCTACGCGTTTCGAAGCTTAACGAGAAAGAGATAAGCCACGGCAGGGTGTCGTGGCAATCCCACTGACCTTATGGTTTTTCTTGATTTTGTAAGAAAAGTGTTGACGGATTTTGCCGAACTGATATTGACGAAAACTCCTGCGCTAGTTCGAGAATCCACAGAAACACACAGCAACGAAACCCACAACACATTGAGCGTACTCTAGTAACTTATGAAAAAAAACTCCTCCACCAAGTCCGCATTCTTTATTCCGCGGGTTTTACTCGGCTCAGTGCTAATTTTAATTAGTGTAGTCCTTGCGCTGTTCGCGTTTGGGGTCACATCGCTCGGCGATGATAACTTTCAGACAGATAATGGCGCTGGCTGGCTTGGCCGGTTCGTTTCAGCTGTTGGCATCCATCTAAATTCGAACAACCTCGCTGCTCTCGAAGTGGGCAGAGGCAGCGGGGCACCCACCTCTAAGCCGTCCGGAGAACCCGCCCACGGAACAGTGAACAGCGGGAGCGCTACTGCGTATGCGGGTCCCAGGAATGATCTGCGTGGGGTACAAAGCGTTCGTACGCCTCCGCTACGCACGATGCCGGCGATACCGCCGCTGCTGGCACCTACTCGGATTGAGCGGGAGCCGATTCGCCCGCAACCGCCTACTGATTTGAAGGGAGTTGATCGTGCGGCCCAAACCTTTCAAGGAGCTGTGTTTTCGGCGCCATACCCTGCTGGAGTCAGTTTTGAGGGTGTCGGAACCGGCATCCCCGGTTTTGTTCCGACTAGCAATCCGCCGGACACGAATGGCCGCGTCGGCGCGATACAGTATGTTCAGTGGAACAACACCAGCTTTGCGATCTGGGACAAAAGCGGCACGCGCCTTTACGGACCTGTCGCCGGCAACACGCTTTTTCAGCCGCTCGGCGGCGCGTGTGCCACGCATAATGACGGCGACCCAGTGGTTGCGTACGATATTCTCAGTGGACGCTGGATTCTCTCTCAATTCGTGGTTGGCGCCAGTCCGGATTTCTCGCATCAATGTGTCGCCGTTTCCGCTACGGGCGATGCCTTGGGCTCGTACTATCTCTACGACTTTGTCACCGACTCGACGAACTTTGTCGATTATCCAAAAATCGGTGTTTGGCCGGATGGCTACTATATGACGGGCCACGTTTTCAACCCAGCTGGAACGAGCTTTCTCGCCGGAAGAATCTTTGTTTTTGAGCGTGATAAGATGCTGCAAGGGCTTCCGGCCCGGCAGCTTCAAGCCGACCTAAAAAAATATAGTGGCAAGCCCCAATATGGATTTCTCCCGTCGGATCTTGACAGTCTCACGCCACCGCCCGTGGGTGAAGCGGCGTTTGTCATTGGGCCTGACCCTGTCACAAACAACAGCTTGGACTCTACCAGGGTGGCGGTAACGTGGGGGGCTACACCAACGATCACACTGAGCGAGACTAAGATCTCCGCGACTTGGAGTGTCGCGCCCTGTGTCGGGAGTCCCTCCAACGCAAATTTCAATTGCGTCCCGGAGCCGTCGCCAGCAGTCGAGGCTGACTATCTCGATAACCTCTCGTTCCACCTGATGTATCGGTTGCCGTATCGGAACTTCGGCGGCAGCCCTGTGCAGGAGTCGCTTGTCGGCAATATCAGCGTCAAGGGCAGTTCGAGTAATCCCAAGCATGGGGCGATTCGATGGTATGAATTTAGAAACGCCGGCAGCTCGAGTACCACTCCTTCGGTTTTTCAGGCGAGTACGTATGACCCGGACAACGCGTACCGGTGGATGGGATCGATCGCCATGGACAAGGACCACAACATTGCGCTCGGCTACAGCAAGTCGAGCACTTCTATCAAGCCCGGTATTTACGTCAATGGTCGGCTGAGCGCAGACCCCCCCAACACGATGGGTGCAGAGGCGACAATGGTAGCAGGACCCGGCGTGCAGATTGGAGGTGGAAATCGTTGGGGCGATTACAGCGGGATGACGCTCGATCCGGTCGACCAATGCACCTTCTTTTATACAAACGAATATCTTCCCACCGATGGCGAGTTTAACTGGGCGACAAAGGTTTCGACTTACAAGTTCGCAGCGTGCGTGCCTGCCCCCGCATGGGGAACGGTAAGAGGCACGGTGATTTCCTTGCCGAGCAGAGCTCCACTTTCCGGCGTCTTGGTTACTCTAAACAATGCTAGCGGGATACGCCGGGGATACGCCGGGGCGACCACCGACGATGGTGCCTATTCGATTTTGGTGCCTCCTGGAGCTTACACTGCCACGGCCGCTGACGCGGCGCGGAATTGCACAAGCGTGTCGCCGCCTTCCGCGAACCTTGTGGTCACAAGCGGCGGAACGGTGACTCAGAACTTCTCGATGACCGGCGGCTCAAATCTTGAGTCGAATGGTTTCACGATTGACGATTCGTCAGGCAACCACAACGGCGTTATCAACAGTAACGAGTGCGTTAATCTGAACATTGCTCTTAAGAACAACGGATGCGCAGACGAGCGAAGGATCTCAGCAACGCTGACTACAACTACTCCTGGAGTGACGGTAACGCAGGGGAGTTCTAGTTATCCCAACCTAGTTATTGATGAGAGTGGCGTCAATAATGTGCCATTCCAGATCCAGACCTCGAACTCGTTTGTTTGTGGCACGAACATCGAGTTCAGCTTGAATCTTACTTATGCGAGTGGGAACAACGTGGTGGCCTTTACCGTGCCAACCTGCACGGGCGGCCCCAGCCAGACGTTCGGCCCAGACTCATTGGCCACGTCTGATTTGACGCAGAGTGATAGACTAGGACGCGATGGTCAGCCAAGCGGATGCGCTGGGAAAGGCTGCCCCGGTGGTGGGTTCGCCGGGACCAAATTTTACAAGACTTACACTTTCACAAATAACGGCGGTGCGCCCGCATGCTTCACGGTGACAATTAACGCTGCTCTTGGTGGCGCAGGCGACGTCGAGAGCGCCGCATATCTAAACAGCTACAATCCGGCGAACCTATGCCAGAATTATCTCGGGGACAGTGGAGTAGTCGGTTTGGGCACAACGATTCCAAACGCATCGTACTTGTTTACAGTACCAGCAAATTCGGATTTCGTTATCGTTGTCAATACGACAGGTACGACTACCTCATCGGTATTCGACGGCACTGTGTCTGGTTTCTTTGACTTCACTCCAGGGCCTGGCCCCTGCCCCGCACACTAGCCTCGGAAATTGGGCGAGACTACAAACAGTCCTCGCGCGTGGAATTGTTTGTCGTCGCTTCAGCTATGAGTGCGCCGAGCTCGTGTAGGGCAGTGTGAGAGAGAAAGCAGCGTCTTGGCGCGAACACTCAGCGGGCTGCTATAGCTCGCGCTTTTACGAAAGCGCGCACGGAGCGTTCGATCTGTTTTGGCGTCGTCGCCCAATCGCAAACACTGATTCGGATGACCGCTCTTCCATGCCAGGTTGAGCTGCCACACCAGCATTCACCGGAACTCTGGATGTTCTGTAGCGTGGCCCTCGTCAGGGCGTCGTCATCACATGAGGCGAGCACCTGGTTAAAAACAACATCGTTGTGCACCTGAAACCCTTGCTCGGATAGAAGTCGGGCAAAGCTTCGCGCGTTTTCGCAAAGCTGTTCGACCAAACGTCGGACTCCTTCCCGGCCTAAGGTCTTGAGAACGGCCCAGAGTTCTATCACACGCGCCCGGGCGGACATCGACGGCCGAAAATTCATGCTGTCACGGTGTTCGCTCCACTGAAAATAGGAAGCCGAAGTCTTGAACGCGCTCATCAATGCTTCGCGATGCCGGCAAAGAATGATACCGCTGTCGTAGGGAACATTGAGGGTCTTGTGTGCATCGAGGGACCAGGAGTCCGCCATTTCGATGCCGTCGCAAGTTTTGCGCATCGATGGCAGCAACCGCGCCCAAAGGCCGAATGCGCCGTCGACATGAACCCACGAACCCGAAGCGTGCGCGTGTTCGCAAAGTGGGCCGACGGGATCGATCGCTCCGGAATTTACGTCGCCGGCCTGGGTGACGACTAACGCCGCTTCGTCCAGTTTCGGCATTTGATCAGCTCGCATGCGTCCCTGATCGTCCACTGGAACAAGCTCGACATTTTCGGATCCGAGTCCGAGCATCGAAATCGACTTGTAGACCGCTGCGTGCGCATCGGCGCTGGCGACCACACGAATTTTCGGCGCACCATAAAGACCCTTGCGGGCAACGTCCCAGCCGCGTCGACGAAGCAATTCGTTTCGACCGGCACACAGCCCTGAGAAATTGGCAATCGTTGTTCCGGATACAAAACCGGCTGCGGTTTCTTCGGGGAAACCAAGCAACGAGACGATCCAACGTTCGCAGATTTCTTCGAGACGCGAATTGATCGGCGACATGACGTAATGCACAGTGTTTTGGTCCCAGACATCGGCCATCCACCTGGCGGCGAGCCCGACCGGAAGAATTCCGCCGTTCACGAAACGAAGTATCGGCCGCCTGTTTGAGTGACGACAGCAGGCGCGCCGATCTTCTGGAGCTGATCGAGAACCAGGAATGGATCGCTCGGATTTTCGGGGAGCGGTTCGACTAGGGCATGCATCGCTCGCAGCGATTTTTCGCCGGGCAGTACATCGGACGTTCTTCAAGACTGTCGATGTACTGCCCGGCAAACTGCCGCGCCTTGTCGAGCAATAATGGAAACTTTTCACGATCTGCGACTCGACTCAGGGACGTTTGTTCGTTTGCCATCATATCGTCGAAAATAGGTTGTCGTATCGACAGCGTCCAGGATACAGAATTCCGTTCGGCTCTTTTTTGATCAGTCATATTCGCAACTGTGCGAGGGAGCAAACGCCGCACGAGAGGCGGACACTAGATTTTCAGTCCAGTGCTCTGCCGACTGAGCTACCCAGCCTTTCCTAAGTCTGGCGTGTCTTCAACGCACCAAACTCACTGGAAACTCGCGCCGGTGGCTGCATCGCGAGAATTCTGCCGGATCATTCCGCAGCTGGGAGCGAAATTGATTCGCGCGCATCGGATCACTGGCCGGTGACGCGCAATTTCCATTTGCATTAACTCTCATTAGCGGCGGTGGGGTACCACCCACCCCAAGCAAAGTGCCAGCGAGCCGATTGACCCGGTAGCGGCGCACTCGCATAGTGCCGCTCTCATGGCGATTGAGTTCACACGCAATTTCTGCATCATCGCGCACATTGATCACGGCAAAACGACGCTGTCGGACCGGTTGCTTGAGAGCACGGGCACGATCCAGGAGCGGGAAAGGCAGGACCAGCTGCTTGATTCAATGGATCTGGAACGGGAGCGCGGGATCACCATCAAAGCGCATCCGGTGGCAATGCGTTACACGAGCAAATCCGGCCAAAGCTATCGGTTAAACTTGCTCGATACTCCGGGCCATGTCGATTTTGCCTACGAAGTTTCACGCAGCCTCGCCGCGTGCGAGGGCGCGTTGTTGGTGGTGGACGCGGCGCAGGGCGTAGAAGCGCAAACTGTGGCGAACGTTCATCTCGCTCACAAACAAGGGCTCACAATTGTTCCGATAATCAACAAGATCGATCTGCCGAATGCCGATGTGGCCTCAGTGAAGCGCCAGTTGGAAGAAATCCTTGCCATCCCTGCAGAGGAAGCGATTGAGGCGAGCGCGAAGATGGGAATTGGCATCGACGAAATTCTCGAGGCAATCGTGAAGCGTATTCCGGCACCGCAACCGCCGGCAGACGAGACGCTGCGCGCGCTGGTGTTTGATTCCGTGTTTGATGTTTATCGCGGTGTGGTCGGTTATGTGCGCGTGGTTTCCGGAACAATGGAAGCGAATCACGCAATCATGTTGATGAACAACAACTCGCGCTACGAGATCAAGGAGGTGGGCGTGTTTACGCCGAAAATGCTTCCGCAGGAAAAGTTAAATCCCGGTGACGTTGGTTATTTCATCGCAAACATCAAATCAACTGCGGATATGAAGATCGGCGACACCATCACCGACCAGCGGCATTCCGCACGCGAGCCGCTTGTCGGGTTTCAGGAAATTCATCCGATGGTGTTCAGCGGTATCTATCCGATTAACACCGGCGACTTTGAGCATCTGAAGACCGCAATCGGGAAGCTGCGCTTGAACGATGCTGCGTTTGTTTACCAACCGGAAAGCTCCGTCGCGCTGGGCTTTGGGTTTCGTTGCGGGTTTCTCGGTTTGCTTCACATGGAGATCATTCAGGAACGGCTCCGGCGCGAGTACAACATGGACATCATCGCGACGAGCCCAAGCGTTGTGTATGAAGTGCTGACCACGCGCGGAGAAAAACTCCTTATCGATAACCCCGCGCACCTGCCCAACCCGAGCATGATCCAGGAGATTCGGGAGCCGATCGTGAAGGCGTATGTGCTTTGTCCGAATGAGAATATCGGTGACATCCTGCAGTTGATCCTGGAAAAACGCGGCCAGATGGAACGCACCGAATCGCTCGATACGCGCCGGGTAATGTTACATTGCGAATTGCCACTCAACGAAATTCTTGTCGATTTCAATGACAAGATTAAGAGCATCACCCGCGGCTACGGTTCGATGGATTATGAGCACGCTGGTTATCGAGCGGCGAAATTGGTAAAACTGGATTTGCTTGTGAACGGTGAGCCCGTCGATGCGTTTTCGACAATCGTGCACAAGGATCGTGCCGAGGCGCGCGGACGCCAGCTGGCGGCCAAACTGAAGGAAGTGATTCCGCGGCAGCTTTACCAGGTCGCGATTCAGGCAGCTATTGGCGGGAAAATTATTGCACGCGAGAGCGTTTCCGCGTTACGAAAAAATGTGACCGCAAAATGCTACGGCGGGGATATCACGCGAAAGCGGAAATTGCTGGAGAAACAAAAGGAAGGGAAAAAACGAATGAAAAGCATCGGGAAAATCAACATTCCTCAAGAAGCATTTATCGAAGTATTGAAGGCGCAATGACGCCTGTCATGAGAGATTTGACTCGCTCGCGCCGCTCGCTCGGCCTCTCGGCCTGCCCGTCCATGTCGCGGTTTCCCCAACCGTTCCATTCTCGACTTCCCTCGGAATGACAGAAGAAACACTGATCTAGATCATGTTCACATCGCGCCACGTTAAACACAGCAGATTGCTCCTGCGGCACGCTCGGAAGTACCTGCGCTACAAGGATGACCGACTCAGCGCGTCAGACCGCGAACAGATCGTCGCGGAAATGAAAAGTCTCCGCGAAGCGTTACGTGATAGAGACCGCGCGAGAATTCACAGCACGGCCGACACGCTTGATAAGACGCTGCACAGGTTAACGCCCGTAACCTGGGAATCGCATTGGCGAGAGAATTGCGAGGTAATTTTGGTGGCCATCGTTGTGGCTGTAGGCATTCGTTCTTATTTCTTGCAGCCGTTCAAAATTCCCACCGGCTCGATGCAACCGACGTTAAACGGGATCATCGGTCATCCCACCGCAGATCCGCCGCCAAATATTCTGCGACAGATCGGCGAGTTCATTGTTATGGGTCGCAATTACATCAACGTCATTTCGCGCGAGGATGATCAGGTTTTTGAAATTGTGCCAAAAAAAATCCTCTTCTTCTTTACTTTTTCGCGACTGATCGGTCAGCGGCAGAACTTTCTCGTGTATGCATCGCCCGACACGCTCAGTCATGATTTTAACGTTTTTCCCGGTCGCGTTTATCACCGCGGTGAAATCATTGCTAGGGGCGCAATTGACACAGGCGATCAGGTTTTCGTGGACAAATTTAGCTACAACTTTGTTAAGCCTCATCGCGGCGACGTTTTCGTTTTCCGCACGGACCATATCCCGGCGATCCGCCCGGACCCGGAGACGGGGCCGCCCTTTTATATCAAACGCCTGGCTGGATTGCCTGGCGATACTCTGCGGATCGATCCCCCGTTTCTCTATGTGAATGGCAAGAAAGCTGAAGGCTTCGGGTTCGAGCGCGTCATGTCAGCGAAACCTCCGTACCGCGGTTATGCTCCGGGCAAAGAATATCTGTCGCCGCCGGATCGACCGTACACGGTGCCGAAGGATGGCTATTTTGCCTTGGGCGACAACAGCTATAACAGCTTCGATAGCCGTTACTGGGGACCGGTTCCCCAGCAAAACCTGGTCGGGCGCGGCTTGTTGGTCTATTGGCCGTTTTACCCACACTGGGGTTTGATTCGCTAGGATCAATTCAAAAGATAAGGACAAACCGCCGGGACATCTGCTTGTGCTCGACGTGGGGGGCGGTCGCGCGCTATCAAAACATTGATTGCTGATATGTGGCAAAATGTAACGCCCTTCTACCCGCTATTGGGACTCTTCGGCGGCTACGCGCTAGTAATGTTTTTCAATCCGGTGCGGCACGCACTGGCTGATGGTTTTCGCTGCGTCGGGCGCTACAACCGCATTTGGATCACGTTTGCCCTGCTTGGGTTTGGCTATTTCGTTTTTCAGTTCGTTACGTTCACGCCAATTCGAAGCTGGTCTGATTTCGATCTGGGCAAAATCGCTTCAATATCTCAGTGGTACTGGCCGCGATTCACGGACATTTGGAGGGAAACTCCGTTGCCTGCCCTGGAAGGCGTGGCCGGAATTTTCGATAACGCCACCACCACCTACCCGCTTTCGGTAGTGGCCGCGGTGTTCATGCTGGTCAACTGGCGGGGCCTGCACGGAGCATTGGTTCGAGCGTTGCGGAAACGGTACGGTTTCTGGGGTTATCTCGTATACTTGATTCTGTTGCTAAGCGCACTGGCGTCGTTGTTGAAGCCGATTGTGTTCTGGCAATTGCCTGAGTGGAGCGGTTTGGTCCCAGCCGCCGGTCTCCTGCGAATCTCCGCCACCGTGGACGCGATCGCATTCGTTTTCGAATACCTCCTGGGAGTCTATATCCAAGTGTACCTTATCACCGTGTGTCTGGCGTGGATAAAAGGGGTGAGCTTCGAAGAAGGAGAACTATTTCGCTTCGCGATGCGACGCTTTAGTTATGTATTGGAATGGGCGGGCATTGTCGTTGCAGTCAGCACGTTAATTGTGCGCTTACCTCTCGTGCTTGCCTACTTTACAAACATTCCCGGTGTCCTCGATTACCTGCCGATTGCGCGGGTGCTGATGAGCGGTTTGATCATTGCGTTTTGTTCGGTGCAAATCTCACTGGCGCTCCATAACGAAACGTTGATTGAAGCGATGCGCGCTCACGCGCAGTTCGTTCGCCAAAATGGAGGCCGCCTCGGATGGTTTTTAATCATTTGCGGAGTGCATTTTTTCGGCATCATGATCTGCGACGCCATTATGCGCGGCGCAATTGCCGATCGGTTAGGCGCACTCTTTCTGTGGAAACTCAGTTTTGCTTTTCTTCGAGGGCTGCTTACCGGATGGCTTCTGGCTTCGTGGGTGTGTTTATTTCGTCAATGCGAAAGCGGTAGGATCAACCAGGAGAAATGGATTCAATACTAAAAGGCTCGCCTGCACGAGGGCGGATGTGAACGCCGCCACGATTACGCGTCAGAGCAAATCAAATCTGGCTCTGGCATTCATTTCATTAGGTCGCGAGCGTAAACGCGACATCATTGTTTTCTACGCGTTCTGTCGAGTCATCGATGACATTGCCGATTCCGCGGAATTGAGCGTGGCAGATAAGCAAGCCTCATTAGTGAAATGGCGCCAGATGCTTCAGGCGGTTGCCCCCGGCGAGCCGCCACTTGCCTGGGATGTACGAGCTTTGATTGAGAAATATTCGCTGCCGGTCGGCATGTTCGAGGAAATCATTGCCGGAGTAGAAATGGATTTGAGCATCCGGCGCTATGTCACGTTTGAAGAGCTGCGGGCTTATTGTTACCGAGTCGCCGGTGCAGTTGGACTGGTAAGCATCGAGATCTTTGGGTATCGCAATCCAGGCTGCAAACAGTACGCGATCGAGCTGGGGTTAGCTTTACAAATGACCAACATCATCCGTGATGTGGGGAAGGATTTGGAGGATGACCGAATTTATCTCCCGCAGGAAGACCTGGCGCGGTTCAATTATTCGGAAGCAGAACTGCAACACCGGCAGTACAACGAACGCTTTCTTCGCCTGATGGAATTCGAAGCAGCGCGTGCGCGGGAGTTTTTCTCCCGTGCGGCGGCTGCGCTTCCGAGAGAAGACCGCCGAGCCATGGCGCCCGCCGAAATTATGGCGTCGATTTATCGCGGTCTTCTGCATCAAATCGAGCTGGACAAATTTCGCGTTTTCGAAAAAGAATACAGGCTAAGCAAGCTGGGGAAAGCAGGCCGAATCGCGACGCAACTTCTTAAATCTTTTTTGAATTTGCCGCCGCGAACATCCGTCTGAGTTTCCAGCTGCGAAATCTTACGAAGGACAAATCTATGAAAATGAAATCTCTGAAAATTCTGTCGGCGATCACGATTGCGTTGTTTGTGCTCGGCACAACGCTTTACGCGCAAGGCACGGACTCGCGCATAGGCAGTATAGCGCGTGAACGGGTTGACCATGGGGCGACCCAAGCTACGGCGATCACCAAAGCAGAGGCTGAAAAAAAGTATCCGCTGCGGGGAGGGAGTTACCCCCCCGGCCAACGAGATCCTCATGATCCGTCGGGAGTTGTTGTGAGCCCGTACCCGCCGCATGAAAAGTACGACTGCTCGAAGGTCGCACACGGCGCGTTGGTTGTTGATGTTAAGGTAAACAAGGTCTTTGTAAGGCCCTAAGCCGCTAAAAACTTCAGACTGCAGAAGAACCCGCGAGAGCGGATTGGGGAGATTTGCTTCGCAACAACTCTGCACGCATGCGGTTAATTAGTTCATCGGGCACACCCAGTTTTATGAGGATGAATACCCCCATACTTGTCTCAGGGATTTCGCTGAGCTGTCTTTTTCTAACTTCCTGTGACACTC
>Ga0209470_1003349_pt1 | contig 11089 bp, 3 predicted proteins | sample GraSoiAngelo_125_FD_185882 | JGI IMG/M metagenome (GOLD analysis project Ga0209470, IMG submission 185882) | Grasslands soil microbial communities from the Angelo Coastal Reserve, California, USA - 14_0927_05_40cm (SPAdes) (version 2) | ecosystem: Environmental > Terrestrial > Soil > Grasslands ... | reverse complement strand
GACGTCTACTACGGCCGCGGCGCGTATGGCGTCGAGACCGCAGCGCGGATGTACTTCGGCGTGAGCGCGCGCAACCTCGATCTCGCTCACGCCTCCTATCTCGCGGGCCTCCCGCAGCGCCCGTCCGAATACGACGACGATGCTGCGACGGGGCGCCAGGCGTACGTGCTCGGCCGCATGGTCGAGGACGGCTGGATCAGCGCAGCCGATGCACGGGCCGCACGGGCGCAGCGGATCGACGTCGTCCCCGACGTCGCTGCGCCCGTGGCCCACCAGTTCGTCGCGTACGCGCGACGCGAGCTCGCGCGGATCCGTCCCGACCTCGCGGGCCGTGAGGGGCTCGTCATCGAGACAACGCTCGACGTGGGACTGCAGACGGAGATCGAACGTCTCGCGCGCCTTCGACTCTTGCCGCTGGCCGACCGCAACGTCACCGATACGGCCGCCGTCGCCATCGAGCCGCCTACCGGCCGGATCGTCGCGATGCTCGGTGGCGCGACCGACGGCGACCCGCGTCACGGCGGCGCGATCAACATGGCCACGACGCCGCGGCAGCCGGGCTCGGCGCTGAAGCCGTTCCTCTACGCCGCCGCGTTCGAGCGCGGCTACACCCCGGCGAGCGCGCTCCTCGATGTCCCCACGACGTTCGAGACGCGCGAGTCGACATACGCGCCGCTCAACTACGACCGCACCTTCCACGGCGTCGTCCCGCTACGCGTCGCGCTGGCGTCATCGCTCAACGTGCCCGCGGTGCGCACGCTCGACGCGATCGGCCTCGACGCGATGCTCGAGATGCTGCAGCGCGTCGGCCTGAAGACGCTCGACGACGCCGAGACGTACGGTCTCTCGCTCACGCTCGGCGGCGGCGAGGTCACGCTCCTCGATCTGACGAACGCGTACGCATCGATCGCCGCGGGCGGCGTGCTCGCCGAGCCCTACTCCATCGAACGGGTGCGCGACGGCACCGGCCATGTGCTCTATGAGCGCGCGGCGACGCAGACGCGTCGCGTGCTGTCGCCGCAGCACGCGTACCTCCTGACGGACATCCTCTCCGACCCGGACGCGCGCATCCCCGGATTCGGCGGCACGACACCGTTCGACCTTCCGTTCCCCGCCGCGGTGAAGAGCGGCACGAGCACCGCCTATCGCGACAACTGGACGGTGGGCTTCACGCCCGACCTCGCGATCGGCGTATGGGCCGGCAACGCCGATGGATCCGCGATGACCGACGTGTCCGGTGTCGAAGGCGCCGGCCCCATCTGGCACGACGCGATGCTCGCCGCGGCGCTTGCGCGCCCGATGCGCGGCTTCGATCGGCCAGCCGGCATCAGCGAGATCACCGTCTGCGCGCCGATCGGCCTCCTGCCGGGGCTGGCCTGCCCAAGCCCAGTCCGCGAGCGCTTCGTCGCGGGCACCGCGCCGACCGCGACCGAGACGTATTACCGCCGCGGTCCGAACGGCGAGACGCTCATCGACCCGCCGCTCGAGGCGCGCGCGTGGGCGCGCGATGCCGGTCTTTCGCTCGCGAGCGCGGGCGCGTGGGATACCGCCGCGGTCACGGAGCCGCTGCGCGAGGACGTCGTGCGCATCGTCGCTCCCGCCACGGGCACGGTCATCTATCGCGCGCCCGAGCTCCCGACGCAGGTGCTGATCGTGCGTGCGTCGGTCGCACCCGCCGTGACGCGCGTGGTGTTCGAGATCGACGGCGCGACCGTCGGCGAGACGAGCGGTGATGCGCCGCGCGTCGAGTGGCCGCTGGTTTCCGGGGTGCACGCGCTGCGCGTTCACGCATTCGCGAACGGGTCGCGCTACACGGCGACCACGGTCTTCGAGGTGAAGTGATGGACGTCCGACAGCGACTCACAGACGGGACCGCGCGAGTGCGCGGTGGTGTGATCGCGAGCATGCTGCTCGCCCTCGTCGTCGCGTGCAGCCAGCTCGTGAACCTGCCGCGCTTCGTCGGGCTCGAGGACGCCTTGAGCCTCTCGCCCTCAGGCGGCGAGATCTCGCGCCTTACGCCCATCACCGTCACGTTCCCGAAGGCGCCGGCCGATCGCACACCCGACGGACTGCTGCAGCTGCTTCCTTCCACGCCCGGAAGCTACGCGTGGCTCGGGCCCAAGACGCTGCTCTTCCAGCCGGAGTTCCCCGGTCTATTGCGCGGCGGCACGTACACCGCCGTCGTCCCCGCGAACGCCGACCTCGGCGTGCCGAAGACGATCACGAAGCAGTTCACCGTGACCGGCAAGCTCACCGTGCAACAGGTCATCCCCGGCGACGGCGACACCGAGGTGCCGCTGGGCGCGCAGGTCCTCGTGCAGTTCAGCCGCTCGGTCGCCCCGCTCACGACGCTCGCCGCGCAGCCGACGGATCAGGTCGTGACGTTCGACCCGCCGCTGCACGGCACGGGCGAGTGGCTCAACACCTCGATCTATCGCTTCATCCCGACCGACCTCGTGCCCACGACCACCTACAAGATCCTCGTGAAGAAGGGACTCACATCGGCCGCGGACGGCGTGCTCGAGAGCGACTTCCGCTCGTCGTTCACGACGATCTCGCCAGCGGTCGACTCGATCGTGCCCGATGGGGCGTGGCTGTACGGCGGGCCGTGGCAGGAAGTGGTCGTCACGTTCAACCAGCCCATGGATGGATCCGCGTCGTCGGGCGTGACCGTGCGCGACAGCACCGACGGCACACTCGTCCCCGAGCGCGCGACGTGGAACGCGGACCGCACCGTCCTCACGCTCAACCCGACGGCGCGGATGCAGAGCGAGACGAAGTACGTCATCACCGTCGACAAGGGCCTGGGTGCCGCGCGCGGCGGCGTGCTCGCGCAGCCGCGCACCTCCTCGTTCACGACCGTCGGCGCGCCGCGCGTCTCGCAGACGTATCCCGCGAACGGCCAGAAGGACGCGGGGCGCTACGGCGTGAGCCTGCAGTTCGCCTCGCCAATGGAGCCGGATTCGCTCGAGGGCAAGATCCACATCAGCGGCATCAGCGACAAGGATCTCGAGGGCAAGGTCTACACCTACGCCTTCGGCCTGTCCGCGAGCCTGACGCTCGAGGCCTCGCACTCCTACACCGTCACGTTCGACGCCGGCGCGAAGGACCAGTACGGACAGGTCATGGGCGCATACACGTTCTCGTTCACGACCGGCTCGCTGCCGTCGACGGTCGCGTTCGCGCTTCCCGGCTATCAGGGCGCGACGTATTCGTCCTCGACAGAGCCGGTGCTGTGGTACTGGACGACGAACAAGAGCGAGGTCCGGTTCACGCTGTACCCGCTCACGAACTCAGAGGCGACATCATGGCTCCATTGCTGCGTCACGGACGCGAGGTGGCAGCCGTCACTTCCGGCGATCCGCACCTGGACGGAGCGCCTACCCGATGCGAAGGACCAGGCGCTGCTGCGGCGCACGAGCATTTCCGGCGGCGGCCCACTGCCCAAGGGTTTCTACTTCCTCCAGACCGACGGTCAATACATGTCCCGCTTCGCTTTCGCCGTCGTCGACACCGTGCTGGTGTCGAAGATGTCCCTCGACGAGCTGCTGGTCTGGGTGCTCGATCACGACAGCGGCAGACCCATCTCGGGCATCACCGTCCACACCGGCAGCGGTGAAGCGATCACGAACGCGCAAGGTCTCGCGACGTTCCCGCTGCCGACGCCCATGCCCGGCACGGGCATCGATCGCAGCACCTGGTTGTGGACCGACGAGGGGCGCTTCGGCGTGCTGTCGACCCACTGGCAATCGCTGTCGCCCTACCAGTTCGGCCTTCCGGGCGAATACGGGTCGCGCCAGTACGTCGGCCACGTATACACCGACCGGCCGATCTACCGGCCCGGCGAGACCGTCTTCTACAAGGGCATCGTGCGCGCCGACGACGATGCGCAGTACTCCCTGCCGCCCAGGGATGGCTTCAGCTACGTGATTCGGAACGCTCGCGGCCAGGAGATAAAGCGCGAGACGGTCACCCTCGATGACTTCGGATCGTTCAACGCGTTCTTCGATCTGCCGGAAGACGCCCCGACCGGCGCGTACTACCTCACCATCACGTACCCGGCGAACAGCGGGAGAGGCGGGATCAACGAATACGCCTTCGCGTCGAACTCGTTCACTGTCGCGGCGTTCCGCAAGCCCGAGTTCCAGGTCGAGATCGACACCGACCGCGCGTCGTACCTCAGCGGCGAGACGATCCGCGCGAGCGCGACTGCGACGTTCTTCTTCGGCGGCGCGCTCGAGGGCGCGAACATGCAGTGGTCCGCGGTCGCGGAGCCGTCCTACATCCGCGCAAAGGGATTCGAGTCGTACTCGTTCAGCGACTACGACTACTCGCGTCAGGCGGTCGCGCGCGATCCGATCCGCGCGAAGGGCGCAGGCGTCACCGGCGGGGGCGGCGTGGCGGCGTTCACGGTCCCCGCGGCGCTCAACGCGGCGGAGGGCGCGCAGCGCTTCACGGTGTCGGCCACGGTGCTCGATCAGAACGGACAGGCCGTCGGCGGCAGCACGTCCGTCATCGTCCACCCCGCGAGCGTGTACGTCGGCATCCGCCCGGACCGCTATCTCGCGACGCAGGATGTCGCGTCGACGATGCGGCTCGTCACGGTCGACACGGAAGGCAAAGCGATCGGTGGGCAGACCGTGCGCGTGCAGGTCTACGACCGGCAGTGGATCACGACGAAGGTGCAGATCCCCGGCGGCGGGCGCCGCTACCAGAGCGACGTGAAGGACATCCTCCTCACCACGCTCACCGCACGCACCGCCGCCGACGGCACGGCGAGCGTCCGCTACGCACCGGAGAAGCCGGGACAGCTCCGTTTCGTCGCCGAGGTCACCGACGCAGCCGGGCGCAGCGCGCGCTCGTCGACGCAGGTGTGGGCCGGCGGCCACGGCTTCGGCCTTTGGCAGGTCACGAACGACGACGCGATCAAGCTCGTCGCGGACAAGGACCGCTACGAGGTCGGGGATACCGCCGAGGTGCTCGTGCCCGCGCCGTTCGCCGGCGCGACCGCGCTCATCACCATCGAGCGTGGCAAGATCATCACGCGCGAGGTGCGCACGTTCGCGACGAACAGCGAGCGGCTGCGCATCCCGATCGTCGACCGCTCGGTGCCGGACATCTTCGTCTCGGTGGTCCTCTACCGCGGACCAACGGACGTTGATCCGCTCCCTCGCTACAAGGTCGGCTACGTCGAGCTGCCCGTGTCGACCGCCTCCCGCGTGCTGAACGTGAAGATCACGCCCGACCGCGATCAGGCCGAGCCGCGCCAGGTCGTGAAGTACGCGCTGAAGGTCACGGATCAGAACGGGAAGGGCGTGAGGGCGCAGCTCTCGGTCGCCGTCGTCGACAAGGCCGTGCTCAGCCTCATGGAGGACCGCGGGCCGGACGGCATGAAGGCGTTCTGGTTCGAGCGCGGCCTCGCGGTCACGACGAACTCGTCGATGGCGAACTCGCTCGACCGCTGGAACGACGTCGTCGCGGAATTGCCGAAGATCGGCAAGGGCGGCAGCGGGGCGGGTGGCGGGCTGAATCAGCAGCCACGCAGCGACTTCGTGAACGTCGCGTACTGGGACGCCGGCCTCGTGACCAATGACGACGGAAGTGCGACGGTCGAGGTCCCGATGCCCGACGACCTCACCACCTGGCACATGCGCGTGCGCGCGATCAGCGGCGACACGCTCGTGGGCGAGGGTGAGAACGAGCTCGTGTCGACAAAGCCGCTCCTCGTGCGCTCGGCGCTGCCGCGCTTCGTGCGCGTCGGTGACAGCGTCGACCTGCGCGTCCTCGTGCGAAACGCGACGAAGAGCGAGCGCACCGTCGGTGTCACGCTCAAGGCGAGCGGGATCAGGGTGAAGGACGCGGCGCGCAAGATCGCCCAGGTCGCGCCGAATGCCTCCGTCGCCTACGCCTGGCCCGCGAGCGTCTCGAGCGAAGGCACCGTGAGCGTGCGGTTCGACGCGGACGATGGAGCGGATCTCTCCGACGCGATCGCCCTCGAGTTCCCCGCGTTCGCCGACCTCGTCCCCGAGACGATGTCGACGGGCGGCATCGTGACGAAGGACGCTGCACTGGAGGCCATCTACCTACCGAAGTTCGCGGACACCGCGCACGGCTCGCTCGGCATCTCCGTCCGCTCCGCGCTGGTGGGCTCGCTCGCGAGCGAGCTGCGCTGGTTTGATCCCTGCGGGACCTGCGGCGAAGAGGACACGATGTCCATCGCGAGCCGCGTCATCGGCACGATTGGCGTCGCGCGCATGGAGAAGACGACACGCTACGACGCGCGCATCACCACCGACATCGCGACGATCATGGGCCGACAGCGGCCCGACGGCGGCTTCGCCTGGTGCACGAAACCTGAATGCACGAGCGACCCGAACGTCACCGGCTGGGTGCTCTTCGCGCTCGGCGAGGCGCGCCGTGACGCGCGGAACGTCGACAGCGGCGTCGGTTCGCGAGCGACGAACTTCATCGCGACGTACATCAATCGCCCGAACACGACGGCGCAGGCGACGGACCCGCATCACGATCAGGACGCCCTACTGCTCGCTGCGCTCGCGTCGGCCGGTAGCCCGACCGCGGGGACGATGGCGCTCGCGCAGTTCGAGCAGCACCGCGCCCTTCTCGCGAACTGGGGCCGCGCGTACCTCGCGAACGCGCTCCTCGACGGCGGCTCGAAGCCAGTCGACGCGCCGGTCCGCGGGCTGCTCAACGATCTCACCGCATCGACGATCCCCAGCGCCAACGGCAACCACTGGGAGGACGAGACGACCTCGAGCAAGTACTCCTTCATGACGAGCACCGCGACGACCGCGCTCGTGGCGCTGTCGATCGCCCGCGCGATGCCCGACCACCAGCTGTTGCCGCAGTCGATCCGCTGGCTCGTCGTCGCGCGCGACGCGCAGCGGTGGCAGACGAGCATCGACCGCGCGATGAGCATCCTCGCGCTCGCGACGTACGTCGGCGTGACCGGCGAGCTCGGCGCCGAGTTCGCGTACAACGTGTCGCTCGATCAGAAGGAGCTCATGTCCGGTCAGGTGAAGGCGAGCACCGCGCCGACCGAGGAGAGCAAGCGCGTGCCGCTCGCGAACGTCGTGACCGCGGGGAAAACGAGCCTCCTGGGCGTGGGGCGCGAGTTCACGAAGAGCGGCCGCCTCTACTACACGCTCGACCTGCGCTACATGACACCGGCGACGCAGATCGACGCGACGAACCGCGGCTTCGCGGTGTCTCATCAGTACACGCTCCTCGGCGCCCCGGGGACGCCGGTCAGCCGTGCGCGCCTGGGCGACGTCATCCGCGTGACGCTCACGGTCATCGCGCCGCACGACCGCAACTACGTCACCGTCGAGGACATGCTCCCTGCGGGTCTCGAAGCGATCGACCCGCAGCTGAAGACGACCGATCCCGCGCTCCGTGCGCAGCTCGAGAAGGACCGCCTCGCGTCATACACGCGCAGCGGCGATAAGTTCGTCGCGCCGTGGTACCGCTGGTACTACAGCCCGTGGCAGCAGGTCGACACGCGCGATGACCGGACGATCCTCAAGGTCGACCGCCTGACGAAGGGCATGTACGAGTACACGTACTACGCCCGAGCGACGACGACGGGCGACTTCTTCGTCGCGCCCGCGCACGCCGAGGAGCAGTTCTTCCCCGAGGTCTTCGGCCACAGCGACAGCGCGCGCTTTGTGATCACCGCGCCGTAGACGCCGAATCGACGTAGTTGAGAAAATCGATATCGCCCGGTGAATGACCGATGCGCGTGAGCAGGATCGCGGCATCGGACCGCTGCTGCTGGCTGTGCGTGATGACGTGGACGAGGAAGAACCACAGCGGGAAGCGATCCCGGCCGCCATCGTTCCACTCGGCATCGAGCGCGACCTGATCCAACGTGCTGAGCCAGGCGCGCATCTCTGCTTCATCTCGGCGCCACTCGTCGGCGAGCGTCTTGGGGTCGTCATAGGAACCCGGGTCGAGCTCGGCGTCCCATTCCGCTTTCGGCCGCTTCTGCAAGCGCAGGCGCCAGCTTCGCTCCACGTCCAGAGCATGGACGAGAGTCGCCCGCAGGCCGCGGGTGGTGACATCCGAGTTCGCCCGCCACGCCGCTGGCGTGAGCTTCGCAGCGACGTCAAGCAGGTGTCGATCTGCCCAGTAGTTGTAGTCAAAGAGCGCGATCACGCCATCCCGATCCATCCCGAACGACGATAACGAGAGAAAAGGACGGCCCCGCCCAAGTCGGGAGGTCGCCGATCATCCGTACCGCGGGATCGAGGGAGGGTCGTGCCACGGCCCTCCCGTCGAACACGAATTAAGGGATCGAGATCTTCCAGATGCCACGACCGTGCGTGGCCGCCACGAGATAGCTCCCGTCGGGCGCGAGGCTGAGATCGTTCACGGACGCGTTCGGGAGGCCCGTCCCCAGGCGTGACCATGAGGTCGAGCCGACCGGCGCGGTGAACACACCGACGTCGGTCGCGACGTACATCGTGCTGCCCTTCAGGACGAGGTCGTCACCCGGCGCGTCGGGCAGGTTGCCAGTGATGTCGGACCATGAGGCGCCGCCGTTCGTCGACTTGAACACGTGACCCACTCCGCCGGCCGGGATCCAGCGACGTGAGAATCCGCCGAAGACGGCGTACACAGTCGCCTGGTTCGCGGGGTCGACGGTGAGCGAGTACACGTAGCGGTTCGGCAGGCTCGTCACGTCGAGCTCGTGCCACGTCCCGCCATAGTTCGTCGCGATACCGCGACGGAAGCCTTCGCCGGTGGTGGATGACGCGCGCGGGTTGCAGCCCGATGGGCCACACCACGCGGCGTACGTGACGCCGCCCTTGACCGCGATCGCGGTCGTCGAGTCGCCCGAGCCGGTGTTGTAGGCGATCTTCCAGTCGCAGGCGCTGGAGCCACAGGTGGTGTCCCAGCCCTTGTTCTGGTTGTCCCACACGTACTGGCCGCCGGCGACCCAGTGCGTGCCGCTCGAGACATCCGCGCGGAACGGCGCGATGAAGCGCGCGTTCGGATCGCACGGGCTCGGCGTGTAGGTGAATGCAAAGCAGGATGGGCTGATCTCACGCCAGGCGAAGGTCGTCCCGTCGGAACGCCCGGCGTTGGTCGTGAGGAACATGTCGAGGTCGACGTATTCGTTGACCGCGCGCTCGTAGCTCGTTGGGTCGACGATCACGTCGCCACCGTCGCCGCCGAACGGCGACACCATCGTCGCCGCGCCGGGCAGGATGAGCGAGGCGCCGTTGTCCTGCAGCCCACCCCAGACGCCATCGCCTGTGCCACCGGGCACGCGGCCGGCGCCGGCGTAGTAGTACTGCAGGGTTCGCAAGGTGGCGTTCAGATCGGTCCAGCCTTCGACCGTGTGGATGGATGTCGACCGCTTCCATACACCGCCGTCGTTGCCGACGTAGACGGTGCCGTTCGCGATCGCGACCGCGTGCTGATCAGGGTGCGTCGTCTTCGGGCATGAGTCGAGCCCGTTCGCCGAGCACGGCAGCCCGAAGTTCCAGTACGGACCGATCGCGAACCAGTTGCTGCCGCCATTGGTCGTCTCGAAGACCTCCTCGAGACCGAGGTACACGTGGTCCTTGTCCGCGGGGTCCACGCCGATGAAACGGTTGTACCAAGCCTGCACGCCGGGGTTGAAGCCGCGGAAGTAGTTGTACAAAGCAGAGCCGCTCGTCGCGAGCTTCCGCCCCTCGGCGATCTTGTTCCACGGTCCCGATGCGTCACCCGACGGCGAGACGAACACGCCCTGGAGCGTGGTGCCGCCGGACTGCGTGAAGTGGTTGATCTGGAATGGCGACTCAACGACCGCGTAGAGCGTCGAACCGTCCGCGGAGTACGCGAACGAGGTGCTGCCGATGTCCGCATCGTTGACCGCGCCGCCGGCCTTCGCACGCGTGAAGTTGTTCCCGCCGTCCGTCGAGATGTAGAAGCCGTCATATGCGGTGCCGTTGCGCCACGACATGTTCGCGACGATGTACTGGCCGTTCGTCCCGGGACGGACGACGACGTCGTTCGTCATCGAGAGTCCGTACGGGATCGCTGAGTAGCCCAAGCTCGCGGCGTCGAAGACCTTCGTCCATGGAGAGCTCAGGTTCGTCGTCGTGTGCTTCCACAGTCCGCGGCTTGTCGCCGCGAACACGAGGCCGTTGCCGTCGAAGGCGAGCTTGCCGATGGTCGTCCCATCGAGCGCGTCGTCGCCGACGAGGGTCCACGAGGAGCCACCGTTCGTCGAACGGAAGACGCCGGCGCCACGGTAGTTCTCGAAGGCGGTGTTGTTCTCACCTGTGCCGACCCACACCGACTGGTTGGCCGGGTCGATCGAGATCGCCCCGACGGAGAGGCTCGGCATCTGGTCGAACGTCGGTGTCCAAGTCGTGCCGCCGTTGGTGGACTTCCAGACACCGCCATCCGCGGCGCCCGCCCAAACCGTTCCATTCGCCTGAATGGCGAGCGCGGTCATCCGTCCGGAGACGAGACCGGAGCCGCCGCCGGAGTTGCTGATGACAGGGTCGCGGTACGCGGGATCGTCGGAGTCGTATGGCCGATTCGTGACCTCGGACCACGTGCCCGTGACGACGGGAAGCTGCTGCGTCGCGGCCCGCGCCGATCTGATCGCGCCGCCCGGAACGGTCGTGGCGGGCGCGATGCGCGCGGCCTCGTACTCGAGCGACGCGCGGTTGACCTCATCCTCGAGCTCGGATGCCCTGCTCTCGGACTGGAGCTGCCGATTGCCGGAGCGGCCGCCCTGGGCGAGCGCGAGGTTGGCGAATGACAAGAGCGCGAGGATCGCAAGACAAGCCGCGAGAACACGCGGATGCCTGAAGGACATGCGGACCCTCCCCATGTAGTGACGGCGCTTCGCAGCGCGCTGCGTGACGCTATCAGGTTCGACCGACGCTGAACTTGCCCGTTCGTCCGGTCGCCTGCCGACCGACAAGGGATCTTGCGCACTAGCCTCATGAGCGATGCGACCGATGAACCCGCTCGGCGTCATCGCAGCGATCACGCTCGTCGTCGTGCTCGGCCTCGGCCTGCTGTACGCGTATCGATCGCAAACGCCGGCGACGCAGACCGTGCC
>Ga0209470_1003341_pt1 | contig 11112 bp, 17 predicted proteins | sample GraSoiAngelo_125_FD_185882 | JGI IMG/M metagenome (GOLD analysis project Ga0209470, IMG submission 185882) | Grasslands soil microbial communities from the Angelo Coastal Reserve, California, USA - 14_0927_05_40cm (SPAdes) (version 2) | ecosystem: Environmental > Terrestrial > Soil > Grasslands ... | reverse complement strand
CGACATGCTCACACGAGTGCGGAACGGCGCCGGCGCGCGTCACGAGACCGTGACCATTCCGGCGAGCCGAACGAAGCTCGAGGTCGCGAAGATCCTGAAGGCCGAGGGGTTCATCAGCTCGTTCGAACAGCCGACACCTCGCGAGATCGTACTCAAGATGAAGTACATCGGCGGCAAGGTGCCTGCGGTCTCCGGACTCCGGCGCATCAGCCGGCCGGGCTTGCGCGTCTACGCACGGAAGACCGAGATGCCGCGCGTGCTCGGCGGTCTCGGTGTCGCGATCGTCTCGACCTCGTCCGGTGTCATGACCGGGCGCGAGGCCGAGAAGAAGGGGTTGGGCGGGGAAGTCCTCGCCTACATATGGTGATCAGATGAGTCGCATCGGTCGCCTCCCCGTACCGGTCCCGCAGGGCGTGGACGTCAAGATCGACGGCCAGAGCGTGCGCGTGAAGGGCCCGAAGGGTGAGCTCGTGCGCACCTTCCATTCCGACGTGTCGGTGACGCGTGAGGACGGGACGCTCGTGGTGAAGCGCAAGGACGACGCGAAGGCGACGCGGGCGCTGCACGGACTCACTCGCGCGCTCCTGCAGAACATGGTCACCGGCGTCACCACCGGGTACGCTCGTGATCTCGAGATCAGCGGCACCGGCTATCGCGCCGTGCTCGCGGGGAAGAAGCTGCAGCTCGCGCTTGGTTTCTCGCACCCGATCGAGATCGACCCGCCCGCCGGGGTGTCGTTCACCCTCGAGACCCCGCAGAAGGTCAAGGTCTCGGGTAGCGACAAGCAAATGGTCGGGGAGATCGCCGCGCGCATCCGCGCGCTGCGGGTGCCGGATCCGTACAAGGCGAAGGGCATCAAGTACGCGGAAGAGCGCATCAAGAAGAAGGCCGGCAAGGCTGGCAAGGTCGGCGCGAAGGCGTAGCGGGGAGAGAGATGGCGAAAGCAACCCGGAACGACGGTCGGACACGGCGCCACGTGCGGGTGCGCGAGAAGGTGCGCGGCAGTGCGGCGCGCCCGCGTCTCGCGGTGTTCCGCTCGCTCACGCACATCTACGCGCAGCTCGTCGACGACGACGCCGGCACGACTCTCGCCGCGGCCTCTTCGCTCGACACGAAAGACGCCAAGGGGAAGCGGACGGAGCGTGCGAAGAGCGTCGGCACGCTCCTCGGCGACCGCGCGAAGCAGAAGGGCGTCACCGAGGTCGTGTTCGACCGCGGCGGCTACCGGTATCACGGAAGAGTGAAGGCGCTGGCCGAGGGTGTCCGCGCCGCGGGGGTCAAAGTCTGATGCCGAGGATCGATCCAACACGTTTGGAGCTCACCGAGCGCGTCGTGCAGATCAACCGCGTCTCCAAGGTCGTCAAGGGCGGCCGGCGGTTCAGCTTCTCGGCCGTGGTCGTCGTGGGTGATGGCCGCGGACACGTCGGTGCAGGTCTGGGGAAGGCCGACGAGGTGCCGGCGGCGATCACGAAGGGCATCGCGGACGCGAAGAAGCAGCTCATCCTCGTGCCGCTCGTCGATCGCACGATCCCGCACCCGGTGACGGCGGACTTCGGCGCTGCGAAGGTGCTCCTCCGGCCCGCATCGAAGGGCACCGGCGTCATCGCCGGCGGTTCGGTACGCGCGGTCGTCGAATCCGCGGGCATCAGCGACATCCTGTCGAAGTCGCTCGGCAGCACGAACCCGGTGAACGTGGTGATGGCGACGATGAAGGCCCTCGGAGCGCTTCGCTCCTCACAGCGGATCACGGAGATGCGCGGCGTCGATATCCGGCGCGCCCGCGCCGAGCCCGAGCCGGTGGCGCCGTGACGCGGCTCGTCATCCGTCAGCACCGCAGCTCCATCGGCGAGAAGATCGCCGCGCGCCGGACGCTCGAGGCGCTCGGCCTCCGACGCACCGGTCAGAGCGTCGAGCAGACGGATTCGAAGGCCGTACGCGGGATGTTGCGCCGCGTCGCGCACCTGGTCGAAGTGAGCGAACAAGACGCGAAGTCGGAGACGGCGGGTAGGAAGATATGAGACAGCACGAGCTGCGCGCTCCGCATGGCGCGCGGAAAGCCCATCGCCGCGTCGGCCGCGGGATCTCCTCCGGCCAGGGCAAGACCGCGGGCAAGGGCACGAAGGGCCAGCTCGCCCGAAGCGGTCCTGGCATCCCGGGCTGGTTCGAAGGTGGCCAGACGCCGATCCACATGCGCATCCCGAAGATGCGCGGCTTCAAGAACACGCGCTTCCGCGTTTCTTATGTCGGCGTGAACGTCGGCCGCCTCGGCGACTACGCCGTTGACGGCAAGGTCACCCCGGAGACACTCGCGGCGAAGGGCCTCGTACGACCCGACGCGCGCGTGAAGGTGCTCGCCGACGGCGAGGTCAAGGCTGGCTACGAGGTGCACGCGCACGCGGTCTCGGCGACCGCGCGAAAGAAGATCGAATCCGCGGGCGGGTCGATCGTGATCATCGGCGGCTCATAGCCCCATGGGCATGTTCGCCGCGCTGCTCGAGGCGTTCCGTACCCCGGACCTGCGCAACAAGATCCTCTTCACGCTGGGCATGCTCGTGGTGTTCCGTTTCCTCGCGCACGTGCCGCTGCCGGGTGTGGACCAGGCGCAGCTCCAGAACGTCCTCAACTCGAGCCAGCTGCTCAACCTGCTCGATCTCTTCTCGGGCGGCGGCCTCGCGAAGCTGTCGGTCGTCGCGCTCGGTGTGAATCCCTACATCAACGCCTCGATCATCATGACCCTGCTCAACCAGACGATCCCCGCGCTCGAGCGCCTCTCGAAAGAAGGGGAGTACGGGCGGAACAAGATCAATCAGTACACGCGCGTGCTCACCGTCCCGCTCGCGCTGCTGCAGGGAATCGGCGTCGCCGTGTTCATGCAGCGCTCGGGCGTGCTGCCGGGCTTCGGTCCCGACAACCTCGGCCTCACGCTCGCGATCCTCGCCTCGCTCACGTCGGGAACGCTCATCCTCATGTGGCTGGGTGAGCTGATCAGCGAGCGCGGCATCGGCAACGGGATCAGCTTCATCATCTTCGCGGGCATCGTTGGCCGCCTGCCCACCACGGTGTCGCAGACGTTCGAGGTGCAGCAGAACGTATTCGCCCTCGCGTCGATCGCGGTCATCGCGGTCCTGGTGATCGCCGCGATCATCTTCATCCAGGAGGGCCAGCGTCGCGTCCCCGTGCAGTACGCGAAACGCGTGCGCGGAACGCGGATGTACTCCGGCGGCAGCACGCACATCCCGCTACGCGTGAACAGCGCGGGCGTCATCCCGATCATCTTCGCGATCTCGATCCTGCTGCTGCCGAGCCAGGTGGCGCAGTACTTCACGAACAGCGATACCGACTGGGTGAAGAACCTCGCGACCGGGATCGTCGGCGCGTTCGGCAATCCGGTCTTCTACAACTCGCTCTACTTCCTGCTCGTTGTCGCGTTCACCTTCTTCTACACCGCCTTCACGTTCGTGCCGAACGACGTTGCGGACAACATCAAGCGGTACGGCGGGTTCATCCCGGGGATCCGGCCGGGCCGGCCGACCGCGGAGTTCCTCGGCCGCGTCGTCACGCGCATCACCATCGCCGGCGCGCTGTTCCTCGGCATCGTCGCGGTGATGCCCACGCTCATCGGCGACATCACCGGCGTGCAGACGCTCCGCCTCGGTGGCACGAGCATCCTCATCGTGGTCGGCGTCGTCGTGGAGACGATGAAGCAGCTCGAAGCGCAGCTGCTGCAGCGTAGCTACGAGGGGTTCATCCGCTAGTGACTCAGGGCGATCTCGTCCTGATGGGCCCACCGGGCTCGGGCAAGGGCACGCAGGCGCGACGGATGGTGGACGAGCTCGGCTACGTGCAGCTCGCGACCGGCGATCTGTTCCGCGCGCACCTGGCGCAGGGCACCGAGCTCGGCAAGCTCGCGCAGAACTACATGTCGAAAGGCCAGTACGTTCCCGACGACGTGACGGTGAAGATGGTGCGCGAGCGCCTGGCGGATATCCCGCGCAAGACGCGCGTCGTGTTCGACGGCTTTCCGCGGACGGTCGCGCAGGCCGAGGCGCTCGACCGGCTATTAAAGGAGTGCGGACGGTCGCTGACCGCGGTGCTCCTGCTCGAGGTTCCGCGCGACGAGCTCCTGAAGCGTCTGGGCACGCGCGCGACGTGCTCGCGCTGCCAGACGGTGTACTCGCTGGCGGTGCGACCGCCGAAGGTGCCGGGCGTCTGCGACCGCTGCGGCGGGCCGGTGAGCGCGACCGCGCGCTCCGACGAATCGCCCGAGGTCGTGAAGAAGCGGCTCGAGGTCTACGAGGCCGAGACGAAGCCCGTGATCGAGTACTACGAGAAGCGCGGGATCCTGAAGCGCGTCTCCGGTGTGGGCGCGATGGACGAGATCGGCGCGCGCCTGATGGCGCTCCTCGAACGGCGAAAGACGCCGAGGTCGACCGCGTGATCACACTGAAGACCCCACAGGAGACCGCGAAGATGCGCGAGGCGGGTCGCATCGTCGCCGAGATGCTCGCCGCGTGCCGCGCGGCCGTGCGCCCGGGCGTCACGACCGGAGAGCTCGACCGGATCGCCGCCGACATCCTGAAACGTCACGGCGCGACGTCGAACTTCAAGGGCTACGGCGTCCCGATCCTCCCGCCGTTCCCGGGCGTGATCTGCACCAGCGTGAACGAGCAGATCGTGCACGGGATCCCGGGCAAGCGCCGCCTGAGAGAGGGCGAGATCCTCAGCATCGACGCGGGCGCGATCGTCGAGGGCTGGCACGCCGACGCCGCGATCACCGTGCCGGTCGGCGCCGTGTCAACGCAGGCGGCGCAGCTCATGCTCGTGACCGAGCAAGCCCTCGGGCACGCGATCGCGGCGGCAGTCGTCGGGAAACGCCTCGGCGACATCGGCGCCGCGGTCCAGCGCTTCGTCGAGGCCCAGGGCTTCAGCATCGTCCGCAATTACGTCGGTCACGGGATCGGCCGGGCCATGCACGAGGAGCCGCAGGTCCCCAACTACGGCGCGCCCGAGCGCGGGCTCCAGATAAAGGAGGGCCTCTGCATCGCGATCGAACCGATGGTCAATATCGGCCGCCCCGAGACGAAGACCCTTGCCGACCAGTGGACCGTGGTCACGGCCGACGGCAGCTTGTCCGCCCATTTCGAGCACACCCTCTGGTGCACGGCGGGCGGGCCCGTGGTCCTCACCGCCCCTGAAGGCCGGGCGGCGGCCGCCGCATGAACGCCCGTTGCTCCGCTTGGGCGGTTTCGGTACAATTTTGGTTCCCGTGGGCACACGCCGCGGAGACCCCTGTGTCTGGAGTCCATGGCAAGTAACAAGCCGTCCAAGGACGTGATCGAGGTGGAGGGCACCGTCTCAGAGGCCCTCCCCAACGCGATGTTCAAGGTCGAGCTCCAGAACGGCCACGCGGTCCTGGCACACATCTCGGGAAAGATGCGGATGAATTTCATTCGTGTCGTCCCCGGGGACAAGGTCCTCGTGGAGCTATCGCCGTACGACCTCAAGAGAGGTCGCATTACGCGTCGAGTGAGGTACTAGAGCTTGAAGGTCCGGGCGTCAGTCAAAAAGCGTTGCGACAAGTGCAAGATCATCCGGCGCGACCGTCAGATCCTCGTGATCTGTTCGGAGCCGAAGCACAAGCAGCGCCAGGGTTAAGAATGACGACTTCGTTGCACTCGTCGTCATTCATACGTGCACCTCGTGAACGAGGTGCAGTAGGGGAGGCTCGTCATGGCACGTATCGCCGGCGTTGACATCCCGCGCGAGAAGCGCGTCGACGTGTCGCTCCGCTACATCTTCGGCATCGGACCGACCACCGCGCGTGACGTGCTCGAGCAGGCGCGGGTCGACGGCGCCGTGCGCGTGCGCGATCTCACCGAGCCTCAGGTCGCGAAGATCCGAGAGATCATCGATCGCGGCTTCACCGTCGAGGGTGACCTCCGCCGCGAGGTCGCCATGAACATCAAACGCCTTCAGGAGATCGGCAGCTATCGCGGGCTTCGGCATCGCAAGGGGCTACCGGTCCGCGGTCAGCGTACGCGCACCAACGCGCGTACCCGAAAGGGTCCACGTAAGACGGTGGCCGGAAAGAAGAAGTCGGTGTCGAAGACCTAATGGCGAAGGACAACAAGGACGTCGCCACGAAGGAACGGCCGGGCAGGCGCGACGCGGGGAAAGCTCAAGACGCGTCGGCGAAGGACAAGAAGGCCGGCGCGCCCGAGGCCGAGGGTGCCGCGGGCGCCGAGAAGGCCGCGCCGCGCAAGAAGCGCGAGCGGCGGGTCGTGCCGCGCGGCGCGGCGCATATCAAGGCATCTTTCAACAACACGATCATCTCGATCAGCGATCCGGTCGGGAACATCATCGCGTGGTCGTCCGCCGGCGCGTCCGGATGGAAGGGCTCGCGCAAGAGCACGCCGTACGCGGCGCAGGTCGCCGCCGAGAACGCGGCGCGCAAGGCGGTCGACACCGGCATGAAGACCGTCGAGGTGTTCGTGCGCGGTCCGGGCGCCGGGCGTGAAGCGGCCATCCGCGCGCTGGAGGCGACCGGTCTCGAGGTCACCGCGATCACCGACGTCACGCCGATCCCGCACAACGGTTGCCGCCCTCCAAAGCGGCGGAGGGTCTAAATGGCGCGTTACACCGGTCCCGTCTGTCGTCTCTGCCGCCGCGAGGGCATGAAGCTCTTCCTCAAGGGCGAGAAGTGCTTGACGAAGTGCACCTTCGAGCGGCGCAGCTCTCCGCCCGGTATGCACCAGCAGCGTCGTCGCAAAGTGTCCGACTTCGCGCTTCAGCTTCGTGAGAAGCAGAAGGCGCGTCGGATCTACGGCGTGCTCGAGCGCCAGATGAAGAACACGTTCGAGCAGGCGGCGGAGATCAAGGGCGCGACCGGCGAGGTGATGCTGCAGAACCTCGAGCGGCGCCTCGACAACACCGTGTACCGCTCCGGCTTCGGGAAGTCGCGCTCGCAGGCGCGGCAGCTCGTGGCGCACGCGCACATCAAGGTCAACGGCAAGATCACGAAGACGCCGAGCTATCAGGTGAAGGCCGGCGACCTCATCACGGTGAGGGAGTCGAGCCGCGACTCGAACTACTTCAAGGAGATGCTGGCCTGGGCGAAGACGCAGACGCGCCCCGGCTGGCTCGAGACCGACCCCGAGAACTTCAGCGCGAAGGTGCTCTCGGTGCCGACGCGCGACCAGATCGAGGCGCAGGTCAACACGCAGCTCATCGTTGAGCACTATTCCCGTTAGCGCTGCAGGAAGGAACACCGAATGACCATCGTGGAACTCGAGTACCCCAAGATCGAGCGCATCGAAGGCGACGAGCGCTACGCGAAATTCGCCTGCGAACCGCTCCCGCCGGGATACGGCACGACGCTCGGCAATTCGCTCCGTCGCGTGCTGCTGTCTTCGCTGCCGGGCGCGGCCATCACCGCCGCGCGTGTGCGCGGTGTCGCGCACGAATTCTCGACGATCCCCGGCGTCAAGGAGGACGTCGTCCAGATCGTCCTCAACCTCAAGCAGATCCGTCTCCGCTCGTTCTCCAACGAGCCGGTGACGCTCACCATCGAGAAAGAGGGACCCGGTGTCGCGACCGCGGCGGACATCGCCACGACCAGCGAGATCGAGATCGTGAACCCGGAAACGCCGGTCGCCACGCTCGAGCCCGAGGCCTCGCTCTGGATGGAGCTCACGATCGAGACCGGTCGCGGCTTCCACTCTGCCGAGCGGCGTGAGGGCCTGCCCATCGGGGTGATCCCGATCGACGCCCTCTACAGCCCGGTGAAGAAGGTCAACTTCGCGGTCGAGAGCACCCGCGTCGGACAGGTCACGAACTACGACCGCCTCATTCTCGAGGTGTGGACCGACGGCACGACCACGCCCGACGAGGCGGTAGCGCAGGGCTCGAACATCCTGGTCCAGCAGTTCAGCCTGTTCGCCGGTCTCACGAAGACCCAGACGGCGATCGCCGCGCCGGACCGCACGAACGGCAGCGCCCTGCCATCGGCGATCGCGGACATGCCGATCGAGGATCTCGATCTGCCCCAGCGGGCGTTCAACTCGCTCAAGCGGCATGGCATCACGAAGGTCGGTCAGCTGCTGCAGACCCCGGACGAAGAGCTGCTCCGCATGCGTAACTTCGGCAAGAAGTCGCTCGACGAGATCAAGGAGCGCCTTGCGGCGCGCGGTCTCATCGAGCCGCCGGTCCGCGACGAGACCATCACCGACGACGGCGGTCCCTCGGAGGACGGCGAGGAAGAGCTCCCGGCGGGCGAGGAGTCCTAGGTGCCCCATCAGGTCCATCAGCGCAAGTTCGGACGCAAGATCGGCCCACGCCGCTCGATGCTGAAGAACCTGACGCTGTCCGTCCTGCGCTACGAGCGCGTCAAGACGACCGAGGCGAAGGCCAAGGAGATCCGCGGCTTCGTCGATCGGATGATCAACCTGGGCAAGGACGGCTCCCTCGAGGCGCGCCGCCGTGCGCAGGGCTGGCTGCCCGAGCAGGCGATCGTGGAGAAGGTCTTCGACGACCTCGCGAAGCGATACGGCGACCGTACCTCAGGTTACCTGCGCACGACTCACCTGCCGCGCCGTGTCGGCGACTCCGCGCCGCTGATGTTGCTCGAGCTCATGCCGGCGACCGAAGCGAAGGAGCCCGAAGCGGAGACCGAGGCCGCGCCGCGGCGCCGTCGACTGGCTCTTCCGCGCCGCCGCGAGAAAACGGCTTCGGCTGAGAAGACCGCGGCCGAAGCGGCCGAGAGCGCACCGGCAAAGAAGCGCGCACCCGCGCGAAAGAAGACGACCGCGGGCGCGAAGGAGGCGTAGCGAGCGGCAGACACGAAGCACTGGAAGGCGCGTGTGGCGTATGACGGGACCGCGTACGCGGGGTTCCAGATCCAGCCGAACGCGCCGACGGTGCAGGGAGAGCTCGAACGCGTCCTCGCGGTGATCTGCGGGGAGCCGGTGCGCATCACCGGTGCGGGTCGGACCGACGCGGGGGTGCATGCGAGCGGACAGGTCATCGATCTTCGGACGAGGAGCGGTCTGGCAGCAGCGGAGCTGGAGAGAGGGGTCAACGCCCTTCTTCCCGAGGACATCGCGATCTCGGAGCTGGAGCCCGCGCAGGACGCGTTCCACGCGAGGTTCTCGGCAACGGGACGCACATACGAATATCGGATCCGGAATGCGGCGGTGCGCGATCCGCTGTGGACGCGGCGAGAGCACTGGCACCCGGGCGAGCTCGACGTCGCGGCGATGCGCGCGGCCTCAGCTCACCTCGTGGGACGCCACGACTTCGCGGCGTTCGCCGCGGGCGAGTCGGGCGAGCGAACCGTGAAGCGCGCCGACTGGACGCACGAGGGGAGCATCCTGCGCTTCGAGATCGAAGCGGACGCCTTCCTCCGCGGGATGGTGCGCGGCATCGTCGGGACGCTGCTCTGGGTCGGTCGCGGAAAGCTGACGGTTCCCGCCTTCGCGGAGGTGCTCGCGGCGAGGGACCGCGGTCTCGCGGGGCCGAGCGCGCCGGCGAGGGGTCTGTGTCTGGTGTCGGTCCGGTATGGTGACGGGGAACGAAGACGACAGGACGGAAGCGAGAACTGGGAATGATGACGAAGACATACGCGGTGAAGAAGTCTGAGATCCAGCGAGAGTGGCGCCTCGTCGACGCCGATGGCGCGACGCTCGGCCGCCTCGCGACGCGTATCGCGACGCTGCTTCGAGGGAAGCATCGCGCGACGTTCTCGACGCACATCGATACCGGCGATCCGGTCATCGTGGTCAACGCGTCCAAGATCAAGGTCACCGGAAAGAAGCTCCAGGCGAAGCAATACGTGCGCCACTCCGGCTATCCCGGCGGCATGCGGACGGAGAGCCTCGAGCGGCTTCTCGCGCGACGCCCCGAGGAAGTGATCCGCCGGGCCGTTCGCGGGATGCTGCCGCAGAACCGGCTGGGCGAGCAGATGATGCGCAAGCTCCACGTGTACGCCGGTGGCGAGCACCCGCACGCGGCACAGCGTCCGACCGAGCTCAAGGAGGCGACAGCGCGATGAAGTCAGCACCGTACTTCCAGGGGACCGGCCGCCGAAAGACGTCGATCGCGCGTGTCCGCCTGGTGCCCGGCGAGGGCACCGTCGTCGTCAACGGCAAGGCGCTGGACGACTACTTCGGCCGCGACGGCGCCACCGACCGCGCGACGCTGCCGTTCACCGTCACCAATACCGCGCGCCGCTTCAACGCGATGATCAAGGTGGAAGGCGGCGGCGTGACCGGGCAGATCGGCGCGATCGCCCATGGGATCGCCCGCGCGCTCCAGCAGATGGACAAGGAGCTCGGGCCGGCCCTGCGCCGCGCCGGGCTCCTCACGCGAGACCCTCGCGCCAAAGAGCGGAAGAAGCCGGGTCTCAAGAGGGCGCGGAAGGCGCCGCAGTTCACGAAGCGGTAGCCGATTCACACCCAGCCAGCGCACACTAGAGCGCAGTGGGAACACGTTCGTCCGACTTCAACTACAAGGTCGCGCTGGCGTCTGGTCTGAAAAGCCTTCAGGCGGGGCGGCTGCGTCAGGCCGAGGAGCAATTCCGTTATCTCCTGACACGTTTTCCGGCTGCCGACGGTGGTTATCGCGGCCTCGCGAAGGTGCTCATCGAGCAGGAGGATCGTCCCGCCGCGCTGCGCATGCTTCTCGACGGAGGAGCCGCGGTCGCGAAGGCCGGTCAGCGCACCGGTGCGATCGGCCTGTATCGCGACGCGACGGCGCTGGACGGGCAGGATCTCACCGCGCATCGACGCCTCGCCGCCGCGCTGGTGCTCGCGGACGATCGGAACGCAGCCACCGCCGAATTCGTGCGGTACATCCAAGCCGCGCTCCTCCTCGGTTCGCGCGAGCGCGCGCGTCTGGAAGCGGAGTTCGCGCTCGAGCGGCTTCCGCATTCGAGCGAGCTCGTGAAGCTCGCGCGCACCCTGGGGTTGGACGTCGAGGAACCGACGCCGGGACCCGCGGAGGCGCCCGAGCCCACGCACGCGCCGGCTCCCGCGGCGGAAACGGTAGCGCCGCGCGTCGCAGAGGATCGCGCCGCGCTGATGCGTTCCGCATTCGGCGGCGCGCAACCGACACGGG
>Ga0209470_1003333_pt1 | contig 11126 bp, 9 predicted proteins | sample GraSoiAngelo_125_FD_185882 | JGI IMG/M metagenome (GOLD analysis project Ga0209470, IMG submission 185882) | Grasslands soil microbial communities from the Angelo Coastal Reserve, California, USA - 14_0927_05_40cm (SPAdes) (version 2) | ecosystem: Environmental > Terrestrial > Soil > Grasslands ... | reverse complement strand
CCCTCACCATTGATCCTCACAAGTGGCTGGCGGTTCCATTCGCGGCGGGCGTCATACTCACCTGCCATCCAGAAATTCTGCAACGCGCTTTTTCTGTGGCGGCGCCATACATGCCGAAAGCTGCAGGAGCGACGCTGCCCGATAATTCCCGCATCAGCGTGCAGTGGACGCGCCGCATGAACTCGTTGAAGTTGTGGCTTACGCTGCGAGTGCACGGCCGCAAAGCTTACGAAGAGCTAATCGATCGCCAGCTCAAACTCGCTGCAAATTTTGCCGCGTGGGTCAGTAATTCCGATTTTGAGATCACCCTGCCGCATACGCTCCCAATTGTGACTTTCCGGCTCAAAGCGTCAAGCCTGTCTGCCCCGGAGCTCGCTGAAGCACATAATCGCATTGTGGACGAGGTCACGCGCGACGGCCAGCGCTGGATTTCCGAAACCATCGTGAACGGCCATAGCGTGTTGCGCATGATGGTAATCAGTTATCTCACCGAAGAACGTCATCTGGAAGCGTTGCAGGCGGCACTCGCAAAAGCCGCGCAAAACGCTCGGGCTGATGCAAAGGCCCTTCGCTGAAAACCGCCGCGCAACATTCGCTGAGAACTGACAACTAAGAACTGGGAACTGATTCTAATAACCGAAGCAAGCACTCAGTTTCTGTGGAGTAACATTTAGGTTCCAAGAAGTCTTTGTTGAGACAATTATGAGCAAGAAATTCCGCGTTTTTGCTACCTGCGATATTGGCGAATCCATCGAACTCCTTCGCAAGCGAGGCTATGAAGTCGAGGTCTATCCCGATCCGCAAGCCCCGCCCAAGAAGCTGATCATCGAAAAAGTCAAATCTGGAATCGATGGCCTGATTACCACGCTGCGCGATCCCATCGACGCTGAGGTCTTTGCCTCCGGAGACCGCACGTTAAAGGTTGTGGCGCAATTTGCCGTCGGGTTTGACAACATCAATCGAGCCGATGCGAACCGCTACAAAATTCCCTTCACCAACACTCCCGACGTTCTCACGGAAGCCACGGCGGAGTTCGCCTTCTTCATGTTGGGCGCGATGGCGCGAAAAATGTGGGCAGCCGAGCATCTCACGCGCGAGAACAAATGGACTTTCTGGCATCCCTACTTGCCATTTCTGGGCGATGAAGTCACTGGAAAGACAATCGCCGTCATCGGTACCGGCCGGATCGGGTTAGCAATGATCAAGAAGTGCACCGGCTTCGATATGAATATTCTGTGCTACGACCCGGCCTATCAGAATCAGGAATACGTGATGGCGATTCAGGAGACCATGGACCTGCGGCATGAGCGAGGCATTCAAAAAGACAAGACGTGGATCAAGTACACCAGTTTCGAAGATGCTCTGAAGCAAGCCGATTTCGTCAGCGTGCATGTGCCGCTCCTTCGTGAAAACGAGAGTGCAACGCCGACTTATCATCTTTTCAACGAACCCACACTGCGCATGATGAAGCCCACGGCTTTTCTGGTGAACACCTCGCGCGGGCCGGTGGTCGACGAGGCTGCGCTAGCCAAGGCTCTCAGAGAAAACTGGATTGCCGGCGCTGCGCTGGATGTTTACGAGAAAGAGCCGCTGCCTGCGGATTCTCCCCTGCGCGACCCAGCAATTGAGGATCGCTGCCGGCTGTATCCGCACTTCGCCAGCGCCGGAAAGATCACTCGGCTCTCGACGGATCCTAATAAAGGCATGGCAGGCCGTTGTGTGCAAGGGCTGATTGATGTGCTCGAAGGAAATTACGGCGGCGATGTTACGAAGATGCCGTACGTGGTGAATAAAGAGGCGTTCGGGCAATAAGACGCGGTTTGCTTCAGGTGCCCTTCGACAGGCGCTGCAGACTTCCCAGAATCATGAGTCCCCCAAAAACAGCACACACGAACGGTATCGCATAGTTCTTCGGACCCCGGTCTATCATTGCGTGTTGGGGGTTTTGCGGATCATAAAATATCCTCACCTTTTGTCCCACCATGAATGATGGACGACTGAAACCAAACTTGTCAGCATAGGTTACGGTCTGACCTTGCTGGTCAGTGAATCTCACGATGGCTTGGTAGGAGGTATAGGGAAGCGTCCTTGACCCGGTTCCGGGATAAACTTGCTTCGCCCTGTTTTCGACGACCTCGGCCTCAGCCACCGCCGAGTGGAGCATGAATTCGTCGAGATGATTGTGATGGATGAAGAAGCCGCCCCCAAGAATAAATGCCAATCCAACCACCAGACCGATCACACCAACGGCACGGTTGATTTGGCCAAGAAACGCGGAGTCGAGGGGCATGCGAGCAGGGGACTACTCCGAAACGCTGTGCTCTTCGCTTTGGGCGCGGAGTATGCGGTCAACTGAATAGGGCGCCCGGCGAGTAGGCTCGTGATAGTGCCGCACCTGCATTTCGCCCAGCAGGCCAATCGCCAGCATGTTGAAGCCAGCCAGCAGCAACACGGATGCGAACAGCATCAACGGGCCGTGCTGTGCCATGACTTCTGAGTGCTTCAGAAATTTCTGCGCCAGGAGCCAGCCCGCGACTCCGGAACCGGAAAGAATGCTCAGCATCCCAACCGTGCCGAAGAAATGAAGCGGGCGGGAAAGATACCGCAACAAGAAGCGAATCGTTATCAGGTCGAAAAATACACGGAATGTCCGCGAAATTCCATAATGCGAATTGCCCCGCTCGCGGTGCACGTTGCGAATCGGCACTTCTACAATCGACGCCCCGTGCCAGGAAGCCAGCGCCGGAATGAAGCGGTGCAGCTCCCCATATAAAGGGATCTGCTCGAGAATGTCCCGCCGATACGCTTTAAACGTCGTGCCGAAATCGTGAATGTCAACGCCGCTTAGTTTCGCCATCAGCCAGTTGGCGCAGCGCGATGGAATGCGGCGCAGCCACAGATTGTCAATCCGCTGCTTGCGCCAGCCGCTGACGATGTCGTAACCCTCGGAAATTTTCTCCAGAAAAATCGGAATGTCGGCCGGGTCGTGTTGCAGGTCACCATCCATGGCGATAATGTACTCGCCGCGCGCATGGTCAAAGCCAGCCGCCAGCGCGGAAGTCTGCCCAAAGTTGCGGCGCAGCTTCACCACCGTCACACGGCTATCCACCGCTGCGATTTCGCGCAACAAATGAAAGCTCCGGTCAGTTGACCCGTCGTCAACCAGCACAATTTCGAAGCTCTCGCCATTGATCTCCATCACCGCTTTCAGGCGGTCATAGAGGTCGGTCACGTTCTCCTGCTCATTGTGCAGGGGTACAACAATCGAATATCTGGGCATGAAACGGCTATTATACGGGAAGCGCATGATTTGGCGATGATTACCGAGGAACGGGTGGTGATCTAAATTAGATCAGTACCGAGGAACGGGTTGTGGTGAAAGCGCAGCACAGAGCGGCAGCGTGAATCCAAAGCCGGGAGATTCTGTGGTTCTGACCGTAGTTCCCCCTGGACTCTTAGAGGGATTACCCAGGGAAGACCAAACTGCAATAGTCGAGATTGTCGGAAAGCAAGTACTCCTAGTCGGGTACGAGGAGGACGGAAGAGCCGAACTCGAATTTACCGATAAGCATGGAACCATTCATTACATATTCGTGAATCCAATCTTCATCCGGGCTGCCTGATGTCACGAAATTCAAAGCAGCTACTACACATTACCGAGGAACGGCCTCTCCCGGCCCTGCCACCATGCTATAATCCCCTTTCGCCTGCACGGTTTCGAGGCATCCTGTGATCTCCTCTTACGGGCGAGTCCAACTTACTGCGATCAGCACCATCAAAGTTCATTAGATACGAGGTATACCCATGTCCGGCCATTCAAAATGGGCCACAATTAAGCATAAAAAGGGCGCGCTCGACGCCAAGCGAGGCAAGATTTTTACTCGCCTTATTAAGGAAATCAGCATCGCCGCGAAAAACGGCGGAGATGCTGATACCAATCCGCGCCTGAGAACCGCAATTGCCGCCGCCAAAGCCGAAAACATGCCTGCCGACAATATCAAACGCGCCATTCAGCGCGGCACAGGCGAGTTGCCCGGCGCAACATATGAAGAATTCTCCCTCGAGGGCTACGGTCCAGGCGGAGTAGCGCTGCTCATCGACATCAACACCGATAATCGCAATCGCACGGTCAGCGAAATTCGCCACGTCTTCGGCAAAAACGGCGGCAATATGGCTGAAGCGGGAGCCGTCTCCTGGATGTTCCACAAGAAAGGCGACATCGTTGTTCCAAAGTCACTGGCGAAAGAGGACGATCTCATGGGCATTGTGCTCGACGCTGGCGCCGATGATCTGCGCGATGATGGCGAGAACTGGGAAGTCCTCACCAATCCTTCGTCTTATGAAGCCGTGCTGGAAGCGGTCAAGAAAGCCGGTATCACTCCGACGTCTTCCAGTGTTGCCATGATTCCGCAAAATTACATCAAGCTCGAAGGCCAGCAGGCCACGCAGATGATTCGCCTGGTCGAAGCTCTCGAAGAACACGACGACGTTCAGAACGTACATTCGAACTTCGACATCGATCAGAAATTGCTGGAAGAAGTGGCGACGTAGAAATCCGGTCAGTGATTTTAAGCGAAGCCGCCCAGCAGGGCGGCTTTAGTGTTTTTGACTCGGAATGATTTGAAGGTCAAAACCTGCCGGCAAACAGGGCATGCAAATCGTAGCCGAGGTGAGCCAGAATGAGAGGCACGACACGGCGAGTGCGCACATAATAAATCGAGAACACGGTGAAGATGATCGTGATAGTGATGGCACCAGCAGCTCCCTGGTACAGGTGATAACTCATTTGTACAGCAACGCTGATCAAAACTGCCAACCAGCCGCTTCCGCCGAGACGGATCATTTCGGACATGGTGTAGGCGCGAACAATTAATTCTTCAAAGAAAGGATTCAACAAAATAAAGGTAACCGACAAAGCTGAGATTCCGAATCCGAACCCTGAATACGACTTGGGTTCTATAAAATGGCCTGAATACGAGCGGTACAAGAGCTGAACCGGAATCCAGGCCATCCAGCTCGCTAGGCTCGCAAGGACTAGCAGCCCAATTCCTAATGGAATATCCCCAATTCTGAAACTCCATCCAAGATCTCGCCACGTTTTGCCCTGTTGCCGAATCACATACCAGAGCACTAGTAGTGCAACAAGTTCGCTCGCCAAGCCACTGATCAATCGGAATTTTTGCCGCAATGGATCAGTTGAAGATGCCGCGCCCAACAAGTAGTAGGTGGATCCTAGGATTGGTTGCGTCAGACTCACGGCCCACACTATCAGCAAATGGCGCCAGCTCTGTCGCAGCTCTACTGAGGGATCCTGCAATTGGACGGCTGTCAAAGACATGGCGAAGTAATCTTAATATAATCGCAACATGCCAGCGAGCGCCCCGCAAACGGCTACGGCGCCTCCGACCGAAGGTGGTGGCCCGCGGAGAAGGTTTCGCCGTGCCCACGAGTTCTGGGAACGTGTCACGGAGGGATTAGCCCTGCAGGAGCTCTGGGCGAGCTTTAGGGCGGACGCGCGCTCCAGCTACCAGCTCTACTCGCGGGACGTAGTCCGACGCGAGGAGCAGCTTCCGCCTCGGCATCAGCGTTGGCAGACGGTCAAGGCATTTTTCTGGTCCGTGGTGATGAAGCTTTCGCCGGCCCGCCGCGTGATCTTGCTGCTTGCCCTTCTATTCCTGGTGTTGCCCACGTTCGAGGTCGAGTCGCAAAATGGCCATTTGACGGTTGTTACTTTCGGGTCGGGTTTCGCTGCCGTCCTGCTCTTACTGCTGCTCGTGCTGGAGATTGCCGACCGGGTGACCATGAAGCGCGATCTGGAGATTGCGCGTGAAATCCAGAATTGGCTGGTACCGGAAGTGCCGCCGGCGATTCCCGGCTTCGACGTTGCGTTCGTGACTCGCCCGGCGAACACTGTGGGCGGCGACTACTACGACGTTGTCACGCGCTCCTGCGATGGCGCCAAAGAGAGTGTGTTGCTGGCTGTTGCAGACGTGGCCGGTAAGGGTATCCCTGCGGCGTTGCTGATGGCCAGCTTCCAGGCGAGCTTGCGCACGCTGTCTTCAACCCCAACTCCGCTGGTTGAGCACGTCCCTGCCTTGAACCGCTATGCCTGCACCAACAGCCAGGGCGGACGTCGTTTCACCACTGCCTTCATCTCAGAACTGGACGCTACCAGTGGGCAGCTCACGTACATTAATGCGGGCCATAACCCCCCGGTGCTGCGCCGTCTGTCAGGTCAGGTAGAGCGCTTGGACTGCGGCGGGATTCCCTTTGGCATTAGTGAGACTGCGCAATACGAATGCGCAATTATCGAGCTGCGTAAGGGCGATACTCTGTTCGTATTTACCGATGGCCTGGTCGAGGCCGAGAACGCGTCGGGCGAAGATTTTGGAGAAGGCCGCCTCCTTCCGCTTTTACAGGCGAATGGTCGGGCCTCCGATACGATGCGCGAGGTGATGGGCGCCGTAGACATGTTTGTCGGCAATGCCCGCCAGCACGATGACATCACATGCTTGGTTTTGCGCCGGACTGAGCCAGTAACTAGTCTCGGATGAATCGTGGACCTCTGCGGCATCTGTGCCGAGAATCCCAGCGTCTTCCCGTCTTCCACAATTCCGTCTGACATCAGACTTCGGCTGCGGATGCGTTCTGAACTTGGTACAACGGACGTACTTGAGGTGCGAATTTTGTTTTGTTCGATCCATGGACTGCAGCGGTACGACAATCGTTTCGGTCGCTGCAAACTTTTCAACACTCCGGTGCAAGATTCTGTGGAAAAGGGGGGAAGTACGTCCGTAAGTAATTAATCCAGAGTAAGTTCAGCACCTTGCACTGGCTCGGTTGCTGGCACTTTAGTGGTAGACATCATCCTGGGAGAATGATTTGAAACTCCGCTTGGATAAATTGCTGCTGGAACGCGGGGTGGCAGGCTCGCGTGAGCGCGCCCAAGCCCTGATTCTCGCCGGCAAAGTTCTAGTCAATGGACAAAAAATCGAGAAATCTGGCGCGCCTGTAGACCGGGAAGCAGAAGTGCGGCTGTTGGGAGAAGATTTGAAATACGTCAGCCGCGGTGGCCTGAAACTGGAGAAGGCTTTCGAGCATTGGAAGATTAACGTCACCGGGAAAATTTGCCTTGATGTCGGCGCTTCGACCGGCGGATTCACCGATTGCCTTCTGCAATACGGCGCCGCTCGCGTGATCGCCATTGATACCGGTCACGGTCAAATTGATTTTCGGCTTCGTCAGGATCCGCGCGTCCGCCTGCTGGAAAAAACCAATGCCCGTTATCTCACTCGGGAACAGATCAGCGAATCTATTGATTTCATCGCGATGGATGTTTCATTCATCTCCGCCACCCTCGTGTTGCCCGCAGTAGTTGCCGCCGCGTTCCCTCAGAGCCCATCTGAGCGCAGTGGCCGGAAGATCGTCGTTCTGGTCAAACCTCAATTCGAAGTCGGCCGGGAGCAAGTTGGAAAGGGCGGAATTGTACGTAACGAAGCGGCGCGGTTAGCAGCCGTCGAGAAGGTTCGCCAGGAGATCATAGGCTTGGGTTTCACAAAGACTGACGTGATCGACTCGCCGATTCTCGGCGCCGAAGGCAACCGCGAATTTCTGCTCTTCGGCGTGTTCTGAATTCTCTGTGCCCCTCTGTGGCCTCTGTGGTTAAAGCTTTTCTAAAGATTTTCTGTACAATTCCCTCTTCACATGACCGCAAGCGCCAAATCGGCCGGAATCATTTCCAAGCCGGGGAAGCCCGAAATTGCGAAGATTGTCCCCCAATTGCTCGCGTGGTTTCGCGAGCGCGGCTACACGCTTGTTGTGGATCCCGAAACCGCACCTTATGCCCACGGGATCGATGTTCTAACCCGCGAGGAGATGGGCAATCGCCCACTAAACTTCGTCGTCGTCCTCGGTGGTGATGGAACTTTGCTGTCAGCCGCGCGCGCCGTATCCAAAGCTGGCATTCCGGTGCTGGGAGTGAACCTCGGCTCTTTGGGATTTCTCACCGAAGTGCCTCTAGATGATTTGTATCCCACGCTGCAGGAAATTGAAAAAAACTGCTGCAATGTAGAAACGCGCTCTATGGTGCATTGCGAACTGGTCCGCAAAGATTCGCAAATCGCGCAGTATGATGCGCTCAACGATGTCGTCGTGGGCAAAGGCACAATCGCTCGCCTGAATCACTGCGACGTTTACATTGACCGCAACTTCGTTTCGAGCTATCAAGCGGACAGCCTGATCGTATCCACGCCCACTGGTTCAACGGCGTATTCTCTCGCCGCCGGCGGTCCCATTCTCATGCCATCGGTCGACGCGTTCGTCATCACACCGGTCTCTGCGCATTCACTTACGCATCGTGCTCTAGTGGTTCGCGACACCTCCGCCATCGAAATTGTGGTCAGAACTGGTGAGGAAGAAGCCTACCTGAGCGTCGACGGCCAGGTGGGCATGCCGATGCTCGACGGCGACCGCATCCAATGCCGCAAGTCTCAATACCAGGTGAAATTGCTGCATACGCACGGAACGTTTTTCGACGTACTGCGCGCTAAATTGAAATGGGGACAAAGATAAATGGAGGACGGGCGTCCTCGCCCGTCGAATGCAAACTTGAACAAGACAAGATGAAGACCATCTCGCTGGCTCTGATTTCTGTTCTCGCTTGTATCTTCTTGCTAATCGCCGCTGCCGAATCCCGTCCCGCTGCCGATCTCATCATCACCAACGCCAAAGTCTGGACGGTAGATAAATCCAATCCCACTGCTCAAGCAGTGGCAGTCCTCGGCGATCACATTGTCGCGGTCGGCTCCAATTCCGATGTCAATAATTGGCGAGGGGCCAGCACGCGCGTGATCGATGCTGAGGGCAAACTCCTCCTACCCGGCTTCAACGACTCGCATGTACATTTCGTCAACGGAGGCCTCGCGCTTGACGCCGTGCAGTTGAACGATGCCACGAGCCCTGAGGAATGCGCCCGCCGCATCGGCGAACGCGCCAAGCAAACGCCGAAAGCCGAATGGATCATGGGCGCGACTGGGATGAAACCAAGTGGACTCCCGCCAAGTTGCCGACGAAAGAACTGATCGATCCAGTCACACCAGAAACGCCGATCTTTGTGAGCCGCTATGACGGCCATATGTCTCTGGCTAACTCAGTCGCACTGCGGCTGGCTGGAGTCACAGCCAAGACTCCCGATCCGCCCGGAGGAGTCATCGTCCGCGACGCGCAAGGAAACCCGACCGGCGCCTTAAAAGACGCAGCCCAGGATCTCGTCCACAAAGTCATCCCGCCGCTCACGCACGAGCAGCGTGTAACGGCTGTGAAACGCGCTCTGGCTCATGCCGCCTCGCTTGGCGTCACCAGCGTGCAGAACATGGATCCGGACTACGAAGATATCGCCGTCTATTCCGAACTGCTGCAACGCGGCGAGCTGACCACCCGCATTTATGCCGCGCCGCTCATTACCGAAGTCGATGATCAGACAAAGATCGGAATCAGGCACGCCTTTGGGGGGCCCGTTCTTCGCATTGGCGCGCTCAAAGCCTTCGCCGACGGCTCGCTCGGCTCGGCCACCGCCTATTTTTTCCAGCCGTTTGATGACCAGCCAAGCAACCACGGCATTCTCTCTGACGAAATGCATCCGGTTTCGCTGATGCGTGACCGCATGATGAAAGCCGATGCCGCCGGCCTTCAGCTGTGCACCCACGCAATCGGCGATCAAGCCATTTCGATGATTCTCGACATTTATTCCGAGATTACGAAAGCTCATGGCGAAGCCGACCGCCGTTTTCGCATCGAGCACGCGCAGCACATGGCCGCCAAGGACTTCGACCGTTTCGCCCAGGTGCACGTGATCGCCTCCGTCCAGCCTTATCACGCAATCGACGACGGCCGTTGGGCGGAGGGGCGAATCGGCCATGATCGCGCCAGCCGCACTTATGCGTTTCGCACTTTCCTGAATCATGGCGTGCGCCTCGCGCTCGGCACTGATTGGGATGTCGCGCCGCTCAATCCCATGCTCACCGTGTACGCCGCGGTGACTCGCGCCACGCTCGATGGCAAAAATCCCAACGGCTGGTTCCCCGAACAGAAGTTAACCGTCCCTGAAACAGTCGAAGCCTATACCATGGGCTCCGCCTACGCCGAATTTCAGGAAAACGAGAAAGGCTCAATCACGCCAGGGAAGCTGGCAGACATGGTCCTGCTGAGCGACGACATTTTTTCCATTCCTCCCGAGAAGATTCGCGACGTAAAAGTTTTGAAAACAATTGTGGGAGGAAAGATCGTATGGGATGCGGTGGAGCAGAAATAGCTTGAACTGGAGAGTTTATGGACGACATCGAGAAGCGCGGCAGACAGCGCGCAGTATTACCTAGCATCAGGGATTGTGTACGTCGCGCGTGGTTCCTGAACCCGAGGTTCTTCGAATCATCGGGAAGGAATCCAAACAAAAAGGTACGAATAAGCTCAGTTCAAGGCAGATCGATTAGATCATCAAAGCCGCTCGCAAGGTAAAGAGGTGATGATCCCGCTTCGGCTTGTTATTGATACGAATGTGGTCGTTTCTGCAGCGCTCTAGCATTGCAAACAGCAGGTGAAGAGTACATACACGTCGAGCGAACTGTTCCATTTTGTTGGTCGCCAGTTTCCTGACGATGATGAGGCGAACTATCAAACGCTGCTGAAAGTGTTAGGTACTGGCTGTGTCTCCCATCCACCGCATCGGCCGGACTGGGGAATGGTCTCTCACCACATTGACTTTACGAAGCGGTTGATCGATGGAAAATTGATGGTTTCCACGATAACCTGCTACTGCGACATTCCGGTCGATCATTTACCTCTGCACGTGAAGAAGTACGGCAGGTTCGGCTTATCGTTCAAACGCGAGTACCTGCTTCGTTATGGAGCGCGTCCAGTGCTGTACTTTCCCTACAGCAAGTCCGATCATGGGAATGCGTTCGGGGGACGACTCTTGCTGTCCGACATTGAGGTAGTTTTTCGGGCATTTCATCACAACGTCTTGAATCATCGCGTAAAAGGCCGACTCCCCAGCCGTGCTATTGGCGATCCACCTGCGACACCCGAGGCCACGCTGCTGGCGTTAGACACCGTGCTGCTGCAAAACTTCC
>Ga0209470_1003330_pt1 | contig 11132 bp, 12 predicted proteins | sample GraSoiAngelo_125_FD_185882 | JGI IMG/M metagenome (GOLD analysis project Ga0209470, IMG submission 185882) | Grasslands soil microbial communities from the Angelo Coastal Reserve, California, USA - 14_0927_05_40cm (SPAdes) (version 2) | ecosystem: Environmental > Terrestrial > Soil > Grasslands ... | reverse complement strand
CGCGCGACTCAACGCGGATTGGACCCGGCTCGTCGATTCCGGGCTGCTGCCAGAGCGAGCCCGCGCCCTTCGGGTGCCGACGCTGGTCCTGCACGGCGACGCCGATCCGCGGCCGGCGTGGCCCGCGCGCGCGCTCGCCGAGCTGATCCCCGATGCGCGGTTCGTCCTTCTCGACGACGTCGGGCATGAGCCGTTCTGGGAACGCCCCGAGCCAATGCGCGAACACCTGCGCGGATTCCTCGCGTGAGGGTCATCGCCGGGAGCGCCAAGGGCCGGACGCTCGACGCGCCGCGCGATGGCGCGACCCGCCCGGCGACGGATCGCATCCGCGAATCGCTCTTCGCGATCCTGGAGCCCGTACTCGGCGACGCTCGTGTGCTCGACCTCTTCGCGGGTGCGGGCACGCTCGGCATCGAGGCGCTCTCGCGCGGCGCGGCGAGCGTCACCTTCGTCGAGCGCTCGGCCGAGGCGCTGAAAGCACTCCGGAAGAACATCGCGACCACGCACTTCGAGGACCGCGCCGAGGTCGTCTCTGCGAACGTGCTCGGATTCCTCGAGCAGATCGCCGGCTCGTACGACGTCGTCTTTTGTGACCCGCCGTTCGCGGACACTGCGATGCTCGAGGCCACGCTCGCTCATCCGCGGCTCGCTGCCGCGCTCGCGCCCGAGGCCTACGTGGTCGCGCGGGTCCTGAGGAAGCACCAGCCACGGGTGCCGGCCGGGGCCCGCGTCTTGCGGGTGAAGCAGATCGGCGAGGAGAGTCTGCTGTTCCTGAGGTACGATGCCGACGGCGGAGGAGGGTGACCTTGGACATTCAGTTCCTCGTGGAACGCCTCGAATCGCTCGTCGTGAACGCGCGCAAAGTCCCGATGACGAGCCAGGTCATCCTCGAGCAGGCGGCGATCCTCGATGTCATCGATCAGCTGCGCGTTGCCATCCCCGAAGAGGTGCGTCAGGCCCGACGCATCAACCAGGAGAGCGACCGCGTGCTGTCCAAGGCGCGTGAGGAGGCCGAGCAGATCATCGGCGCGGCGCAGGAGCAGGCGGCGCTGCTCTTGCAGGATCAGTCGATCCTGCGGGAGGCCGAGATGAAGGCACAGGATCTCCTCGACAAGGCGCAGGCCAAGTCCGACGAAACGATGCGCGGCGCCGATCAGTACGCCGCCGACGTCCTGGTGCGCCTCGAGAGCGATCTCGTGAAGTCGTTGTCGATCATCAAGAGGAGCCTCGAGGTCATCGAGGAGCGCAAACCGCAACCGACCGAGGGGTAGTCACATGATCGTGAGCGTCGCGCCGCTGCTGAAGCAGCCGATCGGCGCGCAGGCCGACTTTCGCGTCGTTGAGTCGCCGATCGATCCACATGGCGAGAACTCCGGGCTGCTCGAGGCGGGCGCCGTCTCGATCGACGCGGATATCGTCGCGACCCACACGAACCCCGGCGCGTATCTCGAAGGCACGGCCGACGCGAACCTCGAGGCGATCTGCAGCCGCTGCCTGGTGCCGATCGAAGCTCCGGTGCACGCGGACTTCGCCGAGCAGTACTACGCGCGGTTCGGTGTCGTCGCGGGCGAGGCGCTGGGCGAGGCGCCAACGGATTCCAAGACGATCGGCTCGGACTTCAAGATCGATCTGACGCCACTGCTGCGCGAGGAGCTCATCCTCGCGACGCCGCTCGCGCCCCTCTGCCGACCGGACTGCAAGGGCCTCTGCGACGTATGCGGCGAGGACCTCAATCAACATCCGCATCAGCACGAGGCGGCAGTGGACGAGCGTTTGGCCAAGCTCGCGCAGCTCCGCGACTTCCACCCGGAGCGCGACTAGCGCCGTCGCCACCGGTACGCGACGAACACCGCGACCTGCTGGGTCATCTTGGCTCATACAATCAGGTTCGTACCCAAACGTTCGGAGCGGCCCGGCTTTGCCAGCCCGCTCCATGCCCCATTCAAAGGAGAGCGAACCATTGGCTGGTCATCCCAAGAAACGGATCCCGCGCGCTGCGCAGGGCGAGCGCCGTAGCCACCTGGCGCTGAAGGCGCAGAATCTCGTGCCTTGTCCGCAGTGCAAGAACCCCAAGCCTCCGCACCAGGCGTGCCCGCATTGCGGCACGTTCCGCGGCCGTCAGGTGCTCAAGATCAAGGCGAAGCGCGCCGCGGCGTAGTCCCGTGCGCATAGCCGTCGACGCCATGGGTGGCGACCACGCCCCGGACGAGATCGTCCGGGGCGCGCTGCTGTATCGGGAGAAGGGCGGCCCTGCGGAGGTGCTGCTGGTCGGGCAACAAGATCGCCTGCGGCCACTCCTCGGTGGCGCTCGCACGGGCGTCGAGGTACATCACGCGGCCGAGGTCATCGCGATGGACGAGCATCCCGCGAACGCGCTGCGCCGCCGATCCGACAGCTCGATCGGAGTCGCGACCGCCTTGGTGAAGAAGGGCGAAGCCGATGCGGTCGTCTCGGCGGGGAGCACCGGCGCCACCATGGCCGCGGCGCTCCTCGTCCTCGGACGCGTTCGTGGCATCGATCGTCCCGCGCTATGCGGCATGCTCCCGGTGCTCGGAGATCGGCCGGCCACGTGCCTTCTCGACGCGGGCGCGACGATGGATGCGGACGCGAAGAACCTCGTCCAGTACGCGCGCATGGCGACGTGGTTCATGGAGAAGGTGCACGGCACGAAGCGTCCGTCGATCGGCCTCATCAACGTCGGCGAGGAGCCTGAAAAGGGCGACAAGATCCGGCTCGAGGCCCACGCGCTGCTCACGGCGAGCGATATGAACTTCTACGGGAACATCGAAGGGCGCGACGTGCTCCGCGGCCTCACCGACATCGCGCTGTGCGATGGCTTCACCGGCAACGTGCTCGCCAAGGGTCTCGAGGGCGCGCTCGATGTCGTCCAGGTCGGCATCCGCGGCGACATCTTCGGTGGACCGCTCGGCAAGGTGGCCGCGGCGTTCGCGTACCCCGGCATACAAAAGTTCCGGCACCGCTTCGACTACGACCAGTACGTGTCCGCCCCGCTTCTGGGCATCGCCGGTGTCTCGGTCGTCACTCACGGTCGCGCGCGGGCGAACATGGTCCGCTGGGCCATCGCCGTCGCCGAGCGTGCCGTCTCATCACGGCTGGTCGAGGCGATCGGTGCCAGCGCCGCGACCGCCGCATAGATGCTTCGCATATACAGGCGTCGCTCGTGCGCCGGCGTCAGCCAGCTGCCGCCGTTCGCCCTCGCTAGCCTGTGAAGCAGCGAGCGCCGCGCGCCGGCCGTCACCCGGCGCGACGCGTCGCCCTGCAGACCTTGTTCGAGATCGACTTCAACCGCGCCGACGCCAAGGAGACCTGGCAGCGCGGCTCGTTCCGGACCGGCCTGACCGACGAGGCCGCGAGCTTCGCGTGGCAGCTGGTGGAAGGCGTGCTCGAACACCGCAGGGAGCTCGACGAGGAGATCCACCAGCTCGCCCCGGAGTTTCCCATCGAGCAGATGGCGCGCATCGACCGCAACGTCCTACGGATCGCGCTGTACGAGCTGCGTGTTCTCGGCGATGCGCCCGCGGCCGCGATCATCGATGAGGCCGTCGAGCTCGCAAAGATGTTCGGCAGCGAGGCCTCGCCGAAGTTCGTCAACGGCGTGCTTGCGACCGCCGTCGGCGGACGGAAGGAGCCCTCCGCCTAGCGCACCACGAGCGGGACTTGCACCAGGCCGACGTCCGCCCCATCGCGCGGACTCGGCCAGTACACCTCGAGCGTAACGTTGCCGCCCACGTTCGCAGGGAGCTGTATCGCTGCCTGGAATGTGCCCCACACGGCGCTCGTGCCCCGGCTCGCGGTGGTGAAGCCGCTGGCGACCACACGATTCGCGGAGTCGCGCACGCGCCACGCCGTGGTGCCCTCGAAGGTCCGTGACAGGCCGCTCACGATGAACTGGCGCCCGATGCCGGGATCGGTCGCAAGGTGTGCGGAGCCTTGCGGAGCGATCGGCGCCGGCGCGTAGACCGCGACGGTGTCGCTGATGGAGCGTCCGACGCCGCCGATGTCCACGACGATTCGATCCGGGTTCGGCAACAGCGCCACGCGCCAGGGCCGCTGGTCGTCGAGCGCGAGCTCGTAGACGGTGCCTCCCGATTTGGTAACGGACCGGATCGACCTGAGGGGCGAGCGATCGACGATCTCGAGGCCCGATTTCTTCTCGGTACCCTTCACCTGGATAAGGATCTGGTACTTGCTCTGCGACGGGTCCTTGCTGTCATCGACGCTCCGACCGCTCACGCTGAAGTTCTCCCAATCGCCCGAGTCGACTTGCACGATGAAGCGCGCGACACCGAGTGCGATCGTGTCCACCGAATAGGTGTTGGTCAGCACTGCGGGACTTGGGCTTGGGCAGTTCGGCGCGCATGGCCGCGACTGCTCTTCGGCGATCACCTCGTCCTTCGGCGGCCCGTAGCCCGAAACGTCATCGCGGGCGAGCGGCTTGTCCCAGACGAGCTGATCGAAGGTCGCCGGCTTGCCGTTCGCGGTGACCAGGACGCGCCGGATCCCCGGCTCCTCCGTCGCCGTGTAGACGATCTGCTGTTGGAGCGCCAGAGTGCCCATCGATCCCGTGATCGGGGCCGTCGTCGAGTAATCGATAGTCGCCGTGTCGCCGTTGACCTTGACCGAGACGACATAGAACTGCTTTGGATCCGCGAGGAGGATCGTCCCGCTCAGGCCCGAGACAGCATTGTTGAGCGAGTTGACGCGCGACTTGATGCGCTCCTCCGCGGTCGCCTCCTTGCCGACGCTGTCGAGGTGCTGCGAGGTCGGGGGCTGTCCGTCACGCCAGGTGAAGACACGCTGGTGGTCGATCGCGTTCGGCTGCGCCGCGGGCGTCGCCGCGGGGGTGACCGTCGCTGCGGGCGTATTCGACGGCGCGATCGTCGGCGACGGCTGTTGCCCGACCGGCTCGTCGGTCGCGGGGCGTCCGAGGAGCGTCGATCCGAGTGCACCCGCGACCACGATGCTCGCGGCAAGCGTGGCCACGCGCCAAAACGAGGTACCACGGCCCGTCGGGCGGATGGCCATGCGCGACTGCTCGTATGGAGTCTCGTCGACCTCCGCTGTTTCGATCGCACGCGACAGCGCGCGACCGAGGATCTCGTCGTCACGCGGTTCGTTCGTGCTCATCGCATCGCTCCGCGCGCCAGGCGTCCGGCGATCTGGATCTGGCGCAGCTTCTCGATCGCCTGGTGGAGTGTTGCGCCCACGGTCCCGCTCTTGATGTCGAAGTGGCTGGCGATGTCGTCGTAGCTGAGGCCGTAGTAGTAGCGGGCCACAACGATCGCGCGCTGCCGCTCCGGCAACTGACGCAGCGCCGCGAGCAGATCCGCTCGATCGGCGACGGCGTCGAACGCGGACGCCTCGGAGGTGCGTCGCTCCGCCCAGCGCTGGTGTTCGATGCGTCGCCGGCGACGTTGACGGAGCAGCTCGCGCGTCCCGACGACGAGAAGCCACGCCCCTGGCCTGTCGAGCGTCGCGAGGCCCTGCTTATGCGCTTTCACGAACGCCTCCTGTGCCGCATCTTCGGCCGCGTCGGGGTCGCCCCCGATGGCCAGCAGCGCCCGCAGCAGGCGTGGGTACTCGAGGTCGTAAAGCACGCGCCAACCGTCGGTCATCTGCTTCTTCAACGAGTCGCGAGAGGGCCCGTTCCTTTAGTCTGGCCGGAGCCCGATTGACGGCCGCTTTCCGCACACCGACACTTGCGCGGAGCTGCCGAGGGCGGACGGGCGGGCAGCGCACACGCGGAGGAGGTAGGCGGTTTGGCGGAGGGCAAAACCTACGAGCGGCTCAAGAAGATCGTCGTCGAGCAGCTCGGGGTCGACGAGGGCGATGTCAAGCCTGAAGCGTCCTTCGTGGAGGATCTGAACGCCGACTCTCTCGACCTCGTGGAGCTCATCATGAGCCTCGAGGAAGAGTTCGGGATGGAGATCTCCGACGAGGAAGCCGAGAAGATCAAGACCGTCGGCGACGCCGCCGAATACATCGAGGAGCACGTCGCGTAGCGAGAGCCAGACAACTACACACCACGCACGAAGGCAATAGGGGAGGCAGGGGCATTTCGGCCCCTGCCTCTTCGTTTATGTCGGAGGAGATGGCTGACCTGGAGATCGCCGGATACATGTTCCGCGACGCGGAGCTACTCGCGACCGCGCTGACCCACAGCTCCTATCTGCACGAGCACGTCGGGAAAGGCGTTCGCGATTTCGAGCGGCTCGAGTTCCTCGGTGACGCGGTCGTCGATCTCGTGATCGGCGAAGAGCTATATCGCCGGTTTCCCGATGCGACCGAGGGCGAGCTGACCTCGCTCCGCGCGACGCTCGTGTCGTCGACCGCGCTCGCCGAGATCGGTCGCCAGCTCGGTCTGCCGGAGCGCGCGCGTCTCGGCCGCGGCGAAGAGGAGACCGGTGGACGCACGCGGATGGGTCTCGCCGCGAGTCTCTACGAATCGTTCGTCGGCGCGGTCTATCACGAGGCAGGCTTCGATCGAGCGAAGAACATCGTGCTCGAGACCATGGGCGACGTACTGGACGACATCGAGCACGCGCCGATGAAGTCCGCAAAGCAGCTCTTACAGGAGTGGGCGCAGGGCGAGAAGCTGCCCCTCCCCGTGTATCGGATGCTCGAGGTCAGCGGTCCCGAACATCACCGCGGCTTCGAGGTCGAGGTCGAGGTCGGCGGGAACGTCGCGCGCGGGACCGGTACGTCGAAGCGCGAGGCGCAGGAAGCCGCGGCAGCGAGACTCCTCGAGCTGGTGACGAAGTGAGTGACGAGCTGAAAGTGATCGACGGCGGCGGCGCTCAAGCCCAAGCCGTTCTTAAGAGCTTGGACCTCGTGGGATTCAAGAGCTTCGTACACAAGACGCATCTCGAATTCGCGCCAGGAATTACCGCGATCATCGGGCCAAACGGTTCAGGCAAGACAAACCTTGTCGATGCGATCCGTTGGGCGCTCGGTGAGAACAACGCGCGCATCATGCGGGCAAAACGAAACGACGAATTGATCTTCGGCGGCTCGGAAACGCGGAAGAGCCTTGGCATGGCCGAGGTGCTGTTGCAGCTCGACAACTCGTCGCGACGACTACCGATCGAATACACAGAGATCGAAGTCGGTCGCCGTATGTTCAAGGACGGGGACGCCGAGTATCTGATCAATCGCGCCCGCGTTCGGCTGCGTGATCTCCAGGACCTCCTCGCTGGCGCAAATCTCGCCGACAACCCATTCGTCGTGATCGGTCAGGGGCTTACCGATCAGATACTCGCGTTGCGCCCAGCGGACAGACGGTCCGTGATCGAAGACGCCGCCGGCACGCGGCGTCTGCAAATGCGACGCGAAGAAGCCCTCACACGCCTGAAACACGCCGATGCCGAGATCGTGCGCGTGATTGACATCCTTCGCGAGATCGGGCCCCGCGTGGAGCTGCTCCGTGAGCAAACGGCGAAGTGGAACGAGTACGAGCATGTTCGCGCAGAGCTACGTCGACGTGCGCTCCGCTGGTATCGCGCGTCGTTCGGGTCGACCGCGACCACGCGCGCCGACCTCGCAGCGAAGATCGTCGGCGTCGATCGGGAGATCGAACGCCTCGTCGACTACGTCACCGAGGGCGAAACGGTCACCGCCGGCAGCGACGAGGAGCTGGGGGCCGCGCGCCAAGAAGAGGAGCGGCGGCGCATGGCGGCCGCCGATGCTACGAGCACCGAATCAGGGATACGCGAGCGTGTCGCAGCGCTGCAGGCCAGCCTCGACGCGATCGCGGCCGAGCGCGATCGCACCCGCGCGTCGCTCGCGGCACTTCCCGCGCAGCTCTCCTCGCTCCGCGAGCAGCGGCAGAAGGTCGACGACGAGGCCGTGACCGCCGCACGTCGCGCACGCGACTCCGCCGACGCCGCGCGTACCGCGGAAGTCGAAGCGTCGGGCACGCGTATCGCGCTCGCGGAGGCGCGCGCCGCACGCGTCGAAGCCGAGCGCGCGCACCTCCTCCGCGAGAACGACGAGATCCGCCTCGCTGATGAAGAGCGCTCGCTGCTGGCGCGCGACGAGGAGCTCGCGCGCGGCGCCGCGCAGCTCGGGACCGAGCGGGCACAGCGGGAGCGCGAGCGCGCGCGCATCGCGGTCGACCTCGATAAGGCGAGGGAGAAGGTGAGCGGAATGGCTCGCGCAGTCGAGTCCGCGTCGGCGCGCGCGGCCGCGTCGCGCAACGAGCTGCAGCGGATCGACGGCGACATCTCGCTCGTGAAGGGTCAGGCGACCGCGCTGCGCGAGGCGGCCGAACGCGCGGAAGGCGAGCTTGCCGCGCGCGATGCGGGCGTGGCACGTCCGAAGCTGCCCTCCGGCTTCACCTGGCTTCACGAGAAGCTGACGGTCCCAGAGGCGGTCGCCGCTGCGCTCGGCGACGTCGCCATGACGGCAACGAAGCTGGCTGGGGATGCGCCGCGTGGCTGCCGGCGGCTCGCAACCGACGTCGCGATCTTCATCGCCGAGGACGATGCGGCAGCCATCGGGGCAGCCGCGACCCTGCGCGCAGGCGTCGTCGTGGCGCCAAGCGGTCTCCTCGTTCTGCCCGGCCTGGTGCGTTTCGCGGATCCCCACCGGAAGGCCGAACAAGAGGCACGAGCTCAGCTACGCGGGATGGCGTCTCGTCTCCGCGAGGAGCTCGGCGGAGCGGAACGCGCCCTCGCGCAGCTGCAGCAGGAGCGCACGAACGCCGAGACGCGCACCGCGGAGCTCGACGAACGTCTCGAGGCCGCGCAGCGATCGCGCGGCGACGCCGAGCGCTCGGTCGACGAGCTCGCGTCGACGGATGCGGATGTCCGTGACCTCGTCCGCGTCGCCGATGCGCGCGCGACGTCGATCGAGCGCGAGCGGAACGAGATCCTGGAGCGCCGCGACAAGCTCGCTACGGAGCGCACGGACGCCGCTGGCATCCGAGCGAAAGCCGGCGCTGCGTTCGCCGAGGCCGAACGTGGCGAGCAGTCCGCGTCTGATGCGCACGGCGCTTCGACGCAGCGCGCAGAGGCTGCGCGGCTCGACGCGGCGACGAGCGAGGAACGGCGGAGCTCGTCGGTCCGCCTGCGTGACACGCTTGATGAGCAGGTCGGAGCGGCGGAGCGGCGCATCGCTGCCGACGAGGACCGCCTGCGCGCGCTCGCCGCGCAGGAACGCGACGCGAAGACGAGGCTCGACTCGTCGCAGGGTGATCTCGGGAAGGCCGCGGCCGATGCGCGTGAGGCCGAGCGTTCGGCGGAGTTGGCGCGGCAACGCGCGCTCGCGGCCGAGGGTTCACGGCGCGAGTCGGAGCAGCGCCTGGCCAAGGCGCGCGAGCGTCTGGCCGAGCTGCGCGGCGAGCGCGGGAAGCTCGCCGTTGAGGAAGAGCGCGCCTCTGGCGCCCTGCGTCTGCTCGAGGAGCAGGTGCGCGCCGAGCTCGGCCTCCCCGATGACGAGCCGCTGCCCGATCCGGAGACGATCGCGATCGAAGACGACGGTGATGAAAAGGAGAAGGGCAGCACGCTCGCCGCGCTCCAGCGTCTGCGTCGCCGCCTCATCGCTCTCGAGCCGGTCAATCCGCTCGCGGCGACGGAGCTCGCCGACATCGGTCAGCGCTACGAGTTCCTGTCCACGCAGCGCGCCGATCTCGAGAAGGCGATGACCGACCTGCGCTCGCTCGCGGACGATCTCGCCGCGACGATCGCGGAGCAGTTCGCGACGACGCTGATGGCGGTCGACCGCGAGTTCGGTGTCTTCTTCCAGCGCCTCTTCAACGGCGGGCAGGCGTCGCTCCGCACCTCGGATGACCCCGAGGACCCCGGCATCGAGATCTACGCGCGTCCGCCCGGAAAGCGCATCGGCAGCCTGGCGCAGCTATCCGGCGGCGAGCGCGCCCTCACCGCCACCGCGCTCCTGCTCGCGATCCTGCGCGTCAAGCCGGCGCCTTTCTGCGTCCTCGACGAGGTCGACGCCGCACTCGATGAACGGAACGTCGGCCGCTTCACGCAGGCGCTGCGCGAGCTCACGGACCGCACACAGTTCGTCGTGATCACGCACAACCGCGGCACGATCGAGGCCGCCGACATGCTGTACGGGGTCTCGATGGATGACGGCGGCGTTTCGAAGGTGATCTCGCTGAAGCTCTCGGAGCTGGACGAGCAGCGCGAGCGCGCGGGCTAGCCGTGACCTGGCGTCGCACCGCGCTCGCCGCGGGCTGGATCGCGACCGCGGGCTGGGGCATCTACTACCTCATCGCGCTCGCGGGCAGCTCGCCCGCGTTCGTCGCCAACGCGGTGCTCCATTTCATCATCGGGTATATCTGGGCGCGCGCGATCATGGCCCCGCAGCTGTCGGCACCGCTCGCGATCGCGGGGACCGTCGCGGCCGGTGTCTACACGCGTCTCGCGGCCGGCTTCGGCACGACCGAGTTCCTCTTCACGCCTCTGGGTCCGATCGTCGCGGTCGCGCTCGCCGATGCATCGACCGCGCGCAACATCACGTCGTCGGCCCTCGCGTTCGTCGCTGGACTGCTCGCGTTCCTCTGGCTCGCGCCGTAGCGCCGTGAGCCTCGAGCAGGGCCTCGCGAAGACGCGCGGCGGTTTCCTCTCGCGACTTTTCGGCCGCAAGCAGGAGGAGCCGCTCACGCCCGAGTTCCTGGACGAGCTCGAGGAGGGTCTCCTTCGCGCCGATGTCTCCGTGTCGCTCGTCGACCCGCTCATGGCGCAGGTCCGCGATCTCGCGGCGACCGGCGAGCTGAAGACGGTCCCGAAGGCGCTCGACGCCGTTCGCGAGGTGCTCGTTGCGGAGCTGTCGGGCAAAGACAGCGCGCTGCGCGCTTCAGAGGGACGGCCGCGCGTCGTGCTCGTCGTTGGTGTGAATGGCAGCGGCAAGACGACGACAGCCGCGAAGCTTGCGAAGCGGCTGAAAGATGCGGGCGAGACTCCGCTCCTCGCGGCGGCGGACACGTTCCGCGCCGCGGCGACGGCGCAGCTCGAGACGTGGGCTTCTCGTGTCGACGTGCCGATCGTGTCGGGTCGGCCGGACGGCGATGCCGCCGCGGTCGTCTTTGACGCGATCAACGCCGCGGCGGCGCGCGGAAACAGCATCGTGATCGCCGACACCGCGGGCCG
>Ga0209470_1003318_pt1 | contig 11158 bp, 9 predicted proteins | sample GraSoiAngelo_125_FD_185882 | JGI IMG/M metagenome (GOLD analysis project Ga0209470, IMG submission 185882) | Grasslands soil microbial communities from the Angelo Coastal Reserve, California, USA - 14_0927_05_40cm (SPAdes) (version 2) | ecosystem: Environmental > Terrestrial > Soil > Grasslands ... | reverse complement strand
AATTGGCATTGACCGGTGAGACTCAATTATGAGCAATATGGAAATCATAAAACCGCAGCGTGGCAACTCGCCGCCTCGGAAAGATTAAACGGAACATGAAAATTATCAGGGTCTTTTCACTTAGCGCACTGCTCATCGCAGCAGGGTCGCTCTTATTCGCCACCAGTGCGCACGCGACCGTCGTTGACCTCACGACCGGACCCGGCGCCAACGGCACAATTGGGGATGCTCTTTTCTTTGCGACCGATCAGCAAGCTGGTGGGACCGGTTTTATCGATCCATTCCTCCGCGTCCAAGCCAGCCCCACCGAGCAGGGATACAATACCGATGCCGGTTTCCCATTCGATGACAAGAATCCGCACAACTTCCAGCAGAGCCTGCTCCTCTCCTCGCTGATGCAGTTCGACATTAGCGGCACTGAGTATTTCAAATTCATGTTGGATGCGAACCAGTCGGGCGCTTCCAACCACACCTTCACTTTGACCCAGCTGCAAATTTATACCGCCAATAGCCCTAGCTTGCTGCCGATGTCACTGAATCCTGATGGCACGATTGCGCTCGGCACCCTCGTCTACAACATGAATCCGGGCGGCACTACCACCAATTCTGTCATTACGACGGCGACGGGCAGCGGTAAGTTTGATGCGTTCCTTTTCGTCCCGGTGAGCAGCTTCAACCTTAGTGACAAGTACGTTTACCTTTACTGCGCCGGTCAGGGAAATGGCGGATTCGAGGAGTGGAGCGCGGCTACTGGTGTCGCTCCGATTCCGGAAGCGACTACGCTTTTCCCGATTGTGGGTCTGTTAGCGGCGGTGTTTTCAACTCAATTCGTGAGACGCCGGCAGCTGCGGCAGCTTTCGAAATAATCGAGCATTCTGCTTTCAGAAGTTCCTTGTTTGGCGTAGGCAGCGGAGGCGACAATGAATATGTCGCCTCCGCTTTGCTTTACAATACTGTCGCCGCCGACTTGCCGGATTGACCTTCGACGCGATTGGAAAAATACCGCGCCGAGATTGAGATCATTGTCTGCCCTGTTCGGAAGCTAGCGCCAGGGAACTGTTACCGGACATCTTCGATGTAGCTAGCGACCTGGTAATCAATCGGGATACCGCCGATGATTTCCTTGTCATAATGAAATCCAGTATTTCCGTTACCAGTAAAGTTCTTACAGACGATCGCGCCAAAGATGTCTGGATTGCCGATCATACTCAAGTCGGCACTTGGTGCATAAAAGGTGGCCCAAACATTGCCTGGAGAGGTGATGTTGATTGTCTGGGTGGAGCCATCTGTTGGGCTAACGCCGTAAAACTGCATGTGGCCAGCCCTGCTATAATCAGTCGAAGGTGTTCCATCCACGTTGTAAATCCCCGTGGCGCCATCGACATTGTTGTTCACGAGATCGTTCCCCTTGTCGCTGAAGTTTCCGGTAAAGTAAATCTTGGCGTTAACGCCTTGCTCGATTGTGATCGTACCGCCGACGTCGCCGTTGACCACAATCGTGACGTACGTTTCGGCCGGTTTGCCCCCGTTGGGAAGCAAAGGAAGGACATTTTGGCCATTGATCGTGAGTCCACCGCTTAACGAGCTGTAAACGTATTGTGCTGGAGTAGACGGAGTCGTTCCCGCCGGCACGTTAAGGGTACCGGCGGTTCCCGGTAGATAACCCGTTGTGTCTGGTTTTACCAGAGGGGGGATGCTAAATGGCACATTGTTGTCGATCGTGCCACTGATGTTAGCCCCAGAGTGTGTGACATTGCCGCCATTCGTTGTCACATTTCCATAAATCGGGCCGAATTCGGTGAAACTCGAACTCCCAACGGCCACATCGCCATTTGTTGCATCGGAGTAATGCGGATCCAACGGATTATTGGCGGCAAAGTAGTAGGCGCCATTTTTCGAATCGTAACTATCGATCCACCCTGCGGAACCGGGCCCACTAAAACTTGCCGTGGCCTTGAGCGCGCCGGTAAAGGACCATTGTGGGACGGCCACTGTTTCGACACGTCTGGCGATTTGCGGATTGGAGACCGCCTGGATCGTGGTGTTGTTACCATCGCCGTCCCCGTACCTCGCCAGAAAATGATCGTATTTGAAATCGATCTTACGGATAAGACTGTCGCCCTTTGTCGTGCTGTTCATGCGATCATCCATTCCAACTCGTGGTAAACCAAAGAGCTTTGCTGTCCCTACGGAGCGAATCCGATAACAGGCATAGCCGTTGGTGTAAGTAGCACTGTCGACCGTGACGGTGGCGGAAAGACTATTGTTTTCCCCAAGAGTTATAGGCCCTTTGACGTAGGCAGGTCCCGGCGTCGGGGAAGCGGACACGGTCCACCCATCCGCGACGAACTGCGCACTAAACGGCAAACCAGTGGTCACGAGTTTGCGCACTTCAGCGAAGGCGACGTCGCCCCCGGCTTCAGCGGCATAGAGAGCTTCTTTCCAACCTTTGACCTGCTTGGAGGAAACGTTGTAACGAGTCGTGGAATTGACCAAAACGTTGGCTGCGATCAGCGAAAGGATCACAATGGTAAGAAGCGCATAAATCATTGTGCTCCCGCTTTGCTTCTGAAGAGATTTCTTCATGATAACATTGTTCCTTTGATTAACCGCGACGCTTGTTGCGAAGATAGGTAGTTGCGAACACAGTCGTGCCAGACTGTTCAGCGGCTGCACCGCCTGACGTAAAGATCGGTTGGAAGGTTATTGAGGTCGTTGTGTATTGCGTGTTGGATAATATGACGTCGGTCGTTTGCGGGAGCAGCGAATCTGTACTCGACGCGATGTTTGTGACGACGCCGTTCTCTGTCCGAACAATGGAATTGCCACTAATGGAATAGACCACCGTGGTCGCACCAAACGTAACCATCGCATTGCTCGTGCTGGCAGTCGCGTCGGCCGACAGGGTCACAGTCGTACTGTTCGAAACACTTTGGATCGTCGTGCCGGTTGGGATATTGACGCCGGCAACGGATGCCCCAATGTCGGCGGAAGTGAAAGCGGCCGTGCTGGAAGTGAGGGTGGCAGAGCCGCTGGTTGTAACGGCATCAGTTACGGTCCTGCTTTTCGGATAGCTGACAACGGTGCCGGTCGCGGTCGTCCTGACCGTTGGCGTCGACCGCACGTTGCCGTTGAAGTAGTTCGGGATAATGCAAGTGATCGTTTTCAGGTCGCTGGACGCAGTGACGATGTAGGAACGCCTCACATCGCGGCTGAGATAATCGACGATGCGAATTTGCTGCATTTGCGTGCCGAGGAAATTGTCAGCCGCGCTAAAGCTCTTTTGGAGGGCGACCGACGCAAGGGTCACGGCGGCCAGGACAAATGCTCCGGCCGCGACAGACACGAGGAGTTCCGCTACGGTGAATCCAGTTGCCGAGTGAAGATGCTTGCGTTTCATTTCTTGGTTCCTGCGGAGACGATCGTTTCGCTTTGCTCGCTTCTGGATCTGCCTCCAAAGGTCTCGGTCCAAGTGTAGGTAACGTTAATCTTTACAAGCTTGGCGTTAGCGAGGTTGGAGTCAGTTGAATTCATATTGGCTGACGAGGCTCCGGCAGACAGGGTGATTTGGGTATTGCTGGCGTCAGGCGTGGGATACGCACTCAAAGTGACGACCTCGGTTGGGCTCCTGGCCAGAAACTCGGATCCGTTTGCCGGGGTGACCATCAGACTCTGCACGGATGAGGCGCTCGTCAGATTGGCGAAAGACATGTTTCGCAATTGCTCGAGCCTGTCCTGCACTCCTTGTAAGGCTGCTACGTTGTTCTTGCTGGATTTTATGTAGCGGAGACAGAGTCCGTTAACCTCGAAGATTGAAACGAAGAAAACGGCTACCAGAGCAACTGCCACCATCGTTTCGACGAGCGTGACCCCTGCGGGAGGGTTTTTCGAACGCTTTAGGCTCACCCCGTAGGAATCATTTCTCATGTCAGGGGGTAACGGAGCAGTTGCAATGCCCTGAGCACGCTACAGCTACGCGATTCCGTCGTAGCGAAATACACGACATCTCGAGCGAAAGTCTTTGGTCAGACGGGGGCTTTCTGTCCTGAGCTGACCCATCGAATCGCTTCATGACAAAGTTGGCTGGAATTTTCCAAATGTAGCTTCGCTTTGATTCGTGCCCGATAAGTATCGACCGTGCTAACGCCGAGATGGAGTTGATCGCTGATCTCGCGCGTGCTGCGTCCACGCCCGATCAGCTCGAAGACCTCAAGTTCTCTATCGGTTAACTGAGTCACGCCGTTTTCACCTTTTCTGCCAGACGCAACGCTTTCGAGAATGCGCGAGGCGATTCGGCTTGGAAGATAAATTTCGCCACGAAGAACAGCACAAATAGCGGTCATGACTTCTTTGGAAACTTCATTCTTGGTGATATAACCACGCGCGCCAGCTTTGAGGACTCGTTCAGCGTAAAGAGCTTCATCGTGCATCGAAAGAACTAGTATCGGAACGTCGATCTCTTTTGCCTTCAGGTCTTTGATAAGCTCGAGTCCGCTCGGCCCTTTGAGGGTAAGATCGACAATCACAATGTCAGGGGCTTTCGATTCGATCAACTGGCGAGCATCGTAAATGTTATCGGCTTCGCCGCAGACGGTCATCCCCGGCTCTTTATTAATGAGTTGGGCCAGTTGCTCGCGAAACATCGGGTGATCTTCGACCAGAACGACGCGGAATTGTTGTGCGGCTTCACTTTTCATCGCGCGGCTCCCGTTGGAATGGTGCACGACACGATTGTGCCGCCGCTGGCACCGGCTTCGATCGCAAACTCGCCACCCATGATGTTGGCGCGATAACGCATGATGCTGATCCCAACGCCATTCATCGCGTTTTCATTTCTGGAAAAGCCAATTCCATCGTCGGCAATGCTCAAGCTCATCGCACTCGCGTTGGCGCTGAGTCGGATGTCAATCTTGCGCGCTTTACCGTGCTTGGTCGCATTATGAATCGCTTCTTGCGCGATCCGGTAAAGATGTGTTGCCTTGCCCATTTGACCGGCGCCATTTTGGCCAGCAGATTCGAACGTGCACTCGACCGGGAGCAGGCGGCTCGTGGAGGCGGCGAGCTCCTGCAGCGCGGCTCGTAATCCGGCTTCGTCTAGTTGAACCGGCACCAAGCCGTGTGACAGATCACGCGCTTGCTCGACCGATTCGCTTAAGAGTTTCTCAATCTCGCTCGCCTCCGCCGCGAACTTATCCAGGCGTTGTTCTTTCAAATCGATTTTAAGCGACGTGGCGGCGCAACCAATCGCCGCCAGAAATTGACAGAGGCCATCATGAAGATCTCGCCCGATCCGCTGCCGTTCGTACTCGCTGACCTCAATGATCTGCTTTTCGAGTCGCTGAGTGTGTTCGAGCAGCGAGATGCGCGCGTTCGAAGCGCGCTGTTGTTCGCGCATGGCGATGCCGGCGACGCCGACGAGGAAGAAAAACGCAAAACGGATCGCGAGTTCCCATGCCTGAACCGTGCCGCTGGAATAAGAATTGCCAATTATAAGATCGGCCCACGACCAAAGAACGCCTGCCAAACCGGCGATCACGAAGACGCTTTTGTTATCGCAAAGCCAAACCGCAAAAACGATTGGGGCGGTGTAGAAAAGGACGAGCGAAACCTGATGCCCTGTCACCAAGTCCAGCCAACTGATGGCGAACAGCAACGTCAGGGCCTCGATGAAGGCAAGCGTTAGTGACTGCCGAATAAGGGAGCGAAACATACGAACTTGGTCGGACGACGTTATGTCTCGGAGCAAATTTCCAGCCAAAGATCGGCAGCCAGGCAACGACTACGCTATTGCCGTCCTTGCATCTCTCCATACCAGTTCCGGCATCGCCTTCATTCGGCCCATTCTCTGCTCCATAATTAGCGTGCTCCGTTGGGTCCTGGTTTTGTGTTTCGCGACAAACGTGTCTTCCCTGATTGCGGCGCTGACGCCGCTTACGACCCAAGATGTGAGTCTGATGCTTCGTTCTGGTTATTCTAATGAAGCAGTGCTACGAGAACTTTCGACGAGAAGATTTGGCGATACATTTGATTCGAAAGCCGAACAACAGCTTATCAAAGCTGGCGCCGGTGAGTCGCTGATCAATGCACTCCGAAGCGGCGTCTATCAGTTGTCGCCGCCGGAGATTGCTGCGGCCACGGAAAAGCGGTCGGCACAATCAACAAAGGTTAGCGAGGCATTTCCGAAATCGGAACCAGACAGCCAAAAAGAGAACAATGGTGGCATTTCTCCAGCACCTAATCCGCCTACCGACGCGCAAAGGGGCGGCTCGATTTACGATCATCTCAAAGACGATCTCGTTTATTGGCACGAGGGAAATTTGATGCCGTTCGATGATGGAGCACTCGAGAAGAAAAAATTTTACCTTTTCTTCTTCTCTGCAATTTGGTCGCAGCCAGGTCGCAAATTCACTGCGCAATTGATTGATTATTACAACCGCGTCGCCCCGCAGCATCCGGAATTCGAGGTAGTTTTTTTTAGCGCGGATCGCTCGGCATTTGCGATGCAGAATTATTTCAGCCAGACAAACATGCCGTGGCCGGCGATCGCCTATGACAAACTCGGTGGTAAAGCCGGTGCGATTGCGGAAAGGTTAACCCATCAGATACCGCGGCTTATCTTGGCGGACGCTACTGGTAAAGTACTCTCCGACAGCGGCGAAACCCGGCCGGATTTCGACAAGGTTTTGGCTGATTTGGACAAAGTTCTTTCTGGCAACAGGTAGTTGCGAAGAGGCAGCCAACATCCTCTTACCTGCCTGGCAGCCGGAGATTAAGGATTAAGAGACGGAATCAGCGGCGGCTCAGTAGGAGGCGAATTCGGACCGCTTGCCGCAGCCAATTGGACGTCCAGAAGCAACAAGCCTGTTGGGTCGTTGGTGAACGCGCTGATTTCCGCGACCTCAACCGGTGCCTGCGATTTATTTCGGCTCCACCGCAGGACGACGTAGCGAGCGCTGCCGGCCGACAACGATGAATACGCAGCGCCACTCGACGAAAAACCATCTCATGGCCATTCCGCCAAAACTTAGACTGCGCCAACGATTGGCTGCGGCGCGATTTTGTCAGGCTGCTACTAAGGGCGCGGCGCCGAATCTAAACTAGCCAGCGCTTTGTCGATCAACTTCTTTTCCTCCGGAAGCAACATCGCTTGTTGTCCGGCCTTGAGGAAGTCGCGCGCTTTTTCGTCGCGCAGCTCTGCCAAGCAAATCCCGTAATAGGCGCCGATTGTCGGATCGCTCAATTGCTCTTCGCTCAAAGAGCTCATAATTCGCAGCGCCTCCTTCGCGTTGCCCTGAGTCAAAAGCGAGTAGGCATAAGTTGTCATATAGGCGGGGTTCGTCGGCGACTTGTGATAAACATCTGCCGCTGAACGCCGCGCCTTTTCCAGATTAGCATTTAAGAGCAATGAAACTTGTGCGAGATTGTTTTGGATATTGAGGTTCGTCGAATCCAGTTCCGACAAATGAACAAGCACCCGGTAAAGTCCCTGCGTGTCCATGGTTTTAGCATAATGCTGATAAAGAGCCACGAATGCGTCCTTCTGTTTCTCGGGGCGCTTGGAAAGTGCCCAGAGCAGATCGGTCGTTTCGTTTTCCCAGCCCCATTCCGAAACCGGTTGAATCAATAAAACCAGTGATTCGCTACTGGTTGCAGCCTTAACTGCAGCACTCCATTCGTGTTCGGCCGCAGCCGGCTTGTCCTGTTCGCGTAAGGCGCGGGCTAGGTAGGCATGCCGCAGAAACTCGAACCGTCCCCAATTCGCCTTGGCCGTGCCTGCTTCCAGATTCTGCCAGTCTCGCAATCGCACGTAAGCATCGGCAAGTGCGAGCGGCACCGGCCAGTTCCGGAGCGATTCGGCCGGTAAACTCTTGGAATAATCCAGAGCGAGCAAACTCAAATTGTTCATAGCCATCCACGAGAGGAGAGCCGCCAGCGACGAGGCTTTATTCGGCGCGGTTTTTTCCAGTTCGGTCAGGTAAGCGCTGAATTGAGGATCTTGGAGCCCATGGAGAAAATCGAGATAAACAAATCGGTCGTTCCATGTCGCTTCGGGATACGCCTGCAATTCGCGCGCGAGCTCCATCAACTTGCGTGGATCTTCTTTTCGCCTGACGCCGGTATTGATCAATGCGCGGGTAGCGGCGCTTCGCTCGGCGAGGTCGGAACGCAAAGCTGTTAACATTGCCTCGCCGGCAGCCCGCCGTTTCGGTTCGTTCGCTCGCAGCCGAAGCATTCCGAGTTGCAGCTGGAAGGACTTGTCGTCCGGACGCAAACGCAGCGCCTCGTTCCATTCGGCTTCCGCTTTTTCATCCTGGTGTTTGAACTGCGCCACTAGAGCAGAAGCTTCGTGATAAGACGCGGTATTTCGCGAATTCTCATCTACCGCGACCAAAGTCAGCTCGGCGGCGGGGATGTCGCTGAATTGGACGGCGCACCGAACTAGTGCCAGCGCGTCGTCGACTGAATGTGGATCCAACTGCATCACTTTCCGCCTCCAGTCCAACGCAGAACGTTCGCCCCCGCGCTCGGCCAATTGCGCCATAATTCGGGCGGCGCGCGCGCTCGACGGTTTCATTTCCAAAATGCTGCGCGCGGCCAGACTGGCGTCGCGTTCATTGCCGTGTTCGATGTCGAACATGGCCCGGCGCACCAATCGCTTTTCCTGCCAGCGGACGTAAAGATCGTGGCCGCCCCAGATCGCAGCGATCAAAAAAATCAGAGTGAGAAGAATGCCGAACAAAAGTCTGATGACTGTTCGTTGTGTTCTTTCGACTGACTTTTCCAAGAGAGTTAGAAATTAGACGGAGGATAAATAGCACATCATGTTCCGCCGCTGGCAAAACGCCCAGCCTCCTCTTGCTCAGCGGCTCGCAAGTTGCTCGGACTCGGCTACCCTATGCCGCAAATTACCCGATGATTGCGCGCACCGCAGACGCCCCCGCAACAACTCGGAAAAGGACAGGTTGGATCATCGCGATTCTGATCTTCGGGTTTCTTTGGTTTGAGCTCATCAATTTTCTCAAAGCCGAGTGGTGGCTTAATCCCCAGTACAACTACGGCCTGATTGTTCCACTTCTCTCGCTCTATTTGTTTTGGAGGCGGTGGTTGAGCCGGCCCACGCCGATGGCTGCAACCGCGGCGTGGCTGGCGATTATCTTGCTGATTGTCGGTGCGGTCCTCTTTCTTCCGATCCGTTTTCTTGTCGACGCAAATCCAGACTGGCGATTGCTGAGCTGGCTACTCGCGCTGATCGTGGTCACGAGCTCGCTCTCGTTTCTTTATCTCATCGGCGGTCGGGCCTACCTGCGGCACTTTGCATTTCCATTTTTGTTTTTTCTTGTCGCTGTTCCGTGGCCGGTCCGGATCGAGCAGGTCGTTATTCAAGATCTGATGCGGATTGTGACCGCCATCAACGTCACCTTCTTGCAGTTGGCCGCTGTTCCGGCTCTTCAACACGGGAACGTCATCGAAGTCGGCACCGGCTTCATTGGAATCGAAGAAGCCTGCAGCGGCGTTCGGTCGCTGCAGGCCACGCTGATGATCTCTCTCTTTCTTGGCGAACTTTATTTTTTCAGCGCAATCCGCCGGATCGCTCTGGTCACTATCGGCGCAGGGCTGGCGTTTGTTTGCAACGTGGTCCGCACGGCCATTCTCGTTTGGGTTGGAACAAAGCGGGGCGCTACCGGCATCGAAGCGTGGCATGACCCCGCCGGCCTAACCATTTTGATCGTTTGCTTGTTTGGCCTTTGGCTGGTGAGTCTTATCATGTTGCGGCGTGGAAACAGACCACAAATTCCGTTGCCGCCGTCCTCTCAGAATGCGCCGACTCATTTCAGTTCGGGTCTGTTAATCGGCTTGGCGATCTGGCTGCTTCTTGTCGAGGTGTCGGTGCAGATTTGGTATCGGGCCCACCAAATCGCAGCCAGTTCGCGTTGGGCGGTGCACTGGCCGGAATCGGAAAACAACTACAAGCCCGTGCCGATCGCGCCCGAAGCCGAATCGTTGCTTCGATTCAATGAAGGAGGCGCCGCCGCCTGGGAAGGCGAGGATGGCCACCAATGGGCGATGTATTTTTTCCGATGGCTTCCCGGCCGAACGGCGGCGCGCTTCGTTAAAGTGCATCGGCCCGATATTTGTCTTCCCGCAAGCGGCAGAACGATGGAACGAAACAACGGTCTGCGCATGGTCACGGTCAATGGCGTGACTATGCCCATCCGCTCGTATCGCTTCGACGATCGCGGTTCGCCGCTCCACGTTTTCTATTGTTATTGGGATGCGCGCTCGTCTTACGAGAGTGTCGCCGCGGCCGAGTCCGAGGATTGGTCGCCGCGCGGGCGTCTTCGGGCGGCGCTCCAAGGACATCGCGAGATCGGCGCCCAAATCCTGGAAGTTATTGTTTGGGGTTATCAGGATGACGGTGAAGCGAACGAGGCGTTGGCGCGCGAACTCGGCCGGCTCGTCCGGGCAGGTTGACCATCTCGCAGGTCCGGAAATATTTGTAAATCGCAGCAAGAAGCGGGTGGGCACGCAGTCTTGGCGATGACAAACTGACGGCATGAATGATTACGAACGAGTCGCAAACGTGATCCGGTTCTTGGATCGACATCATACTGAGCAGCCTGATCTCAACCAACTCGCGTCCGCTGCTGGTCTGAGTCCGTTTCATTTTCACCGGCTCTTTTCAGCTTGGGCCGGCGTCACTCCGAAGGATTTTTTGCAATGCCTGACTCTCGAGCATGTGAAATACCTTTTGCGAAATCGCGACAATGTTTTCGACGTCGCGCTCGACGCCGGTTTGTCTGGACCAGGACGATTACACGATCTTTGCGTGACACTTGAGGCCGCGTCGCCCGGTGAAATGAAAAACGGCGGCGCCGGAATGCAGATCGAGTACGGTTTTGGCGAGACCCCATTCGGCCAAGCGCTCATCGCCGAAACGAAGCGCGGAATTTGCCATCTCTCTTTTGTCGACGGCCGCGGCCGCAATAGCGCGCGAGATCTTCTAACGTCGCAATGGCCGAACGCAAAATTGAATCGCGCCGATCAACGTGCCGAAGAATTATCGGGCCAAATTTTTGCACAACCGCGGGAAAATCAATCACGTCGGCCCTTGCGGGCATTCGTCCGCGGGACACCGTTCCAGCTGCGAGTTTGGCGT
>Ga0209470_1003312_pt1 | contig 11169 bp, 10 predicted proteins | sample GraSoiAngelo_125_FD_185882 | JGI IMG/M metagenome (GOLD analysis project Ga0209470, IMG submission 185882) | Grasslands soil microbial communities from the Angelo Coastal Reserve, California, USA - 14_0927_05_40cm (SPAdes) (version 2) | ecosystem: Environmental > Terrestrial > Soil > Grasslands ... | reverse complement strand
TGCTGCCGTACCACCATCCGCTCGCCATCGCGAAGCGCTACGGCACGCTCGACCGGCTCTCGGGCGGGCGGCTCATCCTGGGCGTCGGCGTGGGGACGCTGGCGGAGGAGTTCGCGCTCCTCGGCGCCGAGTTCGAGGGCCGGGGCGCGCGCTACGAGGACGCGCTGCGCGCGCTGCGTGCCGCCTTCGGCCGCCGCGAGCCTGCGTATGCCGGCACGCACTACCGCTTCGAGGCCTTCCTCGTCGATCCGTGCGGCGTGCAGGCGCAGGTGCCGATCTGGCTCGGCGGGCGGAGCCCGCGCTCGCTCCGCCGCGCGCTCGTCTTCGGCGACGGCTGGGACCCGTTTCGCTTGACGCTCGACGAGCTCGGGGCGCTCCTCACGCGTGCCCGCGCCTCCCGCGAGTGGCGCGCGCGGACAGCGCCGTTCGAATTGGTGCTGACGCCCGACCGGCTCCTCGACCCGACCCGACCCGACGAGCGCGCCCGGCTCGGGGACCTGCTCGAGCGCTACCGGGCGCTCGGCGCGACCATCGTGAACCTCCGCTTCCGGCACCGGAGCCTGGAGCACTACCTCGAGCAGCTCGAGGCGTGCGCCACCGAGATCGTGCCGGGCTTCGCATGAGGGGAGCGGCGGTCGCGCTCCTCCTCCTCGCGACGGCCGCCAGCGCAGGCCGTTTCGACGCCTACTTCGCCGAGCTCGAGTCGCCGGACCGCGCCGGCTGGCAGCAGCCGGCGCGCGTGGTCGAGACGCTTCGCCTGCGCGCCGGGATGACCGTCGCCGACGTGGGCGCCGGCACGGGGTACTTCGCGCGGCGCTTCGCGGCTGCCGTCGGGCCGACCGGGAAGGTGCTCGCGCTCGACATCGAGCCCGAGATGCTGGAGGAGCTCCGCCGCCGGGCGCCCGACGCGACCAACATCGAGACGCGGCGGGCCGAGCCCGCCGATCCCGGGCTCGCGCCCGCGAGCGTCGACGTCGTCTTCATCTGCGACACCGGACACCATCTGCACGACCGCGTGCGCTATTACGGGAAGCTCCGCCGCGCGCTCCGCCGCGGTGGGCGGCTCGTGCTCGTCGATTTCTACAAGCGCCCGCTGCCGGTCGGCCCACCCGTGCAGGAGAAGCTCTCGCGCGCCGAGACGCAGCGCGAGGCGGAGGCGGCGGGGTTCCGGCTGCGGGCGTCCCACACGTTCCTGCCCCACCAGTACTTCCTGGAATTCGCACGATGAGCGCGCCGGAGGTCTCGATCCTGCTGCCGGCATACAACGCCGGGGCGACGCTCGACGCCTGCCTCCGCAGCGTGGCGCGCCAGACGTTCCCGCGTTGGGAGTGCATCGTGGTCGACGACGGCTCGGAGGACGGGACGCGCGCCGTCGCCGAGCGCTTTGCCGCGCGCGACGAGCGCTTCCGGGTCGTCGCCACGGCGCACCAGGGCCTCGTCGCGGCGCTCGGCACCGGCCTCGAGCGCTGCCTCGGCCGAATGGTCGCGCGCATGGACGCCGACGACGTCATGCACCGCGAGCGCCTCGCCGCCCAGCTCCGCGCACTCGACGCGGAGCCGGCTCTCGCCGCCGTCGGCTGCCACGTCCGGCTCTTCCCGCGGCGCGAGCTGAGCGACGGCCTGCGCGCCTACGAGCGCTGGCTCGACGGCATCGACTCCCCGCGCCGGGTGCGTGCGGAGGCGTTCGTCGAGTGTCCGGTCGCGCACCCGACACTCATGGTGCGCACGGACGTGCTGCGCGCGGCGGGCTACCGCGACGAGCACTGGCCCGAGGACTACGACCTCGTGCTGCGCCTCCTGGGGCAGGGACGCGAGATCGGTGTCGTGCCGCGCCGTCTGCTCGCCTGGCGCGACGGCCCGCGGCGGCTCTGGCGTGCGGGCGAGGCGTACCGCCCGGAGCGCTTCACCGCCTGCAAGGCGGCCTTCCTCGCCGCCCACTTCCTCGCCGGCGCCGACCGCTACGTCCTCTGGGGCTACGGCCCGACGGGGCGGGCCCTCCGCCGCGCGCTCGCCAGGCACGGCAAGCGCCCCTCGCACGTGGTCGAGGTGCACCCCGGCCGGATCGGCGAGATCATCCACGGCGCCCCCGTCATCTCGGTCGACGAGCTGCGCGCACACCCGCGCCGCCCGCTCGTCGCCGCCGTGGCCGGCGAGCGCCCGCCGCGAGATACGCGACGCGCTCTCCGCGCTCGGCTTCCGCGAGACGCAAGACTTCGTGTGCGCGGCGTAGCCGCGGCGCGCGTGCGGCGGCGGGGGCCGGCCTCGCCGCGACCTTCGAGGGCGCCGCGCGCGACGTTTGGCCGTGGTGTAGGCGGCCGTCGGTGCCCGAGCGGGAGCGCCGAGGCCGCCCCCGGCGCCGCGCCCCTACGCTCCCGCCCGCCGCGCCTCGCGCAGCTCGTACATGGCGCGGAAGAGCGCCGTCACGTCGATCGGCGCGTCGTACGGCTCGCCGCGCAGCTCGCGGTACGCGCGCTCCACGTTGAAGAGGATGCGCTCGGGCTCGGTCCAGCGCGCGTACGGGCCCAGGTCCGATGCGCCGCGCCGCCTCGAGCGCCGGGAGCCCGGCGTCGAAGCAGCGCTTCGTCTCGGCGCGCACGTAGCGGAGGTAGGCCTGCATCTCGCGCGGCCCCTCGACGCCCGAGAGCGGGCCGTGGCCGGGCACACCACGGCGGGGTCGAGTGCCACGATCTCGTCGAGCGCCGCGATCCGGCACTCGAACGTACCCTCCCAGCCGATCGGCGTGCAGAGGCGGAAGAGGACGTCACCGGTGAAGACGACGCGCGCGGCGGGGAGATGACGACGACGTCGCCCGCGGTGTGCGCCGGGCCGACGTAGATCAAGTGCACGGCGACGCCGTCCAGGTCGGCACCCGTCTCCCTTCGGCGTGCGGCTATCTTGACAGCCACGGGTGGCGGCAGGATGTTCCACCCGCGACCGATGGAGGTGCCCCCATGAGGCTCCGGGCAACGTGTTCGTTCCTACCCGTCGCCCTTGCGGTGCTGGCGAGCTTGGTCGCCGGAACCAGCCGCGCGCCCGCCGCCGACGATGTGCTACCACCGACGCTCACGTGCGTGGACGGTCTGTTCACGAAGATCGCTCCCCGCCCTGGAGAGCTCTCCTTCCGGCGCCGACGCTGGTTCTGCGACGTGGACGGTCAGGCGAATGGCGTGTGCACCTTCGGGCGTCGTTGCCGCCAATGCTTCGGCTGTCGTGGGCTTCGCATCCGATGCGGCGTCACGGTGCCCGTGCCGGTTGGCGAGCGAGAAGGACCCGTCATACTGGTGTGCCTCTCCAGCAGCACGCCCACGCCCTGCGGGCCGACGTTGACTTGCGACACCCCGACGGAGGTCTGCGTCGCTCGCGAGCAGGGCGGTCCCGGCGTCTTCTATTCATGCGAGCCCGTGCCTGCCGGATGCGAGGCGGATCGGAGTTGTCGCTGCGTCGGTGCCGCCCAGTGCCAGCCGCCGTCCAGCACATGCATCGGTGACGGGCCGAACGCGATCACCTGCGTCTGTCCCGCGTGCGTTTAGGGCGAGGCATTCGAGCGCGGCATTAATCTCTTCCAGGGCGCCGCTCGCGTCTCAGTGCTCGCCGTCCTCCTGTGGGCACCGGGCGTGTCGGGCCAGCATCTCCCGCCTCGGCTGGTCTGGCGAGGCACCCTCACGACGACGCAGGGCCTGACCGGGACGTTGACCACTCGAACACGCCTGCATGACGGACGCGATATGGTCCCCGAGTAACGCTTGGCGGTCGGTTCGCGAGTGAGCGGATGTTCGAAGCAAGTCTCGATTCGCATGCGCTCGTCGGGCACAGCCCGCCATGGCCATAGGGCCGGTGCGGACCGTAGCTCACCGGTTGCTCACCTCCGTCGTGGTGCCCAGCATCCCCGCTTGCGTTTGCAGCCGCGCTTGACTCGATGCGCGCCGGGTGTACGGTCGCCTGAGATTCGGCACGAACGCCGATCGAGCCTCAGGATCACCGCGACCGTCCAGGGCGACCGAGCGAGAGGAGGGTCCGATGGGTCCCCAACGAAAGCTGCTGCTGTTGGCAGCGGCCGTGGTCGGGATGATCACGCCATCCGCAGCAAGCGCCGCGCCTCCATCCCCGGCGCCCAACCCCACCCAGCTGCTGACGGGCCCGGAGGGTGGCTCGGGCAGCACCGTCGGCCCCGGTGGCGCGCTGTACGTCACCGAATCCGCGGCCGGCAGAATCTCGCGCGTCGATCCGAGGACCGGGGTGATCACGACGTTCGCCAGTGGTCTGCCGAAGTCGATCGTGGGCATCGGTGGGACGACCGACGTCGCGTTCATCGGCGGGACCGCGTACGCACTGGTCACCCTTGTCGGCCCCGACGTCGGCGGCGGCGACATTGTCGGCATCTACCGGGTGGACGGGCCCGACAGCTTCACCGTCGTCGCGGACATCGGCGCGTTCGCCTTGAGCAATCCGCCGAGCACTCCGTTCGACATCCCAACCGGAGTCCAGTACGCGCTGGAAACCTACCGTGGCGGGTTCTTGGTCACGGATGGGCACCACAACCGGGTGCTGCGGGTCACGCGCGACGGCGACGTTACCGAGATGATCGCGTTCGACAACATCGTCCCGACCGGTCTGGCGGTGTCGGGCAACACGGTCTACATGGCCGAGGCCGGCCCAGTCCCCCACGAGCCCGAGGACGGCAAGGTGGTGTCGTTCAGGCCGAAGTCAGCCACCGCCACGGAGGTCGCCTCCGGTGCCAGCCTCCTCGTCGACGTGGAGTTTGGCCGCGGTGGCGATCTCTTCGCCCTCTCGCAGGGCGTCTTCGGTGGCGGCCCTCCGGGCTCTCCGGCGCAGCCGAACACCGGCAGCCTCGTGAAGGTGAACGGGAACGGCACCTTCACCGTCGTCACGGACGGCTTGGACCGGCCGACCTCGGTCGAGTTCATCGGGAACACCGCGTACGTCGTCACGCTCACCGGCGAGATCTGGAAGGTCGAGAACGTCTCGGGTCCGCCCTACGGCGTGTCGTATTAAGCGAATCAGACAGCGAAGCCGCCACCCCGGACGCCGCGAGAACGGCGATCCGGGGAGGCGGAGGGGCTGGCGGAGGCGAAGGTGCGGGCTGTGAGCGCCCCCGTGGAACTATCGCCACCGAGCTTTCGCGCTCCCGCTACCCAAGCCAACTCCAGCTTGCGCAGCAGCCGATCAAGGTCCGCGGCCGCGTCCTTCGCGGTCCGCGGCATGGGTACCCGGCGAGCTCCGGCTTAGCTCCTGGGTGCCGAGGGTCGTCCCGGGTCGGTCATAGGCACAGACCCGGGTGAACCGCGAGATTCCCGGCAAAACGGTCGGCGTGGGTGTTGTCTCATCTGCGACGACGCTCCTACGGCGACCTGGAGGCGTGCATCGAGTGCAGGGCATTTGACTGAACGTTCAGAAACATCTAAACACACCGAACAGACACGAGGCTGGCCATGGACCGACCGACCGGCATCTTCGTCGATGGCATCGGGGCAGCAGCCGCGACCTCGGGCGTCCTCACCCAGCTCCAGGGACGCATCTTCGCCCTCCTCTATCTCCACCAGCGTCCGCTCGCGCTGGAAGAGATCGCGGTCGAGCTCGAGCAGAGCAAGAGCAACATCTCGGTCAACATCCGCGGGCTGGTCGAGTGGCACCTGGTCCGCCGCACCCACGTGGCCGGCTCGCGCAAGGACCACTACGAAGCGGCAACGGATTTCTGGCGCGTCATGCAGGAGATCATGGAGCGCCGCTTTCGCTGGAACCTGCGCCAGGTGCTGGCCACCGTCGCCGAGACCGAGCGCGCGCTCACCGAGCGGCACGGCCGCAAGCAGGATGCGTCGGAGCGCGTGACCGCGGGGTTCATGACGAAGCGGCTCGGGGCGCTCCGCGCCTTCTTCGCCGCCGTCGACGCTGGCGTCGGGGCCTTCGCGCAGGGGCAATCGTTCGAGCCCGAGACCGTGAAGAACGTCCTCCGCATGGTCCCGCCGAGGACGTCGGAAAGGAGCTGACCCATGGAACCCGCCCTCACCGCCGCCCTTCTCTGGCTCGTCTTCGGCGCCACCCACGTCGGCCTCGCGACCCGACGGGTTCGCGCCGTCCTGGTGGCTCGGCTCGGGGAGCATGGTTTCACGGCGCTCTTCTCGGTGGTCGCATCCGCCGCGTTCGCGGTCGCGATCGCCTACTTCGCGGCGCACCGCAACGAGGGGGCGACGGGACTCGCCCTGGCGGACGTGGCGGCGCTCCGCGGGGCCCTGATGGCCCTCAGCGTGACGGGGATCGTCCTCGTGAGCGCGGGATCGGCGACCTATGTCGGGTCGCCGTACGACCACCTCGCCGGGACGGTCCGCGCGCCGCAGGGCGTCGAGCGCATCACGCGCCACCCGTTCTTCGCCGGCCTGGCGCTGTTCGCGCTGGCCCACGCCCTCCTCGCGACACGCCTGATCGGGACGGTCGGCTTCGCCGGCTTGGCGCTCGTCACCATCGTCGGGGCTCGACACCAGGACGCGAAGCTCCTGGCCCGCGCCGGTAAGCCGTACGCCGACTACCTGGCCGCGACGTCGGCGATGCCATTCGCGGCGATCCTCGCCGGGCGGCAGCGCTTCGTCTGGCGCGAGTTCCCCCTCGGCGCGTTCGCCACGGGGCTGGCGGTCGCCGTCGCGCTCCGCGCGGTGCACGGCTCGATCTTCGCGAACGGCGGCGTCTGGGTGATCGCCACCGTCATTGGCGGCGCGGGGATCTTCGCCTGGCAGAGCGCGCGGCGGGCCCGGCGCCTGGGAGCCGCCGTCACGGTGCACACGTAGGGACGATGGGCGCCCCGGTCCTCTGGCAATGAGATGTACCGGCGCCACCGCGGGACCTCCGCAGAGGTGGGCGCGTGAGTGTGCGCGAAGGACATCAATGAGTGCCCTCGTCTCGCGGCGCCAGGCGGTCGCCTGTTCGGGCGCGGTGCTCGTCGCGCACGTGGGGCTCGCGCACGAGGTGGTCGGCACGGTGCTCTACCCCTATGGGCCCGCAGCGTTCGGCGGCCCGGTCGGCTGGCACGCCGCGGGACTCTCGGCCGTCGCCGCCGGCCTCCTGATGGCAGCCGGGGTCCTCGGGGTCCTCCGCATCCCCGTCGTCTGGCTCGCCACGGTCGTGAGCGTCGTCGGCTGGATCGTCCTCGTCGGGGAGGCGCTCTGGCATGGCGGCTTTCACTTCTTCGCCTTCACGCTGGGCGTCGCTGGCGCCGTCGTCGCGGTCGAGGGACGATGACGAGCCCGGGACCCGCCAGCCTGATCTACGACGGCGCCTGTGCCTTCTGCCGGCGACGGGTGGAGCGCCTGCACCGCTGCGACGGCCTCGGGTCGGGCTTGTTCACCCCTGCGCGACCAGGTTCGCAGCGCGTCCCTCGGGCGCCCGGGCGCCTCGAGCGCGGCTGCACGTTCCTGGGGAGTGCGCGCGATCCTGGCAGCGCCGTCTTGTGGTCATCGGCCCTGGCGGGCGCCCTGGTCCTGGGCGTGGCCTCGAATCGCAGGAGTCAGGCGCGGAATCCACCGGGGAACCTCACGGCAGTAGGCCATGTACTCCGTGCCGAACGTCTCGCGCAGCGTGGGCTCCTCGTAGAGGACCACGAAGAGGTGAAAGGCGAGCGCGACGACGGCTGCGTAGACCAGCACGCTCGTGCTGGTGAGGAAGAGTCCCTGCCCGAGGATGATGGACACGGCGCAGAGGTAGGCCGGATTGCGCACGTATCGGAACGGTCCGCCGACGACGAGGCGCCGGGGTGGGGCGAACGGTGCCGGCGTCCCGTGCCCCTCGCGCACGAAGCGCACCAAGAAGTCGAGGAGCGGTGGAATGGGCACGATCACGAGCGCGCCGCCAATCCATCTCGACGGAGCCCAGCCGAAGAACGGCGCGTCGAGCTTCCAACCTGACAGGAGGTACGGACCGAGCACGATCACCGATCCTGCGAAGAGAGGCGCGAGGGTGATCGTCCCGATCACCGCGAACCAGGGCGGTCTCTCCGCTTCCCGCCGAGCATTGCCCGGCATTAGCCCTTCTCCCAGGCGGCCCTATAGACCTTCGGCCGGAAAAGTCGAGCGGGTTCGCAAGATACTCGGCGTCCTGCGGGGAGACGAGCCCTTCAGGTGCGGGCACCGGCCGCGACGAGTCAGCGGCGGTCCTGGCCGCCGAAGAGTCACGCTCGGCCCTCAACGGCGCGCAGTACCATCTGCTGACCCTGCGCATGGTCGCGACCCCAACGCGTATAGGCATCCAGCGCGGCCGCGAGTTCCGTCGCATCCAAGGAGCCACCCGAAAGGATCGTGGTGCCCAGCGTCTCCATCACGCGCTGCCAGATTCTGAGTGCGGCTTCGAATTCCGGTTCGCCGCGACGAGCGACCTCGTCCTCGGTGCTCGATGCAATCTGCGTGAGACCCGCGTCTGCGTACAGAGCAGGCAGGCGGTCGCCAAGCATGTTGTCCCAGCCGTTCGCCGCCCGCCACTTGAGGAAAGCCTCGTAGAAGCGCCGAACGGGGGTCGGCGGCGGCGGGTCCCAGGCCAGCCGGGAGTGGTTGTAGTCCAGTACGATGACGAGGCCGCCAGGCTTCGCTGCCGCCCGCATCCGCTCCAGTGCGCATTCCGGTCGGTCAATCCACTGTAGCGTCCGAGCAGCGGTCACGATGTCGAATTGCCCCATCACGGCAAGGGCGAGCGCATCGCATTCCTCAAAGGACAAGCCGGGAACGTGGGAAAAGCGCTCTCGGGCGAGTCGGAGCTTGGGATCGCGGTCGATACCAAGGACGCGACCTCGCGGTCCCACTGCCTGCGCGACGCCGGCCGTGATCGCTCCTGTTCCACAACCGACATCCAGCACTGCCATGCCCGGCCGGAGGGCCGCCGCGAGCCGGCGGTGGTCGCGGTGGAGCGTGCGTCGCTCAAGAATCTCTGGATCGGAAGTGTGGCCTTGGGTGCTCACCGGGCGGCTAGCCTCGACCACGAAGGTAAAGCGAAGCCCACGGCAGCGCCAGCCGCCTCATGAGGGGCGCCGGCGCGCCCCGACGAGACGATAACCTGCCCGTCATCCACGCACTCCCATATCGGCCTCGGAGTGGCGGCTCAGCATGTCCGCGCTCATGTGGGTGAGAACGACTCTCCGGCAGTCGAGCCGCTGACGATTCTCACGGAGGGTTTGGTAGTCGTGACGACGGAGCCAATCCTTGACAATCGCGCGCGGGCTCGGCTACGCGCCGCGGGATGGAGTTCGGCCTCTTCGTCCAGGCGCACGTCCCGCGCCACGAGGTCGAGGTCGACCCCGCCGGCGCCGAGCACACGCGCCTCCTGCGCGAGGTCGAGCTGGCCGAGGCGTGCGACCGCCACGGCTTCAAGTACGTCTGGTCGGTCGAGCACCACTTCCTGGAGGAGTACTCGCATCTCTCGGCGTCGGAGATCGTGCTGCCCTTCATCGCGGCTCGCACCAGGCGCATCCACGTCGGCTCGGCGATCTGGAACCTGACCCCACCCGTGAACCATCCGGCACGCGTCGCCGAGCGGGTCGCCATGCTCGACCATCTCAGCGAGGGCCGTTTCGAGTTCGGCACCGGGCGCGGCTCGTCGTCGACGGAGTTCAGGGGCTTCGGCATCCCCGACGGGGAGACCACCCGCGCCATGTTCGACGAGGCGCTGCGCGAGATCCTGCGCATGTGGCGCGAGACGCCGTACGGCTACGAGGGCCGCTTCTTCTCCATGCCGGCGCGCGACGTGCTCCCCAAGCCGTGGACGCGCCCGCACCCGCCGCTCTGGGTGGCGTGCGGCAGCCCGTCGACCTTCGAGAAGGCAGCCCGCCTCGGCCTGGGCGCGCTCTGCTTCTCGCTCGGGACGCCGCGCGAGTTCGAGCCCCTCATCCGCACTTACAAGGACACGATCCGCCACGCCGAGCCGATCGGCGCCTACGTGAACGACAACGTCGCCTGCGTGACCCAGCTCGTGTGCATGGAGGACCGGCAGAAGGCGCGCGCCGTCGCCATGGCGATGGGGAGCAGCTACCACACGAGCCTCGTCTTCCGGTACCTCGACACCTTCCCGCGCCCGCCGGGCGTGCCAGAGTGGCCGCGGCTCATCCCCGAGCCCGATGCCGCGACGCTCGAGGAGCGCATCCGCACCGGCAACCGCCTGGTCGGCGACCCCGACGAGGTGGCGCGCGGCGTCCAGTTGTACGCCGACGTCGGCTGCGACCAGCTGATCTTCGGCCTGCTCGCCTCGCGTCAGCCGCAGGAGGTGGCCCTCCACACGATCGAGCTCTTCGGGCGCGAGGTGATCCCGCGCTTCGACGAGAGTCCCGTCCACTCGACGGCGCGCATGCGCGCGGCGGCGCGCCGATGAGAGGCCTCCTCCAGGACCGCGTCGCGATCGTGTCGGGCATCGGCCCCGGGCTCGGGCGCGCGATCGCACTCGCCTGCGCGCGCGAGGGGGCGGACGTGGTGCTGGCGGCGCGCACGGGGGCGGCGCTCGAGGGGGTCGCGGCCGAGGTGCGCGCCCTCGGCCGGCGCGCGCTCCCCGTCCCGACCGACGTGGCGCGGCCGGAGGACTGCCGCCGCCTCGCCGACGCGGCGCACGCCGAGCTCGGGCGCATCGACGTGCTCGTCAACAACGCCTTCCGCTCCGCGCCCTACGAGCCGGTGGAGGAGGCGAGCATGGAGGACTGGCGGCGCATCTTCGACGTGAACCTCTTCGGCGCGGTCCAGCTCTCGCAGGCCGTCATCCCGCGCATGAAGGCGCAGGGCGGCGGGTGCATCGTCATGATCGGCTCCATGTCGATGCGCGTCATCGAGCCCCGCTTCGGGGGCTATGCGGCCTCCAAGGCCGCGCTCGTCTCCGCCGTGCAGACCCTGGCGAAGGAGCTGGGCGCCGCGGGCATCCGCGTCAACTCGGTCGTCCCCGGTTACATCTGGGGGCCGGCGCTCGAGCGCTACTTCGAGCAGCTCGCCGCGCAGCAGGGATCGACGCCCGCGGCGGTGTACGCCGAGATCGCGTCGCGCACGGCGCTGGGCCGCATCCCCGACTCGGACGACGTGGCCGCGGCGGTCGTCTTCTTCGCCTCGGACCTGTCACGCGCGGTGACGGGCCAGGCGCTCGACGTGAACGGCGGGCACTACTTCCACTGAACCGGCGGCCGCTACTCCAGCTCCACACGCA
>Ga0209470_1003310_pt1 | contig 11170 bp, 7 predicted proteins | sample GraSoiAngelo_125_FD_185882 | JGI IMG/M metagenome (GOLD analysis project Ga0209470, IMG submission 185882) | Grasslands soil microbial communities from the Angelo Coastal Reserve, California, USA - 14_0927_05_40cm (SPAdes) (version 2) | ecosystem: Environmental > Terrestrial > Soil > Grasslands ... | reverse complement strand
TGCCGACGCCTACCGGGTCACAGCTCCTTCCCGCTTGCGGTATTGCCTGGGGCATTCAGCTCGACGGCAAGAAAAACCTAGTTGTGACCACAGTCGGCGACGCTGCAACTCGCCAGGGAGATTTTTTTGAAGCGATCTGTTTTGCCAAAGAGAAGAAACTTCCCCTGCTCTTGCTCGTCGAAGACAACGCCTATGGCATCAGCATGCCGACGCGCAAAACTAATCCGCTTGCTTTGAATGTTCTCGAGCCTGACAACTGGCGCCGGATCGAAGGACAAAACGTGCAACAAGTTTATGACGCCACAGCAGAGGCATTCGAGAAAATTCGCGCCGGTGGTGGGCCATTCTTTTTCTGGATCAAGATGGAACGCCTTTCAAGTCACACCAGTTCCGACGATCAAAAACTTTATCGCAGCGAGGAAGAACTACGGGAACTGGAAAAATGTGATCCCCTCAGGTACTGGAAAGATCAACTGATTGAGGAAGGCGTGATCACCGCTGAGGAATTCGCGAGGCTGGATAATGAAGTCAAGGAGCGCATTCGCCGCGAGTATAGTGAAGCGGAGAAAAATGAGGACCCATCGCCTAACGAGCTTCTCGCTAACGTCGCCAAGGCATCCCCTAAGATCGACGAGGAGATCTTGCCGCCGGGGAAATATCGCATCGGGGACACGGTGAATAAAATCTTGCGCTCCGGTCTCGAGGAAGACCCGCGACGGATTATCTTTGGCGAGGACATCGAAGATCCGAAAGGGGGCGTGTTTCGCCTCACGCAAAAACTTTCAACTGAGTTTCCGAAGCAGGTTTTCAATTCGCCGCTCGCTGAATCGACGATTCTGGGTGTTGCCTGCGGCTTGGCCGCGTACGGGAAGCGCCCAGTGTTCGAACTGCAATTCATCGATTTTATTTATCCTGGCTTCAACCAGCTGGTTACCAATATCTCGACTCTGCGCTGGCGATCGTTCGGGAACTGGAAATGTCCCGCAGTGATTTATGCGCCGTATGGCGCCTATCTTCCCGGCGGTAGCTTGTGGCACAGCCAGGCGAACGAATCAGCGCTCGCGCATTATCCCGGCCTGAGCGTCGTCGTTCCAAGCACGCCAGAAGACGCGGCTGGATTGCTGTGGACGGCCATGCATAACGAGGACCCGGTAATCTTTCTGATTCCCAAACATCTGCTCTGGGCCGAGCACGAATATGCGGAGCCAATTCGCGCTGTCCCGTTCGGTCAGGCTAGCAGGCGCACGAGCGGCTCTGACCTCACCCTGGTTGCATGGGGCAATACGATCGAGAAATCTCTGGAAGCAATCGCGAAGATCGAGAATGAAACGAGCGTTGAGTTGATCGATCTGCGTTCGATCGTGCCGTGGGACCGCGCTGCGATTGAAGAATCAGTGCGAAAGACCCGGCGGCTCGTGGTCGTGCAGGAAGACACCGAAAATTGCAGCGTTGGTCAGATGGTCATTTCGCATGTAGCCAGCAACGTGGAACTTTGGAATGAGATGATCAGCCCGCCGATTCTTGTCAGCAAAGCCAACGTCATGATCGGTTACAGTCCGATCTATGAATATGCTGCGCTGCCAGATGTGGACCGTATTGTCGCTGCGATCCGCCGCTCGATTGCCACGAAACAGGAGCGCGTTACCGTAGAGGCGGGCGTTGACCGCGGCCGAAAAATCGCGGAGCCCGAATATGTTCAGCCGGGGTCAACGATCCCGGCTACAGCGGACGTGAGCAAACAGCGCGCGCAAAGCATCACCGTCCCAGTAATGGGCGAAGGAATTCGCAACGCTAAAATTGTTTCGCTTTTGAAGAAACCGGGTGACGCCATCGCACTCGACGATCCGCTTTGTGAAGTTGAGACCGACAAAGCGATCTATCCAATCGAATCGTCGTTCGCCGGTGTGATGGGCGAATGGAAGACAAAAGTAGGCGAAACGGTCGAGATCGGTCAGGAACTTGGTACGATCCTTGCGGGCGACGCTTCCTTCGCTGATCAATTTCAAGCTGCGACAAAAGCATCGCCGGACGGAAAACAAAGGCCTGTGGAAGCAGCTGTGGCGGCGGCAGAAATGCCCGATCGTGTGCGACACGACAGCCACTACAACATTGCGCCCGCCCTTTCACCCACGATCACGCGCAAACTCAGCCACGTGATTCCTGCCAACCTGCAAATCGATGCGCGCTGGGATGCGATTCGCAGGGCGCGCGATGCAGCCAAAAAAGAAAACGGAACGAACGCCCCCTCCCCTTCTGTGATGATCGCGTGGATAGTCGTGCGCGCCATGGAAAAACACGCGCCGTTTCGTCGTTTGATTCTCGAGGATGATCGCATCATCGAGAATCGAGATTTCGATCTGGGGATAGCGGTCGCGCTGCAAGGGGACCGCCTCGCCACAGCGGTGATTGCCGACGCGAACAAGAAAAGGTGGCCGGAATTCGTTAGAATTTACAACGAAACAGTCGATGCCACGCGTGGCGGCCGTGTCGATGCGATGAATGCACCGGTCGTGATCACGAGTCTCGGTGCGTTTGGTGTCAAAGCCGGTGCGCCTATCGTAGTGCCGCCATCAGTCGGCACGCTTTTCGTCGGCACAGCGCATCGCGAATTAATTCCAAACGGAAAGAACACCGAAACCGCCGAAGTCGTTACGCTTTCACTTACGTTCGATCACCGCGTCATTAATGGCGCGGGGGCCGCCAACTTCGTCCATGAGGTTAAAGAGCAAATCGAACGATTCAAAATTCCAACGGATCGCGCCGTTTCTGCCTAGCCGCGGGTTATGACCGTTTTCGAGCTTTGCGCCGCTGCTGGCCGTTGAGCAGAGAAGCGCATTCTATCAGCAAAGCATTGAGGTGGTGAGGACGCTCTTTCGCGTCGATGACGACCACGAATGACCCTCTCGGTGAGATCGAGATGGAGTCTGGATGTGGCACAGCGTAACGTCCCCCTTGCCATGTGAATCTCGTAAGGCACGAAGGGAACAGCCCGGTTGAATTCCCCGATAGATTCGATGACCACGAAAAATTCATACGTCTGAACCCCCGCTTATCAAGACCGGTTGCGAATATGAAGTCAGCGACGTGTGCGCTCGCGCTGCGAGATACAGTTTCAGCACGTGAGGACACGTTTTGCGATTACATCCGGCGCGGGCTCGCGTTTCGTAGTTTGATTAGGGTCAATTGTTTTGTCGGGATCGATTTTGGCAAACGAATTAACATCAGCAGGAGCGAATTTTATGGCAGGAAAACTTGATGGGAAGAAAGTGGCCATCCTTGTGGCGGATGGTTTTGAGCAAGTGGAAATGACAAAACCGCGTGAAGCGCTCAATGAAGCCGGCGCAGAAACGAAAATCGTTTCACTAAAATCCGGCAAAATCCAGGGAATGCATCACGTCGACAAAGGCGACAAATTTGATGTCGATCTTACACTGGATAAGGCGCGGCGGGTGGATTTTGACGCGCTTTTGATTCCGGGCGGGTTAATGAATCCTGATGCGTTGCGGTCGAATGAGGATGCGCTCGAGTTTGCGCGTCACTTCTTCGACGAAGGCAAACCAGTAGCGGCCGTTTGTCATGGACCGCAAGTCCTGATCAGCGCGGGCTTGGTCCGCGGCAGAACCATGACCTCCTCGCCGGCGATCAAGGCGGACATGCGCAACGCCGGAGCAAATTGGGTCAACGAGGAAGTCGTGGTGGATAATGGACTCGTAACTAGTCGCAAGCCGGATGACATTCCAGCGTTTAACAAGAAGATGATCGAGGAATTCTCCGAAGGCCGACATAAAGCAATGGCGACAGCGGGGCCAGTTGTCCTCGAAACCTAGGTTGTATACGATTGACGTTTCGCAGAATGAAGCCGACTGGCGCCGAGCGGCATGGGCACAGGAAGCCGAAGGCTGAGCGAGCTGGCGCGAGCGAATTAAACGCCCTACAGTTGTTTTCGTCACTCCCCCATTATGACGACTGCCAACAAAATCACAGTTGTCCGGATTTTGATGATTCCGGCTTTTGTCACGATGGCTATCTATTATGGTCAAAGTATTCAACGGGGCGTGCCGCTGGAGTGGCAACGTTTTACCGCCATCGCCATTTTCCTGATCGCTGCCGTGAGCGATGGTTTGGACGGATACGTTGCGCGCCGCTACAATCAGAGGAGTTCGCTCGGAGTCATTCTCGATCCGATTGCTGACAAAGGCTTGCTTTTGAGCGGCATTATCACATTGAGCATCAGCAACTGGAGCGAGATTGATCCTGAGTACGGGAGATTCCCAGCATGGTTCCCCGTCCTTGTCATCTCGCGCGACGCCGTCATCCTCGTTGGCGCGATGGTGTTGTATTTGCTTAACGGCAAAGTGCAGGTGAAACCACGGTGGCCCGGGAAAGTCGCAACTGTTTCGCAAATGATTGCGATAGGATGGGTGATGTTGCAATTTCACTTTATTCCTTTGTTCTACATCGTGATCGGTGCTGGATTTTTCACGCTTGTTTCCGGCGTTGTTTACGTTTCGGACGGCGTGCGGCAGCTACAAGCTGAAGGGCACGCGCACGCGACAAAACATTGAGGCCAGCGTTTTCGCGCGATGAACGGCACGAACCAACCGCCGAATGTCGCGATCGTGGGCCGGCCCAACGTGGGCAAATCGGCGCTATTTAATCGCCTGATTGGCCGCAGAATCGCCATCGTGCACGATCAACCTGGGATAACGCGCGATCGGATCTCGGCTGTCTGCACGCGCGGCACTCACCCGTTTATCGTATGGGATACCGGCGGCGTTGCCGCCACAGGCGAGTCCGAATTGACCGCTCAGGTTCGCCGCGCGGTCGAAGCAGCCATTCAAGATAGCGACATTCTGCTTTTTATCGTTGACGCAAAACATGGCTTGTCTCCGTTCGATCAGGAACTCGCGCGCGTGCTTCGCAAATCACGTAAGCCAGCCGTCCTCGTCATTAACAAGATTGACAATGCGAAAGAGGAAAATCTGGCGCCAGATTTCGCGTTGCTTGGATTTTCCCGGAGTCAATCCATTAGTGCCGAGCACAATCGCGGCATTTCCGAATTACTCCAGGCAATAGATCAGCTTTGTCCTTCGCCTTTCGCTGCGGCAGAAATCAAACATCAAACATCGAGCGCCGAACGTCCTCTCGCCATCGCGATCATCGGCCGGCCGAATGTCGGCAAATCTTCGCTGATCAATTCGGTTGTGCAAAGCGAGCGCGCCATTGTGAGCGAGCTGCCGGGAACGACGCGCGACGCCGTCGATATCTCTTATCGGCGGGACGGTCAGGAATTTCTCTTTATCGATACCGCGGGGATCCGCAGACGTGGTAAACATTCCAGTTCAGTTGAAGTCTTCAGCGTGATGCGTGCGGAACGGAGCATTCGCCGGGCGGACCTCTGCGTTCTCATTGTCGATCTCACGATGGGCGTGACGGCGCAGGACAAGCGGATTGCCGGACTAATTCAAAAGGCGCGCAGGGCTGCCATCGTTGTTTTGAACAAATGGGATTTGATCAAACCGAAGCGCAATGAAAAGCAAGCCATGGCGCGACTTGTGGATGAAACGCGCGCTCGAATTTTCTTTCTCGATCACGCGCCCATCTCGGTTATGTCCGCGCTAACGGGAGAATACATCGATAAATTGTTTACGCTAATGGAACACGTTCGGCGTGCAGCGCAGCAACACATCGGCACTGGAGTTCTCAATCGATTGTTGCGAGCGGCCTTTACTGCCAATCCGCCGCCGATGGTTTCCGGTCGACGCCTTAAGCTATTTTACGCAGCGCAGACGAGTGGGAAACGAGACCGACAGCTCCAGCCTCCAGAGTTTGTTCTCTTCGTGAATGATCCCCGTTTGTTTCGCGAAGCGTATCGTCGCTATTTGGAGGCTCGCATTCGCAAAGCGCAACCGTATCCCGGTCTCCCGCTTATTCTGACGTTACGTCCACGTAACGAAACGCGCGAAAAGTAGGTGTCGATCTTGCGCTATAACCATCGTCACATGAGTAGAAGCCTTCGCGCCCGCCTTTTCGCAATTTCGACGCAGCAGGGATCCAATCAGCTCCGATTCTTTGATCGAACATTCTCCTGACCGTGCGTGTCTCACCACACCGTATGAAATCGACGCAGGAGATTACGCAGGAAGTGCGAGAGCTGGGCCAATGGATTCCGCCGCTCCGCCAACAGATTGCTCACGTTGTGGTTGGCCAGAAATATTTGGTCGACCGCCTTCTCCTAGGCCTGCTCGCCAATGGTCACATCCTGCTCGAGGGCGTTCCCGGGTTGGCCAAAACGCTGACGGTAAAAACCATGGCCGCGTGCATTCAAACCGGGTTTCAGAGACTGCAATTCACGCCCGATCTTCTGCCTGCCGATTTGATCGGAACGCTCATTTATAACCCGCGCACCGGTGAATTTACGACCAAGCTCGGACCAATTTTTTCCAATCTCATCCTTGCCGATGAAATCAATCGTGCGCCGGCCAAGGTGCAGAGCGCGCTGCTTGAGGCGATGCAGGAGCGGCAGGTCACCATCGGCGAGCAAACTTATCCGCTTTCCGATCCGTTCCTCGTTCTGGCGACGCAAAACCCGATTGAACAGGAAGGAACGTATCAACTGCCCGAAGCGCAGCTCGATCGCTTCATGTTCAAATTAAATATTGATTATCCGCAAAAATCCGAGGAGCGAACGATTCTCGACCTAATGGCGACGTCGGCACCGGATTTGCGAGTGGATCCCGTGATTGAGCCGACGCAAATCATCGCGGCACGGGACGTGGTCAACAGCATCTACATCGACGATCGCGTGAAAGATTACATTGTCGATGTCGTCTGGGCGACGCGCGAACCGGCGACGTACAATCTGCGACTCGAGGGACTTATTCGTTACGGCGCTTCGCCTCGCGCGACGATTTATCTCGCGCTCGGCGCGCGCGCTCACGCGTTCCTGAACGGGCGCGGATACGTTACGCCGCAGGACGTGAAAAGCATCGGCCCTGACGTGCTGCGGCACCGCATCATCGTCAGTTACGAAGCCGAGGCGGAAGCGGTTACAAGTGAGACGATCATCGAGCGGATTTTTGCAGGGCTGCCCGTGCCCTGAGACCTAAGTGAATCTACTGAATGGTGATTGCTGACTGGTGATCAGTAATGGAAACCGCCGACATTCTAAAGAAGATCAGAACACTGGAGATTAAGACACGCGGTCTGGTCGAGACTGCGTTCGCCGGCGATTACCACAGCGTGTTCAAGGGTCGCGGGATGAATTTTGAAGACGTGCGTGAATATCAGCCTGGCGACGAAATCCGCGCCATCGATTGGAACGTCACCGCGCGGCTGGGCACGGCGTTTGTGAAAAAATATACGGAGGAGCGTGAGCTTACGGTCATGCTTGTTGTCGACGTCAGCGCTTCCGGGAATTTTGGAAGTGTTTCTCAATCCAAGCGCGAACTGGCCGCGGAGGTCGCCTGTTTGCTCGCCTTCAGCGCGATCCGCAATAACGACAAGGTCGGTCTCACTCTCTTCACTGATCGCGTTGAACTTTTTATTCCGCCAAAAAAGGGCCGCTCACACACTCTGCGTCTCATTCGCGAGATTCTGTTCTTCGAACCGCAGGGACGTGGGACGGAACCAGCACTGGCGCTCGATTATCTGAATAAGATCGTCACGCGGCGCGCAGTTGTCTTTTTTATTTCGGACTTCCAAGCACCCGATTTTTCGCGAGCGTTGGCGGTGAGCGGGCGAAGGCACGATTTTGTAGCCATCCACATTCATGACGAACGAGAAAAGGTTTTGCCGAACATCGGCATTATCACCCTGGAAGATGCTGAGACCGGTGACCAAATCGAGATTAACACGGCCGATCGCACAACGCGGACGCGTTTCTCCCGTCTGGTCAATGAACACGAAACAGAACTTTCACGCACGCTTCGGCGCAACAATATTGATGGAATCGCGCTGCAAACCGGGAAGGATTATTTGCCACCGTTGCGATCGTTCTTCAAGCAGCGCGAGCGCCGTCTAGGTCGTCGGTGAGATGATGGCATTCGTCAGGGTTGGTTTACGATTTTTGAAAACAGTCCTGTCTTTTGGCGCTGGGCGTATGGTTTGTAACATGATGAGTCCAATGGCGGGCCTTTCGATTATCGCTGCCGAAGAATTTCACGATATTGCACCGCCGGTCGATTACTCTTTGATCCCGCCCTGGCTGATCTTTCTCGGAGTATTTGTTTCACTCACGATTATCGGCTTGATCGCCTGGCTTATCGTTAGGGCCCTGCAACGGCGTCCCGTGCCGATTCAAACACCGCGCGAGCGCGCGCTGGCAATCCTGGAGCAAATGCAGGCTGAGATTGAAACGATTAAGCCGTACCGTTTTAGTATTCGCGTTTCCGACATTCTTCGACGTTACGTGACCGAACAGTTCAACTTGCCAGTCACCCGGCAAACTTCCGTGGAATTTCTTGTCGGACTTAGAAAGACTTCGCCTTTCTCAAAAGACGAAAAAGCGCTGCTCGAAGATTTCTTGAGCCGGTGCGATTTGATCAAGTTCGCGCGATACGAAGCGACTTCGTCCGACAGCCAATTGTTGCTGGAGGAAGCAATCCGTTTTGTGCAAGGAGGGCAACTTGCAACTGTTTGATTGGTGGTCTGCCAATAGCGCATTGACGTTCGCGCGTCCGTGGCTGCTTTTGCTCCTGCTGGCGGTCCCGTTACTCGCCTATTTGCGCGGCAAACGCGGGCCAGCAGCCGCGTTGACCTATTCATCCACGGCCCGCCTGCGCGCTATTGGGAAAAAGAGCGCGGCGCGTGCTGGCAAAATTCTTCGGACGCTCCTGTTGGCGTCACTCGCGATTTTTGTTCTCGCGCTCGCACGTCCGCAGCTTGGGAGAAGTCTCACTCAGATAGAGGCGAGCGGGATCGATGTCATGCTCGTGCTCGATGTTTCTGGATCGATGCTTACGAAGGATTTTACAATCGGCGGCCAAGAGGCGACGCGCGTGGATGCAGTTCGTGAAGTAACACGGAAATTTATCGATGCGCGCCCGAATGATCGAATCGGCATCGTTGCATTTGCGGGCCGTCCGTACGTGGTAAGTCCAATGACTCTGGATCACGATTGGCTTTTACAAAATCTTGAGCGAGTCCGCATCGGTCTCGTTGAAGATGGCACCGCGATTGGATCGGCGGTGGCAGCGGCGGCAAACCGGTTGAACGATAAACGCGCAAAGAGCCGGGTGCTGGTGCTCTTGACCGACGGAGAAAATAATGCAGGGAAAATTCCGCCGAATACCGCCGCGGAAGCAGTGAAAGCATTAAAAATTCACTTCTACGCCATTGGCGCCGGAATCAATGGAATCGCACCGGCACCGATCTTCACTGCAAAAGGGCCGTTAACCGATGTTTTAGGTAATCTGCTTTACGAAAATCAACGCGTGGAATTTAACGAAGCCGGTCTAAGGGAGGTCGCAAAAATCGCAGACGGTAAATTTTTTCGCGCGACCGATACCCAATCGCTCGAACAAATTTATGGTGATATCGACAAGCTGGAAAAATCGACCGTGAGCGTGAAAAAATATCAGCAGTACCGTGATCTGTTTCCGCTATGCCTCATGGGCGGGTGTGGTTTGCTGCTCGCGCAGATTTTGTTGTCGCAAACGATCTGGAAAAAACTGCCGTGATGGACCCGCTTCACCGATTTAACGATTCAACGATTCAACGAATTCCATGAGCTTTGGTGCACCGCAATGGCTTGGCGGGTTACTCGTGATCCCGATCCTGATCGCGTTCTTTATTCGCGCGGAGCGTCGCGGAATCCGGCGTTTGCAGGAGTTTGTTTCAGTGCGGTTGTTGCCGCAGCTTGCCGGAACCGTAAATCGTCCGCGACGGGCGTTGAGATTTGGCCTGCAGTTGCTCGGCCTTTCGCTCGGCCTAGTCAGCCTCGTACAGCCGCACTGGGGTTATACGTTTGAGGATGTGAAACGGAAAGGTCTGGATCTTCTGATCGCGGTCGACACGTCGCGCAGCATGCTTTCCAATGACGTCCAACCCAACCGGCTCGAACGCGTCAAGCTTGCTGCCCAGGATTTGATCAATGAACTGCAAGGTGATCGCGTTGGCCTGATCGCTTTTGCCGGCCGCGCTTTTCTGCAGGCGCCGCTCACAATTGATTACGAAGCGGTGATGGAGTCGGTCAACGATCTCGATACCAAGACAATTCCTGAAGGCGGCACGAATATTTCGAGCGCCATTACCCTCGCTACGCAGAGCTTTGGAAAAAGCGCAGTAGGAAATCGCGCGCTAATCGTGTTTACCGATGGCGAAGAATTAAGCGGGGATGCGGTAAAAGTGGCGAAAGCCGCGGCCGACGCAGGCGTGCGCATTTTCAGCGTCGGCGTGGGTACCCCCCAGGGTTCGCTTATTCCAATAACCGGGGACAATGGCGAAACGTCTTTCGTTAAAGACTCAGCCGGTCAGGTCGTGAAATCGAAGCTGGATGAAAAGCGTTTGCGCGAAGTCGCTCAAGCTACGGGCGGATTTTATCTCCAATTGGAAAACGGACCGCGCACGATGCAACAGATTTACAACGAAGGCCTGGCAAAGATGCAAGCCGCCGAGATCGACGTGCGTTTGTCGCGCCGCCCGATTGAACGTTATGAATGGCCGTTGGGCGCTGCGCTGGTCGCTCTCGCATTGTCGATTCTGATTGGCGAGCGCAAACGCCTACGCGAGAGAATCCGTGTTTCCGCACCCGTGAAAATGGCGACCGCGACGGCGGGGCTAGTGATGGTCCTTTGCCAGTTAGCTATCAGCGCGACTCCAGGATTAGAGGCGTATCGCGCCGGGAAGTTCGAGGATGCTTACAGTCAGTTTCAGGAAACATTAAAATCGCACCCAGAATCGCGCGCCGAAGACAAACTTCAGTTCGATTCAGGCGCTGCCGCTTACAAGCTGAAAGATTACAGCAAGGCGTTGGAATCCTTTAGTCAGGCGTTGCTCTCCCCCAAAACGCTTTTGCAGAGCAAGAGCCATTACAATCTCGGCAACACACTTTACCAGCGTGGCGAAGCACAAAAAGGCGACGACAAGAAGCTTAGCGATTGGACAAACGCGCTTCATCACTACGAACAGACGCTCAAGCTGGAACCTCAAAACAAAGACGCGAAGGAAA